>Ga0335078_10009915_pt1 | contig 14106 bp, 15 predicted proteins | sample Lox_Sample_32_FD_206711 | JGI IMG/M metagenome (GOLD analysis project Ga0335078, IMG submission 206711) | Soil microbial communities from Loxahatchee National Wildlife Refuge, Florida, United States - Lox_Sample_3.2 | ecosystem: Environmental > Terrestrial > Soil > Wetlands | place: USA...
GTCGAAGGCGCCGGCGGGTACCCGGTGGGCGTCCTGTCGACGCTCGACGTCGCGACCGTCTACGCCGGCACCTGACTCGTCTGCGAGATCGATGAGCGCGCTTCCCGCGGCGGCGAGATACCCATCTGAGCGGCAGGCCGACATCGTCCTGCGCGACGGAGCGACCGTGCACGTGCGCCCCGTCCGGGCCGACGACGGACCGGCGATGCGCTCCTTCCTCGAGTCCGTCTCGCCCGACTCGATCTGGTTCCGCTTCTTCGGCACGGTCAACCTCGACTGGGCCGCCAAATGGTCGGTCAACGTCGATTACGCGGACCGGTTCGGGCTGGTCGTCGAGAGCGGCAGCCCGCGGGCGATCGTTGCTCACGCGACGTACGTGCGGATCGACTACAACCGCGCCGAGGTGGCGTTCCTGGTCGCGGATGCGTGGCAGGGCCGCGGTATCTCGACCATCTTGCTCGCCCATCTCGCCGAGGTGGCCGAGCAGCACGGCTTCTCGACGCTGTTCGCGCAGGTCCTGCCGAACAACTACCGGATGATCCAGGTGTTCCGGGAGAGCGGATTCCCGGTAACGGTCCGGTCGACACCGGATGCGCTCGAGGTCGAGCTGCCGACGTCACTGTCAGCCGAGGCGGTCGAGCGGTTCGAGGAGCGGGAGCGGATCGGGGCGGTGGCCGCAGTGCGGAGCTTTTTCGAGCCCACCTCAGTAGCCGTGATCGGCGCGTCGCGGCGGCGTGGCACGATCGGCGGCGAGCTCCTCCACAACCTGCTTGCGGCACAGTTCACCGGCCCGGTCTATGCGGTCAACGACAAGGCCGAGGTTGTGCAGTCACTACCGGCATATCGGTCCGTGGGTGACATTCCCGGCGGGGTCGAGCTGGCGATCGTCGCGGTGCCTGCCGAGGAGGTGGTGGAAGCTGCACGCGAGTGCGCCGCCGCCGGCGTGCGGAGCCTGCTCGTGATCTCGTCGGGTTTCGCCGAGGCCGGTGTCGAGGGAGCCCAGCGGCAGCGTGAGCTGCTCGACGTGTGCCGCGACGCGGGGATCCGGATCGTCGGCCCGAACTGCATGGGCGTACTCAACACGTCCCCGCGGGTGCAGCTGAACGCGACATTTGCGCCGCCGGCCGCCGTGCCGGGCCGCGCCGGGTTCATGTCCCAGAGCGGCGGTCTGGGGATCGCGATGATCGAGGCCGCGAGTCGCCTCGGGGTCGGACTGTCGTCGTTCGTTTCGGTTGGGAACAAGGCCGATCTTTCGGGCAACGACTTTCTCGAGTACTGGGAACAAGACGAGGACACCAAGCTGGCGATGCTCTACCTCGAGTCGTTCGGCAACCCCCGCAAGTTCGCGCGCGTCGCTCGCCGGGTGTCGGCCACGAAGCCGATCCTCGCGGTCAAGAGCGGACGTTCCGCCGCCGGTGCCCGGGCGACGTCGTCGCACACCGGGGCGATGCTGTCAGCCTCGGACGTCACTGTCGATGCACTGTTCGAGCAGGCGGGGGTGATCCGGACCGACACGATGCACGAACTGTTCGACGTCGCCGGACTGCTGTCGGCTCAGCGCGTCCCGCAAGGAGACCGAGTCGTGATCGTCACCAACGGCGGCGGTCCCGGCATCCTGTGCGCTGACGCGTGCCAGGCGTCCGGCGTGGAGGTCGCGGAGCTGCCGGCCGGCGTCCGAGCCCGGCTTGCCGAGTTCCTGCCCGCCACCGCGGCACTTGGCAACCCGGTCGACATGATCGCAACTGCCTCGGCGGAAGACTACCGTCGAACGCTCCAGACGCTGACCGACGCGGATGCGTGCGACGCGATCATCACGATCTTTGTCCCTGCGCTCGTGACCGCGGCCGAGGATGTCGCGACCGCGATTCGCGAGTTTGCGCAGGCGCACCCGGAGATGACCATCGCATCCGTATTCATGGTCAGCTGTGGAGTCCCGGCCGAGCTGTCTTCAGAGCAGGTGCGGGTGCCCGGCTACGAGTTTCCCGAGGATGCAGCCCGCGCGGTGGCGCTGGCCGCGCGTCACGCGCGCTGGCGCGCGAGAGACGCGGGCTCAATGCCAACCTTCCACGACCTCCGATCGGTCGAAGCGGCGGCGATCATCAGCAAGGCACTCGCGAGCGATGAGGCCTGGCTGTCGCCGGCGTGCGTTGCGCAGCTGTTCGACTGCTATGGCCTGCCGCTGATCAAGACGCGCGTCGTCCGCGACGCCGACCAAGCCGTCGCGGCCGCGGCCGAGCTCGGAGGGCCGGTCGCGCTGAAGGCGAGTGCGCCCCGGCTCGTGCACAAGACCGATGCCGGCGGCGTCCGGCTCGGGCTCGAGGGAGCCGACGCCGTGCGCGCCGCCGCCAAGGACATCGAACGCGCCATCACGCCTGCCGGGTACCGGCTCGACGGACTGGTCGTGCAGCCGATGGCGCCCGTGGGCGTCGAGCTTATCGTCGGCGTTGTCCACGACCACAGCTTCGGCCCTGTGCTCGCCTGCGGCGCGGGCGGGACCACCGCGGAGCTGATCAGCGATGTCGCGGTCCGGATCACTCCGGTGACCGACCTCGAAGCTCGGGAGATGGTGCGCTCGCTGCGCACGTTCCCTCTGCTCGACGGCTACCGCGGAGCCCCGCGCTGCGATCTGGCCGCGATCGAGGACGTGCTCCTGCGCGTCAGCGCGATGGTCGAGGCCCACCCAGAGATCGTCGAGCTCGACTGCAACCCGCTAATCGCAGGACCGGACGGGTCGGTGATCGTCGACGCCCGCGTCAGGGTCGAGACCGCGGCGCCGCCACCACCGATGCCATCGCTCGGAACGTAAGGCAACACACCCACCACGAAAGAAGAGAGAGAGGTTTCTGATGTCTGTACGAGTTGCCATCAATGGATTCGGCCGGATAGGGCGTTGCTTCCTGCGCTCGGCCTACGAGCAGGACTCCAACATCGAGGTCGTGGCCATCAACGACCTGGTGCAGGCCCCTACTCTGGCCCACCTCCTCCAGTACGACTCGGTGTTCGGGCGATTTCCCGGAGAGGTCGCGGCGCAGAACGGCGGCATCGCGATCGAGGGGAGCGAGCTCCACGCATTCGCGGAGACCGACCCGAGCGCGCTCCCGTGGAAAGACCTCGGCGTGGACGTCGTGATCGAATCGACCGGGCTGTTCCGCACGCGCGCCGGCGCGGAGAAGCATCTGGCGGCCGGCGCCCGCAAGGTGATCATTACCGCCCCCACCAAGGGCGATCAGCCGCCTGACGCGACCGTGGTGCTGGGCGTTAACTTCGAGGAGGTCTACGACCAGGACGTTCACAACATCATCTCGAACGCCTCGTGCACGACGAACTGCCTGGCACCGGTCGCCAAGGTTCTACACGGGACGGTCGGAATCCGTCACGGCCTCATGACCACCGTCCACGCCTACACCTCGGATCAACACCTGCTCGACGGGCCACATAGCGATCTCCGGCGCGCTCGGGCGGCCGCGCTCAACATCATCCCGACGTCCACCGGCGCCGCCAAGGCCCTCGGGCTGGTGATCCCTGAGCTCGACGGAAAGCTGAACGGGTTCGCGGTCCGGGTACCGACGCCAACTGGATCGCTCGTCGATCTGACCGTCGAGACCGAGCGTGCCACGAGCAAGGAGGAGGTCAACGCCGCATTCGCGGCTGCCGCCGCCGAGGCGCCGCTCGAGGGGATCCTCGACTACACCGAGGACCCGATCGTTTCGTCGGACATCGTGAAGTCCACTTACTCGTCGATCTTCGACGCCGGCCTGACCTCGGTCATCGACGGCACGCAGGTGAAGGTCGTGTCGTGGTACGACAACGAGTGGGGGTACTCGACGCGTCTGGTCGAGCTTGCCGAGCGCGTCGGAGCATCGGTCGCACAGGCCGTGTAAGGGAGGAACCGACATGTTCAGGAACGTATTGGTCGGTGTCGGCGACCACGACGACGGCCGCGACGCGATCGCGCTCGCGCAGATGCTCCTCGGCCGGGACGGCGAGCTGACACTCGCCCACGTCTACCACGAGGAGCCCCTTGGCCCCTACCGTTGGACTGACACGAACGTCGGCGAGGACCGCGAACACGCCCGCGAGTTGTTGGAGCGGGCGGCGCGCGAGGCGGGCCTCCAAGCGCATATTCGGTGGCGCGGCGACACGTCCGTTGGCCGCGGGCTCCACGAGATCGCGGAGATCATCGACGCCGACCTGCTCGTCGTCGGGTCGTCCCGGCGAGGCCTGCTCGGACGTGCCGCACTCGGGCACGACACGCGTGCGGCGCTGAACGGCGCACCGTGCGCGATCGCGATCGCGCCCGTCGGCCACGGCAGCGAGCCGCCCGCTCCGATCCGCGAGATCGGCGTCGGCTACGACGGCTCGCCTGAAAGCGAACACGCGGTGGGGGTGGCCAGAGGTCTAGCGGAGGAGCTGGGAAGCAAGCTCTCCGCCTTCCAGGCCGTGTCGATTCCCGCGTACATCTACATCGGAGCGCCCGACCGTGTCGAGGCCTCGGCAATCGATCGGGTCGTAGCCATGGCACGGGAACGGATCGCCGCCCTCGGAGGCGTCGAACCACACGCGGCCTACGGCGACGCGGTCGAGGAGCTCACGCTCTACAGCGCGTCACTGGACCTGCTCGTCGTGGGTTCGCGGAGCTACGGACCGCTCGGGCGGCTCGTGCACGGAAGCACCGCGCAACAGCTCGCCGGCACCGCTCGGTGTCCGCTCCTGGTCCTGACCCGGGGCGCTCGGAAGTCGGCGGAGCTCGCCGGATCGGACAACCGCCAGGGTAAGACGGCCACTGTCGCATGACGGTGGCCGTCCGTAAACGAATGGCCGTGGGATCAGGGCGCAACCAAGTTCGAGGAGACCCCGCAGTGTTCGTCAACGTGCTCGTGGGAGTGGATGGTCGCCAGGGCGGGCACGACGCGATCGCGCTCGCCCGGCAACTCGCCGGTCCGGGCGCGCGGATAACGCTCGCCCATGTCGATCCGATCGAGCGGACGAACGGCGCCGAGCGACGTAGCGACTCCCACGAGATGCTGAGCAGTGCGCAGGCCGCCGCGGACATCGACGCCAAGATCCTCGTCCTACACGACTCCTCCGTCGCGCACGCTCTGCACAAGCTGGCGGCCACCAGGCGCCATGACCTGCTCGTAGTCGGTGCGTGCCACCGGGGCGCGCTCGCCCGTCGTCTCACCCGCGACCACACGATCGAGTCATTGAAGGACGCCGGGTGCGCGGTTGCAATCGCGCCCGAAGGCCACGTCCCCACCTCCGGCATCTCGCGGATCGGCATCGGCTGGGACGGCTCGCCCGAGGCCGCGGAGGCGCTCCGGGCCGCAAAGGCGATCGCCGCCAGAACCAGTGCAACGATCGAGCCGCTCGTGGTGATACCCCGGCAGAGCCTGCCCTACGGCGAGCCGATCCAGCACCGCTGGTCGGATGTCGCGAAACAGCTGACCCCTGAGGACCGCGCCAGGCTTGGTGGTCTCGAGGACCTGGAGGGCCAGGTCAGCTACGGGTCGCCGGGCGAGGAGCTCGCCCGCTTCAGCAAGCAGGTTGATCTGCTCATCGTGGGCTCGCGGAACAGCGGCCCGGTTGGTCGATTGTTCACGGGTAGCACGTCGAACTACCTGGCGCGCCACCCGTCTTGCCCGCTGCTCGTGTACCCGCGCAGCGCCGGTTAGTAAGAAAACCCACACGTCGTACCGCAACTCCACTTACGTAGTTGTCCGAAGTGAGGACGCACGCGCCCCCTGATGGTCAGGTTCGCCGTGCCCCGTACGGTGCCGAGCCATGGCTGCGATCTTCAACCTCAACCACCACGCGTCGTATGTGCACTGGCACTTCTTCCAGCTGTCGGTGTCGAACCTCGTCGTAATCGTCCTGATGATCATCGTGTTCGTTGCGGCGATCCTGCTCCCGTTCCCGTCGCACGGCATCGGGGGGAAGTCCTGATGAGCGTCTCGGAGCACGAACCGCCCGTCTCCGCGCCCGAGCCGGGCTCCTGGAGCGGGGCGGTCCGGGAATGGGCCGTCCGCACGCTGCCTCCGGAGAAGGCGCTTCCGGACAAGCAGCCGACGTACGTTGCGTCGTGGATCTACGTCTTTGGGGTCCTGTCGCTGAGTTCGCTGGCTGTGATCATCCTGTCGGGCACGATCCTGGCGCTGAAGGGCCCGGGGTGGTGGCACTTCACCGGCATCGGGCACTTTTTCAACAGCATCCATCTGTGGTCGGTGGAGCTGTTCTTCTTCGTGATGGTCGTCCACCTGTGGGGCAAGTACTTCATGGCCGCATGGCGCGGCCGCCGCAAGGCCGTGTGGATCACCGGAGCGGTCACGTTCTTGGTGGCGATCCCGTGTGCGCTCACCGGCTACGTCTCGCAGCAGAACTTCGATGCGCAATGGATCTCAACCCAGGCCAAGGACGCGATGAACGCGGTCGGGATCGGATCGTTCTTCAACCTGCTCAACTTCGGTCAGATGTACAGCTACCACATCCTGCTGCTGCCGGCGGCCGTGGTGGCAATCGTTTTCGGGCACGTCCTGCTCGTCCGCAAGCACGGTGTCGTACCTCCGTTCCACGTGGCATCCGCCACGCCGAAAGCGAGCACTGACGGCTCCGCGCCGACCGACGGGAAAGTGTCGTCACCGACCGACGGGAACGTGTCGTCATGAGCCGCCGCGAACGTCGGGCCGAAGACGACAGCTACCGCGAGTGGAAGGGCGGCTACCGCCAGTACGACATCCTCAAGGAGGCGAGCATCGCGTTCGGCGTCGTACTTGCGCTCGCGGTCGTACTGACGATCCTTTTCTCCTCTCCCGATGAGAAGCCGAGCACCCTTCAGTCCTGGGCACGTACCGACCCGGTCGATTTCGTTACCACCGCCACCACCGAACTCGACGGCTCGAGCGGTACCGGCGGCTACGGACCTCCGTACAACCACGCATCCGAGGGACAGCACATCCTGTTCATCCGCCCGCAGAAGTGGTTGGGGGTGAGCCATCCGGTCAACACCGCACAGGACTTCGTGCTGGCGCCGCTGCGCGCGATCACCGGCCAGCCGGGGCTGCAGTCCGCGGTCACCGCTTATGAGTCCGCCTCGCCCGACCAGCAGGCGAAGTGGACCACCGCATACGAGAACGCGCTGGCCAAGGCAAATGCGACCGCCGGTAACACCGAGATCTCGGTTCCCGCCGGCAGCTACGGTCCGCTGCCGACAATCATGGCCGGGCTGCTCGGATTCGCCCAGAGTGGGGGGCTGGACGGCGCGCTCCTGACCAGCAAGCAGTTCTACCAGACCGACTACACCAAGCCGCTCCTGTTCATGGCCGATGGGGGCGTGCTCTCGAACCGCGCTCAGGCCGAGCACCTGCTTGGCGGGCAGTGGGGGATGATGAACGAGACCGGCAGCTATCCCGGACAGGTTTGGCTGTGGCTCTACACGTTCTGGTACCAGATCAAGCCGTTCTCGACATCGGCCAACGCCGACATCCTGGTCATGGCGATCATGGGCGTGCTCAGCCTGGGGCTGATCCTGATCCCATTCATCCCAGGGGTCCGCGACATCCCTCGCTGGATCCCGATCTACAAGCTGATCTGGCGCCAGCACTACCGGTCGCTCGGAACATAGCTCGCCGGGCGCGGACGCGCGAGGCCGAGGCTGGCGCGGACTGGCGAGGCGGAGGCTGGCGCGGACTGGCGAGGCCTGGCGCGGACTGGCGAGGCGGAGGCTGGCGCGGACTGGCGAGGCCTGGCGCGGACTGGCGAGGCGGAGGCTGGCGCGGACGCACGAGGCGGAGCCTGGTCGAGAAACCGCGATATAGAGGCTGTCGCATAAATCCGACGCACCGGAAAATGATTGTGATCGGGTCACAAAGCCCGGGTCGCGAGGATCGGTGGCCGACGTGGCCGATGGCGCTGAGGTTGCATATATGTGACCTGGATCGCCATCGGCCGTGCGAGGCGGATCGGCTTGTTGTGCATCTCCAACAACGGCGCGCTTTTACGCGACACCCTCTATACGAGGGGTTTCTCGACCAGGCTCCGCCGGAGCCGGCTCGTGGACCCTAGTCCCGCTAGACGTCGACAAGCCTGTGGTCGAGCGCGTAGCGGACGAGCTCCGACCGTGATCCGAGACGCAGCTTCTGCTGGATGTGCGCGCGGTGAGTCTCGACCGTCCGCACCGACAGATACAGCTGCTCGGCTATTTCGGCGTTCGTATGTCCGAGCGCGATCATCCTCAGGACCTCTACCTCCCGCTCGGACAGTCCGTCGGGGAGACCGGGCGGTGGCTCCGCGGCGACGCGGGCGCCGAGGCGCGGGTTGAGGTACGTGTCGCCCGCCGCGGCACGGCGGATCGCCTCGACCAGTTCGGACTCGGCGGACTCTTTGAGCACGTAGCCGAGGGCGCCCGCGCTCAACGCGTGCCGTGCGTAGGCGGGCTCGTCCTGCATGGTCAGCACGACGATCTGCGTTCCGGGGCACTCGGCACGGATCTCGGGGATCCCTTCGAGGCTCGACCCGCCAGGCATGTTCAGGTCGAGGACGAGCACGTCCGGACGATGACCGCGCACGTACCGGCGGGCGCCGTCGAGGTCGGATGCCTCGGCTACGACCTCGAATCCTTCCTCGGCGTCAAGCACTTGCCGCAGTCCTCTGCGGACGACCGCGTGATCGTCCGCGATCACGACGCGAATCGTCCCCGGCGACTGAGCGCTCTCCGACGTCTCGATGGGGGGTTCGGTGTCGGGCATGCGTGTCATCGTAGTGCCGCCTGGTCGCGGGATTCCAGGTAGGGGGCCAGGTACTTGGCAACGATCTTGGTGGGAGGGGCGGCTGTCGGTGCCTCGCTGACCTCAGAGCTCGAGCCGTGGCCTCCCGTGACGTGGGCGCTCAGATACAGCGGCCTTGGACCGCCGAGCAGCGCGCCGTGAAGCACAGGGGCGAACGGCGTCGGCTCGATCGCGGCACCGGCGAGTGCGGCCATCGCCTCAGCGGCCGTGTCGGCCTGTTGCGAGGCGATCCCGCCGAACTTAACCGGGAAGTCCGTCGCGTCGCCGGCAGCGTATACGTGCTCGATCCCGATGACCTTGCAATGGGCGTCGATCGGGACGAATCCGTTGTGAGCATGCAGCGGAACACCGGGCAGCGACGGGCCGAACAACTGCGGTAGCGCGACGACCCGGTCAACCATCAGCTCCCGCGACCCGGGGCTGATCGATACGCGGCCCGCCGCCGGCGTCTCGCAATGAGCGGACGGAATGAAGAGGATGCCGTTGTCCACGAGCAGCTTGCCGACGGCCTCGCTCACGTTCGAGCCGAACACTGCAAGGGGAGCATCCTCGGGCGTCGCCAGCGTGACCGACATGTCGACGTTCATGTCATACGCACGACGGGCCGTCATCAGCGCGAGCTCGTACAGCGGCAGCGGCCACGGCATCGGCGTCGGGCTGATGAACGCCAGCTTGTGAACGTAGCCTCCCTCGACGTCCTGGATCAGTCCGTGGAGCTGCTCGTCGAGCCGGCTGTCATCCAGGGTCACCGCGTGCTTGAACCGGGGCTTGAGAGTTGCCCCGGGCGCGAGCAGCAACGCGTCGTATTCGAGCTTCTCACCCGCTTCGGTGTGCACAGCGCGTCCCTCCGGGTCCAGCCATTTGAACGCGTCCCGAACCAGGTCGAAACCGATGTCGCGGCTGATGTCATCGAGCGGGTAGCGCCGCGCCTCGCTGTAGCCAAACGGTTCGCGGACCCTCATCGGTCGGTACACGAACTCGGTCGCGGGGGCGAGCAGGGTGGTGGTGACGCGCTCGCCCGCGAGCTCGCGCAGTGCAAGAGCCGCCTCGAGGCCGGCGACGCCGCCGCCGACTATCAGGACTCTGAATGGGGTGTTAGTACTCGGATTCATGCGCCCAGACTACGTTCGGCCCTTCCCACCGCCAGCCGCGCAGGTCCGAACTGTTGCTTCGGAAAACTACGTAGGCTGGGAAGCGGCGGCTGAATCCGACGGGCGTGCGGGCGCGGCCTCACGATTACGCGGCTGCTCCGAGCCCGTCTTCGACCCCCGCGCCAGCGCGGCCGCTCCCACGCTGCACACCGCCAGGCTGATGATCGCTGCAGTAACGATCGCTGCGCCCTGGGTAGCGGTGAGCACGCGCTCGGCAAGTCCCAGGGCGACGATCGCTGCAGGCACGCCGAGCTGGGCGCTGGCGAGAAGTCCGGCGGCCCGCGGCTGCCCCGTCACCCACGCCGCGATCACGTGGACCGCGGCCGTAACGCCGACCAGCGCAAGGGCCAGCCCGATCATCGCCGGATCATGCACCAGGCCACGTAGGTCGATCCTCGCCCCGAGCACGACGAAGAACAGCGGCACGAAGAAGCCGTCGGCGACTCCCAGCACCTGGGTCGAGAGCCTCTTTGGCCCTCCGATTGCGGCGACCATCAGTCCGGCGCCAAAACCGGCTATCAGCAGGCTGGCGCTTGTCCGCTGGGCAATCCACGCAAGACCGAACAGGACGATCAACGCGAGGCGGAGGTCGAGCACCCACCGGCGCCGCTTGCTCTGTCGCCTCAGCGAACGAACTACCCCGCGTCCGCGCATCGCGCGAGCCAGCGCGAAGATTGCGATCACGCTCACGGCGACGAGAAGCGACCCAACGGCTGCCTCCGCAGCGCCTGCGGGCTTGAGGACAAACGGAATCGCGAGCGTTGCGGCGACGTCGGCCACGGTGACCTGTGCGATGACGGTCAAGACCTTTGGGCCCTCGAGCCGACGCTCCTGGATCACCGGCAGCACGACCGCGGCGGAACCCGAAGCGATCAGAACGGCATAGACCGCAGGGTGCCCGATCGCCCCGATCATCGAGACGAGCGCGCCGGCGCCAACGGCGAGAACAGCCACGGTGCCGGCAGCGACGGCGCCACGGCCGAAACAGGCTCGCACCCGGTCATCGTTGAGGGGGATGCGCGTCCCGACACTGAACATCAGCATCAGGAAGCCAATGTCGGCAAGGAACGTCAGAATCGGGTTCGACGTATCAAGGAGTCGGAGCCCGGTATCACCGATTATCACTCCGGCAACGATCTCGCCGACTACTACCGGGATCGCACCACGGGCTGACGCCGAGAGCAGCGGTCCACATAGACCACAGACCCCGATCAGCGCCAGGATGCCAAGGCTCATTCACGGCCCCCAGGCCGCTGATCCTAGGCCCGAGCGGGCGCTGGACCGGCGGGTAGCACGATCCGCCGGCCCGTGACGGCCCACGCGCGGATCCGCATCCAATGCGTCTTATGCCCAGGCGTCCAGGTCTCCAGGCCCAGGTGCTCCAGGCGCCGGAGCTCACTCGCGCTCGTGATCTCCTCGGTCATGCCGACGATGATCACGCTCCAGCCGGTGCGCGAGTCGGGGTCGATGCCGTCGATCTCGAACGCCGCGTTGCCGTTGACCAGCATCGCGTGGAACTTCGATCCCTCAGCGGTTCGGAAGACGACCGACTGTGAGCGCTCGTCGAAGACGTAGTTGACGGGGCGGATGACCGGCGAATCCATCGCGACGGCGAGGCGTCCGAAGCTGTTCGACGCGAGCAGCGCCAAGCAGTCCTCGCGCGTGAGGGCCATCATTTCGCTCGTCGGCTCCTCGGGAAGCGGCGAGCCGATTTCGGCTCCGTGCGGGCGGACGCCGATCGGTTCGTCTGAAGTGTTGGAGAACATGCCGTCACGGTACGACGCTCCGCATTCGGCGACAGCCGAATAAAACCGCGGGGGGCTGCACAGAACTACTGACCCTCCTCGCGCGCGCACGCGGGTGACATAGCCGGCCGTGGCCGGCCGTGGCGGGGCCCCGAATTACGACGGAATCCCGGGAATGCGCTGCGGTTTTTCCACGAGGTTCGTCGGACGAGGACGGATGGTCGCCCGTTTTGTGAGAACGAACATAAGTGCCACAAGCCCGAATTTGGTCCAACAGTCAGAGGAGGAACACAGTGTCACGGAAGGTGTTTGACGTTCTCGCCAGCAGCGCCGGCATCGTTGTCGTCGTCGTTCTGGTGATTGCAGGTGGTCTGCTGACCTGGGGTCACAGCTTCGTCAACAACCAGGTCCACAATCAGCTGGCCCAGCAGCAGATCTACTTCCCGCCCAAGGCGGCCTTTGATCATCCCAAGGCGGGTACCGAGATCACCCCGTCGATGATCCCGTCGGTCTCCAAGTACGCCGGGCAGCAACTGCTCACCGGCGAGCAGGCCAAGACCTGGGCGGACGATTTCATGGCCGTGCATCTCTCCGAGATGCCCTACGGCGGTGTCTACTCGAAGGTGAGCGCGGCAGCGCTGGCCAATCCCAAGAACACCCAGCTGCAGACGCTGACGCAGACGGTGTTCCGCGGCACGACGCTCCGCGCCATGCTGCTCAACGCCTACGCCTTCTCGATGATCGCCACGATCATGCTGTGGGGCGCGATCGCATCGTTCATCGCGGCGGCCCTGATGGCGGTGCTCGTCGGGCTCGGCTTCTGGCACGCACGTCGCACCGAGGAAGATGAGCGGATCCTCGCCCCGAAGACCACGGCGGTTCCGGCCTCCTCCTGACGATCGATCCGACGACAATCGGACCCAGGAAACGACGCCCTTGCCGGCTCACCCGGCGAGGGCGTCGTGCGTTGTGTAGTCAAAGTGCAATCGGAAAGGTGAACCCATGACACCGAACGAACCCGGCAAACCGCTCGACGGCGACGACAAGCAACTGGTGGACCTGGTGACCGCCGTGCTCGTGGACCCGAACATCCACACAGATACTCGAATGCGCCTCGATCAGCAGATCACCGAGATCCTGCGATCAGCGGACGGCGATGTGTATTCCCGATCGAGCCGCGAGCTCCACGCCCGGGCGCAAGCACCTCACCCGACTCACGAGCCTCGCGAGTCGTACGCCAAAAACGCGCCGGAAGTCCTCACCTCCGTCCTGGTCGACCCAAATCTGCACACGGATGCGCGGATGCGCATCCACCAGGAGATCGCGGAGATTCTGCGGGAGGCGTCAGCGGGCACCGACCGGCGGCCGTCGGGAGCGGCTCGGCGCTAGACGAGCCAGCGCGTCGAGCTCGAGTTCGAGCTGGGCGACGACATGCTCCGGATCCGGAATCATCGCGGCATCGACCATGAGCCCGACCGTCACCTCGCCGCGATAGCTGAAGACGCTCACGCTCATGCCGATGTGCCCCGAGGTCGGAGCCCAGAAGAGAACCGTTCGCACCGGCGTCCCAGCCAGGTAGACCGGTTCGGCCGGCCCTGGGACGTTGGTCACGATCGCTGTTCCCTTCCCGGTGAGGAGATCGACGATCCGGCGCTCGACCGGCTCGGGGGTTAGACCCGTGGCGCTCAGGAGCGCGTAGGAGATGGCCCCGTCGCGACCGTCTTTGATCTCGGTCATCCGCTTGTGTACCTCGGACAGGCGGCGATAGCTTCCACTCACTCCAACGGGAAGCGGCAGGAAAACCAGGCCGAACTTGTTCCCGAGGTCTCGCGGAACCGGCTGATCGAGCGGGCGCAGATTGAACGGCACCATCGCCTGGATCTCGTGCACAGCAGCACCGCGGTCACGCAAGTAGTGGCGCAATCCACCGCTCAGGGCGGCCATGAGTACGTCGTTGACGGTGGCGTCGTGCGAGTACGCGATCTCCTTGACCTGTGTCAGCGACAAGGGCCTACCCCAGGCCACCCGACGGCTGATGCCGGGGTCGCCCTTGATCGCGGTTGGCCGCGTCGGCCGGGGTCAGGAGCAGACGGGCCGCGGTCGCGCCGTCGCGGGCCATCGCGCCGGCCAGGCTCGCCGCGTGCGAGGGTGAGGCCACAAGGCCGGCGCTGTGCCGGATGGTGGCCACGCCGGCGTGTCCCGCGGCCGCGAGGATACGCTCGGTCGACCCGGCGAGGTCCGGCAGAGGCCATGCCGACCGAGCGCGCGGCTGCGCTTCAAGCGGCGCGGCGATATCGGGGTCGGAATCGGTCAGCCGGGCGCTCATCCGCACCCTCCCGGCTCAGCTGCGAACCGCGAGCGTGATCAGGAGCGCCATGCCGTAGGCCACCGTCAACGCACCGACGATCCAGAGCCCGCGATCGATCCGAC
>Ga0335078_10009916_pt1 | contig 14105 bp, 10 predicted proteins | sample Lox_Sample_32_FD_206711 | JGI IMG/M metagenome (GOLD analysis project Ga0335078, IMG submission 206711) | Soil microbial communities from Loxahatchee National Wildlife Refuge, Florida, United States - Lox_Sample_3.2 | ecosystem: Environmental > Terrestrial > Soil > Wetlands | place: USA...
CATCCGCCACATAGACCCGAGTGCCGTCGGCCAGCGCGGTGACGGAGATGGGGTGCTGCCCGTTGCAGGGCGCTCCGGCCAGAGAGACCGTTTGCACGGTGCTCAGGTTGTTATCAATGATAGACAGGCTGTTCCCTGATGGACTGGTGACGTAGGCGCGGTTCAGGATGGGCTCGTAGACGATGTAGTTGGGTGCGGGGCCGACGCAGAAAGTATCCACCGTACACGGCGCGGTGCCCGGCACCCGGCTATTGTTCACGGTATTAATTTCTGAGACGGTACCCGTGCCCTGGTTGACCACGAAAACGCGAGTGCCATCGCTGCTTACCGCTCCCCAAACCGGCGTCGCACCGGCGGGCAGCGCAATGGTCTGGACGTTCTGGTTGATGGCGGGGAAGATGACGCTGACCGTGTTGTCGCCCTGGTTCAGCGAGTAGAGTTCGGTGCTGTCCGGAGTGGCCACGAGCGCCACCGGGTCGGCGCCGACGGGGATCTCTCCACTCTCGGCATAGCCGCTCACGGCATTACTGGTGACAACGGCCAAACTGTTGCGGCCGGTCTCAGCCACGTACAGGCTGCTCTGGGCAACCGCGGCGAAAACCGGACTGGCGCCGGTGGCCAGTGGGACCAGGTTGGGCGGGTTCAGGTTCCCGGTGGGTGGTGTCGGCAAAAAAAAGTAGGAGAGGGAATCGTCGGCGCGATTGACGACAAAATCAATTCCCCCCAGGCTGGTTGCGTGCACCGGATTCCTGCCGACGCCACACTGGATGCAGCTCTGCTCGCTGAACAAGGCGGCGGCCGTGTCGCCGCTAACGTCGATGATGAGCGCTGAGCCCCGCGCAGCACCATTGGAACTTACCGCCAGAACATGAGAGGTGCGCTGCGGATCACCTCCCGGCTGCAGAATCGGGTTGGCTACCGGACGGAACTCATCCCCACAACTAATACAAAACAGCACGGAAGCGATCACCGCCACCAGCATAGCAGCGCGGGCGCCAGACTTCCCCTTGAGACTCATCCCAACTCCCACAGCTTGTATTCTTGAAAGGAGCGATCATTCTATCGGGAAGGCGGGCTTGGCGCAAAAGGTGAGCACTCAGAGCCAAGCACCTGAAACCGGCGCTTGGCGCTTGGAACTCGGAACTCGGAACTCGGCACTACCTACGCGCGGATTTGCGGTGCGACGCGGGCGTCTCGGATGCGCGCTGGGCTTCGGCCACGCGCTGCGCCGGTTTCTTGGGAATCTGCGCCAGGCTCTCCTTCAGTGCTGCCATCAGGTCCACCACCGGGGCGGGCTTACGTGGTTTTTCCACCGCGGCGACTTCCTTGCCCTCCAGACGCGCCTGGATGAGCTTGCGCACGTTTTCCTCAAACGTGTCCGAGTACTTCTTCGGGTCGAAGTCGGCGGCCAGCGCTTCCACCAATTGGTGAGCGACTTTGACCTCGGCGTCTTTCAGTTCGATGCCGCCGGTTTTGCCGAACTGGTCTACCTGGCGTACTTCGTTTTCGTAGTACATGGTATGCAGCATGAGCCCGTTGTTCATGGGCCGCAGAAACACGGTGTACTCGCGGTTGTGCATGGAGAGCTTGGCGATGGCGACATATTCGCTCTCTTCCAGCGCCCGCGTGAGCAGTGCATAGGGGCGCTCACCCGCCTCTTCCGGCACCAGGTAGTAGGAAGACTCGAAATACACCGGGTCGATCTGCGACGACTTCACGAACTCCAGGATCTCCATCGCCTTGGTGGTCTTGGGCTCGATCTTCTTGATGTCGGCGGGCTCGATGACCACGTACTCGCCCTTCTCGTATTCGTAGCCCTTGACGATCTCGTCGCGGGAGACCACGCGCTCGTCCTGCGGGCAGTAGAGTTGCTGCTTGATGCGCACGTGGTCGTCGCGGTGCAGCATGTGGAACTCGACACGGCTGCCACGCGCCGCCGAGAATAGCCGTACCGGCATGGAGATGAGACCGAAGGTCAGGTATCCCGACCAAACCGATGCTGCCATAACGCCTCCCCCCACAAGTTGCCAGGCCGGGTGACGCCGGACAATCGCACGCCACCTCTGTTAGGATGCGCTCGGCCAAACCACTGCCGCCTTGCGCCTTCCCTGGCAACCTAGATGTTATGCACAGAAGCCGCGCACCAATCCGCAGACCGTGGAAAAAACTGGTGGAATGGCTGGACTGCCGTACCGGCAGCGTCGCGGCCATGTGCATCATACCTTGGCCTGCCCTGGCCGCGCAGTTACATTCGCTGGTCCCCCCGACACGCGTCCTGTGGGCTCTGGGCTTCACTGTGGCTTTTGCCGTCTCGGCTCGCTGGCTGCGGGCCGTGACCTTCTCCGGGGCCGTTGCCGGGGGCGTTCTCTCGTTCCTGTTGTTTCTGGCGGGAGGTCCCGGGGCTTTCGCCGCATTGATCGCGGTCTTCCTGCTGACGTGGATCACCACCCGCATCGGACACCAGCGCAAGCGGCAACTGGGCACCGCTGAACAACGTGGCGGCCGTTCGGCTTCGCAGGTCATTGCCAACGTCGGGGTCGCGGTCGCCGCGGCTCTTGTGGGACTGTTCACCCGGCATCCAGCAGCGCTGGTGGCATGCGCGGCGGCGCTCGCCGAAGCCGCCGCCGACACCACCTCCAGCGAAGCCGGACAGGCCGTGAGCAACTCCGCCTACCTGATCACCAATTTCCGCCCCGTTCCAGTCGGCACCGATGGCGGCATCAGCTTCGCCGGTACGCTGGCCGGGATTGCGGCGGCGGCCGTGGTAGCCACGGTGTGCTGGGCCACGCGGCTTATCGCGGCGCCCTGGCTGCTGCCGGTCGCCGCAGCGGGCGCGCTGGGAATGATCGTCGATAGCGTTTTCGGAGCCACCCTGGAGCGCCGGCATCTTCTGAAGAATGATGCCGTGAACCTGCTTAGCACCCTCGCCGCGGCGCTGTTTGCTCTATTTCTTTACTGGTCCAGGCATGGGGAGTTTCCGCTGCGGTAAACAGGAAACGCATGCACCCACGCAACGATGTCCAGAGGTGCAACATCTGAAGTAAGCAGCCGGTGGATTCCGCCCAATTTGCAGGCCGTTTACAATTGAGGGCGGCTCCATTGCGCGAGCGGCGGAACCTGTCCCTGATATGAAATTCAAGACCTTCACCATCGCCTGCGCTTCCGTGCTGACGCTGTTCCTGTTCGCGCAACGGCGCACGCAGCCGGTGCCGCCGCAGCTCTTCGCTGGGGTGGTGGACCTGACGCATTCGATCAGTGAAAAAGCTCCCAATTGGGAAGGCACGGCGGAGTCGCCGTACAAGGCGAAGCCGCTAGCCAGCTTCGAGAAAGAGGGATATTTCACGCGCTACATCTCGCTCCCCGAGCACTTCGCCACGCATATCGATGCGCCCGCCCATTTTGCCCAGGGCGTGTGGACGGTAGACCAGATCCCGCCGCAGCGGCTGGTCGCGCCGCTGGCCGTCATCGACGTGCGCGGCAAAGTTGCCAACGATCCCGACTACGAGGTGTCGCTGGATGATCTGGCGGTCTGGGAGCACGATAACGGGCCCGTGCCGCCCGGCGCGGTGGTCATGGCGCGCACCGGCTGGGCCGCGCGCTGGGATTCGATGAAGGATTACCGCAATGCCGACAGCAAGGGAGCCATGCACTTCCCCGGCTTCGCTCTGGATACTGTGAAGTTCCTGGTCCAGGCGCGCAAGATCACCGGGTTGGGGATCGATACCCTAAGCGTAGATTACGGTCCTTCCAAGGACTTCGCGGTCCATCACTTTACGGCGAAAAACAACGTGTACCACCTGGAGAACGTTGCCAACCTGGACATGGTGCCGGAGGCGGGAGCCATCGTGGTGGCAGCGCCGGCCAAGCTGGAAGGCGGCTCCGGGGGCCCGGTGCGCATCTTGGCCCTGCTGAAGCAGTGATCGTGATGCAGGGGTGGACGATCCGTCATTTGTAACCAATTTGTCATATTTTCCTCCCTGCTTACTTTTTTCCCCATCACCGGTCTAAGTGACTGGCATCGCTGTGGCACCCGGCGGGAGCTTCTAATCTTTTGGGGAACTAACCTTCGAGCGGCCTCGTAACAACTCTCAGGGAGATGGCCACGCCCGCCCGTGGCGGGTAATCGAGGAGGCGTAAGGTGGCGAACGGTAACGGCAAGAATCGCAAGAGGAAGCGCTTTTTTTATGTCGGTGGCTCGATTCTGCTGATTGTGGCCGCGGTGGTGGTAGTGGCGGCATTCACCCGCGGCGGTACCAAGATCGATCCCTCCAAGCTCGGCAAGGTTGAGCGCGGCGACCTGGCCAAGAGCGTGGTTGCGACCGGCAAGATCGAGCCCATCACAAAGGTGGAACTCAAGTCCAAGGCCAGCGGCATCGTGGAAAAATGGGATGCCGATGCCGGCGATAAAGTCAAAGAGGGCCAGGTGCTGGTGCAACTGGACCGGCAACAGATCCAGGCTGCGGTGCGTGAATCCCGCGCCGCCCTGGCCGCTGCCGAGGCCAACGAGCGCGCCGCCGTGGCGGACGTGAACCGCGCCAAAGCCGACGCTGAAGGTCCCGACGTGCCCCTGCTCTATCGCGCTTACCAGCGCGCCCAGAAGATGGCCAAAGAGGGTGTGGTGTCGGAATCGGCGCTGGACGACGCGCAGAAGGCCTATGAGATGGCCGTAAACAAGCGCGACGTGTCGCGTGCGCAGTTGACAGTGAGTGATGCCAAGCTCATCCAGGCCAAGGCGCAGGTGCAGCAGGCCCGCGCTACACTGGATCGCGCCGAGGAGGACCTCCGCTATGCCACCATCACATCGCCGATCACCGGCGTAGTGCTCTCGCGCGACGTGGAGATCGGCGACGCCGTCAGCTCCATCCTCGTGCTCGGCTCCACGGCCACCCTGGTCATGACCCTGGGCGATATCTCACAGGTTTACGTCAAGGGCAAGGTGGACGAGGCCGACATCGGCAAGGTCTATCTGGGGCAGCCGGGGCGCATCAAGGTGGAATCCTTCAAGGACAAGATCTTCAACGGCAAGGTAACCAAGATCGCGCCGCTGGGGGTGGAGAAAGACAATGTGACCACCTTCGAAGTGCGGGTTTCGATCGATAATGCCACCGGCGAGCTGAAGGCGATGATGACGGCCAACGCCGAGATCATCCTCGATGAGCACAAGAACGTGCTCATGATCCCGGAAGCCTCCATCATCTACGACAAGGACAAGAATGCCTCGGTCGAGGTCCCCGAGCCGCACGGCAAGGACGGCAAGCGCAAGGTGGAGGTGAAGGTCGGGATCTCCAATGGCGCCAAGACCGAGTTGCTATCAGGATTGAAAGAGGGCCAGCAGGTGGTGCTGCAGTAGAAGGCCTCCTTACCGGGGGGTGTTGTCAATGGCGGCTGCGGCCGCCATTTTTCTCGGTAACAGCACATGCTCGGCGTAGGCGTGCTGTTGCTCCCCTCCGCGCGATGTTGACCAAACCGCGTGTGATCCGTCTGAGAGCCAAGGAGGGGCTATGAAACGCGGATCCAAACTGACGTTGGTGGTGGTCACGGCGGCCCTGATGTCACTCAGCGCCGTCCGGCTCCATGCCTCGGATATCGAAGGCTCGTTCGACCGCACCTTGAAGGTAAGCGGCGCGGTGGATCTCGATGTCATCACCGGCTCCGGCAACATCAAGGTGGCCCAGGGCGCGGCGGGCGCAGTCCACGTGGTGGGCCACATCAAGGTGCAGGACCGCTGGGGTCGAGAGAGTGCAGAGAGCCGGGTGCGCGCCCTCGAAGCCAGCCCGCCCATCGAGCAGAACGGGAATACGGTGCGCATCGGTCATTCCAGCGATTCCGAACTGCTGCGCAATGTTTCCATCAGCTATGAGCTGGAAGTTCCGGCGGATACGCGGCTGCATGCCCAGACGGGCTCCGGCAATGAGACCATTACCGGCATCACGGGCCCGCTCAATCTGAACACCGGCTCGGGGAACATTACGGCCACCGGCGGCTCGGATGTTCGTGCCAATACCGGCTCGGGTGAAATCCGGCTGGAGTCGCTCAAGGGCAGTGTCGTCGCCAACACCGGCAGCGGCAATGTGCGCGTGGAGCAAAGCACCCTCACTGAAGTGAAGATCAACACCGGCTCGGGCGATGTCGTCGCGGATGGCGTGCGTGGACCATTGAAAGTTGCTACCGGCAGCGGGGACATACGCGTGGAAGGCATGCAGACGGGCGACTGGAAGCTGGAAGCCGGCTCCGGGACGATTAATGTTCGACTGCCCGCCGATGCCGCCTTCGACTTCTATGCCCACACCGGCTCAGGCCACATTGACTCGCAGCACCCGATCACCATGACTGGCAGCCTGGACCGCCACGAACTGCACGGCAAGGTCCGCGGCGGCGGCCCCTTGCTGCAGGCCCGTACGGGGTCGGGGAACATCAACGTCCAGTAGTGACAAAGGCGAAGGCGCCCTTGCGGGCGCCTTCACCAGAGACGGCATTCAATCCATTCTTACTATCCGTTCTTACTAATGGTGCCTCCTATGCTCCGCGACCGCATCGATGAACTTCTTCCCGTTTGGCGTTCCCAACCCGGTGACGTTGTCCCAGCCTTCGCCCACGTTCAGGGATGAGTCGGTTCCGAAGGTAAGGACATACCAGCGGGTTGAGGTGCCGTTGTATAGGGCGCTGTAGAACTTCTTGTAGGTCTCCAGCGGCTGGGCCAGGTCCTTTGAGGAAAGGTACGTGGTTCCCGTACTGGTGGTGATCACTCCGGTGACGTCGTGGCGCGAGCCCACGGGCACGATGTCCGTGATGGCATCATCACGCAGGTCATAGACCAAGCGAGACGCCTGGCCGAGCGATTCATGCGCCTTCTGGTTGGCGATGGCCCAAAGACCGGAAAACATCGGGCAAGCCAGACTGGTGCCCCCTACGGAGCTGAAGAACAGTCCACTGCCCGGTGGCAATCCGAAGCAGCTATTGCCATCGCAAATGAACTCGACGGGGGTAAATGGGTCGGCGAGGTACGAAATATCAGGAACTCCGCGGCCCCTGCCTCGCACGCCATCCTGATAATGCGGCTTATGGAAGAAGGTACTGGTACCGCCGCCTGAACCGAAGACGAAGCCGAGTTCGAGCGGAGGCACGATTGGGCTGGCGCCGGGGAGCGCATTGGCGATACGAGTCTCGATGTTGCCCCAGCCGGTCTGGAACTTAATGCTGTTGTCGGAATTCAAGACCAGGCTGGTGCCCCCAACGGCGGTAGCCCAGGGAGAATCGGCTGGAACGCTGACGCCGAAAACCAGATTGCCGGTCACGCCACTGGGGCTGGAGTCACCGTAATCTCCGGAAGAGAAGTTCACGGAGATGCCGCGGGCAGCTCCCCGTCGCGCAAGGTGGTTCCAGGCCTCGATCAGGGCTGGATCCGCGTCCCCTTCCGCCTCGCCGTAGCTGTTCGAGATGACGTTGCCAAGGTGATTCTCGATAGCGAACAGCACGGCGGCTTGCAGATCGCTGTCGTTGTTGGTCGGAGCGACCACCAACGCGATGTGGGCATTCGGGGCGACCGAATGCGACCACTCAACATCAAGCGTGGTTTCCGTGGCCCAGCCCGTGTCCTGGGTTGCGGGTAGCCCTCCAGGATAGTAGACCGTGAAGTTGGAGGAAGTCAGGTCGGGAAGCCCATAAAGCTGGGAGAAAGCCTCGGCATCGGTTTGGATGGTGGGCGAGCCGAAGGCATCCACGATCACTATGGTCTGACCAGCGCCGTCAAGACCAGCCGCATACAGCTTATCGAGACCGTACGCCGTCTGCGCTTCACTGGGCTGATAGCCGCACGGGGTCAAAGTCCCGAAGGCGGTGTTGGTGATATCGGAGCCGTAGCGGTTGCCGGAGTAGGTGGCTTCGGGCAATCCGCCGCCGGTGGTGAAGGTAACGGTCTCGGGCGGTCGAATGCATTGCGCCGAATAGAAGAAACCGTTGGGTACCGAGGCCAGCGGTACTGCCGGGAAGGGAGCGCCCGTGTCGGGATCGATCGGCCGGGCAATGTGTGGAGTCATGCGTGACTCCGACAGTCCGCCCACCGCCGCCACCAGGCTGCCGGCCGGGTCGTCCACCGAGGGGTCAGCGGTGTTGGCCCGGAAGGTTCTTCCGTTTTGTGTGAAGTTATGGAGTTGCACGTTAAACGTCTTCTGCACAGCGGCCACGGTTCCGGAGGCCTTCACGTACAGATTGCCCTGGCCGATGGCAGAAACCGCCAGGTTGTGCGCCGCCAGGAAATTCTTCACGGTCGCGGTTTCCTCGGCGGTGGGCGATTCGGTGTCGGGCGCGTCCGCGGTTAGCCAGTTGTGATAGTTAGCAGAGCCCTCCTGATAGAGCTGCTCAACCGCCTGATCGCCGCCGCCGGGCTTTATCTGGGAGTGCAGCCAAACCGTCACGGTCATCGATTTGGCGGCATCTTCAGGACCCATATCCTGAGCTTGCGCCAGATTTGGCAGCGTGTTGTTGGCGATGACATGCCTGCTCTGCGCTTGCGCGACCCCCACCCCAGCCAGCAGGGCGACGACCGCTAGCGCCAGCAACGCAGGCCTGCTGAAACCTGGCATCCGCGTGCAATTGGACTGGGCCGCGCGGAATTCGGCCTCATGGACTTTCATGGAATCCTCCCTCTAGAGTTGGCAACGATTGTTTCCAGCCGTGCTCCTCTCGCACTGCTTCGAGCAAACTGCCCTGGGAAAGACTGCTTGACTATGCCTAAGGTCGGGGGGATCGGCCGTTTTCAGAGCATGCAGCCGCAGCGAGTGGTGCGCACGCGTAACCTGCTGTCGCGTGTTGCCGAGGCGATCAGCGTACCTGGAATGCGGCGCATGATACCCGGCGGAAACCCGCTTGGCAAGAGGGTTTTCGCGGATTTTGCCGGTGAGATGAGGTGGCCCGGCGCGGGCCTCCTCCCTTCAGAGTTTGACCGCGCCAGGCCACTCTGTGTTATAAATCGCGGTTCCCTGCAAACACTAGGCAGGAGAACCCGGCGCGGCCAAACCTCAATCCTTTCTTGGCGTGGAAGCGCGTCTCGGAATACATCCTATCTATTCCCGTGATCGTGAGGTCGTGAACCTCCGGAGGTCTAATGCATATGTGGCTCTCTGCGATGGCGATGTTGTGGCAAGTCGAGCCCCTGAATGAAGGGGCGGGGTTTCTCTGGCTGGCTCTGGGCATCAGCGTGCTGGCTCTCTTGACCGTCTTTTACTTTGCGCAATTCGTGCTGCGTGCCGATACCGGCACCGAGCAGATGCGCACCATCTCCGACGCCATCCGTGAGGGGGCGGAAGCGTTTCTGCGCCGGCAATACAAGACCATCGGCATCCTGAGCGTGGTGCTGGCGATCCTGATCTTCATCGGATACAAGGTTTCGCCGCGCAACGCGCCGTTGGCCACCAAGACGGTGATTGCCTTCCTGATCGGCGCTGCCTGCTCCGGTTTGGCAGGGTTCACCGGGATGTACGTCTCGATCCGCGCCAATATCCGCACCGCCAGCGCTGCCCGCACCAGCATCAACAACGCTTTGCGCATCGCGTTGCGCGGCGGCGCCGTCACCGGATTGGTGGTAGTGGCCTTGTCGCTGCTGGGCGTCGGGCTGCTGTTCTTCTTCTTCGGAGGGCTGGCCACTCCGCGTGAAGTCCCCTATCAGGTGGTGGGCTTCGGCTTCGGCGCGTCGTTCGTGGCGCTGTTTGCACAGTTGGGCGGCGGCATCTATACCAAGGCCGCCGATGTCGGCGCCGACCTGGTCGGCAAGGTCGAAGCCGGCATCCCGGAGGATGATCCCCGCAATCCCGCGGTAATCGCCGACTTGGTGGGCGACAACGTGGGCGACTGCGCCGGCCGCGGCGCCGACCTGTTCGAGTCCACGGCCGCCGAGAACGTCGGCGCCATGATCCTCGGGGCGGCGCTTTATCCGCACTTCGGGCTGAAGGGAATTCTCTTCCCGCTGGTCGCCCGCGCCTTTGGTCTGATCGCATCGACCGTCGGCGTGCTGATCGTCCGCACTGACGAAAAAGAAGACCCCATGCAGGCCCTCAACCGCGGCTACTACGTGACCACGGTGCTGGCCATCGCCGGCTTTGCCGTTGCCGTCCATTATCTGCTCAAAGATAACTGGTGGTTCCTGGGCTCGGGCGTAGTGGGTATCCTCACCGCCTTCCTGTTCGTCTACATCACGCAGTACTACACCGAATACCGCTTCCGGCCGGTATCGTCGATCGCCAAGGCCTCCCTCACCGGTCCGGCGACCAACATCATCGCCGGCCTCTCCGTCGGACTTGAGACCCCGGCGCTGCCGGTCATCGTGATCGGCGCCGCCCTGATGCTCTCCTACTGGTTCGGCCTGAAAGCGTTCCAGGGCACCACCCTCAGCGGGATCAGCGAATACGCCAAGGGCATCTACGGCACCGCCATCGCCACCATGGGCATGCTCTCGACCGCCGCCTACATCCTGGCCATGGACACCTTCGGTCCCATCACCGACAACGCCGGCGGCATCATCGAAATGTCGAACCAGCCGGAGGAGATTCGCGTCAAGACCGACCGCCTCGACGCCGTGGGCAACACCACCAAGGCCCTGACCAAGGGATACGCCATCGGCAGCGCCGCCCTGGCGGCCTTCCTGCTGTTCTCCGCTTACCTCGATGAGGTGAAGGAACTCGTGCGCGGACGCCTGGGCGCGGCCGCCAGCAATTTCACCTTCGACACCGTGAACCTGGCCAACGTGCCGGTGTTCGTGGCGGCCATGCTGGGCGCCATGATGGTGTTCCTGTTCTCGTCGCTGGCCATTCGCGCCGTGGGCAAGGCCGCGCAGTACATCATTGAGGAAGTCCGCCGGCAGTTCCGCGAGAACCCCGGCATCATGCAGGGGACATCCAAACCCGACTACGGCTCGTGCGTGGACATCGTCACCACCGCCGCGCTCAAGCAGATGGTGCTGCCCGGCATCCTGGCCGTAGGTATGCCCATCGCGGTGGGCGTGGTCTTCCGCTACTTCACCGGCTTCCACGTCTCCGGCGGCGTGCCCATGATCGGCGGACAACCCGTCAACCTGGTGGGCGCCGAGAGCGTGGCCGCCCTGCTGATGGTGGGCACCATCACCGGCATCCTGCTGGCCACCATGATGAACAACGGCGGCGGCGCCTGGGATAACGCCAAGAAGTTCATCGAGACCGGCCAGTACGGCGGCAAGCGCTCCGACGCCCACAAGGCGGCGGTGGTGGGCGATACCGTTGGCGATCCCTTCAAGGACACCGCCGGGCCTTCGCTGCACGTGCTGATCAAGCTGCTCTCCACCATCACGCTGGTGATGGCGCCGCTGTTCGTGTAGTAGTAGTGAGGATTTTGAGGGTGCCCCACCCTTGCCTGACGTTGGCAAGGGTGGGGGTTTTGATTCTAGGGTGTCAGACCCACGTCTGCCAAAAGCGGGCAGATGTGGGGGCACCGGGCAGTTTTCGCAAACTTCACTGTAATCCCCGGAACATCAGGATAGAACCGCGACGGCCTCAATCTCATTCAGGGCGCACCGGGACCTTTCCTTGAGCAGATCTTCGTCCGTCAGGACCTCCAAAATTTGCCTACCGCAGACCCTACCACCTTGTTTGGGAACGGCATTGACCAGCACGAATCCCTCATGTTCAAGGGTCCCGGTCGGGTTCCGGCGGGCAATTCCTACGAATTTCTGGCCCGGATATTTGAAGATGATCTCCATGAAGACTGTACGCCCGGATTGTACCGCACAACTGTTATCGGGATGCAGGCGGGTGGCCCAGGTAACCGTGGGTGCCCCAGACAAGCGGAGCTTTGTCTGGGACGAGAGTCTTCAGATTCTCGTAGCTGCGACAGCTCGCCCCGTTCGTAGCGTCCGTCACCATGCCACCGCAGACGGGAGATAATGTTCCCAGACGAGCAAAAGAAGCTCGTCTGGGGCACCCGCGGTTCGCAGCGCATCACATCCCCAGTGTTAAGCCAAGAAAGGCTCAAACTGAGCGACGAGTCTCTCAACGAAGTCGGCCATTTTGTTGAGCGTATAACGAACCAGCTCCCCTCCCGGAATCTCCGATTCGCCAAACGCTATGTCAATGCCGAGTTGAAAATCTTCGTGCGCCTGACGCTCGTAAGTGGACGTTGGCAGGTTGGTGATTTCATTGCCTACTACGAGCGGCACGTACCTGTATTGCTCGAACCAAAGCGTACCCCTCGTTGCGAAGTCAACTCCCCATTTGTCCATCGCCGCGACGACAGTGAGCAGAAGCCTGTGCTTGTCCACAATGTCGAGCTGATGGATGAGCCACAACGTTTGGTCGGGAGTAACGTATGGCTGTACCGCTTGGATAATCTTCAGCGCCTGTGGCGTGATCTTTGGTATTCCTCCCTTGCCGATCGCAGATGCGTATTGCTCGGGCGCCTTCGGCCCGTCGCCAATGATCGGGAAGTAGGTGTCTTTGTTGGGGGTTCCATCCCCGGCTTCAACAAGCTGCCACGTGAGATGGTCCAGTGCGCTGCGAAGGTTATGGATGGCATCTCCCATGATCATGGTGATCTCGGGGTGGACGGGGTTGACCTCGTCCACATAAAGCGTCGTGTGCTGAATCTGGGCTACAGGGTGAGGCCTGGCCCCGAGTCTGTATGGCTTCTCCTGGATGAAAGCATTGATAGCGATATCCAGGTCACGAATGTGCTTCTTGGCCCGTTCGATTTTCAGCCTGATTCCGTCAATGCGGCTCCGCGAGCTCATGCGTTCTAAGATAGCAGGGTGGGCAGCTGGCCCGGCAACGGCATTATGCTGGGATTCGAACTCCGAAGAACGAAACCCAAAGGTGCGCCGACATGCAGTTAATCGTCTACGAGCCTGTAAAAGCGAACAAGGAAGCCTTCGTCGAATTCTGGTCAGGCTGCTACACCGGTTACGACGACGATTTCTACGAGGCCAATGTGGGGCAGGAGCTCACCGAGAAACGCATCCTGCAGTGGTTCGAGTGGAAGAACGGCAGGCCGCTATCGGGCCCCAAGCGAAACTCCGTGCTGAAGAATTTCGTGGCGCGGCGCGGCGAACTGGCCACGATTCCGTGGGATGAAACGCCCGCGCGGACACTGGCCCGCTTCAGCGACGGCGGCGCGATCTGGCGCATTTTCTGGCTGCATTGCTGGCAACCGGAGCGATTTCCGATTTACGATCAGCACGTTCACCGGGCGATGCGTTTTATTGAAGCGGGCGTTATCGAGGAAATCCCTGCGAAGGACCCGGACAAGGTCCGTGCCTATATCGGGCAGTACATGCCGTTTCGTGCGCATTTCGAGGGCATGCAGCAACGCGCGGTGGACAAGGCGCTATGGGCCTTCGGGAAATTCATCAGCGAGAACGTTTTTCCGCACGAGCCGCTTCGATAGGGCGGGCGATCACGGCCACAGACTCGGCGGGTGGCCTTGGTAACCGTGGGTGCCCCAGACGAGCGTCTTTTGCTCGTGTGGGGAATTATCCCCCGCCTTTAGCAAAAGAAGCCAGGGCGTGAAGCGCCCCGTCCTGCGCGGTTCTTGCGCGAATCCCCCGAAAATTTCCTTGACGAATTTCGCAACACATGATATTAATAGTACCAACATATTATCTAAAAGATATACACATTCATCACCAGCCCTAAGTCCTTATTTTGACGGTTTTTGCGTGTAAGTCCTTTGTTTGGACGGTTCACGACGGTTAACCGTGGCTAAGTCGTTGATTCTGCACAGGACCAAGGAAGGGAAGGGGGAGGGGGTATATATGCATCCGATACAGCACCTGCGGAAGGCAAGCTTGGCAAATGAGGCAAGTATGGTCCCAGCACCAAGTGTCGAGCCGGCACAAGCAACCGATCACCCGCGTACACACGCGGCGCAACAGGCGCCGCGCTGTCAGCACATCCGCCTCAACAGCCAGCGCTGCGCCGCCCCCGCGCTGCGCGGGCAAGCTCTTTGTTATTTCCACCACCGCGCCCAGGACCCCGCCACCTACGACGAGCGCTGGCTGCCCGTCCAAGACGACGCTGCCAGCCTGCAACTCGCCGTGGCGCGGGTGCAGCGCCTGCTGCTGATGGATGGCTTCGAATTCAAGCGCG
>Ga0335078_10009918_pt1 | contig 14104 bp, 11 predicted proteins | sample Lox_Sample_32_FD_206711 | JGI IMG/M metagenome (GOLD analysis project Ga0335078, IMG submission 206711) | Soil microbial communities from Loxahatchee National Wildlife Refuge, Florida, United States - Lox_Sample_3.2 | ecosystem: Environmental > Terrestrial > Soil > Wetlands | place: USA...
CAGCCACAGGCACAAGCACTGACAGGGGTGCGCCCGGGGTCCCGCCTCCACTCGGGGGCGGGACCCCGCGGTGCTACACGTGCAGCCAGGACCGCATCATCGACGCGAGCTCATCGACGTCGACCGGCTTGGCGATGTAGTCCGACGCTCCGGAGGCGAGTGCCTTCTCGCGATCGCCCTTCATCGCCTTGGCGGTGAGCGAGATGATCGGCAGCTGCTCGAACCGCGGCATCGAGCGGATCGCCCGGGCGGTCTGGTAGCCGTCCATCTCGGGCATCATGATGTCGAGCAGCACGATGTCGGTGTTGGGGTGCTGGTGCAGCCGCTCGAGTCCCTCGCGGCCGTTCTCGCCGTAAACGACCTTCATTCCCCATCGTTCGAGCATCGAGGTCAGCGCGAACACGTTGCGGATGTCGTCGTCGATCACGAGCGCCTTACGGCCCTGCAACGGAGCATCGCCGACGCGCAGGCGATCCAGCAGCTTCCGCGTCGGAGGCGGCAGGGTCGCTTCGGCCCGGTGGAGGAACAGGGCGGCGCGGTCGGCCAGCTGCTCGGGCGAATCGACGACCGTGATGACCGTCGACTTCGACAGGGCGTCGAGCCGGGCGCGCTGCAGCTTGGGGAGCTCGCGCCGCACGAACGCGATCAGCGGAAGCTGGCGCAGGACCTCGTCCGCTCTCAGATCGTGGAGGAACGCGAGCCGGTCGATGTGCCGGCCGTCGACGACGCCGAACTCGTAGGAGCCGGTCCGCAGCTCGGCGACGGCGTCCGCCGGATCGATCCGGGTGAGATCGATCGCGTCTCCACTCCCGAGCACGTCCGTGACCTCGTCGACGAGGTCCACGGTGTCGGAGATCACCGCGACCCGCCGGGAGGGCGTCTCGGCCAGGTGGGCGACCCGTGCCAGCGCGCGATCGACGTCCGGGGCAGAGGCGGACGCTTCGACGAACGCCGCGGCGCCGGCGCGCAACGCATCGAGCCGGGCCGGCGGATCGCCGATCACGACGACCGGGATGTGCCGCGTGTCGGGCTGCTTCTTGAGCAGTGCGATGGCTGACCCGTCCCGGTGGAAATCTCCGGCGACGAGCACGGCCTCGACCTCGCGCTCGCGCGCGAGGTTGACGCCGGCGCTCGGGCGTGCGGTTAGGATCGCCTTGGCGCCGTGTCCTCGCACGAGCTCGACGATCCGGCGCGATCGCCTGGCGTCGGCGTCGATCACCAGCACCACGCGATCGCCGGGGGCGAGCAGCGCGCTGTCGTCGCTGAAGGGCTCCTCGCTCGGCGCGGCTGCGAGGTGGGTGGGTGCGGGTTCGGTGCGGCCGTCGAGGGGGGCGTCGGCGACGGTCTCGATCAGCGGGAGGAACAGCGAGAAGCTGCTGCCCTGCCCGATCGCGGAGTCGACCTGGATCTCCCCGCCAAGCAGGCGGGCGATCTCGCGGGAGATCGACAGTCCCAGCCCGGTCCCGCCGTACTTGCGCGAGGTCGTACCGTCGGCCTGCTGGAACGCCTCAAAGATCAGATTGAGCTTGTCATCGGGAATCCCGACCCCGGTATCGGCGACCGAGAACCCGATCACCCGCTCGGCCTCGCGGAGCTGATCGTTACGCAGCGCCGACCGATCGTTCAGATACCCGATCGCGAGCGTCACCCCACCGTCATGGGTGAACTTGAACGCGTTGGAGAGCAGGTTCTTCAGCACCTGCCCCAGACGCTGCTCATCAGAGATGATCGACCCCGGCAGCTCCGGATCGATCTCGACCGCGAACGACAGCCCCTTCTGCTCGGCGACATGCCGAAACGCCCGCTCGGCATCCCGATAGACATCGACCAGCGCGACCGGCGCGAGATCGAGCTCCATCCGGCCCGCCTCCACCTTCGAGAGATCCAGAATGTCGTTGATCAGCGACAACAGATCGTTACCGGCGGAATGGATCGTCCGCGCGAACTCGACCTCCCGATCGGTCAACGACTCCTCCTCATTCTCAGCCAACAACCGGCTCAGAATCAACATCGAATTCAACGGGGTGCGCAGCTCATGGCTCATGTTCGCCAGGAACTCCGACTTGTACTTCGACGACAGCGCCAACTGCGCCGCCTTCTCCTCGAGCCCCCGCCGCGCCAGCTCGATCTCCTCATTCTTGATCTCGATATCCCGATTCTGCTCCGACAGCAGCGAAGCCTTCTCTTGCAGCTCGTCGTTGGTCTCGCGGAGCTCCTCTGACTGCTTCTGCAACTCCTGCGTGAGACCCTGAGACTGCGAGAGCAGCTCACTGGTGTTGCGGTAAGCGGTGCTCAGCTCGAGCGAGTACTCGAGGCGCTGCCGGCGCTCTCGCGCGAGCATCGCGAGCAGACCGACGAGCGGCAACGCCAACAGCACGAGGCTCGGTCGCTCGACCGCCGAGGCGGCGATCAGCACCCCTACGCAGGACAGGCAAGCGTCCGTCATGTACAGCCACACCATCTGCAGCTGGCCCGAGGGCGGTACCCGTTCCGCGAACCAGGTGCGGCCGAATCCGGCACCGGCGTCGAACGCGATCTGGGCTGCGAACGCGAGCAGCAGCAGCGGCCAGCGGTCCCACGAGAAGTTCTGGCCACCGAACAGCACCAGCACGAGCGCCGGCCCGAGGGCGTAGAAGCTGTCGCCCACCCGCGCGAGCAGCCGGGTTGGTGTCAGCGGCCGGTGGACGGCAGGAGCCAACCGGTCCGCGACCGAGCACGCCGCGACGACCAGGGGCACGAACGGCGTCGGCAGGATGAACAGCATCGGCACGAACACGAGCTGCGTCGGAGCGGTCCACGAGCTGCCGACCGGGTACTGCACGCGTCCGGCGATCAGGTACGTGACCACGGTCACCGCGAACGGCCAGGCGGCGAACGACCGCGTCGATGAGCTGAAGGCGGCGAGCGCGCCGGCGGCGAGTACGAACACCGCGGCGGCGCCCGCCTCGGTGGTCAACAGTCGATGGGCCTGCCCATCGTCAGATTCGGAGTAGCGCTCGCGACCCAGGAGCAGCAGGTTCTCGGCGCCCGGAGTCTCGTAGGAGTCGATCAGCATCTTGTCGATCCGTCTGGTCAGCGCGCGCCCGGTTCAGCCGCGATTCCACGGATCGACGAAGACGTCGTCGATCCGCGGGTTGCCGGCCAGCGCCGTGACCTGCAGCGACACCTGGGCGGTGCCGCTGGACAGCAATCCGAGTAGCGGGGCTTCCGTGAGCATCAGCGATGTCGGCTCCCAGTCGCCGGACCCAACCGCGACCCCGGCGGGGATGTCGAGCGGTCCATCGACCACGCTGACCGCCACCAGCCCGGTGCCGCCGATGAACATGCGGACCGTCGGATAGGCCGCGTCGACGCAGGTGAGCGGGGACTGGGCCGATGAGCCGGCCGGCAGCGACAGCGATGAGGAGCCGAGCGTGCCGGTCGCCGCGTAGGGCTCACTGCCGTCGACGATCTGCGCGCCACCGGTCAGCGTCCACGACGCGCTCTCGAAGTCGCCACCAGGAGAGAGCTCGTACGACGCGGGATCGGCCCACGGAAGGAACGGCTGGCTGAGCGCCGAGGTGTTGCACGCGCCGAGATTGACGAGGTCAGCCTGCGCGGCCGACACCGGAAGTGCGACAGCACCGGCAGCACCGAGCGCCGTGATGATCGAGAGGCCGCCAAACAGGCGCCGGACTGGACTGGTCAATACGTCGCTCCTCATGAGACGAGAGGTGGTTGTCCGCGTCCTGCGGGATTGCGCCTGGAACCGCATTTCCTTAATCCGGGTCCGTCACCGACCACGTGGGCGCGGAGGCCGTCCCCGGTGATCGCAAGTATTCCCCTCAACGAAGGGTTGTACGCCGGTACCGCAGGCGTTCTGGACGTTTGTCGTATCGACCCGGAATCGGGATGCATTCAGCGGCCCCTGCCGCTCGCGAATGGCGCAAACACGAAGTGCTGTCCTCACGAGAGTTGTTAGCCCCCGAAAGCTACGCCATGCGGCGAGGTTGGACCGCAGACGCGCAGGATCTGTGCAGGATTGAAGCTTGAGCCGCGAACGCTCCAGCGCAGTCACAGGCGGGGCGGGCACCGGTTCGAGGTCGTTGTCTCCAAGCCGTGTGCAGATCGCCGCACGGTAGCCTCCTCGGGGAGCCGCCCGTGTCCGACTACATGAGCCTGCCCACCGACCTACCCGCCCCCGAGGATGACGGCGCCGCCGATCACCTCGCGGGGACGGCGATGCCTCACCTCGAGCTGCGCAGCACCGGCGGGCGGGTCGTGGCGCTCGATCGCCTCGGGGCGGGCCGGACCGTGATCTACATCTATCCGATGACCGGGCAGCCCGGCGTCGATCTCCCCGACGGTTGGAACGCGATCCCGGGAGCGCGCGGATGCACGCCCGAGACGTGCGGCTTTCGAGATCACCACGCCGAGCTCGTGGTCGCCGGCGCGACCGCGGTCTATGGCCTCTCGTCGCAGAGCACCGACTATCAGGCCGAGCTCGTCGAGCGTCTCGCGCTTCCGTTCGAGGTCCTGTCCGACCCCCGCCACGAGCTCGCCGACGCCCTCGAGCTGCCGACGTTCACCGCCGGCGGGCAGCGGCTGTACAAGCGGATGACGCTGGTGGTCGCCGACGGTCGGATCGAGCACGTCTTCTATCCGGTGTTCCCGCCGGATGAGCACGCCGGGCAGGTGCTCGGCTGGCTGTCGGCGCACGCGTAGTCGCGGGGGCTCCCGGGCGGTCGGTGGTCAGTCGAGCGATGCAGCGTGCAGCCCGGCCGTGGGGCGCTCGCGCTGGTCCCACCAATCGTTCACGACCCCGATCGCGCCGCCCAGGATCCCCTCCTTGAAGGCCAGCGTGTCGTTCGTGTTCGGTAGTGGCTCGTCGGGCACCGGTACCTCGAGGAACTCGCAGAGCGGCTCCCATCCCTCGCGGGGCTCCCACACGAGCAGCCGATCCGAGGGGACGTCGCGCTTGACCCGCTCGTTCCAGCGATCCATCGCCGCCGCCAGCCCGTCGTCCTCGTAGGTCGCATCGGGCGGGGCGAGCGCGCCCGTCTCGTCGGCCCAGGTCATCACGACCATCAGGTCCATGAACCGCTTCCACAGCGGATCGAGCACCGCTCGCGCGAGGCACATGTGGCGCATCACCGAGTCGCCGAAGTACATCGACCAGATGGTCTCGCGCATGCTCTTGATCCACCCGTCGGGGCTGCGGACGCTCAACACGACCTTGGAGCCGGGGTAGTAGTCGAGCAGCTCCTTGTAGTACCGCGCGCCCGGCCAGTCGCACGTCGACTGGGCGTCGCCGAAGATCGTCTCCCAGTCGGGCTTGCCCTGCGAAGCGGCCTCCCACAGGTCCAGGCCCTTCTCCATGTCCATCATCATGTCGCGCATGTGGTAGCAGTGGCCGAACCCGAGTTTCTCGAAGGCGATGGCTTGAGTGGTTGTCGCCGTGCGCGGAAGGCCGGCCCCGATCACTTTCATGTTTCTCCTCAGCTGAACATAACGTCGCGGCGGTTCTATCAGAGCCGACGGCGACTTAGCCTCGCGCCCCCCGCGGCGCGGACGGCGCGGCGGGGGCTTGACACGAGCAAGGGGCGGCCCGGTCGGGACCCCGGGGCGCGAGGATGCAGCCGGCAGTGCGAGCCTGGGCACGCCCCGCTCGGTTGAAGCTCGGGCACGCGGCACGACTCCACGGCTCGCGATGCCGGATCACCGCGCGACGGGCCGCGATTCGAGCAGGTCCCACCGGTTCCCGGCGACGTCGAGGAAAACGGCGACCTGCCCGTAGGGCTCCTGGCGCGGCTCGGTGACGAACTCGACGCCCGCGGTGCGCATGCGGGCGTACGCGGCCTCGAAGTCCTCGACGCGCAGGAACAGCCCGACGCGACCCGCAAACTGCTCGCCAACGGCCTGTCCCTGGCGCTCGCCATCGGCTTGGGCGAGCAGGAGCGCGGTCGTCGCGCCGGGCGGTCGAACGACCACCCAGCGCTTCGGTCGTCCGTCGTTGGTCAGCGCCGGCGAGTCCTCGACGAGCTCGAAGCCAAGGATGCCGACGAAGAACCTGATCGCGTCGTCGTAGTCGTCGACGATCAGGGCAACCTGCTCGATGTACATCCGCGTCAGCCCTCGGCGGCGATCCGGAGGCGGTCGCGCTCGACGCCCAGCTCGTAATGCGCCGTGATCTCGGGGTCGATCGTCATGGTTGGCGAGACCATACGGGAGCCGGGCAGAGCGTCTTCCCCCCGGGCCGGACCGATGCTCGGCCGGGCGCGCACCGGCCAGCCCGTCGAGTTCGCGGCCATCGTGATCTTCCGCATCGCCGACGGCAAGCTCGCTGAACGCTGGGCCGGCTGGAAGCCCGGATTCGCCCCCGGCCGACCCTGATTATTCAGGTCGGGCCTTTAGCCGTCCGCCGGGACATTCACGATGTGCGGCGTGAGCGCTCGGCGTGAATTGGCAGAACCGCAGCTGCTGTGGTCCGCTTCGGAGGATCGAGCGCTGCTGGATCCCGAGCGGCAGCTGCTCGAGGCGATCGCCGCCGGGGACCTCGACGATCATCTCATCGCGATTGCTGACGCTGTCCATGCGCGACGCGAACTGCTGCACACGGTTCGGTCGGCCACGGCGATCGCGCAGCTGTGCGTCGGCGATGAGGTGATCCTGACCGGAAGCGTGCGCCCCCGCTATCTGGCGCACGAGCTCGCGGTGATCACCGACCTTGACGATCACTGGGTGACGCTGCGGCTCGCTCGCGCGGTTGGCCGGTTCCGCGATCGCGAGCTTCGCTGCCCGCCGCTGGCGCTCCGCAAGCTCGCGCGGACCGGCTCGCAACCGGCCGCGTAGAGCGCCTGACATCAGCGACGGCGACTGGATCGAAACCGGTCGCCGCGCCCCCTCGCGGTGGCGACGCTCGGATCTCGGCCAAACGGACTGGGCCCGGATAACGCCGACCTAACGGCGTTACCTGCGTGTTATGGATCGTCCGCTAGAACCGGGCGTCGGCCACCCCGGACCGACCAGCTCATGCGTCACGCACCGACCCGCACACTGCTCACCGCCCGCGGCGGGATCGCCTCGATCACCCTCGCCGCCATCGCGTGCACGGTGGCGACCGCCGCGTGCGGGTCCTCGAGCAGCTCACACACCTCGCCCGGCGCCGGCGGCGCTGCGCAAGGGATCAAGTTCGCCGATTGCATGCGTTCGCACGGGGTACCGAACTTCCCCGACCCCGGCGGGGCGGGCGGCGGGATCCAGATCCCTCAGGGCTCGTCGCCCGCGTTGGAAGCGGCCGTGCGGGACTGCCACGCGCTGCAGCCGGGAGGAGCGGGACCGTCACCGCCGACCGGGCAGCAGAGGGCGATGATGCTTCGTCTGTCGCGGTGCATGCGCGCGCACGGTGTCTCGGGCTTTCCCGACCCGGTCAGCTCGGGTCCGTCGAGCCCCGCCGGCTTGAGCTTGGTGCTCGGCATCCGCGGGGCGGTCATCGCGATCCCCCGCACGATCAACCCGCAATCGCCGAGCTTCAAGCGGGCCGCGAAGGTGTGCCAGTTCCCGGGAGCCTAGGCTCGGCCGCCGGTCCAGCTGAGCCGACTGGGAGCGGCCGCCTCGTCGCCAACGGCGCGCGCTAGACGGGCGAGCCGACGAGTGCCCTCGCGGCTGCGCGTGACGCGGCGCGGGAGATCACGCTGGTCTCGCGGTCGGAGATGGGACGCGCTCGCGCAGCATCGGCTTGGCGACCTTGCCGATCGAGGTCTTGGGGAGGCTGGTCTCGATGAACACGGCGCGCGGCACCTTGTACTTCGCCAACAGCGTCGTGCAGTGCTCGATGAGCTCGTCAGGCTCGGCGGCGAGGCCGGGACGCAGGACGACGAACGCGACAGGCTCCTCCCCGAACAGCGGATCCGGGCGGCCAACGACCGCCGCCTCGAACACGGACGGATGCTCGTAGAGAGCGTCCTCGATCTCCTTCGGGTAGATGTTCTCGCCACCGCGAATGATCATGTCCTTGAGCCGGTCGACGAGCACCAGGTAGCCGTCCTCGTCAAACCGGCCGACATCGCCCGAGTGCAGCCAACCGCCACGCAGGGTCTTGGCCGTTTCCTCGGGCTGGCCGAGGTAGCCCCGCATGACGTTCGGGCCTCGCACCGTCACCTCGCCCACCTGCCCCGGCGGCAGGGGCTGGTCGTCGTCGCCGACGATGCGGACCTCCTGTCCTGGCAACGGCACACCCACCGTGCCCGGCTTCCGCGTCCCGTGCAAGGGGTTCGCCGTCGTCACCACCGTCCCCTCCGATTGCCCGTATCCCTCGAGGATCCGAACGCCGTAGCGATCCTCGAAATCACGGATCGCCGCGGTGGGCATCGGCGCGGCTCCGCACACCGCGCACCGCAGAGAGGAAGTGTCGGGCCGGACCTCCGGCGACAGCCCGGTCAGCATCGCGTAGATCGTCGGGACGGCGGAGAAGTACGTCGGTCGGACCCGTTCCACGAGATCCCAGAACGTCCTCGGGTCAAACCGCGGGGCGATCACGGTGGAGCCGCCCGCCAGCAGCGGCGACACGACGCTGACCATGATCCCGTTGACGTGAAACAACGGCAACACCAGCAGGCAACGATCGGCGGCGGTCATCTCAAACCACTCGACGATCATCGCCGCCGTCGCGACGAGGTTGGCGTGGTCGAGCATGACCCCCTTCGGTCGTCCGGTCGTCCCGCCCGTGTAGATCACCAAAGCGAGCTCGTCCGGATCGAGCCTCGGCGGCCCAACCTCAGTCCCGCCGCCATCTCGCCGCAGGAGCTCGTCGACAGCGCACACCCGAGCGGAGCCGCCCTCGGCCTTCGACAACGACGGTTCATCCGCCACGACCAGCCGAGCCCCCGAATCGCTGACCTGATACTGCACCTCGCGTTCGGTCAGCGCAGGGTTCACCGGCGTCAGCGCGGCTCCGAGCCGCCAGGCGGCGAACATGATCGTGACCAGCTCGACGCTGTTGGGAAGCACCACCGCCACCACATCACCCCGCCCGATGCCCACCTCGACCAGCGCGGAGGAGATCCCGCGTACCTCTGCGGCGAAGGTCGCGTTGTCGAGCTCTCGGCGGCCGTCAGCAAGACACAAGCCTCCCGGCTCTGAGGCGGCCCTCCCGTCGGGCAGCGCGGCAAGGTGCATCAGCACTTGGGACTCCTTCTCAGCGTGACATTTGAGTCCGATGGTAAGCGGCCCGGCGGTTCCAGTGCACGCCGACACGTGACCGCGGAATCCCCGCTGGCCTGAAACCCGTAGTTGTTACGGACGGTGGAGGGCTTGTCGCGGCTGACCGGCCCGGCGCCGGGAGTCGAAATGGTGCGCCCGTTGGCCGCTGCCCCGCTTGCTCGCCGGGGCCGCGTCGGCCAGACTGGGCCGGTGCGCCGCATCGAAGTTCGGCTGCTCGGCACGTTCGCGGTGGCCGTGGACGGCCTGGACGTGCCTGGCGCCGCGTGGCGACAGCGGCGCGCCGCGGATCTCGTGAAGGTGCTCGCGCTCGCTCCCGGCCACCGGATGGCGCGCGACCTGGTGCTCGAGATGTTATGGCCGAACCTGGGCGCTGGTGCCGCCGCGTCGAACTTGCACAAGGCAGCGAGCTATGCGCGCGACGCGCTCGGCGACCGCGCCGGGGTCGTGCTTCGCGGCGGCGTGGTGGCGCTCGCTCCCGGGGCCGAGGTGATCGTCGACGTCGAGCGCTTCGAGCGGGGTGACGACTCCGCATACGGCGGGGAGCTGCTGCCCGACGATCAATACGAGCAGTGGACCCTCGGCCCTCGCGCCCGGCTCCGTGAGCGTCATCTCGCGGCTATGCGCTCGCATGGTCGCTGGGAGGAGGTGCTGCGCGAGGACGCGGCCGACGAGGAGGCCCACCGCGCGATCATGCGCCGCGCTATGGCGAGCGGCGACAGGCCGGCGGCGGTGCGACAGTTCCGCCTGCTGCGCGACGAGCTCTCGCGGCTTGGCGCGGAGCCCTCCGCGGAGACGCTGGCGCTTCAGCGCGAGCTTACGCGCGGCCCGGCGGTCCGCGCGACTCGGCTCCTCCACGGTCCCCTCGAAGGACGCGAGCGAGAGCTCGCCCTGGCGCTCGGCGCGCTTGCGCGGGCCGCTGCCGCGGATGGCGGTGTGCTGCTCGTCGTCGGGCCGCTGGGTATCGGCAAGACGCGGCTCCTCGAGGCGGTACTCGTCGCCGCCGAGGAGCTCGGGTTTCACACGCTGCGAGGCGCCGCCTACGGGGACGAGGGCCAGGCGCCGTATGCGCCCATCGCGGAAGCACTCGAACCGCTGGTGACGCGGCGGCCGGAGCTGGCCGGCGCGCTCACGGACAGCGCGCAAGCCGCGCTGTCTCGGGTCTTGCCCTCGGTTCTGGCCCCGGCGGGGGCGCAGGAGGAGGCCGTCGACCGCCACCGCATCTTCTCGGCGGTCGCTCAACTGCTGGCGCAGGCTGCGGCGGAGCGGGGCGTGGTGCTCGTGGTCGACGACCTGAACGCCGCCGACGAGGCGACCACGGCGCTCGTGCGCCACCTCGCTCGCAGCGCCGTCGGCGAGCGCTTGCTGGTCGTCGCCGGGATGGGCGATGAGCCGCTCCCGAACGGAGCAGCGCTTCTGCGCTCGAGTCTGCTCGAGCGGGGCTCCGCGGTGGAGGTGGCGCTCGGCCCGCTCGACCGCGCAGCGCTTGCGGCGATCGTCCGCCGGGCCGCGGGCCGGCCGCTGCGACCCGGCGTGCTCGCTGCGATCGAGCGCTCGGCGGCGGGTAATCCGTTCTTTGCGGAGGAGCTGGCCGCCTCCGTGGACGCCGCCGGCGACGTCGTCGTCCCGCCCCGGCTGCGCGAGGTCGTCGCGCGGCGGCTCGATCGGCTCGAACCCCTCGGCGCGCGGCTGCTCGCGGCGCTGGCCGTGATCGATGACGGCTTCGGGGCCGCCGAGCTCGCGGCACTCGCGGGGGTCGGGCGGGTCGACGAGGCGCTTGGCGCGGCCGAAGCGACGGGCGTGCTCGAGTGCGCGCGCGGCCGCTACCGCTTCCGGCACGCACTCGTGCGTGAGCAGCTTGCCGTCCGGCTGCCGGAGGAGACGCTGCGACGCGCCCACACCGATGCGGCTGCCGTGCTCGCGACCGACGGCGCCCCTCCGGAGGCGGTTGCCCATCACCTGCTCCGTGCCGGCCGCGCCGAGGATGCTGTCCCGCTGCTCATCCAGGCCGCCGAGTGGGCTGCGAGCGTGGGTGCCTACCGCGACGGCGCCGAGTGGGCCGAGCTGGCGCTCGAGCATGCGACCGGCCGTGGCCGTCCGGCCCTGCTCGCGTTGCGCGCGCAGCTGCTCCACGGGGCCGGCGAGGTCCACGCCTCAGCGGCTTATGCCGAGGCGATCGAGGTCGCGCCCGTGGAGCGTGTTCCCGCGCTTCGAGCGCAACAGGCACGCGCGTACCTCGCCGTGGGCGACGTCCCGGGCGCGAGGGCCGCGCTCGAACTGATCGAGGCCGAGCGGCCGGAAGACATCGCGGAGGTCATGGTGGTGCGGGGAATGGTGGCGTGGCACGCGGGCGATTGGGAGGGCGCGCGCCGGCTGGCCGTCGAGGCGGGCGACCTCGCCGCCGATCCGGGCGAGCTGGCCGACCTGAAAGGCATGCTTGCCCACCTGGACGGTGTGTGGGAGCAACATTCCCGGCGTCAACTCACGCACGTTTGGGACTCGCCAGAGCTGGCCGGCCGCGTGTTCGACGCATACCTGTGCGTGACCGAGTACGTGCTCACCGCCGGCGACCCCTATGACCGTGTCGCCGGGTTCGCCAAGCGGCTGCGCGCGCAGGCGCAGCAGGCAGGCGCCCGCCGCGGGGAGGCATTCGCTGCGACGCTGCTGGGTGAGACCGAGCTGTTCACCGACAACCTCGACGCTGCCCGCGCTCACCTGGTCGAGGCCGCGCGGCTCAGCCGCGAGATCGGTGCCGTTGGCGGCGAGTCACTCGCACGCCTGCGCCTGGGCGAGGCGCTGCTCCACCTGGGCGACCGCGCCGGCGCGCGGGCGCAGCTCGAGGAGGCGCTCGAGCTCGCTCACATCTCGCCGCTCGCCCAGCATCTGCTGTTCCTCGTCTACGGAGTGCTGCTGCAGGTGCCAGACGACGGCGTCGAGGCGCTCGGGTTGATCGAGCGCGCCGAGACGCTGTTCGACCCGCGCTGGATCTGCTCGTTCTGCCCGACCGGCTATCACGTGGCCGCCGCGACGGTGTGCGCCCGCGCGGGCGAGCTCGAGCGCGCTCGCGGCTTCCTGCAGCGCGCCGAGCAGGGCGCGGGAACGTGGCCAGGTGGCCCGTGGCCGGCGGCGCTGGCGCAGGCCCGGGCCGAGCTGCTGCTGGCCGAGGATGACCAGAGGGGCGCCGCGAGAGCGCTGCGCCGCGCCGTCGAGGGCTACGCCGCGGCCGGGCAGCTGCTGAACGAGCGGCTGGCGCGCGAAGCGCTGCAACGGCTCGGTAGCGCGAACATCAGCGCCTAGGAAGGTTTGGGGAAGGCGTGTCGGCGACGCTGCCGGCATGCAAACCAACACACACAACACGCATCCGCCCGAGGCGTGGATCCCGAGGAGCGGAGCTGACTTGAAACCGATCCATCCGACCGGCGAATCGCGCCGTGGACGCGTGCTCGCACTGCTGTGCCTGATCTATTTCCTGGTGATCCTCGACGCCGCGATCGTGCGGCTCGCGCTCCCGTCGATCCACCGTGCGCTGGGACTATCGCCGGCGTCGGAAACGTGGGTTGCGAATTCCTACATGCTGTCGTTCGGCACGCTGCTGCTGCTCGGCGGCCGGTTGGCAGATCTGCTCGGACGCAAGCGGGTGCTTCTCGCCGGCGTCGGCGTGTTCACGCTCGCCTCGCTGGCGTGCGGGCTTGCGTCCTCGGGCGGGACCCTGATCGCCGCGCGGGCGGTTCAGGGACTCGGCGCCGCCGCGATGACGCCGGCCGCTCTGTCGATCCTGATGCGCAGCTTCCCGGAGGGCGCCGAGCGCAACAAGGCGATCGGCGCCTGGGGCGCGACCGGCGGAATCGCCGCGACCGCGGCCTGGATCGTAGGCGGCCCGCTGATCGACGGCCCCGGCTGGCAATGGGTGTTCTGGATCAACGTTCCAGTCGGGGTCGCGATCGCCGCCCTGGCTGCCGGACTGTTGCCAGAGAGTCGCGACGCGAGCGCGACGCGCAACTTCGACATCGCCGGCGTGGTGTCGGTGACCGCGGCTCTGGTCGCGCTCGTCTACGGGCTCGTCGAAGCGCCGACGGCCGGCTGGGCATCCGTTCACACGGTGGCGCTGTTCGGGCTGTCGTTGGCTCTGTTCGGCGCCTTTGTGGCGATCGAGCGGCGTGCGGCGGCGCCGCTGGTACCGCGCCGGATCGCACGCTCCCGGACGCTGCTCGCGGCCAACCTCGGATTGGGCCTGACCGCCGCCTCGATCTACGGGATGGCGTTCATCATCTCGCTCTACGGCCAGGAGGTGCTGGGCTACTCGGCGCTGAAGTTTGGCGTCGCCGCGGTCGTATTGCCGATCGGCGTGGCGCTCGGAGCGGGGATCGGCCAAGCGCTCGTGACCCGGCGCGGTGCGCGCGCGGTCTCGACGGTTGGGATCGCCGGGCTGGCGATCGGCTTCGTGCTACTCGCCCGCCTTCCCGTGCACGGCAGCTACGCGGCCGACCTACTCCCCGGCTTCGTGCTGTTCGGCGTCCCGCTGGGTCTCGCGTTCACGGCGTACTCGGTGGCGACCCTGACCGGGGTGGCGAGCCGCGACGCGGGGTTGGCATCGGGGCTGAACAACACGTTCGAGCAGGTCGGCGGGGCGATCGGCACCGCGGTGATGGCGAGCATCGCCACCGCGCGCACCGGGAACCTGCTCCACGCGGGCGCCGGCCACCTGTTCGCGCTCGACCGCGGGATTCAACTCGCGTTCGCGAGCGCGATCGCGTTTCCGGCCCTTGGCATGCTCGTCTCACTGTTCCTGCTCAGGCGGTCTCGCTCCGCGGTGGGCGTGATCGAACCGCCCCGGGCCGCAACCGCAGCGGCGACAGCCGCGGAATGAGGGCGCCCAGGAACGCCTGGGGAAGGCGGGGTTGCTCCG
>Ga0335078_10009920_pt1 | contig 14104 bp, 10 predicted proteins | sample Lox_Sample_32_FD_206711 | JGI IMG/M metagenome (GOLD analysis project Ga0335078, IMG submission 206711) | Soil microbial communities from Loxahatchee National Wildlife Refuge, Florida, United States - Lox_Sample_3.2 | ecosystem: Environmental > Terrestrial > Soil > Wetlands | place: USA...
CCGGGGTGCGTGCCGAGGACCGCTGCTGGCAGCTGCCGCTCACCGAGGAGTATGGCGAGCAGCTGAAGAGCAATTTCGCCGACTTCGCCAACGTCGGCGGCCGCGACGGCGGCGCGATCACCGCGGCTACCTTCCTCGGCAAGTTCACCCAGGGGCTGTCCTGGGCTCACCTGGACGTCGCCGGTACGGCTTACCAGGGTGGCGCCAACAAGGGCAGCACCGGGCGACCGACGCCGCTGCTCGCCGACTTCCTCATCCAGCGCGCCGAGCGCTGAAGCTGCGCCCGGCGCGGCAGCGGCCGCGCCGGCATGCGTGAGGCTGCGGCGGGCGGGCCGCGCGCTGCGCTGCAGTTATAATCGTCCCACCTCTCCTTCAGTTCCCCGTTGCAGTCCATGGACAAGGTGTACGCGCCGCAGGACATCGAGCGGCGCATCTACGAGCGGTGGGAGTCCCACGGCTGGTTCGCGCCGCGCGGCCGCGGCGCGCCCTACTGCATCATGATTCCCCCGCCGAACGTCACCGGGACGCTGCACATGGGGCACGCGTTCCAGCACACGCTCATGGACGCCTTGACGCGCTATCACCGCATGCGCGGCGACGATGTGCTGTGGCAGCCGGGCACCGATCACGCCGGCATCGCCACCCAGATGGTCGTCGAGCGGCAGCTGAACGCCGCCGGCAAGCACCGCACCGACCTCGGGCGCGAGGCCTTCATCGAGCGCGTGTGGCAGTGGCGCGCGCAGTCGGGCGGCACCATCAGCGCGCAGATGCGCCGCCTCGGCGACTCGGTCGACTGGTCGCGCGACCGCTTCACCATGGATCCCGGCCTGTCGCGCGCGGTGGTCGAGGTGTTCGTGCGGCTGCACGAGGAGGGCCTCATTTACCGCGGCAAGCGCCTCGTCAACTGGGACCCGGTGCTGCTCACGGCGCTGTCCGATCTCGAGGTGCAGTCGCAGGAGGAGGACGGCGAGCTCTGGCATCTGCGCTACCCGCTGGTGGACGGCAGCGGCCACGTGGTGGTCGCGACCACCCGCCCGGAGACCATGCTGGGCGATGTCGCGGTGGCCGTGCATCCGGACGACGAGCGCTACCGGCACCTCGTCGGCCGCAGCGCGGTGCTGCCGCTCACCGGGCGCACCATCCCGGTGATCGCCGACCTGTACGTCGATCCGAACTTCGGCTCCGGCTGCGTGAAGATCACGCCGGCGCACGACTTCAACGACTACGAGATCGGCCAGCGCCACGGCCTGCCGCTCATCAACATCCTCACCGAGCGCGCCGCGCTCAACGACGCCGTGCCGGAGCGCTTCCGCGGCCTCGACCGTTTCGAGGCGCGCAAGCGCGTGGTCGCGGAGCTGCAGGCCGCCGGACTCGTCAAGCTCGCCGAGAGGCATAAGCTGGTGATCCCGCGCGGTGACCGCAGCGGTGCGGTGCTCGAGCCGTGGCTGACCGATCAGTGGTACGTGAAGATCGCGCCGCTCGCGCGCGCGGCGATCGCGGCGGTCGAGGACGGCCGCACCCGCTTCGTGCCGGAGAACTGGACGCGCACCTACTTCGAGTGGATGCGCAACATCAAGGACTGGTGCGTGAGCCGCCAGCTGTGGTGGGGCCATCGCATCCCCGCCTGGTACGCGCAGGACGGCCGCATCTTCGTCGGGCGCGACGAGGCCGAGGTGCGCGCACGCCACTCGCTGGACGCGAAAGTGCCGCTGCGCCAGGACGAGGACGTGCTCGACACCTGGTTCTCCTCCGCCCTGTGGCCGTTCTCGACGCTCGACTGGCCGCAGCAGTCGCCGGCCCTGGCGCGCTTCTACCCGGGGAGCGTGCTGGTGACGGGCTTCGACATCATCTTCTTCTGGGTCGCGCGCATGCTGATGATGGGGCTGAAGTTCATGGGCGAGGTGCCGTTCCGCGACGTGTACATCACCGGTCTCATCCTCGATGAGCACGGCGAGAAGATGTCGAAGTCCAAGGGCAACGTCATCGATCCGCTCGACATCGTCGATGGCATATCGCTCGAGGACCTCATCGCCAAGCGCACCGCGGGCCTCATGCAGCCGAAGCTCGCCGGCGGCATCGAGCGCACCACCCGCCGCCAGTACCCGAACGGCATCGCCGCGCACGGCACCGACGCACTGCGCTTCACCTTCGCAGCGCTCGCCTCGCCGAGCCGCGAGCTGCGCTTCGACCTGGGCAGGGTCGGCGGCTACCGCAACTTCTGCAACAAGCTGTGGAACGCGGCGCGCTTCGTCATGCAGTCCCTCGGCACGGAGCCCGCGGCGCCGACCGCCACGGCGGAGCCGTCGGTAGCCGACCGCTGGATCCGCGCGCGCTTCGGCCGTACGCTCAGCACGGTCGAGCGCTCGCTCGCCGACTACCGCTTCGACTTCGCTGCGACGGCGCTCTACGAGTTCACCTGGTACGACTTCTGCGACTGGTACCTCGAGCTCACCAAGCCGGTGCTGCAGTCGGAGCAGTCCTCACCAGGGCAGCGAGCCGCAACCCGCCGCACGCTCGCCGAGGTCCTGGAGGCGCTGCAGCGCGCGCTGCATCCCTTCATGCCGTTCATCACCGAGGAGATCTGGCAGCGCGCCGCGCCGCTTGCCGCAGTGAGCGGTGAGACCGTGATGCTGCAGCCCTTCCCCGAGGCGGCCGCCTTCCCGGCCGACGCGGCGGCCGAGCGCGAGGTCGCCTGGATCCAGGCGGTGGTGCTCGGCGTGCGGCAGATTCGCGGCGAGATGAACATCAGCCCCGCGCGGCGCATCCCGCTGCTGCTGCGCGACGCCGGTGTCGAGGACCGCGAGCTGAGTGCGCGCCACGCACCCTATCTCGAGCGCCTCGCGGGGCTCGAGCGCGTCACGCTGCTCGCAGAGGGAGCCGCGGCGCCCCCCGCCGCGATGGCGCTCGCCGGCTCGCTCGCTCTGCTGGTGCCGATGGCGGGACTCATCGACGCGCCGGCCGAGGCCGAGCGTCTCGCAAAGGTCATCGCCAGGGCCGACAAGGAGCTCTCGGGAGTGCGCGCGCGGCTCGCGAGCGACAGCTTCGTCAACAACGCACCCGCGCCGGTGGTCGCCGCGGAGCGCGCGCGGCTCGCCGAGCTCGAGCGTGGCGTCGGCCGGCTGCGTGCGCAGCTCGATGAGGTGCGCAGACTCCAATGAACGCCAACTCCGTCGCCGTCCCTGCCTCGGTCCCCGCGGCGCTCGCCGCCGCGCTCGCGGCGCTCGAGACCGTGATTCTCGGCAAGCCGCGGCAGATACGCCTGTGTCTTGCGTGCCTGCTGGCGCGCGGCCATCTGCTGATCGAGGACGTCCCGGGAGTGGGCAAGACCACTCTCGCCCACGCCCTCGCCCACCTGCTCGGGCTCGCCTGGCAGCGCGTGCAGTTCACCAGCGACCTGCTGCCGGCCGACATCATCGGCGTGTCGATCTTCGACCGCACGCATCAGCGCTTCGACTTCCGCCGCGGCCCGATCTTCACGCAGCTGCTGCTCGCCGACGAGGTCAACCGCGCAAGCCCGCGCACCCAGAGCGCGCTGCTCGAGGCGATGGAGGAGCGCCAGGTGAGCGCGGACGGCACCACCTACCGCCTGCCGGAGGTATTCTTCGTGGTGGCGACGCAGAACCCGCACGAGCAGCTCGGCACCTTCGCGCTGCCCGAGTCGCAGCTCGACCGGTTCCTGATGCGCGTCACCCTCGGCTACCCCGACGGCGCGCACGAGCGCGAGCTGCTGCGCGGCGGCGAGCGGCGCGATCTGCTGCCGGAGATGCCGCCGGCGATGAATGCCGCGACGGTGCTCACCATGCAGCACGAAGTACGCAGGGTGTACGTGGCGGACGCGCTCCTCGACTACTGCCAGTCGCTCATCGCCTGCACGCGCGAGCGGGCGGACCTGAAGCTCGGGCTGTCGCCGCGCGCCGGTCAGGGCCTGTTGCGCGCCGCGCAGTCGTGGAGCTATCTCGCCGGCCGCAACGCGGTGCTGCCCGAGGACGTGCAGGCGGTGCTGCCCTCCGTGGTCGCGCACCGGCTCGAGCGGCGCGAGCCGGGCGACAGCCGCGACGGCGAGGCGCTGGCCGCCGAGATCATGCGCTCGGTGCCGGTGCCGCTCTAGGGAGTCGCGCGGCGCGCCGTGATCCTGGGCCTTCGCAAGCGCCTGCGTCAGCGGTTCGCCACCTGGGTGCGGCGCCGCCAGGGAGCGGATTTCCTGCCGCTGACGCTCGCCCGCCGGCGCCTCTACATACTGCCGACGCGCGCCGGAGTGGCCTTCGGCCTGCTGTGGTTCCTGATGCTGCTCGCGGGGCTCAACTACGGCAACAGTCTGGCGCTCTTCCTGACCTTCCTGCTGGCCGGCTTCACACTGGTGGTGATGCACGAGTGCCACCGCAATCTGCTGCGCATGAGGCTCCTGTCGGCGAGCGCCCCGGCGGTGTTCGCCCGCAGCGTCGGGCGACTCGAGCTCGCCTTCGAGAACCCCTCGTCCACCGCGCACCCGGCGGTCGCCGCGGCGCTCGATGAGGCGGCGCCGATGAGCGTCGATCTGCCGCCGCGCGGGCGCGCGCAGCTGTCGCTCCCGGTCGCAGCCGCGCGCCGCGGCCGGCTGCGCATCGCGCGGCTGCGGCTCGAGAGTGCGCACCCCTTCGGACTCTTCGGCACCTGGACCTGGGTGCATCTCGACCTCGAGATGATCGTGTATCCGCACCCGCACGGCTCGCTGCCGCGCCCGGTGGCGAGCGGACAGCAGCCGGGAACGCATGCGCGCGGCACGACGGGCGCGGACGAATGGCAGGGCCTGCGGCCGTTTCGCCACGGCGACTCGCCGCGCCAGGTGGACTGGAAGGCGTATGCGCGTGAGGCGCCGCTGCTGGTGAAGGAATACAGTCCCACGGGCTCGGACCTGTGCCTGTTCGACTTCGCGCAGCTCCCCCTCCCCGACGTCGAGGCGCGGCTGTCGCAGCTCGCCCGCTGGGTGGTCGAGGCGGAGGCCGGCGGCGAGCGCTACGGGCTCGCACTTCCCGGTGTCGCGATCGCGCCCAACCGCGGACCCGAGCACCGTCACCGCTGCCTCAGCGCGCTCGCGCTGTTCGGGTCGCCGCATGGCGTCTGAGGACAACCGCGCGCTTCTCTGGGCGAGCGCGGCCCTGGCGGGCGGGCTGCTGCTGCACATCGACCGCGTGCCGGCGTGGGTCTCGGCGACGGCGCTGATACTGCTCGCGTGGCGGCTCGCGGTCGCGCGCGGCGCCCTGCCGCTCCCGGGAGTCGTGGCACGCCTGCTGCTCGTGGTCGCGGTGGCGGCCGCCGTGCTGGTGCGTTTTCACACTTTCAACGGACTCTCCGCCGGCACCTCGCTCCTGCTCCTCATGTCGGGGCTCAAGCTCATGGAGACCCGGCAGCGGCGCGACCGGCTGGTGCTGGTGGGCGCGGGTCTCTTCCTGCTGCTTGCCGCCTGCCTCGACCGCCAGAGCCTGGCACGCACACCGCTGTATCTTGCCGAGACCTGGCTGTGCTGCACGGCGCTCGCGGTGGTCGCGACGCCGCGCTTCCCGGCTCGTGCGGCCGTCGCGCTCTCCGGACGAACGCTGCTGCTGGCATTGCCGCTCGCGGTGCTGCTGTTTCTCTTCTTCCCGCGGCTCGCGGGCTCCTTCTGGGCCGTGCCCCGCGGCGAGGAGGCGCTCACCGGACTCTCCGACACGATGAGTCCGGGCAGCATCGGGCAGCTCACCACCTCGTACGACATCGCCTTCCGCGCGCGATTCGCCGGCAGCCTGCCACCGCCCGAGCAGCGCTACTGGCGCGGGCCGGTGCTGCATAGCTTCGACGGCGAGACCTGGAGCCGCGGGGCGGAGTGGCGCACACCGCCGGCGCTCGCCTTCGCCGGCAGCGGCTACCGCTACACGGTGATGCTGGAGCCGAGCTTCCACCGCTTCTGGTTCGCGCTCGACACGCCGGCCGCCGCACCCGAGGGAGTCAGGCTCACCCACGACTCCGAGCTCCTCGCCGCGCGCGAGGTCTCGGAGCCGACCCGCTTCGACGCGCTGTCCTACACCTCATCGAGCGCCAGCGCGCCGCTCGGTGATTACGAGCGGCTGCACGACACCGTTCTGCCGCGCGGCCGCAATCCGCGCACCGTCGGGCTGGCGCACGAGCTGTACGCGCGTGCGGGCTCGGATGCGGCGTTCGTGACCGCCGCGCTCGGGTACCTGCGCAACGGCGGCTTCGTCTACTCGCTCGAGCCCGAGCAGCTCGGTCGCGAGCAGATCGACGACTTCCTGTTCCGCACCCGCACCGGCTTCTGCGGCCATTACGCCTCGGCCTTCACGGTGCTGATGCGCGCCGCGGGCATACCGGCGCGCGTAGTCACCGGCTACCTGGGCGGAGAATTCAACCCGGTCGGCGGCTACCTGATCGTGCGCCAGTCCGATGCCCACGCCTGGGTCGAGGTGTGGCTCGCCGGCCGCGGCTGGCGGCGCGTCGATCCGACGGCGGTCGTCGAGCCGGCGCGGCTGCAGCGCGGGCTGTTCGACCTGCTGCCGGACTCGATGTCGGAGTCGACGCGCCTCCTGCGCGGCACGCGCTGGCTGGCAGCGCTGGCGCAGCACTGGGATGCGGCGAACGCCTGGTGGAACGATCGGGTGGTGAAGTTCGACTACACGACCCAGCTCGACGTGCTCGCACGCCTCGGACTGCACTTCGACGACGCGAGTGAGCTCGGCTGGGCGTTCGCGGCGGCGCTCCTCCTGTGGCTCGCGGTGATCGCCTGGCAGCTCGGCCGCGGCGCCGCCGCGGAGCGACCCGACCCGCTGGCCCGCGCCTATGCGCGCTTGTGCGGCAAGCTCGCGCGCAGCGGCGTCATGCGCGCCGCTCACCAGGGCCCGCTCGCCTACGGCGCGGCGCTGCGCGCGGCTGCGCCGCAGGTCGAGGAGAGCGCGTACGCGCTGCTCGGGCGCTATGCGCAGCTGCGCTTCGGCGCACCGGCGCCCGCCACGCGCGCGAGCGACATCGGCGAGTTCGCGCGCGATGTGCGGCGGCTGCGGGTGGTGCGCGCCTGAGCTGGCGTCACGAGGCACAGCAGGCTAGAAGGCGGACGGGCGAGCGGCTCAGGATGACCCAAAGCGGCCATAAGGGGCTTATTTCGCCTGGGCTCCCCCAGGAGAGAAGCAAGGAGATAGTCAAGTCAAATAAACATGGCGCAATGGAGACGTCGGCCCAAACCTACTTTAGCGTGGGCCCTACCTTCTCCCATACAACAGCGTAACGAGCCTCCGTGCCACTGGCCGGGTCCGCGATGCGCGTCGTAAGAGTGAGGGTGTTCCCGTTCACCTCGAAGAGCCGAGCTTGATCGGTGCCGGTCCAGACCTCGTTCCAGGAAATATCGACATGGTGGATAACCTTGCCGGCCTCCATCGAGTACGTGCCCGCGTACGCAAACATCGTGTCGTAGAGCGCCACTCGCTCATCGTGCGACGAAGTGGGGCCGGCCGGCGTTATCCGACCTTTCGCGGTGCCGATTACCTGCATGCGACCATCGGCTGAGTAACTGAGGTAACCCGTTGGGTTTTCCCCGTATGGAGTTGATCGCTCGCCCCCTGCTGTCGTTACAACGTGGGACTTCAATTTCCATGTGCCTAGTAAGGGGTTCCGACCCACCATCAGCGGCAGCCTATACGCAGGCACCTTCACGCGTCCAACCCTCGAAAGAAGGTGAGCCAATCACTGGCCAACGGCGCTTGCGACGGATCCCGAAGCGGACCGACGAGTCACTTGACCTTTCGCACCTCGAGGAATTGCCCGTCTGCCCTAATGTACTGGTAGCCTGTTACGAGACCGGTCGCGTCGCGCCGCACGCGACCCTCCGTCAGGTCGCTTGCAGTCGCCTCACTATCTGGGGCGATAAACCATACAGGCGCCGGCGGGTCGTTCGCGTATCGAGAAATAAGTTGTCCGCCCTCGACTGAGATGCGCTCGATCGTGCCATCGGGCCATTCATAGCTGCCGGCATATTCGGCGAGCCTGGCCGGATCGACAGTGAATCGCGTGCGATGGTCGACCGGCACCGGCGTGAAGGACTTTGCAAGCAGCTGCCACCGGCCGGCACGCATTACCCACGTCTCGAGCATCGAGAGCGAAGTGATGAACTCGGCGGAGCCCCAGCGCTCATGCTCATCGCACAGAAACCGAAGAACGACGACATCTCCAGCGGAGAGGCCAGAATAGTCTCTAGCGCCTGAATATTCGTCTTTGGCCGCCGGAATGTGAGCTACATAATCCAGCGCCTCTGCGCGGTCTCCGAGTCTGCCGCCGTCGTCGGTGAAGATGTATTCGTCGGCGGTCAGGGTCTTCATCGCTTCAACGTCCCTGCGGTTGAATGCGTCGATCCGCGCTCGACTAGCGGCGATGGCATTGTGTACCCCGGAGTCGGTGGGAGCCGCGACATATGCACTCGTAGACCAGACATTGAGCACAATAAACAGCACGAAACGCATCGCTGCTGCCCGGCGCGCTGAACTCATGGCTTGACCCACCCAATCAGTTGCCCAGGCTCGAATCTACACCCAGATAGAGGATTGCGAGGGACCGACACGGGACACACGACTGGCTGGAATTGGCTGACAGCGGCCAGTTCGTTCAGGTCCTCACTCCTCGACCCCGAGACGCGACTCAGGAGGAGCGGAACCCGATCCTGGCGTGCGTGCCGTCGCAGAAGGGCTTGGTGGCGCTGCCGCCGCAACGGCAGAGGTTCGCGGCGGTGACGCGTGCCACGACCCGCCCGGTGCCGCTCACGATCTCGAGATTGCCGCGAACCTTCAGCGGTCCGTTGGACTGCGGATCGATGGCGAGCTCCCCGCCGCGCGCCTCGAGCATGTCGGTCCTGCCGCTCGGCGGCTCGCCGCTCGCCTCAAAGCCGATCTTGTGGTGCGAGCCGTCGCAGTACGGCTTGTGCTGCGAGGCACCGCAGCGGCACAGGGTTGCGCGAAAGCCGGCCGGCACACCATCGATCGTGAGCTGCGCGCGAAAGGCGTACGGCCCCGCCTCGCGCACGCTCGCGAGGTTCACGGGCGGCGCGGCCTCCTGCGGCTCGCCGTCGAGACGCCGGTAGCGGATCGCGCCCGAGGGACAGGCGTGCGCCACCTCGACGAGCCGCTCCACCGGCATCGCATCCGGGTGGATCCAGGGCCCCTGCACGTTGGCAAGAAACACCTGCGGTGCCCAGGTGACGCAGAAGCGCGAGTGAATGCAGCGCCGCGCCTCGAACTCGAGCTCGAGAGCTGCACCCTTCACCCTCTCGATTCCGTCGGCGACGTCGGCCGCGGGGGGCGCAACGGCAGTCTGCGGTGGTGCGTAGGCGCGCGCTGGCGCGGCAGCGGGCGCCGGGTCGGCCGCCGCCAGATCGAAGCCGCGCTCGGCGCGCGCCAGGAGCTTCGCAAGCTGCTGCGCGGCGGCGCGCCCGCGCGCATCGCTCCCGGATGCGCACGGCGCCGCGGCGGCGGCCAGCTCCCGCAGGCGCTCGAGAAAGACGCGCCGCGCCGCCGGCCCCGGCGGCAGCGGGCTCGGATCGCGCAGCGTGATGAACGACACCCCGGCGTTGCAGTGCGGATTCGACGGTCCGGCCGGCAGCCGCGCGGCCCGCTCGGCGAGCGGCGCGAGCGCCTGCATGAGGCCGATGGCCAGATCCACCGCGAGCGACTTCTCGGCGCTCGGCCCACGCACAACGTAGGCGTAGCCGAGCAGGCGCAGCATCAGGGCGTAGCAGGCGTTGGCGAGGTCGACGGTCGCGAAGGCATCCGCGTCCTCGATCCATACCCGCCCCTCCGGCCGCGGCGGACGGCGCAGCACCGGATTGGTCGCCGCCGGGAACGCCGGACTGAAGGCAGGGTTGCGTGCCGCGAGCTCGCGGAGCTCGGTGCGGATGGCGAGGAACTTCTGGTAGTGAGAGCCGGCCGAGTCCGCAGGCGCGCCCTCTCCCTGCGTGACGATGGCGTCGAAGGCGGCGAGCGCGGTCTTCAGGCACACCACCGGCCTGACGCCGGGCAGGCTCACCTCGGCGGGCGAGAGCTGCAGTGCGCGATCGCCATGGAAGGCCGTGTCCTCGCCGTGGCGCGCGACGAAGGCGCGCAGGCCCTCACCGATGCGCGCATAGAAGTCGCCCACCGTCTGGTAATCGCGGCCCATAGGAGTGAGATGCGGCCGCTCGGTGCCGCGCACATAGCTGTGTTCGCCCGCGAAGCCGGCCCCGTCAGGCTCATCGGAGCCGCGCGGGCGCTCGAGGAACACGAAATGCTGCAGCGTCTCGGCGTTGAAGGGCGCGAGCTTCACCGTGATGCTCGCCGGCAGGTAGCCGGGATCGAGCGGGAAGTTCGCGCGCCCGATGCGGGGACTCGCGCCGAGCGCGGAGGTGATGTTCCACACCGCGGCGAGGTGCCCCATCTCCTCGACGGTCACCTGCATGAGCGCCGTCCGCCAGCGCCTCACCGCCGCCGACTCGGCGGCGCTCAGTCCCTCGCCCTCGCCGTCCTTCAGGCTGAAGGCGGCATAGAGATAGGTGCACATGAGATTGTGCTCGAGCTCGGCGGCCTCGTAGAGGAGGTTGACGAGGATCTCGCGCTGCGTGAGCGGGGCGGCGACCGCGGCGACATCGTTCATGGGGCCTATGTCGCACAAAACGCCGCAGCGCGCCATACCTCTTATTAACGGGAAAAAGTCGCCTGCGGCGCTTTTTCGGACGTCGGCTTCGTTGCCGGCCGCAAAAGGCGCGGCTTTTGCGGCCTGCGCAGTCGCCTGCGGTGCCTTCAGGTGGCGTGTTCCCGGGTTTCGCGGAACACGATTCCCGGCCAGCGCTCGAGCGTCAGCTCGAGGTTGACGCGCGAGGGCGCGAGGTAGACCAGCGCCCCGTGGTGATCGAGCGCCAAGTGCTCGTAGGCGCGGGTGCGAAACTCCTCGAGGCGCTTCGCATCCGCGCTGTCGATCCAGCGCGCGGTGTGCACGCCGACCGGCTCGAATACGCACTGCACCCCGTACTCGTCGGCGAGGCGGAACGCCACGACCTCGAACTGCAGCTGCCCGACGGCGCCCAGGATCAGATCGTTGCTGCGCAGCGGCCGGAAGAGCTGCGTCGCCCCCTCCTCGCACAGCTGCGACAGTCCCTTCTGCAGCGCCTTCATGCGCAGCGGATCCTTCAGCACCGCGCGGCGGAAGATCTCCGGCGCGAAGTCGGGTACGCCGGTGAAGGTGAGCCGCTCGCCCTGGGTGAAGGTGTCGCCGATGTTGATGGTGCCGTGGTTGTGCAGCCCGATGATGTCGCCGGCAAAGGCCTCCTCGGCCTGGGTGCGGTCGGCCGCCATGAAGGTCAGCGCATCGGCGATGCGCACCTCCTTGGCCAGGCGCACGTGGTAGAGGCGCATGCCGCGCGTGTACCGTCCGGCGCAAAGCCGCAGGAAGGCGATCCGGTCGCGGTGCGCCGGATCCATGTTCGCCTGAATCTTGAAGACGAAGCCCGCGAGGGCGCTCTCGCCCGCCTCCACGGTGCGCTCGCGCGTGGCGCGCGGCAGCGGCCCCGGGGCGTGCACCACGAAGGCGGCGAGCAGCTCCTCGACGCCGAAGTTGTTGATGGCGGAGCCGAAGAACACCGGGGTCTGCCGCCCGGCGCGGTAGGCTTGCGGGTCGAAGCGATGCGTGGCGCCCTTGACCAGCTCGATCTCCTCGAGGAAGGCGCGCGCATCGGCACCGAGGAACTCGCGCGCCGCCGCGCCGGCGAGCCCGTCGATCGTGCGATTCTCGCCCACCCGGCCGCGCTCGCCCGCCTCGTAGGCGTAGATGCGGTCCTCGCCGAGATGATAGATGCCGCGCAGCTCGCGGCCCATGCCGATCGGCCAGGTCACGGGCGCGGTGCCGATGCGCAGCACGCTCTCGATCTCATCCAGCAGCTCGATCGGCGAGCGGCCGTCGCGATCCAGCTTGTTGATGAAAGTCATGATCGGCGTGTCGCGCAGGCGACAGACCTCCATCAGCTTGATGGTGCGCTCCTCCACGCCCTTGGCGCAGTCGATCACCATGAGCGCCGAATCGACCGCGGTGAGCGTGCGGTAGGTGTCCTCGGAGAAGTCCTCGTGGCCCGGCGTATCGAGGAGATTGACTATGCGGTCGCGGTACGGGAACTGCATCACCGAGGAAGTGACCGAGATGCCGCGCTGCTGCTCGAGCCGCATCCAGTCGGAGGTCGCATGGCGGGCGGCCTTGCGCCCCTTCACCGTGCCGGCCATCTGGATGGCGCCACCGAACAGCAGCAGCTTCTCCGTGAGCGTCGTCTTGCCGGCGTCGGGATGGGAGATGATCGCGAAGGTGCGTCGCCGAGCGATTTCGGCAGCCAGGTCACTCATGTCGGGAACGCCGGCTAAGGATCGAGGCGCGAGCCGCTGCGCAGCCCGAGCCTGAGCACCGCGGCATCCTCGCGGCCGCCAACGGCCTGGTAGTAGCCGCGCCGCATGCCGACCTGCTGGAAGCCGTGCGCCAGGTACAGGCGAATCGCTGCGGTGTTGGATGGGCGCACCTCGAGGAACGCCTCCTTCATGCCGAGCGCCGCGGCGCGCTCGACGAGCAGCGTCAGCAGCCGTCGCCCGAGTCCGTGGCAGCGAAAGCCTTCCGCGACGCACAGGTTGAGGATGTGCGCTTCGCCGGCGCCGACACTCATCACACCGTAGCCCGCGATCTCTCTGCCCCAGACGGCCACGCGGCAGGTGTAGCCGACGCGCAGGCAGTCGCGGAAGATCCCCTCGCTCCAGGGGAACTGGTAGGAGGCGCGCTCGATGGCGACGACGTCGGGCACGTCGCCCTCGCGCATCGCGCGGGTCAGCTCCGGGGCGGAGGCGAATAGCTCAGGGGCGGTCGCCATCGGGTACTTGTGTCAGCTGTTGGAACACGTTGCGCGCAAACTTCAGGTCCTCCCACGCCTTGCGCTTGTCCGCGGGCGTACGCAGCAGATACGCGGGATGATACGTCACGACCAGCGGGGTATTCAGCTCGCCGAAATAGTGTACCTGCCCGCGCAGCCGCCCGAGCGGCGAGTCGGTGCCGAGGAGGTTCTGGGCCGCGATCCGCCCTACGGTGAGGATCAGCTTCGGCTGCAGCAGCCCGATCTGGCGCTTCAGGTACGGCAGACAGGCGGCGACCTCCTCGGGTTTCGGGTCGCGGTTGCCCGGCGGCCGGCTCTTGAGGATGTTGGCGATGTAGACGTTCTGCCGGCGGTCGAGCCCGATGGCGCGCAGCATCGCGTCCAGCAGCTGGCCGGCCTGGCCCACGAAGGGCTCGCCGCGCCGGTCCTCCTCCGCTCCCGGCGCTTCCCCGACCACCAGCCAGTCGCAGCGCCGCGGCCCGACGCCGAACACCCCCTGAGTGCGGGTGAGGTGCAGCGGACAGCGCTGGCAGTTGAGAACCTCGGCACGCAGCGCTTCCCAGCGCGCCTCGAGCGAGGCCGCAGCGTCGCGCACCGCCCCGGCGTCCGCCGCCGGCGCGGCCGCCGCAGATGCGCGCGCGCTCGCGCGCGGCACCCACAGATCGACGCCGATCGCCTTGAGGTATTCGAGGCGGCGTTGCGCGTGCATGCCGGGACTTCAGGCGCCCGCGGGCGGCGCCCCGCGAATGAGACGCCGGATGCGCCGGCCGAGCCACAGGAGCGGGGCCGACAGCGCGTAGGTACCGAACATGGACAGCAGCATGGTCGGCGGATCGATCGCGATGGCCACGAAGAACAGCGGCACCAGCAACAGGTAGACGAAGCGGATGCGCCGGTCGAGATCGAACTGCTTGAAGCTCGGATAGCCGAAGCGGCTCACCATCAGTGCGCCCGCGGTCGCGGTCACGATGAATGCCGCGATCAGTCCCGTGAGCCCCGGCTCGATCCATTCGCTCGAGAACCACACGAAGGCGGCGACGATCGCCGCCGCCGAGGGGCTCGGCAGCCCCTCGAAGTAGCGCTTGTCGGCGGCCGCGCGGGTGTTGAAGCGCGCCAGGCGCATGGCCGCGGCCGCGGCATAGAAGAAGCACGCCAGCCAGCCGAAGCGACCCCAGTAGTGGCCGAACTCCATGATGCGCACCACGCCCCACTGGTAGGCGACGA
>Ga0335078_10009921_pt1 | contig 14103 bp, 11 predicted proteins | sample Lox_Sample_32_FD_206711 | JGI IMG/M metagenome (GOLD analysis project Ga0335078, IMG submission 206711) | Soil microbial communities from Loxahatchee National Wildlife Refuge, Florida, United States - Lox_Sample_3.2 | ecosystem: Environmental > Terrestrial > Soil > Wetlands | place: USA...
AAGCGATCAAACCGGTGGTCAGCGGCTTCGACCCGGCGCAGGCCGGCAACAGCGATCCTGGCCTGTTGTTGCGGGCACTGGGCGTGTCGGTCACGCCCGACTCGATCGAGCGCATCTCGCCATGGCGATTTCGGGCGCCGCTGTCGCCTGACATGGCGGCGCAGCGCGAGCAGCGCAGCATCAATGTCGACGACGTCATCTCGTTCTGCCAGAGCGCGGTCGAGCAGCGGCGCGATCTTTTGCTGATCGAAGGCGTCGGCGGCATCATGGTGCCGCTCGACGGCGAGCGCACCATCTTGGACGTGATGATGGCGGTGCGCCTGCCGCTCATTCTGGTGACCGGCAGCTATCTGGGCACGATCAGCCACACGCTCACGGCCCTCGATTCGCTCTACCGGCGCGACATGAATGTCCTGGCGATCATCGTCAGCGAAACCGCGGGCTCGACCGTGCCGCTCGACGATACGGTTGCTGAACTTTCCCGCTTCGCCGAACCGGTCATTGCGGTGCCGCGGCGTCGGCGTGACGACGGCCCGTCCGGAGGGAGAGCACCACCGTCGGGGCCGTTCGGCGCCCTGTTCGACCCGAAGGGAGGGCGCGCCCGCTGAGGAACGAGCGCGCTCCGTCAGAACAGGTGCTTCACCTGCGCCATGGTTTCAAACATGCCTTCGAGGTTGAACAATGCGTGCAGCAGAAACGTCAGCAAGGTCGAGCCGGAACGCCAGCGCATCCAGCCGAGAAACAGGCCGGCAGCCAATATCTCGGCCATGCCGGTCCAATCGTACTGAACGTGCAAACCCATCCATAACAAAGAAATCAACGGAATACCGATCCATGCGCCACGTTGCGAGTGGATCCAGCCGCGAAACAAATAACCGCGGAACATGATCTCTTCGCCTGCCGGCGCAACGATGACCGTCGCGAACCACATCAGCGGCAGCAAGCCTTCGGCAGCGGCGCTGGTGTATGACACCACCTGAAACGTCGACACGACTGCCCGTCCGCTGACGAACAACAGCGCGTCCGTGACGGCAATAATCACAAGGATGCCGATCGCACCGATCACTGCGATCCCGGGGCGCGGCCGAACTAGCCCCAGATATTCGAGCGGCTTGGCGCTGCGGAGCCGCGCCGCCAGCAGCAGCACGGCAACCGAGACCGGGTTGAGCACCAGCACCGACAATGTGACAATGACGCCGTCGTAGGGCGCCGCGAGGATCGCACTAAGGTTGCCGTGCCGGTACCACAGCAGCACGGCGAGAGCCGCGATCTGTGCCGCCACAAAGGCGACGAATGCCCAGGCGAACGTCGCCACATATGGAATTGCGGCCGCCACACGGCCCCGAATGTTCATCGGCCGGTCACGAGCCTCTGGCGTTTTTTGGGCGGCGCAGCGTCACACCACCAGAATTGAGGAACCTGTGGTGGCACGGCCCTCAAGGTCGCGGTGCGCTTTGACAGCGTCCCTGAGCGCATATTTCTGCTGGATCGGAATCTTCACTGCGCCCTTGCCGACGACGTCGAACAGCCCGTTGGCGATCGAGACCAGATCTTCGCGCTTGGCCGCATAGGTGTTCAGCGTCGGCCGCGTCGCGAACAGCGAACCCTTGGTCTGCAGAATGTTGATGTTGAAGGCATCGATCTGCCCGGACGCACTGCCGTAGCTGACGAAATAGCCAAGCGGCTTAAGGCAATCGAGCGAGGCCGGGAATGTGGTCTTGCCAATGCCGTCGTAGACGACTTCGCAGAGCTTCCCGCCGGTAATCTCCTTGGCGCGCGCGGCGAAATCCTCGTCGCGGTAAAGGATCGTGTGATGGCAGCCGTTCGCCTTGGCGAGCGCGGCTTTCTCCTTCGAGCCCACGGTGCCGATGACGGTAGCGCCGAGGTGATTGGCCCACTGGCACAGGATCAGACCGACGCCGCCGGCCGCGGCATGGACGAATACGTTCATGCCCTTCTCGACCTTGAATGTTCGGCGCAGCAGGTATTCGGCCGTCATGCCCTTGAGCATCATGGCGGCCGCTTGCTCGTAGCTGATGTTCGCCGGCAGTTTCACCGCACGATCGGCGGGGACGATGCGTTCGCTGGCGTAACAGCCGAGCGCGACCACATAGGCGACCCGGTCGCCGACCTTAAGGTCGGTCACGCCCGGACCGACGGCGATAACCTCGCCGGCGCCTTCGTTGCCCGCGGTGAACGGCAGGCCGACCGGTGACGGATACATGCCCATGCGGAAATAAGTGTCGATGAAATTGACGCCCGCCGCATGTTGCTTGACCCTGACTTGGCCCTGTCCGGGCGCCGGCAGTTCGATCTCTTCGTAGGTCAAGACCTCGGGTCCGCCGACTTTATGTACACGTACCGCAGCAACCATTGTTTCTCTCCCATCAGCGGCCGGTGTCAGGCCGCCATCCGCGCGCGATCATAGGCAGTAGCGGCAGGCGTGCAAGGTAGCGGACCAAGCTGCGGTCCGCCTGCGCCACCGAGCCGGAAACACAAGTTGACCGCTGCCTGGAAACGAACTCAAAATGTCGCGTATTGGGTTGGGGCGTCTAGTTCATGCGTTTGCGGTTGATGCCGGTCGCGGCGTTGGCGGGAGCGGTTTTGCTTGGCTCTTGCGCCAGTCCCTATTTCGTCCATGACCCACGCACGCTGGTCGTGGATCGCGAGGAGGTCCCTCGCCTGCTCAAATCTCTGCGTTGCGAACTCATCACCTTCATCGCAGCCAACAACCAGCGCAACATGATGTTCCAGGCCGAAGCCAAGCTGCACGGCATCAGAAGCGCGATCGAAAAATATTCGTATTACGAAATCGATTGGAAGCAGTTTGGCGCGCTGGCGATGACCCTGCAGGTGCAAGACAGTATCGGCTTGCAGAGCGGCACACAGTTTGACTGGATCAGGTCGAACGGTACCGGGCATTCGCATGCGTGGAATATCGGACCGACCGCGTCGGATCAAAGTACATACTCGGCGACCTGGTACTTTGCGGTTCCGCAGGATGCCATTACGCTGCCGCCCGCCCGCGAGATCCGCGCCAACGAGCAGCCGTTCTCCTGTTACAGCGCGATCCCAAAAAGAGAGCCTGCACCCTTCAACAGCGTCTATACGCAAGACGATATCGACGCGCTCGCGCGGGGAGATCATCCCGACTATGCGCTATTCACCCGGGTGCGCGTGAACAATTCGCTGCCACTTGCCGGGTGGCTGCAGGACGTCGGCGTCTCGATCAGTAATGCCACGCTACACGGAACCAACCCGCAGCAGAAGCACGATCAGGTCGTTCCGGCGCAGATGCAGTACACGTTTCAGGTCGTGGTCACGGGCGGCCTCGACGTAAAATACAACCTGGCATCGCCGTTGTGGCCCATGGTGGCCGCTGAAGTGTCAGGCGGCATGCAGAAAACCAATACGATTATCATTACGCTCAACGGTCTCGACTCGCAGGCGGCCTATTTTGCCCAGTACAGCGGCGGCGCGAAGAATTCCGAGGCGCCCAACGCATTGCCGACGATCGATGTCAAAGGATCAGCGAAGGGATTGCCCGCTTATGTAGGCCGCAAGCAGCCCAGAGGCCGCCCGTCGTGGCCCTACGTGGTAATCCCGGTACCAGCGAACCACTAGCCAGGCAGGCTAAGCTCAGCGCGCGCCCGAGACATTGAGCACGGCACCGGAAACGTATGAGGCTGCGTCCGACAGCAGAAACAGCACCGCTTCCGCGATCTCGCTTGGCTCACCGGGCCGTCCCATCGGCAACAGCGGCGTGATCCGCGCCAAACGCCCGGGCTCGTGAATTTCGGTGTCGGTCGGACCCGGCCGGATGGCATTGACGCGGATGCCTTCCTTCGCCACCTCGCGTGCGAGGCCGTTAGTCAACGCATCGACCCCGCCTTTGGCGGCGGCATAGAATACGTATTCGGTGGCGCCACCTGTAACGGCTGCAATTGAGGACAACAGCACGATCGAGCCACCCTTGCCGCCGTGGCTGGTCGACATGCGGCGCACCGCTTCGCGCGCGCAGATGAGTGCGCCGAACAGATTGATATCGAGCACCTCGCGGATGGTTTCTGCGGTGGCGGCATCGAGCCTCGAATTCTTGCCGCCGATGCCGGCACTGTGCACGAAATGCGTGATCGGGCCGAGCGCGCGCGTGGTTTCGTCGAACACGCGAATGATATCATCCTCCTTGGCCATGTCGCCCTGCAGGGTGACTGCGCGGCCGCCGGATTTTTGCACCGCCTCGGCAACCGCAGCCGCAGCGTCGGAGCGCTTTATGTAGTTGATCGCGACATCATAGCCGCGTTCGCCGGCGAACCGCGCCGTGGCCGCGCCAATACCGCGGCTGCCGCCGGCGATGAGGAGAACGGGTCGCGTCATGGCGTAACTCCTTGATGAGGTATGGCTCAGTGCGGATGCCTCAGGGATGATGGCGGCGCAAAAATCCGATGCCGACGAAGTAAATTGCCAGCACGCACAATGCTGCCGCAACCCAGAATCCAGGATCGAGATTTTTCAGCACGGCGACCAACGCAAGCATTACCCATAACACAAGCGCGGCGATCGTTAGTGCGCGTAAGTGGGCAATGCGCACCGGGTGAATAAAATGGATCGGCACGAAGGTCAGCGCGGCCAGCGCCACGATTGACAGTGCGGCGAGCCAGGACGGCAGCTTGAGCACGAACAGATAAAACGCCGCCACGTTCCATACGGCCGGAAAGCCGCGGAAATAGTAATCGGCGGTTTTCATCCAGCGATCGGCAAAATAGAGCGAGCCGGTGACCACGATGACGACTCCGAGCGCGGTGGCAACGGAAGTCGGCAGCAGCCCACCGGCGGCAACCGCATAGGCGGGCACGAATACGTAGTTCATGACATCGACGACAAGGTCGAGTATGTCGCCCGACCAGCGCGGCAGAACCTCGGCAACACGAAGGCGGCGCGCAAACGTGCCGTCAATGCCGTCAATGAACAGCGCCACGCCAAGCCAGACAAACATTTGCGGCCATTTGCCGCCGACGGCCGCGATTAGTGCCAAGAGCGCACAGCCGGCGCCGCAAGCGGTGAAGACGTGGACAGCGAAGGCGGCGACGGTAAGCGGCGTCACCGCCTGCCGCGGCGCGTGGATCGGATCCATTGGGCGTTCCGGCTCTGCTCAGACCGCGCGAGGTTAGGGAGCCTGTCTGCCGTGCGCAATCGCTGCGTTGTTGGTACTGTGGCCCCTCGGCTAGCCAGCCAGCGAAAGCCGAATGTGAGCGCAGGTATGCAGACAGCCGAAGTGGTGGTGATCGGCGGCGGCCCGGTGGGTCTGGTCTGCGCTATCGCCCTGGCGTCTGCCGGCGTCGAAACCGTGCTGGTCGCACCGCACGCCGGGCCCGATCATCGCACCACGGCGCTGTTGGCGGGCTCGGTCGCGGCCTTGGAAGCACTTGGCGTGTGGCCTGCGTGTCTTCCCGACGCGGCGCCGCTGCGCAAGATACGGATGATCGACGACACTGCGCGGCTCCTGCGCGCGCCGGAAGTGTCGTTTGCCGCAGAGGAAATCGGTCTCGATGCTTTCGGTTACAACATCGAGAACCGACACCTCGTCGCAGCGCTTGAAGCGCGCGCCGAGGCGACCAGGCTTCCACGCGTGGCGACGCCGGCGCTCGCGGTCGAGAGCGATGAGGCGGGCGTTACGGTCGACCATGCGGATGGCGCGCTGCGTGCGCGGCTCGTGATCGGTGCGGACGGATCGCGCTCGCTTTGCCGCACCGCCGCCGGTATCGGCACGCGGCGGCGCGCCTATCCGCAGGCGGCGCTCACGCTCAACCTCGAACACGCGCGAGCGCACCACGATACTTCGACGGAATTTCACACCGAGAGCGGACCGTTCACGCTTGTACCCCTGCCCGGCCGGCGTTCGAGCCTGGTTTGCGTGCTCGCCCCGGAGGAGGCACAGCAACTCGCCGCCAGCGCCGACGACATACTCGGCGAGGACATCGAGCGCCGCGCCCATTCGCTGCTCGGGCGGATGCGCATCGAACCCGGCCGCGGCCTGTTTCCGCTCGCCGTCGAAACCGCGGATGCCATCGCGCGGTGTCGTATTGCGCTCGCCGGCGAGGCGGCGCACGTGGTGCCCCCGATCGGTGCGCAGGGGCTAAATCTCGGCCTGCGCGATGCGGCCGCCATCGCCGAGATCGCCGCCAACGCGCGGCGGGCGGGGCTCGATTCCGGTGCGCCAGATGTGCTCGCTCGCTACGAGACAGCGCGCCGCGCCGATGTCATGAGCCGGATCGTCGCGGTCGATCTCCTCAATCGCAGCCTGCTCGCCGGCTTTGTGCCATTGCACGGCCTGCGCGGCCTGTCGCTCTATCTCGCCGATCGCGTTGGTCCGTTGCGCCGCGCACTGATGCGCGAAGGCGTCATGCCGGCCGCCTCGCAGCCGCGGCTGATGCGCGGCGAGTTGGTATGACGGAGCGCCATTTCGTAGGCAGATGTGGCGTGGAAAGCGGCTTGGCGCTTTGCGCCGTTCATTTTAGGATTCGCGCATGAAGCTGCCGCGGAATTTTTACCAGCCGCTGGCGATAGGTGCGCCGATGCCGCTGCGCGAGTTGCCGCTGCGGCTGGAGCGCATGATTCATTTCGTGCCGCCGCACAACGAAAAGGTCCGCGCCAAGGTGCCGGAGCTTATTCGCGAAGTCGATGTCGTGCTCGGCAATCTCGAAGACGCTGTCCCGGCGGACGCCAAGGAAGCCGCTCGCAGCGGTTTCATCGCCATGGCGGAGGCCTGCGACTTCGGTGACACCGGGCTGTGGACGCGCATCAATGCGCTCAACTCACCCTGGGTGCTCGACGACATCTGTCAGATCGTCGCCGCCGTCGGCCAGAAACTCGACGTCATCATGCTGCCGAAGGTCGAGGGCGAATGGGACATCCATTACCTCGATCAGTTGCTCGCCCAGCTCGAGGCCAAGCACGCGGTCAAAAAGCCGATCCTGATCCATGCCATTCTGGAAACGGCGCAGGGCGTCAACAACGTTGCGGCGATCGGTGCCGCCTCTCCGCGCATGCACGGCATCAGCCTTGGCCCCGCCGATCTCGCGGCATCGCGGGCGATGAAAACAACACGCGTCGGCGGCGGTCACCCCGATTACAAGGTGTTGGCCGATTCCGGGAATGCCGACGCGCCACGCGCCGCTTCGCAGCAGGATCTCTGGCACTACACCATCGCCAGGATGGTCGATGCCTGCGCGGCCGCCGGCATCAAGCCGTTCTATGGACCGTTCGGCGATTTCGCCGACAGCGCAGCCTGCGAGGCGCAATTCCGCAATGCGTTCCTGCTGGGATGCGCCGGCGCGTGGACGTTGCACCCGAGCCAGGTGCCGATCGCCAAGCGGGTGTTTTCACCAGACCCCGGCGAGGTCGCTTTCGCGAAGAGGATTCTCGCCGCCATGCCGGACGGCAGCGGCGCGGTCATGATCGACGGCAAGATGCAGGACGACGCGACCTGGAAACAGGCCAAGGTGTTGGTCGATCTCGCCCGCCTTGTCGCAGCGAAAGACCCCGCCATGGCGGCGCGCTATGGGTTGTAACGTCGAGATGCCGATGAATAGCCATTCACGACTTGGCCTGCGACCTGCCACAATCCCGTCATTGCATGACGGCTGCGCGGCATTGCCAAACTGCGTTGTCGGCGCTTAGCTAAACACCCATGGACAGGATTCGGATCGCCAAGTTCCAGATCGGCCAGGTCGTCCGCCACCGCCTCTATCCATTTCGCGGCGTGGTGTTCGACATCGATCCGGTATTTGACAACACCGACGAGTGGTACGAATCAATCCCCGTCGAAGTGCGGCCCCACAAAGACCAGCCGTTTTATCACCTGTTTGCCGAGAACGACGAGACCGAGTACGTCGCTTACGTCTCCGAACAGAATCTTTTGCCGGACACCAGCGGCGAACCGGTGCGTCATCCGCAGGTCGCCGAGGAGTTCGTCAAGGACGGCAAGGGCGGTTACCGCCCTCGCTCCACCATGCACCACTAAGCGCGCGGCGCTGATCCTGCTGAAGAAGCCTGCTTAAGAATTATTGGGTCTTGCCCGGCACCGGCGCAGCCGACGCGCCCGGCTGACCGCCTTCGAGCTTCTTGCGCGCTTCCTCGGCGCGCTTCTGCAGTTCTTCCTGCAGCTTCTGCTGCTGGGCCTCGAACACTTTCGGATCGGTCGGCGGTCCGTCGTAGGCCTTGGCGAAATCGGCCAACGGCAACACCAGGCTGATCGGCTGGGCGTTCGCATTGATCGCCTGCACGACGAGGCCGTGGCCCTTCTTCATCTGCTCGACCATTTGGGGAGTGGCTTCGTAGTCGGCCATGCAGCCATTGGTGAAGCAGATCACATAGGGTGCCGTCATCGGCTGGCCCTGATCGATGATGACGCGCGTGCCGTGAATGAGCTGCATGCCGAGCGGCAGCGTCACGCGCAGGATCTTCTTCGGATCGCCCTGAGGCTCGATCAGCACGGCGGCCACCACTGGCATGCCCGATTCGATGCGGGCGTCCTTGCCAGTGAAGCAGACCTGCTTGGGTTGCGGATCCTTGTTCTTCAGGCAGAACTTGGTCCACGGCGAATAGATCAGCTGGACCTGCTCCTGCTGCGCGGGCGGCGGGGCGGGTTGCTGTTGGGCAGGCGCCGCCGGCGGCTTTTTGGGCGCCGGCTTTTTGGGCTGCTGAGCCGAGGCCGCTGAGGCTAGCGCCACGGCCAGCGCGACTGCAACGGCTGCCGTCTTGGCAAGAACGCCGATCGTGCGGCCAACCGGCCGCGCCGGTGCCCACGCGTTGCGATAGATCATGCGATGCAGTCCTTCTTTCGTGCCGTGCCTGCGAACTCACCGCGGGCCGCCCCCGCCCGGTCAGGTGTCGCTCTAGTGATCCGAAACCGGGCAATCCCTGTTCGTAACCGCGCCCGTCGCGTGGATGATCCCGGTTCGACGGTCATTCGACGCAGATTGCGGCAACAGCGTGACGCACCCCCGTTTCGCCAAATACCTCAATTACGCCGCCCGATAAAGCCCGCCAGCAATAGCGTTGATAAAGCTGCTTCGACCACAGCCTTGCGGGCGCATTGGGCCGTGCGCAGCGGACGATCTGTGATACACCCTTTCGGTTCCGGCCGCTGCCTCTCCGCAGGTCTATGCTTTGTTATTTATCCAACCCAAATCGGCCGCGCGCCGAGCTGCACTCTTTGCATTCTGCGCCACTCTGGCGGTTATCGCGGCCTGTCCTCATGCCGCCAAGGCTGGCTACGCCATCGCCATGCACGGCGCTCCGGCACTACCAGAGAATTTTGCCGCGATGCCCTACGTCAACGCGCAGGCGCCCAAGGGTGGCCAGCTGGTTGAGGGCATGCTTGGCACCTTCGACAGCCTCAACCCGCTCATCGTGCTTGGACTCTCGGTGCAGGCCGTTCGGGGCTTCGTCTACGAAAGCCTTTTGGCGCGGGGCTATGACGAGCCGTTCACGCTGTACGGACTGCTCGCGCGCAGTGTCGAGACGGATGATGCGCGCGACTACGTGACCTTTAGCATCGACCCGGCAGCGCACTTTTCTGATGGCGTGCCGGTGACTGCGGACGACGTGGAATTTTCCTGGAAGCTGCTGCGCGATCATGGCCGGCCCAACCACCGCGCCTATTATTCCAAGGTCCTGCGCACGGAAATTCTCGACAAATACACAGTCCGCTTCGATCTCGCCGGCGACAATCGCGAATTGCCGCTCATCCTCGGCTTGATGCCGGTACTGGCGAAGCACGCCATCAACGTGGCGACTTTCGAGCAGACGACTCTGGCGAAGCCGATCGGCACGGGTCCCTACGTGGTATCCGACGTCCAGGTCGGCAAAAGCGTCACTTTCAAGCGCGATCCGAGTTACTGGGGCAAGGCGCTGCCGATCAATCGCGGCCTGTGGAATTTCGACCAAGTGCGCATCGATTATTACCGCGACGCCAATTCGTATTTCGAGGCTTTCAAGGCTGGCCTCTACGACGTGCGCACCGAGCAAGATCCGACACGTTGGCAGACGCAATACGATTTCCCGGCGGCGCGCGCCGGCCGCGTGGTCAAGGAAGCATTCACCGATGGTCAGCCCAAGCCGGCCTCGGATTATGTCTTCAACACGCGGCGTCCGATGTTCGCCGACATTCGCGTGCGACAGGCGATTTCGCTGTTGTTCGATTTCGAATGGATCAACCGGAATTTTTTCTACGGGCTCTATAAGCGAAGCGCGAGCTTCTTCGATAATTCAGAGCTGTCGGCCTATCATCGGCCGGCAACCGCGGACGAACGCGCACTGCTCGCGCCGTTTCCCGGCGCCGTCCGTGCCGATGTGCTCGCCGGCACCTGGTCCCCGCCGGTGACCGACGGCTCCGGCCACGACCGCACTGCGCTGCGGCAGGCCCTCACGCTTTTGGAATCGGCAGGCTACGCGCTGCAGGGCACGACGCTGCGCAATCGCGCGACCGGCCAGCAATTGAGCTTCGAGATCATGGTCGCCAATCGCGACGATGAAAGGCTGGCGATCGCATTCGCTCATAATCTCGGGCGCGCCGGCATCGACGCCAGAGTGCGGCTGGTGGACGACGTGCAATACCAGCAGCGGCTGTTGTCATTCGATTTCGACATGATCGAGTTTCGCTGGGAGGAGTCGCTGTCGCCCGGCAATGAGCAAAGCTTTTACTTCGGTTCGGCCGCGGCAGATGAGCAGGGGTCGCGCAACTATATGGGCGTGCGTAACCCAGCCGTCGATGCTATGATTGCGGCGCTTCTCAAGGCGCGCGGCCGCGCCGAATTCGTCGACGCCGTGCGTGCGCTGGATCGCGTTCTCATCTCCGGCTGTTACGTCGTGCCGCTGTTCTATCTTCCCGATCAATGGGTGGCGCGCCGGGCTTATGTCGAGCACCCGGCCAAGACCTCGCTGTTCGGCTACCTGCCGGAAACCTGGTGGCGCAATCCGGCGACGCGGGTGCAGCCATGATTCTCGGCGATCCCGCATCCCCCGCCCTCGCGGCGCCGCAAGGGCAACGCCGGGCGAGCCTTGACGAAGTGTTTCACCGCATCGCGCAGCGCCAGCCCGGCGTGCCAGCACTGATCGATGCGCCCAATCGCACGGCATTTACTGACGGCGCACCGCGGCGGCTGACCTATGCGCAAGCGGAACGCGCCATCGCAGCGATTGCGGCGCGATTGACCGGGATGGGGTTGTCCGCCGACGCCGTCGTCGGCATCCAGTTGCCCAACACGGTCGAAAGTATCTTGACCATTCTCGGTGTCATGCGCGCCGGCATGATCGCAGCTCCGCTGCCGCTGTTGTGGCGCCGCGCCGATGCCGTCGCGGCGCTCGGCCGCATCGGCGCCAAGGCACTGATCACCTGCGGGCGCGCCGACGGATTTAGCCACTGCCAACTGGCGATGCGGATCGCCTCCGAGCTGTTTTCAATCCGCTATGTGTGCGCCTTCGGCCCAAATCTACCCGATGGCGTCGTGCCATTGGACGAATTGCTGACGGCCGAAACACGTGATCCGCTGCCGCCGCTCGATCGCGACCGGATCAATAATGCGGCCGCTCATGTCGGGCTCGTCACCTTCGAGGTTTGCAACAACGGCATCGTGCCGGTGGCGCGCAATCATCTGGAAATGATTGCCGGTGGTCTCGGGGCGACGCTCGAGAGCCGCCTGGTGCAGGGCGCGCATATCCTCTCGACGATGCCTGCGTCATCGTTTGCCGGCATAAGCGTCATGCTGCTGCCCTGGTTGCTCAGCGCCGGCACACTTTGCCTGCATCATCGCTACGACGCCGAGGTGCTCGCGCAGCAGCGGCGCGATGAAGCGTGCCACATGCTCGTCATGCCTGGCGCGCTCGCCCTCCACCTCGCCCAGACCGGCGCCTTTTCCCACGACGACCGCGGCGCAATCGTCGGCGCCTGGCGTTCGCCGGAGCGGCTGCACGACAGTCCAATCTGGCCGGCAGGCAACATGATTATGGTCGATGTGCCGATTTTCGGCGAAGCCGGCCATTTGGCGGGACGGCGCGGCGCCGACGGGCGGCCGGCGCCGATCCCGCTCGGACCAGTCACCGCGCCGCGCGACGGCAGCGGCGGCGTCATCGTCAGCGAACTGGTGGCGACGGCGGCAGGCACTGTCGGAGTGCGCGGCCCCATGGTGCCGCGTCACGCGTTTCCGCCCGGCATCGAACGATCCGGCCTGCCGCATTTCGAAATCGATCGAACCGGCTTAGTCGATACCGGTTACGCTTGTCGCGTCGAGGACGGCGGCAAATCCCTCATCGTGACCGGTGCGCCGGTCGGCATGATCAGCGTCGGTGGCTATCGTTTGCCACTGCATGAATTGCAGGAAGCGATCGGTCGGATCGACAGTAGTGCGACGCTGACCACACTGCCTGATCCGCTGCTCGGCCAGCGATTGGTCGGCAACTCCGCCAATCGCGAGGTTGTGCGGGCCGCGCTCACCGCGGTCGGCGTTAATCCGATTGTCACAGCTGCGTTCCGCGCACGGGGTGAGCCTGGCGAGGCGGCGCTGGCATAACCGCCGCTAACCGATCTGCGAGCGCCGCGCTCGCGATAGGATTAAACAGTAGGCCGCTCGCCAGCGCCCTCGCTCAGCCACACGCCGCACTCGCCACACTTGAACACACACAGATCAGGAAGGCCCCCGGACCGTGGTGTGCTGCGAATGAGCGACATCGGCCTACCGCAGTTTGGACAAAGCGGCAGATCGGTCGCGTAGTCACCGGCCGGCCGCGTTAACTCCATCGCCAACATGGCGCACCTCATTTGCTTTCCTCAAACGAACGATCGAAATTCAAACGCTCGTTTGAGACGGGCTTGCGTTGCAAGCAAGGAATTTTTGTGATTTCGCGAATGGACCAAATGGCGCCGTCTAACCATTTGATTTCAGGTGGGTTTCAAAGTTGCATTTAACGGCCCGTTAACAGCGCTTTGGCATGGTTCCACCCAACACCGCGAAATCTTGGCCCTCCCAGGCAAATCTCCATGCCGCTGCAAGGTCCGATCGTCGTCGTCGCCGACACCCGGGCGGCAGACCTCGTCGAGGCGCTGCGCGCGGCCGGCGCGTTTCCCATCGTTGAAGCTGCGTGGGCCGATGTCGAAAGCGCGCTGACAAAGGTCGATCCCGAAGCTCTGGTACTGGCCGACTCGTGTTCCGACCAAGCGCGTGTTGCCGGGCTGTCCGATCGGCTCAAGGCCCGAACCGGACCGTTTATCCCGGTCCTGGCGCGCGCCCGCGAGGACGGCGGCGTGATCCTGCCGGATGCGCTGTCGATTGCGCCAAGCGCGCCGGCCACTCGCCTCGCCAGCCGCCTCGCCTCCGCGCAGCGCATCCGCACGCTGCACAGCACGGTACTGCGCCGCGTCCGAACGCTGGCAAGCCACGGCGAAGCGCCGCCCGAACTACCTGCGAGCGATCCGCTTGACGAGGCGAGCGTGCTACTCGCCGGCCGAGGCCGCTCCTATCCGATGCTTTCGGTCGCCGTCGGTGAGCGGGTCGGGGTCGTTGGGGCGCTCAGCGTCGAGAACGCGGCGCGCGCATTGCAGGCGCGCGACATCGACGGCGTGGTGATCGGTGATGGCTTTGGCCCGCGCATCGTCGATGCGCTCCTGACCGCCATGGCCGAGAATGTGCGCTTCCGCGACCTGCCGGTTGCGATGCTGGCCGGTCATCCCGGGCCGATTGGGCGATTTGCCGAATATCTGCCCAACCTTGAACGCATCGGCGAGGGACCGCAGCGACTGGTCGAACGTTTTCTGCCCTACGTGCGCCTGCACGCGTTCGGCGAACGCCTGCGCCGCATGCTCAAATCGCTCGATGCCAAGGGTATGATCGACCCCGATACCGGGCTTCTCGGCCACGAGGCGTTCTGGCGCGATCTCAACCGTGCCGTCGGCGATGCCGAAAAGCGCGGTGTTGGCCTGTCCATTGCGCGCTTTTCCTTTAACGGCAGTGACCGGCGCAGCGGCGTCGACGCGGCGCGGTTGCTCAGCCGGCTGATGCGCCAGGTCGATTTCGCCTGCCGCGAGGCCGACAATTCAATTTTCGC
>Ga0335078_10009922_pt1 | contig 14100 bp, 15 predicted proteins | sample Lox_Sample_32_FD_206711 | JGI IMG/M metagenome (GOLD analysis project Ga0335078, IMG submission 206711) | Soil microbial communities from Loxahatchee National Wildlife Refuge, Florida, United States - Lox_Sample_3.2 | ecosystem: Environmental > Terrestrial > Soil > Wetlands | place: USA...
CTGCTGCTGGCTACCGGGTCTCGGTGATCTCAGGGCCGCGCTCGAACGGGTCGCTCAGGCCCCACCCCGGTTCGTCCTGCGCGAACTGCTCGTCGATAGCCTGCCTGACCTCCTCGGGCAGCCGGATCTCGAGCTGCTGGCGCTGCGGCGCCGGGTAATCGCCGCGCACCACGACCACGTCGGCGAAGACCTCGTCGAAGGGCAGCCTGCGCACGGGGTCGGTCGCCGCAGGCCCGCTGATCACGCCGCGCAGGAACCAGCGCGGGCCGTCACAGCCGAGGAAACTGACCGAGTGCAGCTCGCCTGGCTGGCCCTCCTCGCCGACCGGCACCTCGGCGTGCAGTTCGGTCCCGAACGGCCCGCTGGCCTCCTGCCAGGTGCCGCCGGTGTCGGCGATGTTCGCGGCGATCTCGTGCCTGACGTCGTCCCAGAGCCCGCCGCTGCGCGGCGCGGCGAAAGCCTGCAGCTGCATGCCGCTCTCCGCGTGCACGACAGCGACCCAGGCGCCCTGCTCCTCGGCGACGTTGATCTGCACGTCGAAGCCGTCGCGCACCGGAATCAGCAGGCTGCCGCAGTCGATCCGCTCCTGCCGTGGGTAGTCCTCGGCGATGTCCCACGGCCCGCCGGCCTGCTGGCCGGGGGGCTCCTCGGGGCCGGCCTCCCGGCCGCCCGCAAGCTCGCCGTGGCGACCCTCGTACTGGCCCGGCTGGTCCCCGCCATCGCGGCGGCGGCGTCGCAACACCTGCCTGCTCCCTACCTCGCGCTTCGCTGAAGACTCACACTGCTGCGCTCCCGCACCCAAGCCGACTCGCCGGCGGCGGGCAGGTTCGCGCCGACCGCGCGCGCCGGCAGTATCAAGCCTGGCTGTCGGCGTGCCCCCCGGTCGAGCCGTACCCGCCTTCACCTCTCGAGGTCCCCGGCAGGGCCGTGACCTCGAAGAAGACCGGCCGCTCCACCCGCTGGATCACGAGCTGGGCGATCCGGTCGCCGCGCCTGAAACGTACCGCGCTGCGGGAATCGGTGTTCAGCAGTACCACCCTGATCTCCCCACGGTACCCCGCATCGATGGTCCCAGGCGCGTTGACGAGAGTCACGCCGTACCTGGCGCCAAGGCCCGACCTGGGGTGCACGAACGCCGCGTAGCCGTCGGGCAGGGCGATCGCGATGCCGGTGGGCATGACGGTCCGCTCGCCGGGGCCGAGCTCGGCGTCGCTGACCGCGTACAGGTCAACCCCGGCGTCCCCCGGATGCGCGCGCGCGGGCAGCGGCAGCCCGGGATCCAGGCGCTTGATCAGCACCTCGACCTCGCGTCCCGCGGCGTCTGCTGCGTCGCTCATCTGCGCGCCTCCGGCACGACGCTCATCGCGGTACCTCCTCTCCGGGCCGCGTCGCCTGGGCCTCGGCAACGGGGCCAGGTTCGACGAGGCCGGCCGATGCCTGGCCCACGTCTCCCGAGGGCTGCGGATCGGCACGCAGGTACGGCCACGCGTAGCTGATCACGGCTGCGGTGGGCACGGCGACAATCGCACCGGGAATGCCGGCCACGATCCCGCCCACGGCAAGCACCACGATGATCGCCAGCGGGTGCAGCCGCACGATCCGCCCCACCACCAGCGGCTGGAGCAGGTGGCTCTCCAGCTGATTCTCGGCCAGGAACACGGCGAGCAGGATCAGCGCGGCGACGTAGCCGGTGGTCGCCAGGGTGACCGTGATCGCCAGGGCGCCTACGACCAGGATGCCGATCAGCGGGATGTAGGACGCGATGAACACCAGGATCACCAGCGGAACGAGCAGCGGCACGCCGAGCAGCCAGAGCGCAAGCCCGATCAGCAGCGCGTGGATGGCGGCCACGATCGTGGTGCCTCGCACGTAGCTGACAAGCGCCTGCCAGCCGGCCGCCCCGGCACGGTGCGCGCGCCGCCGCGCCGCCGGTGCAAGCCCGCTGATCAGCCACGTCCAGATCTTCTCGCCGTCCTTGAGCAGGAAGAACGTGATGAACATGGTCAGGATCAGCCCCGTGAGCACCTCAAGGAAGTACTTGCCCCCGGTCAGCACCGTGCCAGCCACCAGCGACTTGTGCTGCGCCAGGTAGCTCAGCAGTCTGCTGAACAGATCGTCCAGGCGGGCCCCGTTCAGCCGGAACGGCGGTCCTGCCAGGTAGACCTGGACCTCATGCACGGTCCGCCTGACCTCTGCGGCCAGTCGCGGGTAATCCGCCTGCACCCGGTTGGTGATCAGAGTCCCCAGCCCGACAAGCACGGCCATGGTCGCCAGCACGGTGGCCCAGGTCGCCGCGAGCGCTGGCAGGCCGATCCGCCTCAGCAGCCTGGTGAGCGGCTGGAGCAGGGCGGACAACAGCAGCGACGCGATCAGCGGGATGACCAGCAGCCGCAGCGCGTCAGCCACCTTGAACAGCAGGTAGGCGACCGCGGCGACCAGGATCAGCCGCCAGCTCCAGGCCGCCGCCGCCTTGAGCAGCCGCGGCACCGACGAGTCGGCCGACGCCGCAGCCGAGTCCTGCGCTGGCTCGTGGTCGGCACCGTGCCATGGGCTAGTCGACGCGGGGCCCGCCCCCCGGGCCGCGCGCAGGCGGTTCGCGAACCCGCGGGCCGCCTCCATCATCGACCGGCCGTCCGTAGTCATGGCTCCCATGTAACCAACTACGGTGGTGCCATGCGCGCGTACCGTGAACGTCTGTCCGCGCCGGCCACCTGGTGGCTGTGGAGCACCGCCTGCGTGGTGCTGCTCGGCTCGCTGTTGTGGGCCGGTTTCAGCATCCTTATCGGGCTCGCGGTGTATGCCGTGCTCGAAGCCGGGTGCGCCGTGCTGCTGACCACCTGGGGCTCGACGCGCATCGAGGTGACCGAGACCGAGCTTGTCGCCGGGTCGCGGCGGATCGCGCTCGGCGAGATCGGCGAGGTGGCCGCGCTTGACGCCGAGCAGACCAGGGCGCTGCGCGGTCCGAGGGCCGACCCGGCCGCCTTCCTGATCGTCAGGCCCTACCTGCCGAAGTCGGTCTACGTGGAGATCATCGGGCGCCCGGCCAGCGGGCCCTACTGGCTGATCGGCACCCGCAGGCCCGAGCAACTCGCCGAGGCGATCGAGCGGGCCAGGCCGCGGCCGGCCGGCGAGCCGCCGTGCGATGATGATGCTCCGGGGGCGCGGCTTGAACCGGACATCGGGTCCATGCGAGCCGACGCAGCGGCGCACGGAAGGGAAGGCAATGCCTGGTAAGGGCGCTGACTACGGCGGCAAGGCGGTGAACGCGCTGGCCGGCGCGGCCGCCGCGTTCGTCGCGCGCAAGCTGATCATCTTCGCCTGGACGAAGATCACCGGCAGGCAGCCCCCTGGCAAGGCCGAGGACCCTGACGTCGCCATCGGCGAGGCGCTGGTCTGGACCCTGGTGCTCGGGATGGGAGTCGCGGTCGCCCGCGTTCTCGCCGTGCGGGTGACGGCCAGGCAGCTCGGCAGGTCGTCGGGCGAACCGGAGCAGTGAGGGGGGCCGCGCCGGCCATGCTGCGCGGCGGGCGCGTGCGCGGCGGCGTTTGGCCCTAATCTGTGTCCGTGCATTCAAAGGACCGTTCCAGGCTCTCGTTCAAGGTGCTGTACGCGATCAGGCACCCGCACCGGATCGCCGGCTACGCCAGGCGGCGCGGCCGCGATGCCGTGCTGCGGATGAAGTCGCCCGACCACGTCAGCTACTACCGTGCGGTGATGGCCTCGGACGCCGCACGCAGCCGCGAGGGCGCCGTCGGCAGCCACACGCACGAGTCCTGGCTGGCACTCGGCCAGCTTCAGTTCGACTACGCGACCAGCCACGGGCTCAAGCCGGACATGCGGATGCTGGAGATCGGCTGCGGCAACCTGCGGGCCGGCCGATTGTTCATCGACTACCTCGATCCTGGCAACTTCTACGGCATCGACATCTCGCCCGACATCCTGATCGCCGCGCAGGACACTATCGCCGAGCTTGGCCTGGCGGCCAAGCTCCCGCACCTGACCCTGGTGAAGAACCTGCGGCTGCACTTCCTGCCCGATGCGTCCTTCGACTTCGTGCACGCGCACAGCGTGTTCTCGCACTCCCCCATCGAGGTCATCGACGAGTGCTTCGCCCATGTCGGCCGGGTGCTCGCGCCGGGCGGCTTCTTCGACTTCACCTTCGACAAGACCGAGGGCGCCGAGCACCACGTGCTGCACGAGGACTTCTACTACCGGACCCAGACCCTGATCGATCTCGCCGCCAGCCACGGCCTGGAGGGCACCTACCTGGACGACTGGGACGCCACCGGGCACCAGCAGTCCAAGATCCGGATCACGGTGCCTGTCGCCGGGCAGGAGCCGACGGGATAAGGCGGACGCGGCCGGGCACTGTCGGCGGGGGCCGGCTTGCTGGCACGATCGGCAGTACGGGCACCCGCAGTGCTGACATCCGAACCGAGGGAGTACCGGATGGCCGCTCCGCACGTACTCGCGATCGTGCTGGCCGGCGGGGCAGGCAAGCGGCTCGCGCCGCTCACCGCCGACCGCGCCAAGCCGGCCGTACCGTTCGGCGGGCTGTACCGGCTGATCGACTTCGCCCTGTCCAACCTGGTCAACGCCGGCTGCCGCCGGATCTGCGTGCTCACCCAGTACAAGAGCCACAGCCTGGACCGGCACGTCACCACCACCTGGCGGCTGAGCAACCTGCTCGGCAACTACGTCACCCCGGTCCCCGCGCAGCAGCGGCTCGGGCCGCACTGGTACACCGGATCGGCCGATGCCATCTTCCAGTCGCTGAACCTCATCTACGACGACGGCCCTGACCTGGTGGCGGTGTTCGGCGCCGACCACGTGTACCGGATGGACATGACCCAGATGGTCGACCAGCACCTGGCGGGCGGCGCAGGGGTGACCGTGGCGGCCATCCCGGTCCCGCGGGCCGAGGCCAGCGGCTTCGGGGTGATCAAGACCGGCAAGGACGGCCGGTCCGTCGAGGCCTTCCTGGAGAAGCCGGCCGATCCGCCGACCATGCCCGGCGACGACGAGCGCTGCTACGCCTCGATGGGCAACTACGTGTTCAGCACCGACGTGCTCGTCGAGGCGCTGCACCAGGATGCGGCCGACGATGGCAGCAGGCACGACATGGGCGGTGACATCCTGCCGATGCTGGTCAGGCAGGGCTGCGCGCAGGCCTACAACTTCCTCGGCAACGACGTTCCGGGCGCCGAGGAGCGCGATGCGGGCTACTGGCGGGACGTGGGGACGCTCGACTCGTACTTCGAGTCGCACATGGACCTGTGCGCCGTGCACCCGGTGTTCAACCTGTACAACGACCGCTGGCCGATCCTGACCTACGTGCCGTCCCAGCCGCCCGCCAAGTTCGTGCACGACGACGGCGAGCGGATCGGGCGGGCGATCAACAGCGTGGTCAGCAACGGGGTGATCGTGTCCGGCGGCCTGGTGCGCGACTCGGTGCTGTCGCCGGGCGTGCGGGTCAACAGCTGGTCCCGGGTGGAGCGGTCGGTGGTCATGCACAACACCCGGATCGGCCGGCATGCCGTGGTGGAGAACGCGATCCTGGACAAGAACGTGCTCGTCCCCGACGGCGTGGAGGTCGGCGTGGACAAGGAGCACGACAGGGAACGCGGCTTCGTGGTCTCGGCCGGCGGCATCACCGTGGTCGGCAAGGGCCAGAAGGTGGCGCCGTGACCGGCGAGCCCGCCCAGTACCAGCCAGCACAGGGCGCACCACGGTCGCTCCGGGTGGCCCTGCTGACCAGGGAGTACCCGCCCGAGGTCTACGGCGGCGCCGGAGTGCACGTGGAGTACCTGGCCAGGGAGCTGCGCGAGCTGGTCAGCCTGACCGTGCACTGCCAGGGCGCCGACCGGGCTGGCGCGGTCGCGCACCGGCCGTGGGATCTGCTGCTCGACGCTAATGCGGCGCTGCAGACGATCTCCACCGACCTTGCCATGGCCGCGGCGGTCGGCTCGGCCGACCTGGTGCACTCGCACACCTGGTACGCCAACCTGGCCGGGCACCTCGCGGCGACGCTGTACGGCATACCGCACGTGATGACCGTGCACTCGCTCGAGCCGCTGCGGCCGTGGAAGGCCGAGCAGCTAGGCGGCGGATATGCGCTGTCCTCGTGGTGCGAGAAGGTGGCGGTCGAGTCGGCGGCCGCGGTCATCGCGGTCTCGGCCGGCATGCGGTCCGACGCGCTGGCCGCCTACCCGGCCCTTCACCCGGGCCGGGTGCACGTGATCCGCAACGGCATCGACACCACCGAGTACGCCCCCGATCCCGGCACCGACGCGCTGGCCATGCACGGCATCGATCCCGGCCGGCCGTACGTGCTCTTCGTCGGCCGGATCACCAGGCAGAAGGGCCTGTCGGTGCTGCTGCGCGCCGCCGAGCACCTGGACCCGGCGATCCAGCTCGTGCTCTGCGCCGGGCTGGCCGACACCCCCGAGCTCGAGGCTGAGGTCACCGGCCTGGTCGAGCACCTGCGCTCGGCCAGAACCGGAGTGACCTGGATCCCGGGGATGCTGCCGAAAGCCCAGGTGATCCAGCTGCTCAGCCACGCGACCGTGTTCGTCTGCCCGTCCCTATACGAGCCGCTCGGCATCGTCAACCTGGAGGCGATGGCCTGCGGCGCCCCGGTGGTGGCCTCCAGGGTCGGCGGCATCCCCGAGGTGGTCGTGGACGGCCAGACCGGCCTGCTCGTCCCCCCGGACGACCCGGCCGAGCTAGCCAAGGCGATCATGTCGCTGGCGGATGACAAGGAGCGGGCGGCGGCCATGGGCGCGATCGGCAGGCGCTGGGTAACCGCCGAGTTCAGCTGGGCGGCGATCGCGGCCCAGACCGCCGAGCTATACGCGACGCTGTACGCGGAGCTGCCCCAGCGTTAAGATGCATCTCGTTATTGAGATACATCGTGAAGGAGACCGGCTATGGCCGTGCCAGCCTCGCCCGTGCCAGCCTCGCCCGTGCCAGCCGCTCCGTCCGCGCCTGAGCCGCGCGCCCTGCGCGCCGCCGACAGCGATCGGGAGGCCGCCGCGCAGCGCCTGCAGGAGGCGTTCGCCGAGCGGCGGATCGACGGGGCGGAACTCGACGAGCGGATGCATGCCGCCCTCACCGCGCGCACCACGGCCGAGCTTGACGACCTCACCGCCGACCTGCCGGCGGCCCGGGTGAGCCGGCTCGCGGCGCCCGGCGACCGGCCGGCGGCGGCCGGCGACAGAACCGGCCGGCTCGCGGTCGCCTGGAAGGGCACGATCACCCGGGCCGGGCGCTGGCGGGTGCCGCGGCGTCTGACCAGCGTGGTCTACAAGGGATCGGGCCGGATCGACCTGACCGAGGCCGACCTGACCGCCGCGGTGACCACGATCGGGGCCGTCGCCTACAAGTCGCGGGTCGCGATCGTGCTGCCGCCCGGCCTGCGGGTCGAGGTGTCCGGCATCGGGGTGTCCCACGACTATCCAGCGGGGACGCCCGCTCCCGGCGCGCCGGTGCTGCGGATCAGCGGCCTGGCCTACAAGGGCGGCATCGACGTCGGGCTCGCCCCGGCGCCGGCCCTGACCGCGCCGCAGCCGAGCGTGCCCGCCTAGCCGGGCTCAGGTCACCGAGCCCGCTGCGGCACCCGTCACCCTGCCGCCCCAGCGGGCGATCTCTGCGTCGAGGTCGAGCGGCTGGATCATGCTGCCGCTGGCCGTCTCCTGCTCCCAGGCCTGCGACGGCACCCGCCACATCACCTCGAACTCGATCCCGCTCGGGTCCTTGGCATACAGCGACTTGGACACCCGGTGGTCGCTGGCGCCGACCAGCGCGCCGCGGGCGGCCAGCCGTGCCCGGACCTCGGCGAGCTCGGCGAGCGTGCCCACCTCCCATGCCAGGTGGTAAAGGCCCAGGTAGGGGCCGGCCGGCGGCTGGCCGTCCGGGGTAGCGAACAGCCCGAGGTCGTGGTCGTTGGCCGACCCGGCGGCCCGCAGGAACGCGGCCCGGCCGGGAATCTCCATCCGCACCTCGAACCCGAGGGTGTCACGGTAGAAGTCCACGGTCGCGGCCAGGTCGCGGACGTAGAGCACGGCATGGTTCAGGCGGCGTACCGGCATTTCAGCTCTCCTGCGGTCAGATCGTCATCGGGAACAACTGCCGCCCGGTGGCCCGAGATTCCCTGACCGGTCTAGTACGCGGGGACCGCACCCGCGCCAGCGAGCCCGCTCTGCTGCGCCCGGCCGAAGTCGTCGTCGATCAGCACCACGCTGCGTCCGGCCGCGTCGAGCAGCGACGCGGCCACCGACGCCCGGTACCCGGCCTGGCAGTGCACCCAGATCTCGCCGTCAGGTATCTCGGCGATCCGGCCGGGCAGCTCATGCAGCGGTATGTGCACGGCGCCGTCGATGCGTGACGCGGTCCACTCCGAGTCGCGGCGCACGTCGAGCAGGACGACCGCGCGCTCCGACCTGGCCTGCGCGTACCCGGCGAACGTGCCGACCGGGTAGCAGGCAAGCGGCGCGCCGCCCGCCCACGCGGCCGGGCCGCCGGTGGCGGCGGACGCAACCTGGTCCACGCCGATCCGCACCAGCTGCCGCTGGGCGGCGGCCACCTCGGCGGGCGCGTCGCCGAGCAGGGTCAGCGGCGCGCCCCACGGCAGCAGCCAACCGAGGTAGGTGGCCAGGTTGTCGCCGAGCTCGAAGTGCACGGTGCCGTGCAGGTGGCCGGCCGCGAACGCGATCCGCGAGCGCAGGTCGACGACCCACTCGCCCGCCTCGATCCGGCGGCGCAGCTCGCCGCTGTCGGCCTGGCTGGGCAGCTCAAGGTCGGGCGCGCCGGGCCCGGCCAGGTTGGCCGGAGCCATGTGCGCGTAGTACGCCGGGTAGACGTCGAGCCCGGCCAGGATCGTCTCGACGTAGTCGCCCTCGGCGAGGGTGAACGCCGGGTTGACGATCATCTCCCTGCCGATCGTGGAGTCCGCTCCCGACGTCGGGGTGGCCGAGCAGAAGCTGCCGAACCCGTGCGTGGGGCAGACCCTGGCATCGTGCGGCAGCTCCGCGGCCAGCCTGCGGGCCGATCCGTGCTGCGCCTTGGCAAGCTCCGCGCTGTGCTCGGCGCCGAGCAGGTCGGTGCGCCCGGTCGACCCGTACAGCAGCGATCCGCCGGTGAACACCGCGATCACCCTGCCCTGGTCGCTGAGCGCGTACGACAGGTGGTTGAACGTGTGCCCGGGGGTGGCGATGACCCTGACCCGCAGCTGCCCGGTGTCGATCTCATCGCCGTCGGCGACCGGTGACCGGTCGAAGGAGACCTGGTCGGCGGCGTTCACGTAGTAGGGGGCGCCGGCCGCCCTGGCGAGCGCCAGCCCGCCGGTCACGTAATCGTTATGGATGTGGGTCTCGAAGACACCCGTGATGCGGACGCCCCGCTGTGCCGCGGCCGCGAGCACCCGGTCGATATCACGCTGCGGGTCGATCACGATGGCGACCGAGCCGTCGGTGGCGAGGTAACTGCGGTCCCCGAGCGACGGAGTGTCGATGACGACGATGTCGATCAACCTGGCCGCCCTCCCTTCGTGCCTGGTTGGCGGCACATTACATCTGCTGCTATGTCACCGAGGCTAACTACTGAAACAGGGTTCGGCATCACTTGCCCTGGGACCGGTGTAGATACCCCGCGGCCGGATCGGAGTGTTCCGCGCGTACTCCTCGAGCGCGTGCGCCAGCCATCCTGCCGCCCGCGCGACCGCGAAGACCGCCTCCCCCGCCCCCGGGATCATCCCGGCGACGGAGGCGAGCACGGCGAGGGCGAAGTCGATGTTCGGCTCGGGCAGCGCCCGCTGCCTGCTCTCGGCGATCACCGCCTCGGCCACCGCAAGCCGGCCAGACCCCGGTGCCGCCGTCCTGATCAGCCCGAGCAGCGCGGCAGCGCGCGGGTCGGTGCCGCGGTAGACGAAGTGCCCGAACCCAGGGATGCGCTCGCCGCGCCTGAGCAGATCGCCGACCACCCTGGTGGCGTCGGCGGGCTCGGCTGCCGACCTGAGCATGACCTCGGCGCCGAACGACGCGCCGCCGTGCAGCGAGCCGCCGACGGCGCCGAGCCCGGTCGAGACCACGGCGTAGGGATCGGCCCTGACCGAGGCGGCGACCCTGGCTGCCAGCGTGGACGCCGCCAACTCGTGGTCGGCGAGCAGCACAAGGGCCGCCCGGAGCGCGCCCACCAGCCCGGGCTCGGGCTGGCGCGGGCACAGCCGAGGCACCAGCCGCTCAGCGATCGTGGCGCCCGGCCCAACGCCCGAGGCCGACCCAGCGGCCGTGGCCGGCCCATCCGGTGCGGCCGGCGGAAGGCAGTCCGTCATCCCGGCGATCAGGCAGCGCCCGGCCGCGATCACCGCCGGCGGGTCCAGGTGCAGCCGGAGCGGATCGGCGGCGGCGAGGGCCGGCACGATGACCTGGAGCCGCTCAAGCGGCAGTGTGCCCGCGGGCAGCGCCGCCTGGGCCGCCGACCCGGCCGCGATGGCAGGGTCGGTCGCCCGCCACCGTCCGGCCGGCTCGGGATCGCCAAGCGTGCCGGTCCAGAGCAGGTAGGCGACGTCCTCCAGGCTCCGCTCGGCGGCGAGCGCGATCGCGTCGAGTCCCCGGTAGCGCAGGTGCTCGCCGGTGATCTCGGTGAGCTGGGTCTCGATCACAAGCTCGCCGCGGCGCGGCGCACGCCGCGGCCGCCCGCGCCTGGCCAGCCCTTCGATCTCCCTCGCGCTGAACAGGCTGGTCCGCGATCCCCGATCCCTGCGCCTGGTCAGCACCCCCCGGCTGACGTAGGAGTACAGGCTGGCCTGCTTCACGCCAAGCCGCTCGGCGGCCTCCGCCGCCCCGATCCACTCCCCCGCTCCAGCCCGCTCCCCCGACCCGGCCCGCTGCCCCGACCCGGCCCGCTGCCCCGCTCCGGCCCGCTCCGTCACCACGGCTTCCCTCCCGTCCCAGCACTTACATTGATAATAATCAACATTGACAGAGTTGTAATATCGCAGTCGATAATCAAGCTCGGGTCCGTGATACGGAGGTGCCGCATGCCCAAGGTTCACTTTCTCGACGTCACCAACCGCGACGGCGTGCAGACGGCGAGGACCGGCCTGTCGAAGTTCGGCAAGACCATGGTCAACTTCTACCTGGCCAAGCTGGGCGTGGCGCAGTCCGAGATCGGGTTCCCCTTCCTGTTCCACGAGGGGCCCTACATCAGGGCCAACGTGGCGCTGGCCGAGGCCGGGGCCTTCGGCAGCCTGCGCCTGTCGGGCTGGTGCCGCGCGGTAACCGCCGACGTCGAGAAGGCCCTGCCGCTCGGCCTCTCCCACTACAACCTGTCCATCTCCACCTCGGACCAGATGATCGCGCACAAGTTCCGCGGCAGGCTGGACCGCGAGGCGATCATCGCCGAGATGACCGCGGCGGTGCACGCGGTCAAGGAGGGCGGCGCGGCGACCGTAGGGGTGAACGCCGAGGACGGCTCGCGCACCGACGAGGGGTTCCTCACCGAGTTCGCGCTGGCCGCGGTGCAGGCCGGCGCCGACCGGCTGCGCTACTGCGACACGATCGGCGGTGACGCGCCGAACCGGATCAGGGAGCGCTTCGCCAAGCTGGCTGCCGCGACCGGGATCCCGGTGGAGACTCACTGCCACAACGACCTCGGCATGGCCGTGGCGAACTCGGTGTCAGGCGCGCTCGGCGACCTTGACGCCGGCCAGGACGCCTGGGTCAATACCTGCGTGAACGGCATCGGCGAGCGCTCGGGCAATGCCGACCTGCTGTCCTGCATCCTCGCCTTCGAGCACGCCTTCGGCGTGGCCGACCGGGTGGAGGTCGGCGACGAGATCGACCTGACCTGGGCGCGGCGGTTCGGCCTGTGGGCCAGCTACGCCTTCGGCCAGCCGCTGCCACAGAACCAGCCAGGTACCGGCCGCAACGCCTTCGCGCACGAGTCGGGCATCCACGCCGACGGCGCGCTGAAGGACAGGCACAACTACGAGCTTTACGACGACGACACGCTCGGGCCATTCCCGCAGGACTGGCACGCGCGGACCGGACGAGTGGTGCTCACCGGCGAGTACGGCGGGATGGCCGGCTTCCGGCACGTCATGGACGGACTCGGCATCGAGGTGGGCGTGCACGAGGATCTGGTCTTCCAGCTCGTCCAGCTGTGCGCGTCGGCGACCGGCAAGCCGCTGACCGACGACGAGCTGCGGCTGATCGCCGCCTACCCGCGCGAGCTTGCCCTGCTCTACCCCGGCCAGCTCGCCTGACCGGCGCTAGCGTAGCTGATTGCGCTGGCGCATCCGGCGGATTCTGGCCCGCTGGTTGGAGTCCAGCATCATGTAGCCGACGACCGGCACGGCCAGCGCGGCGAGCAGGATGAGGAACGGCACCCACCACGGGATGCCCACGATCCACAAGATGATCGCCAGCACGGCTCCGGCGGCTGCCAGCTGCCACTTGCGCGACATAACCGGTCTCCTCTTTCCCGCCGGGATGCTCATCCCGGCCCCAACCACCAGTTCCGGCTAGTTCCGGCCTGAGCAGTACCATGCCGCATCTGCTATCTCCACGGTAGCTCCCCCGCGAGCGGGCTCTGACCGTTCCGGCGTGCGAGATGATAGAGCGACGTCCAGGGAGGAAAAGATGCCGCTATCACTGCCGATCGAGCCCGAAGCCAACGAGTACCTCTCGCGCGACGCGCTGGCGCTGCTGCTCGCCATGATGCTCGACCAGCAGGTGCCGTTCGAGAAGGCATTCAGCTCGCCGTACCAGCTGGCGCTGCGGCTCGGGCACGAGCCGACCGCCGCCGAACTCGCCGACTTCGACCCGGATGCGCTCGCCGACGTGTTCGCGCAGCGGCCCGCCCTGCACCGGTTCCCCAGGGCCATGGCCGCCCGGGCGCAGGAGCTCGGCAAGATCATCGCCGATCGGTACGACGGCGACGCCAGCGCGGTCTGGGCCAGCGCGGCGGACGCCGCCGAGTTGCGCAAGCGACTGTCCGAGCTGCCAGGTTACGGCGCGTACAAGGCGCAGATCACGATCGCGCTGCTCGGCAAGCAACTGGGCGTCCAGCCGGCTGGCTGGCGCGACGCGGCCGGGCACTTCGGCGAGGCCGGGTCGCACTACTCGGTCGCCGACATCAGCGACGGCGACTCGCTGGCCGCGGTCCGCTCGTACAAGAAGGCGATGAAGCAGCAGCGCGCCGCCGCCAGCGCCTGACCGTCAGGACGCGGTGGCCTTGGCCGGGGCCAGCCAGGCCGGAGGGAGCCAGGCCGGAGGGAGCCAGGCCGGAGGGAGCCAGGCCGGAAGCAGCCCGGCCGGCGGCGGCGTCCTGGCGCCGCTGGCCGGCGCCTTCCGCGTCGACCGGGCCGCGATCCGGCCGGTTCCGGCCGCGAAGGCGACGGCCGGGGTTGTCATCCCGCTGATCGCCGGCGTCGTCCTCGGCGATCCGGTTGCCGGGGCCACCGCGGCATTCGGCGCGCTCAGCGTAGGTGTCGCGGTGATCACCGCAGGCCCGCGCACCCCCGTCAGGACGATGCTGGCGGCCAGCCTGTGCATGGGCACGGCCACGTTCATCGGATCGGTCACCGGCCTGGTGCCGGCGCTGCACCTGGTCACCCTGGCGGCGGCCGGCTTCCTCGCCGGGCTCCTGGTCGCGGCGGGACGGGGCGCGACCCAGGTCGGCGTCAACGCGACCATCGCGCTGCTGGTGTTCGGACGGTTTCCGGCCGGCCCGGCCCCGGCCGCGTTGCACATGATCTGGGTGCTGGCCGGCGGGCTCGTCCAGACCTGCATCGCCGTCGCGGCCCGCTCGCCGCGGCCGCTGCGGGCACAGCGAACCGCGCTCGCTGCCGCGTTCCGTGCGCTGGCCAGCGGCACGACCGCCGGACAGCTGCCGATCAGCGTCGCCGAGGCCGCCGTGACCGCCAGGGACGCGATCGGTCCCTGGCTCCAGGCAGATGGCCGGCCGCTGGCGGCGCCGCTGCGCGGCCTGGCGGACGAGCTTGACCGGCTGCGGCAGGAGGTGCACGGGCTGCACTTCCAGCGGCCGGCGCTGCACGCGGCCGGTGATCGTGCGCTGGCCGACGCGGCGCTTGCGGTG
>Ga0335078_10009923_pt1 | contig 14100 bp, 9 predicted proteins | sample Lox_Sample_32_FD_206711 | JGI IMG/M metagenome (GOLD analysis project Ga0335078, IMG submission 206711) | Soil microbial communities from Loxahatchee National Wildlife Refuge, Florida, United States - Lox_Sample_3.2 | ecosystem: Environmental > Terrestrial > Soil > Wetlands | place: USA: Florida...
GTGCCGGCGTTGGGAACGTTCGGCACCAGCGGGAGGGATATTCTGATCGGACCCGGAATGCAGAATTTTGACGCCGGCCTCTTCAAGGATTTCCATCTCAACGAGAATCGGCGTTTCGAGATTCGCTGGGAGCTCTTCAACAGCCTGAACCACGCGAATTTCTCCAATCCGACCTCCGCCCTTTCGAGTTCAAATTTCGGGCGCATCCTGACCGCGGGTAATCCGCGCATCATGCAACTGGCCGCCAAGTTCTATTTCTGACGATACGGCACCGCGTTAGCGCACGGCGATACGCCGGGCAAAGTAAAGATTGACAATTTGTAGTGGAAAAAGGGGGATCAAACACCGATGTTGCAACAAGCGAAAGTTACGCGCCGGTTCGCCCTGCGCGCCATGGGCCTCGCGGGTATGGGGTTGGCGGCGCGGACCGGTTTCGCGGCAGGCTCAACCAAGGCGACGGCGTTTGCGCTCTGCGGCGACGAATCGCACAACTCGGATTACATCCGTGCCGGCCTGACGGGCACGCTGGTAGAAGAGGCGGGCCTCTCCATCGATTTCACCGATGAGGAGAAACTGCTGACTTACGAGAATTTGAAGAACTACAAGATCCTGATCATGTACCGGGACGGTCTGCGGTTCCCCCACGGCTACTACCAGGCGATGTACTGGACCGGAAAGCCCTCGGATATTGTCAGCGTTCCGCCCATCAAAAAGCAGATTGGCGGAAGGGGGGTGGGATGGATGACCGAGGAACAGGGGAAAGCGATCAAGACCTGGGTCCAGGAGGGCGGCTCGCTTTGGGCGTTCCACAACAACAGCCAGGCCTCGCTTATGAACAAGGACTACCGGGATGTCGAAGGAGCCATCTATACCGGTCACCCTCCGATCCGCCCTTTCAAAGTCCATATCGTGAATCCTGACCATCCTATCACGCGGGGTGTGAATGACTTCGTTGTTACCGACGAGCAGCACTATGTGACTTATGATAAAGATCCCAAGTACGTGCTCGCCAGAAGTATCAACGAAAATGGCCTCGACTATACCGACCAGGCCGGAAGGCGCAGTAACACGGCGGAATCGGTGTGGGCCTACGACTACGGCAAGGGCCGCGTCTGTTTCATGGCACCCGGCCACATGATCGCCGTGTTATGGAACCCGGAATACGTGAAGATGCAGAAGAATGCGGCAAAGTGGTTGCTGCACGAAGCCTGATACGAACATGAAACCGTTTCTGTATGGCCTGCTCACTTTGACGGCAGTGTTGCTGCCGTCTTTGCAGCAGCCGGGGTACTCGGCCGCGAACGACAATGCAAAGGGTAAGTATCTGGTCTACATCGGAACTTACACCGGCCCCAAGAGCAAGGGCATCTACGCGTATCGCTACGATCCGGCAACGCTGAAACTGGAATCTATCGGACTGGCCGGCGAAATGGTCAGGCCCTCGTTCCTGACCGTACACCCGAATCAGCGGTTTCTGTACGCCGTCAGCGAACTCGGCAATGACGGCAAAGTGAACGGGTCCATTACCGCGTTCGCGATCGACCGCAAGAGCGGCAGGTTGACCCCTTTGAACACCGTTTCCTCCGGCGGCGGAGGCTCCTGTCACCTGGTGGTGGACAAGACGGGCAAGGTCCTGGTCGTATCGAATTACGGCAGTGGAAGTGTTGCATCGTTTAAAGTGCAGGCTGACGGCCGTTTGAGCGGACCGGTTTCGTTGATACAGCATAAGGGTTCGAGTGTGGACCCGCGCCGGCAAATGGGGCCGCACGCCCACGCCGTTGTGCTTTCCGCCGATAACCGGTTCGTTTTTGTCCCGGAACTCGGCCTGGACCAGATCCGCATCTATCGGCTCGATGCCGCCACCGCGCAATTGACACCCAACGATCCGCCGTTTGTGACGGCCAAGACGGGGTCTGGCCCGCGCCATTTCGCGTTCAGCCCCAATGGCAAGTTCGCTTACTCGATCCATGAAATGGGTTCGATGGTGACTGCCTGGGCCTACACGGCTGCTTCGGGGAACTTGACCCAGGTGCAGACGATTTCGACCCTGCCGGCCGACTTTCATGGCGAGAACAACTCGGCGGAGATCGAAGTGGATTCCCAGGGCAAGTTCGTCTATGCGTCCAACCGTGGTCACGATAGCATCACTGTATTCGCGATCGCACCCGCGAATGGGAAACTGACCCTGGTCCAAAACGTCCCGACGCAGGGCCGCACGCCCCGCAACTTCAAGATCGATCCAACCGGCCGTTACCTGTTCGCGGCCAACCAGGATACGAACAACATCGTGATTTTCAAGATCGATCCGCAGACCGGGCGTCTCACGCCTACCGGGCAGGTGCTCGACATGCAGTCTCCCGTGTGCGTGCAGTTTGTTCCCGCAGCCTGAATTGCCGGATGGGCCTAGCTGTTAATTTTTCCACAATGGCAATTTTCGTGCCATTAGGACAGCTGTAATCAACCGCAGTTCAGGACCCACTGATCGATTCTGGCGGGCCTTCTGAGTAAAGGTGCATCCTCTCGCCTATCAGGGGCATCCTATGTTCGAGGATTCATGGCAAGCCTGGCGACTCTCCAAATCCGGCCTGACGAATCGGTCGCGGCACGCTACGAGTCGCTGATTCGACTTGCGGACTCGATCCGCGCTCAACGCGCACCGAGGGAACTGTTCGACATCCTGGTGGAAGAGCTCAGCCAGATCGTTCGTTTCGATGCGATCGCGCAGTTTGACGAGGGCGCCAACAAAGTCCACTGGCACCTGTGTTCTACCTGCGCGGAAACTCACCCCGAGCCACCGCCAAAGGAAGAGACCCTAGCATGGTGGGTCTATCAGAACCAGCGTGCGGTAGTGGTGGCGGACGTGTGGCGTGACGAGCGCTTTCCGAGCAATATGGCAGTCCTCCGGGAGTGTGGGCTGAGATCGGCATGCGCCGTTCCGCTCACCACTGCACATCGCCGACTGGGGAGTATCGCGCTGGCGAGCAAAACTCCGCACGCCTATTCCGAGGAGCAGGTTCGGTTCGTCTCCCTGATCGCCGCTCAGGTAGCGCTCGCCATGGACGACGCTATGAACTTCGAAGCGTCGCGCCGCTCGCAGGAACGCCTCGAGCTGCTGCTCGATCTCACCAATCGTTTTGTGGCCAACCTGGATCTTCGCGGCGTATTGCGCGAGGTCGCCGCCAGCATCCGGCGGGTGATGCAGTGCGATGCGGTTAGCGTTACGCTCCCGGATCGGGAGACCCATCTGCTGCGGATCTTCGCGCTGGACGGCGCCGGCAGCGACACCAGGCTGCGCGAGGGGCTCGATGTCCCCGTGGACAAAAGCACCCTCCTGATGCAGGCGTTCGAAAGCGGCCAGCCCGTTGTGCGGACCGGGAGCGAACCCGCTGGCGATACGGATGCCGGCGAGCTGGGTGCGCGACCCTGCTGCCACGTTCCTTTGATGAGCCGCGGCAAGGTGCTGGGCGTTCTCAGTCTTGGCAGCCGGCGCGAGCCGGCTCTCTCCGGGGAAGACCTCGCGTTTCTTCGCCAGGTGGCCAATCAGGTTGCCATCGCGGTCGAAAATGCGCTTGCCTACGGGCAGATCTCCGATCTGAAAGACCGGCTGGCGCAGGAAAAGCTATACCTGGAAGACGAGATTCGCAGCGAGCTGAACTTCGAAGAGATCGTCGGCAAGAGTGAAGCGCTGCGCTACGTGTTAAACCAGGTCGAGACCGTGGCGCCCACCGATTCGACGGTGCTTATTTACGGGGAGACAGGCACCGGCAAAGAGCTGATTGCGCGTGCCCTGCATAACCTGAGCGGGCGCCGCTCCGGCGCTTTCGTGAAACTCAATTGCGCCGCCATACCCACGGGACTGCTGGAAAGCGAGCTCTTCGGACACGAAAAAGGCGCGTTTACGGGCGCTATCAACCAGCGCGTCGGCCGCTTTGAGCTGGCGAACCACGGGACCGTGTTTCTGGATGAAGTGGGCGAAATCCCGTTGGAACTGCAACCCAAGCTTTTGCGTGTATTGCAGGAGCGTGAATTCGAGCGGCTCGGCAGTTCCCGCACCCTGCATACGGACGCCCGTCTGATCGCCGCCACCAACCGCGACCTGGGCGCGCTGGTTGACGAAAACAAGTTTCGCTCCGACCTTTATTACCGGCTCAACGTTTTCCCCATCCGCGTTCCGTCATTGCGTGAACGGCCAGTTGATATTCCGTTGCTGGTGAGGCATTTCGTCCAACAATACTGCCGGAAACTCGGCCGCCACGTTGATACCATACCCTCCGAGAGCATGGAAGTGCTGGTTCGTTATCACTGGCCCGGCAACATCCGCGAACTGCAGAACATCCTCGAAAGAGCGGTTATCGTCTCCACCGGCCCGATATTGCGGGTGCCTCTCGAAGAGTTACGGCCAAGCGCGCAGAAGCGGCCCCATGTGGGAGAGGCTGCGCCCGCCGGAGACATGCGATCGGTGCTGGACGAGACAGAGCGCCAACAGATTCTCGCGGCGCTCGATCAATCGAACTGGGTTGTGTCCGGTCCGAATGGAGCCGCAACACGTCTCGGTGTGAAGCGCTCCACATTGCAATCCCGCATACAGAAGCTAGGCATTCCTACATCGCGGCCGCGGCCGTGACATCGGTGCCGATTTTCCGGCACTGCCGGATTCCGGGCACCGGCAATGGCCCTCGGTCGCCTGTCCGGCTAGCGATCTGCTCCATTTTCTAGAGTTTGACTGGTTCGCCTGCGATGGCCCGAAGAATGCCCATTGTGAAACCACCAGATGCTCAGAATCAGCGGCGGCGAAATCGGCGGTGTCCAGAAGTGGATGCTCTATGGCCAACTGGCGGGGCCATGGGTAGGCACCCTGCAGAAGGAATGGCAGTTCCGGCAGCAGCAGTCTCCGAGCGCGCGAACCATTCTCGACCTCAGCGATGTAACATTCATCGACGAAGCCGGCGAGAAGCTGTTGCGGGAAATGATGGACCAGGGCGCCGAGTTCATTGCCGAGGGCATCGAGACGCGCGACATTCTGGATAACCTGGCGGCCCGGGAGAGGCCGCAACTCCGCCGGTACCTGGGTTCAAGGGGAGACGGCGGCTGTTTTTAAACTACGGGCGTTTTGGTGGGGAATTTCAAAAGGGAGGGGAATCATGATAAAAGCCAGATCTACCTATCAACCAGCGGTATGGTTGGGGGCATTCGTCATTGCGGCGATGCTTTTCGCTTCCGGCTGCGCCAGCCAGACCGCGGCGGCTCCAAACACGCTGCCGGAGGTCGAGGTGGCGGCAGTCCAGCAGCGCGATGTTCCGATCTATCACGAATGGATCGGCACGCTCAACGGACTGGTCAACGCCGATATCAAGGCGCAGGTCACCGGCTACCTGCTCAGCCAAACCTACACGGAAGGGTCCTTCGTAAAGCAGGGGCAGCTTCTCTTTCAGATCGACCCTCGTCCCTTTCAGGCCGCCGTGGAACAGGCGCGTGGGCAACTTGCTCAAGCCAATGGGCAACTGGCGCAGGCCGCCACTCAACTGCAGCAGGCGGAGGCGCAACTGATCACAGCCCAGGCCAATCAGCACAAGGCGCAGCTCGATGAGGACCGTTACGCACCGCTCGCCCGCGAGCAGGCGGTCACGCAGCAGGATCTGGATAATGCCACCCAAAACAACCTCGCGGCCAAGGCCCAGGTGGAGGCCGCCAAGGCCCAGATAGCCTCCGCCAATGCCCAGATTCAGGCCGACGGCGCCGCGGTCTTGGCCGCCAATGCCGCATTGGAGACCGCCAGGCTCAACCTCGGTTTCACGCGGCTCACGTCCCCCATCGACGGGATCGCGGGTGCGGCGCAGACTCAGGTGGGAAACCTGGTTGGCCCTTCGAGCAACGCGGTCACCACCGTATCGACCCTCGATCCTATCAAAGCCAATTTCACGGTGAGCGAGCAGGAATATCTCAGTTTCACCAGAAACGACACCGCTTTGCACCGGCTCGAACTGGAACTGATTTTGGCCGATGGCACCACCTATTCGCGCAAGGGCAAGTTCTCCTTCGCGGATCGCCAGGTGAACCCTGAGACGGGTGCCATCCAGCTCACCGGCCTCTTTCCCAACCCGGGCAATGCGCTGCGCCCCGGCCAGTACGGCCGCGTGCGCGCCGTCATCGGCACCAGGTCGGGGGCGTTGCTGGTGCCGCAGCGCGCGGTAAGCGAGCTGCAGGGCACGTACCAGGTGGCCGTGGTCGATCCGGGCAATACCGTGCGCATCGCCACAGTGCAGGTGGGCGACCGCATAGGGCGGTCCTGGATCGTCCACGACGGGCTGAAGCCGGGGGAGCGCGTCATTGCCGAGGGGGCGATGAAGGTGCGGCCCGGCACGCAGGTGATTCCTCGGCCGTTTGTGACAGCCGCCGACAACGGAGGAGCCAACTGATATGTCCCGTTTCTTTATCAATCGGCCCATCGTTGCGATGGTGATTTCGATCCTGCTGGTGATCGTGGGAGCCATCACCATCGTGACCCTGCCGGTGTCGCAGTTTCCGAACATCGCGCCGCCCGAGGTCATGATTCAGGCGAACTACGTCGGCGCGGACGCGCAGACCGTCGAGCAATCGGTTGCCACTCCCATCGAACAGCAGATGAGCGGCGTCGACAACTTGAACTACATGTACTCTCTCAACGCCGCCAACGGCCAGATGACGTCGATTATCGATTTCGACGTCAAGACCGATCCCAATACGGACCTGATCCTGGCGCAGATGCGCGAAACCCAGGCGGCTTCGCAGCTTCCCACGGATGTTACCAATTACGGCGTCACGGTGCAGAAGTCGGTGACCGCTCCGCTAATGATTATCGGCCTCTACTCCCCGCACGGCACCTACAATGCCCAGTTTCTGGCGAACTACGCCTACATCAATCTGAATGACCGGTTGACGCGCGTGCCCGGCATCGGTAATGTGCAGGTATTCGGCGCCGGCCAGTACGCCATGCGGCTTTGGCTGCAACCGCATCAGCTGGCGAAACTGGGCATCACCGTGCCCGAGATCGTTTCCTCCATCCAGGCGCAAAACGCCGTGAACCCCGCCGGGCAGATCGGCGCCGCGCCGATTTCGAGGGGACAGGAATATACCTATTCGGTGCGCGCCCAGGGCCGGCTCACTTCACCGGAACAGTTCGGAGACATCATCCTTCGCGAGACGCCCGACGGAGGCACCGTGCGCCTAAAGGATGTGGCGCGGGCCGAGTTGGGCTCGCAGGACTACAGCATTGTCGGGCGTCTGAACGGGAAGCCCAGCGCGATTATGGCTCTTTATCAACTTCCCGGAACCAACGCCGTGCAGGCGGCTGAAGGCGTCCGCAAGCTGATGGCGCAGGTCAAGAGCACCTTCCCGCAAGACATGGACTACGTCGTTTCGCTGGATACCACGCTCTCGGTGTCGGAAGGGATCAAAGACATCGTGGCCACTTTGCTGATAGCCATCCTACTGGTCACCGTGGTGGTCTATCTGTTCCTCCAGGGCTGGCGCGCCACGTTGATCCCGTTGCTGGCGGTTCCCGTGTCGCTCATCGGCACCTTTGTCTTTTTCCCGGCGTTTGGATTCTCCATCAACACGCTCTCGCTCTTCGGCCTGGTCCTCGCCATCGGCCTGGTGGTGGACGACGCTATTGTCGTCGTGGAAGCCGTGGAGCGCCATATTGAAGCGGGGTCGCCGCCCAAGGAAGCCGCGCTCAAGGCGATGCGCGAGATTTCCGGCCCGGTGATCGGCATTGCCCTGGTGCTCTCCGCGGTGTTCGTGCCCACGGCATTTATTCCGGGAATCACGGGCCGCCTGTACCAGCAGTTCGCCGTGACCATTGCTATCTCGGTGATTCTCTCGGCCTTCAACGCGCTGACGCTCAGCCCGGCGCTGGCTGCCCTGATGCTCCGGCCCCGCGGGGAGAATCGCGGGTTGCTGCGCCCCTTCTTCGACTGGTTCAACAACCTCTTCGCCCGCGGGACTCGCGGGTATGTGCGGGGGTCGGCCGCGCTCATCCGCAAGAGCGCGGTTGCGCTGTGCGTGCTCATCGCGTTTGGTGGTGCGGCCCTGGCCGTCAGCGGCAAAGTGCCCACCAGCTTTCTGCCGGATGAAGACCAGGGCTACTTGTTCCTTCACTTGCAGCTTCCTAACGCGGCATCGCTGGAGCGTACCGGCGATACCGCCCGCAAGATCGAGAACATCCTCGCGCACACCCCGGGCGTCGAATACACTACCAGCGTCGTCGGCTTCAGCCTGCTCAGCTTTGTGCGCACCACCTACAACGGATTCTTTTTCGTGACTTTGAAGGATTGGGGCGAGCGCAAGTCGCGTGCCGAGCAATACCAGGAGATCGTGCACCATATCAACGGCGAACTGGCCAAGCTTCCGGACGGTTTTGCTTTGAGCTTTTCACCGCCAGCCATTCCGGGCGTCGGGACATCCGGCGGGTTCACGTTCGTGCTGGAAGATCGCGCCGGCAGGGACGTGCAATTCCTTGCGCAGAACTTGGGCAAATTCATGGCCGCCGCGCAGAAGCGCCCCGAGATCGGCGGCATGGTCAGCACTTTTCTACCCAGTGTGCCGCAGCAATTCATCGACGTGGATCGCGAGAAGGTTCTCAAGCAGGGAGTCCCGTTGAACGACGTTTACCGCACACTTCAGGCCTACATGGGCGGCCTGTTTGTGAACTACTTCAATCGCTTTGGGCGGCAGTGGCAGGTCTATATCGAGGCCGACGCGGACTATCGTAGGAGCCTCGAAAACCTGGACCAATATTACGTCCGCAACGCGCGTGGGGAGATGGTTCCGCTGACTGCCCTAACCAAATTCGAAGCGCGCCCCGGTCCCGAGTTCACCATGCGTTACAACCTATACCGTTCCGCGCAGATCGTCGGCAGCGCGGCGCCCGGCTACAGTTCCGCGCAGGCGATGAAGGCGCTGGAAGAGACGTTTGCAGCGACCATGCCGCCCGAGATGGGCTACGACTACATGGGGATGTCATTCCAGGAAAGGCGCTCGCAGGAGGGAGTGCCCGCGTCGGTGATCTTCGGCTTCTCTCTGTTGTTCGTGTTCCTGATCCTGGCGGCACTCTACGAGAGCTGGTCGCTTCCGCTCAGCGTCCTGCTGAGCACCCCGGTCGCCGTATTCGGCGCGTTCCTCTTCCTTTGGCTGCGGCGGGTGGTGGCGGGATGGTTCTTCCCCGCGTACATGATTCAAATCGAGAACGACGTCTATTCGCAAATCGGACTGGTGATGCTGATCGGGCTCGCGGCCAAGAACGCCATCCTGATCGTGGAGTTCGCCAAGGACAAATACGAGCAGGGAATGACGCTGGTGGACGCCGCGCTCGAAGGCGCGCGCCTGCGCTTGCGTCCGATCCTGATGACGTCTTTCGCGTTCATTCTGGGCTGCGTTCCGCTGTGGACCGCCACCGGGGCCGGTGCGCTCGGACGCCAGGTCATGGGCACAACCGTTATCGGCGGTATGATGGCGGCCAGCGCGATCGGCATCTTTTTCGTGCCCGCGATTTTCTACCTGGTCGAGCGGCTCTCCGGCGCCACGCGCCACATGCCCGACATTCTTCCCTCACCGGCGCAAGGAGATTAATATGCGACGTCCAATCATTGCCATGCCGATCGCTGCCGCGCTGCTGGCCGGTTGCACCGTAGGACCGAACTACCACCGGCCCGACGTACAGGTTCCGGCGTCCTTCCGGGCGCCGCAGCCGGTCCCAACCACGCCGTCTTCTCTAGCCGACCTGAAGTGGTTTGATGTCTTTCAGGATGAACAACTGCAACAGCTCGTGCGCACCGCGCTGGCCCGGAACTACGACCTGCGCGACGCCGTGGCGCACGTGGAAGCGGCCCGCGCCAGCCTGGGCGTAACGCGCGCCGATCAATTCCCGCATGCGGGCGCGAGCGGCGACGTTAATTTCACGCGCCTCTCGCGCGATGGTTCGTTTGCCCTGCCGAAGTCCTTCGTGCCTTCGCAGAACCGCAATTGGGGCGAGGCATTCCTCGACCTGCTGTCGTTTGAAGTCGATCTGTGGGGCCGCCTCCGCCGGTCCACCGAGGCCGCGCGCGCCAACCTGCTAAGCGCCGAAGAGAACCGTAAAGCCGTGGTCACCACGCTGGTGAGCGACGTCGCCACCGCGTATTTCAACCTTCGCGAGCTCGATGCCGAACTCGACATTTCCCGGCGCACGCTGGATACGCGCCGCGAATCGCTGCGGCTTACCGAAAGGCGCGGCACCGGGGGTGTGGCAACACTGCTCGATCTGCGCCAGGCTCAGCAACTGGTGGATACAGCCGCCCAGACCATCCCCGTATTGCAGGAGCAGATCGGCGAGACCGAGAACCAGATCAGCCTGCTGCTGGGGAACAGTCCCCAGGATATTCCACGCGGGCGCAGCTTGATTGACCAGCAGTTGCCGGATGTTCCGCCCGGCTTGCCCGCTGCCTTGCTGGAGCGGCGGCCCGATATCCGCGCCGCCGAGCAAAACCTGATTGCCGCCAACGCCGAGATCGGCGTGGCCAAAGCCGCCTATTTTCCGCGAGTGAGCCTGACGGGAGTGCTGGGCGGACAAAGCACCCAGCTGTCCAGCCTCTTCAGCGGGGCGCACAGCGCCTGGACCTTCACCCCGCAGGTCTCACAGCCCATCTTCGAAGCGGGCCGTTTGAAATCGGGCGTGCGGCTCACCGAAGCGGAAAAGGAAAGCGCCTTGATCCAGTTTCAGAAGACCATCCAGACGGCCTTTACCGAGGTTTCGAATGCGCTGATTGCCCACCAGCGTGTGCGCGAGAGCCGCGTACAGCAGGAGGCCCTGGTGACGACGCTGGAAGACCGGACCCGTCTGGCATACCTGCGCTACCGCGGCGGCGTGGACACGCAACTCAATGCGCTCGACGCCGACCGCGACTTATTCCAGGCCGAGCTTACACTTTCGCAAATCAAAGATCGTGAGTTGCTGGCAGTGGTTCAGCTTTACAAGGCGTTGGGGGGCGGCTGGCAGTAGGTGGGGGCTACAAAATGTAGCGGCTCAAATCCTGGTCCTTTACGATGTCTGCGAGTTGCTTGCGCACGTAGACGGCGTCTACTTTCACGGTCTTCTTTTTCAGGTCGGGACCTTCGAAGGAGACTTCTTCCAGCAGCTTTTCCATGATGGTGTGCAGGCGGCGGGCGCCGATGTTTTCCGAACCCTCGTTTACCTGCGCGGCGAATTTCGCGACTTCTTCCAGGGCGTCGTCGGTCAGCACCAGCTTGATGCCTTCCGTTTCGAGCAGCGCCGTGTACTGTTTGGCGAGCGCGTTTTTCGGCTCTTTCAAAATCCGAATGAAATCCTCCACCGTCAGCGACTTCAGCTCCACGCGGATGGGGAAGCGGCCCTGCAGCTCGGGGATCATGTCGCTCGGTTTGGAGACGTGGAACGCTCCCGCCGCAATGAACAGGATGTGATCGGTACGTACAAAACCGTAACGGGTGTTCACCGTGGTACCTTCCACGATCGGCAGAATGTCGCGCTGCACGCCTTCACGGCTGACATCCGGCCCGTGGCCGGATTCACGGCCGGCGATCTTGTCGATCTCGTCCAGGAAAATAATGCCGCTCGATTCCACGCGCTCCAGCGCCACGCGCGTCACCTGGTCCATGTCGATCAGCTTCTGTTCTTCCTCCTGCACCAGGTAATCGAGTGCTTCGGCCACGCGCATCTTGCGCCGGCGCGTCTTCTGGCCGAACAGGTTGGGCAGCATGTCTTTCAGGTTGATGCCCATCTCCTCGATGCCGGCGTTGGTGGTGACTTCTAAAGTGGGCGCGCGGTCCTTCACTTCCAACTCCACCAGCCGCTCGTCCAGTTTGCCTTCGCGCAGGCGCTCGCGCAGTTTTTCGCGCGTACGCTCCACGCTTTCGGTGGGCTCGGGTTGGGGCGGCATCAGCAGGTCGAGCAGCCGGTCCTCGGCATTCAGTTCGGCGCGGTCGGCCACCTCGTCCAGCCGCTCTTCGCGCACCATGTCGATGGCGATGTCCACCAAGTCGCGAACCATGGATTCCACGTCGCGGCCCACGTAGCCCACTTCGGTGAACTTGCTGGCTTCCACCTTCAGGAACGGGGAATTCGCCAGCCGGGCCAGCCGCCGCGCCAACTCGGTCTTGCCGACGCCCGTCGGGCCGATCATGAGGATGTTCTTGGGCATCACCTCTTCGGCCATTTCGGGCGCCAGCTTCTGGCGGCGAATGCGGTTGCGCAGGGCGATGGCCACGGCGCGCTTGGCCTCCGCCTGCCCTACCACGTGCTTGTCCAGCTCGCGCACGATTTCGCGAGGAGTCAGCTCATCGAGAATCGGTTCTTCGTCCACCGACTGGCCGGGAAGATAGATCACCATGGCTACTCCAGCTCCTCGTAGGTGATGCTGTCGTTCGTGTAGATGCAGATCTTGCTTGCGATCTGCATCGCCTGTTCCACAATGTGACGCGGCGAAAGCTTGGTATTGGCGATCAGGGCGGTGGCCGCGGCCAGGGCAAACGGCCCGCCCGAACCGATGGCCGCCACGCCGTCATCCGGCTCGATCACGTCGCCGTTGCCGCTTACCAGGTAGGTGTACGTCTTATCCGCCACCAACAGTAGCGCTTCCAAGTGGCGCAGCACGCGGTCGGTGCGCCATTCTTTAGCCAGCTCTACGACGGCACGTGGCAGGTTGCCGTTGAACTGTTCCAGCTTGGATTCGAAGCGTGAAAACAGGGCAAACGCATCCGCCGTCGATCCCGCAAAACCAGCCAGCACCTTATCGTTGTATATCCTGCGGATCTTCCGCGCCGAGCTTTTGATCACTTCTTGGCCTAGCGTGACTTGTCCGTCGCCCGCCATCACAACTTTGTTGTCGCGGCGGACGCACAAAACCGTCGTAGACCGTATCTTCGTCTCCATTGTTTTTGTAGTTTCATTCTAGCGCAGCGCGGCCGGCATTCCGTGCGGTTGGAAGCGGATGGCGGCGCCCAGCTTGGCCACGGAATGCTTCTCGAAAGCAGGGTCCTTCTGGGGAAAATCGGTGCGGAAATGCGCCCCCCGGCTTTCTTCGCGTGCCAGGGCGCAGCGCGCGACCAGCCACACTACCAGGCGCATGTTGCGCGTCTCCAGTGCCTCGCGAGATAAAGACGCGGGCGCACCATGCGTTTCCAGCCATTGGCAGGTCTGCCGAAGCCCTTCCCCCGAACGCACCACGCCGCACCTCTCCCACGCCAGCCGCTGGATCTGCTCCACACCGGCTCCGGGGGAGGCAGCGCCGGCCGGCTCATCCACCGCTGGGGCTGCTCCCCTGCGTGCCTCCTGACCCGCCGCGCGCATCGCTCTGCCCGCGCGCGCGCCGAACACCAAGCCTTCCAACAGCGAGTTGCTGGCCAACCGGTTGGCTCCGTGCACGCCGGTGGACGCCACTTCGCCCGCGGCAAACAGGCCGGGCAGCGTGGTGCGGCCCTCCAGGTCTGTCCGCACGCCGCCCATGGCGTAGTGCGCCGCGGGAGACACCGGAGCGGGCTGCCGTCCCAGGTCCACGCCATACCGCAAGCAGGTCTCGTAGATGCGCGGGAACCGCCGGCTAACGAATTCCGGTCCGCGGTGCGAAAGATCGAGCCAGACGTATGCGGTGCCGGTACGCGTGATTTCGGAAACAATGGCCCGCGCCACCACGTCGCGCGGGGCCAGTTCGCCCAGCGGATGGTAGCGCTGCATGAATCGCTCGCCTTCTTCGTTCAGCAGGCGTGCCCCCTCGCCCCGCAGGGCCTCGGAGAGCAGGAAGCGCGGCGCGCCTTCCAGGTGAAGCGCCGTGGGGTGAAACTGAACGAATTCCAGGTCGGCAATCTCCGCGCCGGCGCGATACGCCATAGCCACGCCGTCGCCCGTCGCTACGTCGGGGTTTGTGGTGTGCAGGAACACGTGGCCCAGGCCACCCGTGGCCAGCAGGACGGTGCGGGCGTACACGGGAATCGGGGCCGCGGCCTTGGAATCCGACAGCAACGCTCCGGTGACACGCCCATCCTCGTCCCTCAACAGGTCGGCACTGGCGGCAAAGCTGTGAAACTCGATATTGGGAAGCGATGCCGCTTTCT
>Ga0335078_10009924_pt1 | contig 14100 bp, 14 predicted proteins | sample Lox_Sample_32_FD_206711 | JGI IMG/M metagenome (GOLD analysis project Ga0335078, IMG submission 206711) | Soil microbial communities from Loxahatchee National Wildlife Refuge, Florida, United States - Lox_Sample_3.2 | ecosystem: Environmental > Terrestrial > Soil > Wetlands | place: USA...
CGCCCACCCCCGCCCGGGCGCGCCCCCGGCGCTCCCGCGCCTCGCGGGTCTCGGCGTCGATGTCGGTGGCGAGGAGGTGGACGCGCGAGCTGAGCACGGGCGCCAGCACGTCCACCTCGACGCCCGCGCCGTCCAGCGCTGCGAAGCGCTCGCGCAGCTCCTCGCCCCCGAGCTCCTCGTTGGCGACCACCAGCACGTGCCGGCGCCCCCGCGCCGCCCCGTGGCGGTGGTGCTCGTGGGCGGCGTCGCGCAGCGCCATGCGCCTGCGCGGGTCCGGCGTGCGCATGTAGGCGCCGAGCGCGACCGCGGCCAGCACCGCCAGCACGATCGCGCCGGCCAGAGTGCCCGCCAGCAGGCCCACCGCCACAGCCACCAGCACCAGCGCGGCGACGCTGACGGTCACGCGGAAGGCGTCCGTCTCCGAGCCGATCGGGTTGCGTCTCATGCCCTCTCGGTTACCCGCGTGCGCGCGCGCGAAACGCGCGCTCACTCCTGCGGCGGCCGCTCCCCGTCGGGCGCGCGCCCGCGCGGCTGCGAGGGCGCCTGGCGCTCGGGCGCGGGCGGGATCGGCCGCACGAGCGGAGCGTCGGGCGTGAGCGTCAGCCGCTCGCCGTGGTGGACGATCCCCAGCGCCTCGCCCCGCGCGAGCGTGTAGCTGGCGTGCGTGGGCGCGACCTCCACCACCAGCCGCCGGCCCCTGAAGCCCAGGCGGAACGCCACGCGCTGCAGCGACGGCGGCAGGCGCGGCCTGAAGCTGAGCTGGCCGTCGTGGTCGCGCATCCCGCCCACGCCCGCCACCGCGCTCAGCCACGTCCCCGCCAGCGACGCGATGTGCAGCCCGTCGCGGGTGTTGTGCTGGAGGTCGTCCAGGTCGATCAGCGCCGACTCGCGCAGGTAGGCGTAGGCGAGCTGCAGATGCCCCAGCTCGCACGCGAGGATCGCCTGCGTGCACGCCGACAGCGAGGAGTCGCGCACGGTCAGGCGCTCGTAGTAGTCGAAGTTGCGCGCCTTCTGCTCGTCGCTGAAGGCGTCGCCGCGCAGGTGCATCGCCAGCACCAGGTCGGCCTGCTTGACGACCTGCTTGCGGTACAGGTCGAAGTAGGGGAAGTGCAGCAGCAGCGGGTACTGGTCCGGCGCGGTCGCGTCGAAGTCCCACGGCTTGTGCTCGGTGTAGCCCTCCGACTGCGGGTGCACCCCGCGCGCGTCGTCGTAGGGGATCAGCACCGCCTGCGCGAGCGCGCGCCACACGCCGATCTCGTCGGCGCTCACGCCCAGCTGCCCCGCGCGGGCGGAGTTGCGCTCGGCGACGTCGGCCGCCGCCAGCAGGTTGCGCTGCGCCATCAGGTTGGTGTAGACGTTGTTGTCGGCCACCGCGCTGTACTCGTCGGGCCCGGTCACGCCGTCGATGCGAAAGCTGCCGGACGCGTCGAGGTGCCCAAGCGAGCGCCACAGCCGCGCGGTCTCGACCAGCAGGTCGGTGCCAGCCTCGCGCTCGAACCGCTCGTCGCCGCTGGCGGCCTGGTAGCGCGCCACGGCGTCCGCGATGTCCGCGTTGATGTGGAACGCGGCGGTCCCCGCCGGCCAGTAGCTCGAGCACTCCGACCCGGCGATCGTGCGCCACGGGAAGGCGGCGCCGCGCAGCTGCAGCTGGTGCGCGCGCTCGCGTGCGCGCTCGAGCGTGCGGTGGCGCCAGCCGAGCGCGTCGCCGGCGGCGCGCGGCGCTGCGTAGGTGAGGACCTGCAGCACGAAGCTCTCGGTGTCCCAGAAGGTGTGGCCGTCGTAGCCGGGGCCCGTCAGGCCCTTGGCGGCGATCGGCCGCTTCTCGCCGCGGGCGCCCGCCTGGATGATGTGGAACAGCGCGAAGCGAGCCGCCTGCTGCAGTTCGGCGTCGCCGTCGAGCTCCACATCGGCGCGCCCCCAGAACCCGTCCAGATAGGAGCGCTGCTCGGCGAGCAGCTTGTCCCAGCCGCTGTGCATGGCGCTCGCCAGCGCCGCCACCACCTGGTCGCGCAGGGCGGGCATCGAGCGCTCGCCCGACCAGCCGTAGGCCAGGAACTTGACCACCCGCAGCGGCGAGCCGGGGGCGGCGTCGGCGGCGATCGTAACGCGCGCGAGATCGGACAGGCTCTCGGATCGCACGTCGGTCCCGTCCGGGCCGTCGATCACGTGGTCCATGCCCGCGCCGACGCGCAGCGCGCTGCGCTCGGTGCGGTGCATCAGCACAGCGCGCGTGCCGCGCGTGCCCGCGGAGTCGCCGCGCAGCGGCGCGTCCGCGGTCGAGGGCGCGCGCGGGTCCTCGGGCTCTGACGGCAGTTCCTCGTTGGCGACCAGCTCCGACTGGAGGACCACGGGCACGGTGCCCTCCAACGGCTCCACCTCGAAGGAGATCGCGGCGATGGCGCGGCGCGAGAACGACACCAGCCGCGTGCTGCGCACGCGCACCGCGCGCCCCGTGGGCGAGGTCCAGCGCACGCTGCGCCGCAGCACGCCCGCGCGCAGGTCCAGCTCGCGTTCGTGCTCGTTGAGCGTGCCGTAGCGGATGTCGAACGGCTCGTCCTCCACCAGCAGGCGCATGATCTTGCCGTTGGTGACGTTGACCACCACCTCGCCGGCCTCCGGATAGCCATAGCCGGGCTCCGCGTAGGGCAGCGGCTGCTCCTCGTAGAAGCCGGCCAGATACGTCCCCGGGATCCCCGCCGGCTCGCCCTCGTCGAGGTTTCCGCGCAGGCCGAGATGGCCGTTGGCGAGCGCGAACAGCGACTCCGTCTGGGCGAGATGGTCGAGGCTCAGCGCCGTCTCGCGCACGCGCCACGGCTCCACCGGGAAGCCCGGGTGCTGGATCACGACACGCGCTCCAGCAGCTCGCCGAGGTCGGCGACGACGATGTCCGCGCCGTGCGCGCGCAGCGCGTCCGCCTGGCCCAGGCGGTCCACCCCGACGACCGCGCCGAAGCGCCCGGCGCGGCCGGCCTGCACCCCGGCGAGCGCGTCCTCGAACACGGCCGCCTGCGCGGGCTCCACCGCGAGCGCGCGGGCGCCCGCGAGGAAGGTGTCGGGCGCGGGCTTGCCGCGCAGGTGCTCGCGCTGCGCGAGCGCGCCGTCAACGACTGTGTCGAACAGGTCCTCGATGTTGGCGGCGGCGAGCACGTCGCGGGCGTTGGCGCTGGAGGAGACCACAGCGGTGGCCAGCCCGGCGGCGCGGACGGCGCGGACGTAGCGCACCGAGCCCTCGTACGCCTCGACGCCGTTCTCGCGGATCATGCGCAGCACGATCTCGTTCTTGCGGTTGCCCAGCCCGTGCACCGTCTCCGCGCTCGGCGGGTCCTGCTCGGCGCCCTGCGGCAGCTCGATCCCGCGCGCGTCCAGAAACGACTCCACGCCGTCGTAGCGCGGCTTGCCATCGACGTAGCGCTCGTAGTCGGCCACCGCGTCGAACGGCGTGAGATCGCTGCCCTCGCGCCCGGCGCGCTCTGCGCGCTCGCCGCGCTCGCGCAGGAACTCGTCGAACGTCTGCTTCCAGGCGGCGGCGTGCACCTTGGCGGTCTGCGTGAGAACGCCGTCGAGGTCGAACAGGCAGGCGCCGATCGCGGGCGGCAGGCCGGGCGCGCGCGGGCTCACAGGGTGAGCGCCACCGCCGCCTCGCCGGTGAGCACCTGGAAGGTGAAGCTCTCCTCGATGTACAGGGCCACGCTGTCGGTGTCGTGCGCATCGTAGCCGATCGACAGGTCCTCGCCGACGTCGAGCACGAAGTCGCCGCCGCGCTGGCTCACGAGCACCGCGCCGGCGACGCCGGGCGCCCACACGAGCGGCCCGCCGATGATCTCGCGCAGGTGCTCGAGCAGCGGGTAGCCGCCGTGCTCGGCGGTCTCCAGCACGCGCGTGTAGGGCTCGGGACCGAGCGCGAGGCCGTAGGGGCCGCCGACGCCGGCCTCGAGCAGCATCTCGACCGCGCGCGCCACATGGCGCGGGTAGCGATCGCAGTCCTCGCCGAGCGCGATCGGCTCGTGCGTGGAGGCCTCCGCGATCCCCGCGATCCCGGCCTCGCCCCAGCCGTGGAACACGGCGCCGTTCTCGGCCGTGGCGATGCGCCGGGCGGCCTCGTCGAGCGTGCCCAGGTCGATGTCGCGCGCGCCGCGGTCGGCGTCGCGCAGCTCCTCGCGCGCGAGCGCGAACGGCGCGCGCAGCTCGACCAGCTCGAGCACGCGCCGGCGCGCGGCGGACACGCCCTCGACGGGCGCAGCGGCGAGCGAGCGAGCGCGACCGAGGTTGGCCGCGGAGCGCTCCCAGCCGTGCGGCCCGGAGAAGTCAACGAGCTTGCGCGCCGCAAGAGCGGGCTTCAGGCGCTCGCGCGCCTCCTCGTCGATCAGCCGCCAAACAGCCTCGGTGATGGGCGCGTGCTCGCGCAGCAGATGGCTCACGCAGCGCCGCCCCTCAGGCTGCCGATGCCCAGCGATGTGCTGCCTGCGAGCGGCGCGCCCTGCGCCGCCGCGCCCTCCACCGCATGCTCCTCCGACTGCTCGCCGTGCTCCACGATGTCGCCCTCCTGGAAGAGGATGCCGCGAGCGATCTCGCGCCACAGCGGCGTGCTTCGCAGCAGGAACTCCAGGTCCATGCAGAAGTGCTTGAACTCCTCGCCGAGCGCGTCGCGCATGATCGCGCTCGCCTGCGCGTCGCGCTCGACCGCCAACCGCTGCTCGTACCAGCCGATCGCTTCCGCCTCCTCCGTCAGCGAGGCGCACAGCCGCGCGAACGTGCGCGTCCGCTCGGGCAGCTCCTCGGGCGGCTCGTGGTACTGGTCGAAGCCCACGGCGGTCAGGGTAGCTGAGCGCGCGTGCACCGCGTTGGCGGGCGCAGGCGCGGCTGGACGAGGCCGCGAGCGGGAGCCAAGTGCCGGCCGGCGCGAAGGGCGGAGCACCAGCCAATAGGATCGGTGGCGTCCGCCGTCCGCCCCAAGGAGGCTCCCGCGATGGTTCCGTTCCGCGCCGCTGTCGAAGCTCAGGATCTCGACGCCGCGATCTCGCTGCTGGCCGAGGACGTGGTGTTCCGCAGCCCGATCGTGTTCAAGCCCTACCGCGGGCGCGCGGAGGTGGGCGCGATCCTCAGCGCGGTCTCGCGCGTGTTCGAGGACTTCCGCTACACGCGCGAGATCGGCGCGGCGGACGCGCGCGAGCACGCGCTCGTGTTCGAGGCGCGCGTCGGCGAGCGCCAGCTCGAGGGCTGCGACTTCCTGCACACCGACGAGGACGGGCTGATACGCGAGCTGGTGGTGATGGTCAGGCCGCTGTCGGGCGCGCTCGCGCTGGCGGAGGCGATGAAGGCGCAGCTCGAAGCGGCGGGGTGAGGGGCTGAGCCAGCGAGCTACAGATCGTGAGCGGACACCGCCCGCGCGACCTTGTCTCGGAACGCAGCGGGGTCGATCGCGGGGTATCGGTACAGCTGTGGCTCGATCTGCTCATATAGCTCCAACAGTCGATCCGGCTGGATAAGCCCGTGAATGAGCATGTTCGCAACGTCTTCGAGATCTTGGTTGAAGCCTCGCTCGATCTTCGACAGCGCTTGCGAGTAGAGGTCGAAGTGGCGAACCTGCACGTTGCCGGCCTCGAACACCACTGGGCTGCGCTCCTGCCAGTGGGGAAGCTCCGGGATGAAGTCAGGCGGTGAGGCTAGCTCGATGTTGATCCGCAGCTCGTCCTTGAGCCTCGGCAGCACGCGAAGCAGCGTGTCGCTGTCCGGGTCGAAGCGGACGTCCACGTCTACGGTGGAGAGGCGCCAACCTTCCAGGACCGCGGTCGCCCCGCCGGTCAGGTAGACGATCGTCGTCGCGTCGGCCGCCTGCCCGAGCCTGATGGCGAGAGCGTGCAAACGTTCGCGGTCAACGGGCGGTCGCATGCTGCTCAGCGGCGCGCGCGTAGCTGGCGATCCTGGCGAGCAGCGCGTTGTAGCGGCTATGCGCATTGGGCTGCGCGCTCAACAGCGCATACAGTCGATGCTCGGGTGACTCGCCACCTGCGTGTTGGCGAGTTTGGAGTCTGATGCCGAGGCTACGCAGCCGCGGTGCGGCGATTTCGAGGAGCAGCGCCGCCTCGGTTTCCCGTCCGGCCGCCAGATCCTCGACGCCTTGCTCGATGAGCTCCGAGCCTGGAAGCGCTGTTTGTGAGGATTTTCTTGCCATCGGGGGTTTGCTGTGTGGATGTCGCCGGCCATGACGATTCTATGCGCTCGCTCACGAGCCCTCTCATCGCGGCTGGGCGGCGCCGGTAACAGCTCGGTCCCAGCAGGCCCCGTGCGGCCTGTGAGAATCGAGGCGTGGAGGTCGCGCGCCACACCCCCGACTGGATCGCGCTCGAGGGAGCGGTCAATGCGCGCGCGGTCGTGCCCCGGGTGCTGCTGCGAGCAGACAACCTGCAGGCGCTCACCGCCGGCGACGTGCGCACGCTGGTCGAGGAGCACGCGCTCGAGGTGGTCGTGGACCTGCGCACGGACATGGAGATCGAGCAAGGAGGGCCCGGGCCGCTGAGCGCCGAGCGAGGCGTGCGCATCGAGCATCGCTCGCTGTACCCGGACCTCGCCGGCGACCTGCGTCTCGACCCGAGCGCGGTCAAGCCGTGGGAGACGCGGCACGAGGACCCGGTGCCAGAGGAGGCGCCGGTGGTGCGCACGTACATGGGCTATCTGGCGGCGCGTCCTGACTCGGTGGTGGGCGTGGTGCGCGCGATCGCGCGCGCAAAGGGCTCGGTGCTGGTGCACTGCGCGGCGGGCAAGGACCGCACGGGAGTGGCCGTGGCGCTGGCGCTCGACGCCGCCCTGGTGGAGCACGCGAGGATCGTGGCGGACTATGTGGCTACAGCCGAGCGGATAGACGCGATCATCGCGCGCCTCAGCGGCTCGCCGCTGTACCGGGCGGACCTCACGGCCCCGGACCGCAGGCGCCACACGCCGGTCCGCGAGACGATGGAGCGCGTGCTGGAGCTGATCCAGGAGCGCCACGGCGGTTCGGCGGCGTGGCTGACGGCCAACGGCCTGGACGAGCGCGACCTGCAGCGGCTGCGCGGTCGGCTGCCGGCGGGCAGGCACCGAGCGTCAGGGTTATAGGGCCACCAACGGCCGCGGGCTCGACCGGCTGCGCGAGGCCGCGGGCTCAGCGACCGTGCGCCTGCCGTCCTCGACGGAGCGGCGATGGCCGGAGCCGCGCGGGTCCGGCCATCGCCTGCGTCATGGGTCTCAGCTGCAGATGTTCGGCGGCGCCGTTGACCCGGACGCCAGCGTCTTGGCGTCCGAGATCAGCTGGCCGGCGCGTTCGATCAGCGTTGGCTTCGCCCGCCGGCACCGGCGCGGTGGCGTGCGCTGCCGTGGGCCGAGAGTTCGCCGCGGGTTTGTGGATGGGTCGTGCGCGCAGGTTGATACGGGACACTCTCAGCGTGGCCGTGCCGGCTGGCACAGGCAGCCGCCTCTCGCCCGTAGAGCACCGGAGTCGTCTCGATCAACAGTCCTGGTCCGTGCGGAGCGCACAGCCAGCATGAGACCGATTGCTCTCACCGTTCAGCACAGGTACTCCTGCAGACTCTCGCCTTGGGCTCGTTTGATTCTTCTGCAGGATCGGCCCACTCTACGCTGCGCGACAGCCTTGCTCATTTCACTGCCAAGCATGCAATCATTTTTGTCACCGTAGTCCACTCGTCCTTTGCCATCTGTGCAGTCGCTGAGCGGTCTGGCGACCATTATTACAAGTAGTACTCTTTTTCGACATCGATTACTAGAATCCGCCCCGCGTCAGAACTCTGATCGAACCGTACGACCGCGTCGCTAACGGACTCCACAGACACAGCACTCGGGAAGCTGTTTGGTGCGACCGCGTTCACCCGCACACCAATGTAACCGAACTCGTCCGCCATGTGCATGGTTAGGAAGTTCTTCGAGAACTGGCTTGGGTCCACGGATGATGCCAAGCCGCGCCCCAGGATCTTGTTGAGCTGATGCTCCAGTTCAGCGTAGAAAACGTCCGTGAACACGCCTGCGGCGCGAATGTGGGGAAACGGCTTCTTGACGGTCCACCAGCGCCTGCTCTTCAGAACCTCGCTCAACCCGTTTTCCGTCATAGCACTTTTGCCGACAATAGCGACATCCCGATGACGCGACAGCTCTTCGGGGCCGCGCGAACACCGGGTAAGTGAATCGGCCGGCCAGACCAGGAGACCGTCAGACAAAGATGATGGATCTTAGGCACCCAGAGCGCAACTACGAGCTAGGGTTACACGCTTCCCGACGGAACGTATGCGCCAAGATGCTCGGCGTACCCCAACGGCCGAGGATGCTGAGGAGCAGCGCCTCCTCGATCTTTTCCCCCTGGGCACGCTGTGGCGATGAATTGCGGCCAAGGCCGGGATGGATCAGCACGGCGCCGGGCCGGCGGCTCGGCTCAAAGATACGAGCTGGAGGGCCCTTCGAGGACGGTGCGTGACCCGACCCGGGGCCACCACGCCGCCTCCTCGCCGACACCTCCTGCAGGGCGGGCGGCCCCGACGGTGGCTCCCGAGGCCGGCCCCGCCCGCTGTTGAGCTTGAATAGACGGATCTAAGTCATGGGCCAGCCAGGACTCGAACCTGGGACCAACGGATTATGAGTCCGCGGCTCTAACCAACTGAGCTACTGGCCCGCCACGCCCACCGGACAGCCCGGCGGGCGCGCCCCAGAAGCTACCAGCGCGCGGTCACAAGCTCAGGCCGCCGGTCGCGGACCCCCCGGGGCGCATGTTCAGCCCTCCGCGCGCGAACGCTCAGGCCGTGATCTTGCCCGCGCGCCGCGCGCGAATCTGCGCGTCGCCCGACGGCTCGGCCTCGGCGACGCGCCGTTGGCCGGCGCCCGCTGTGTCTCCGGCAGCGCCGCTGGTCGCATGGCGCCCCTCTGCGCCGTTGGGCTGTATCAGGCTTGCGATGGCTGCGGCGGCGGCCTCCAGGCCGCTGACCTGACCGGCGGAGGGCGTGCCGCTGTGTGGTTTGTCGCTCACGATCCCTTCATCGGCGGGCGGGGAGGGCGCTGAAAGCGGGTTGGACGGATGTTGGAGGGCGTGGACGGATGTTCGAGCCGCGCGGGGGCGGTGGGCGCGGTGCCGCGGCGGGCGGTCGATGTGGCATGCTCTCGCGCGCCGTCCGCTGTCGGGGGGTGGCCGCTGGCGCGGCCGGCAAACGCAACGTCAACTGGAGAGGACGCACATGTCAGCACAGCGCGCAGCCATCGTCACGGGCGCGTCGAGCGGTATCGGGCTCGCCATCGCCAAGGTGCTCGGCGAGGAGGGCTTCGGCGTGACGGCCGCGGCGCGGCGGCCGGACAAGCTGGAGGCTGCTGTGAGGGGGCTCACGGAGGAGGGCTTCGACGTGCAGGCGGTCGCGGCGAACGTGTCTGAGGAGGACCACATCAAGAACGTGGTGGAGTCGCACCGCGAGCGCTACGGCCGGCTGGACGTGCTGGTGAACAACGCGGGCGTGGGCATCGGCGCTGCGGTGGGCGAGATCGACACCAAGCGCCTGGACATGCAGCTGGACATCAACCTGCGCTCGATCGTGCTGTTCTACCGCGAATGCGTGTCGATGCTGAAAGACGCGGCGGCTGAGCACGGCAACGCGCTGGTGGTGAACACGGCTTCGCTGGCGGGCAAGCGCGGCAGCGGCTGGCTGTCGGTGTACTCGGCGGCGAAGCACGGCGTGGTGGGCTGGACGGAAGCGATGAACAACGAGCTGGGCTCCGAGCACATCAAGTCCACGGCGCTGTGCCCGGGCTTCGTGGACACGCCGATGACGGACTACATCAAGGAGCACGTGCCGGCGCAGGACATGATCACGCCGCAGGACGTGGCGGAGGCGGTGCGCTACCTGATCGGGACCTCGCCTGCGTGCCTGGTCCCGGAGATCATCTTCATGCGCCCGGGCGAGAGCATCTGAGCGAGCCGCGCGGCGCCGCGCGCGGGCGCGGCAGGCCCTCCCAGGCGCCGCGCGCGGATCTCCCCGCGCGGGTCGGCCTCGGCGGCGAGCGCGGCGCGCGCCCTGCGCCCGCTGCTGAGGAGCTTGCGGTGCTCGGCGATGGCCACGTCGAAGCTCGTGCCGCCGTCCTCGGCGAGGCTGGCGTGGAGCTGGCGCACGAGCATGCTGACCTCGCGCTCGCTGGCGACCCGCGGCCGCTTGTTGGCGCGCGCGAAGCGGTCCCAGGAGCGCGCGAACGAGAGGAAGTCGGTGCGTGCGCCGGCGCGGTGCGCGGCGAGCATCGGGCACACGCCGCCCGCGCCGTCGACGTACGCGCCGACGATGATGCGCTCGTTGGAGCGCACGCCCGCGAGCATGGCCTCGCGCGTGGCGACGGGCAGGCAGTCGATCGCGCGCCGCAGGCGCTCGACGGGGCTGTCGTTGTTGCGACGACGGTTTCGCATAGGCTGTGCGCCGCGGCGCTGGCTGTGTGGCCAAACCGCCGCGGTTGCGCGGCCAAGCGTAGGACACGCGTTCTGAGCCCGCAATCGAATCCCTTGCGCTGAAAGGAAACTTGCACATGAAGCTCGGCGTGCACATCGGCTACTGGGGCCTGGGCCTCAGCTCCCAGGACCAGCTGCACATCGTGCAGGAGGCGGAGAGGCTGGGCTATGACTCGGTGTGGGCGGCGGAGGCGTACGGCTCGGACACCGCGACGGTGCTCGCGTGGCTGGCGGGGCAGACGAGCCGCATCCGGCTCGGCGCGGGCATCTTCCAGATGCCCGCCCGCTCCGCGGCGATGACGGCGATGACGGCGGCCACGATCGACCAGCTTTCGGACGGGCGCATGATCGTGGGCATCGGCTCGTCGGGGCCGCAGGTGGCGGAGGGCTGGCACGGGCAGCGCTTCGCCAAGCAGCTGCAGCGCACGCGCGAGTACGTGGCGGTGGTGCGCATGGCGCTGGCGCGCGAGCGCGTGGAGTTCCACGGCGAGACGCTCGAGCTGCCGCTGCCGGACGGGCCGGGCAAGGCGCTGAAGCTGACGATCTCGCCGGTGCAGGAGCGCATCCCCATCTACCTGGCTGCGATCGGCCCGAACAACACGGCGCTGGCGGGCGAGATCGCGGACGGCTGGATCCCGACGCTGTTCAGCCCGGAGCACGTGTCGGAGTTCCGTCCGCTGTTGGAGGAGGGCGCTGCGCGGTCGGGCAAATCGCTGGAGGACTTCGACATCGCGCCGACGGTGAACGTGTTCGTTACGGACGACCTGCAGCGGGGCCGCGATGCGATGCGGCCGTTCATCGCGCTGTACGTGGGCGGCATGGGCTCGCGCGAGAAGAACTTCTACAACGAGGTGGTCCAGCGCTACGGCTTCGCGGACGACGCGAAGCGCATCCAGGATTTTTATTTGGAAGGAAAACGGGAGGAGGCGATGGCGGCCATCCCGGACGCCCTAATCGACACCGTGTCGATCTGCGGCCCAAAGGACCACGTGCGCGAGCGCCTGTCCGTCTACAGAGATGCGGGCGTGGGCACGCTCGGCGTGACGCCCACCGCCTTCACGGCTCCCGAGCGGCTGGAGCAGCTGCGCCTGATCGCGGAGCTGGCTGCCTGACGCCGTGCGCGTGCTGCTCGGCGCGTTCGGCGACCCCGGCCACGCCTTCCCGATCATCGCCCTCGCGCGCGCCCTCGGCGAGCGCGACCACGACGTGACGGTGCAGACGTGGAGGCGCTGGCGCGAGCACGTGGAGGACCAGGGCGTCCGCTTCGCGCCTGCCCCCGAGTACCAGGTGTTCCCCACCGGGCCGGAGCCGCTGGACTTCTACGAGGCGGTGGTGCACGCGACGGCGGACACGGTCCCGCTGGTGCGCGCGCTGCGGCCGGATGTGGTGGTGGCGGACATCCTCACGCTCGCGCCGGCGCTCGCCGCGGAGATCGCGGGCGTGCCGGTGGCGACGCTGATCCCCCACGTCCACCCAGCTGGCCCGCCCGAGTTCCCGATCTACTCGCTGGGCGCGCGCATGCCCCGCACGGCTGCCGGGCACGCGCTGTGGCGCCGCGCACACACGATCGTGCAGCGCGGCCTGCAGCGCGGCCGCAGCGAGCTGAACCACACACGCGCGCGGCTGGGCCTGGCGCCGCTGGAGCACGTCCACGGCGGCATCAGCACGCGCCTGGCGCTGGTCGCGACGTTCCCCCAGCTCGAGTACCCGCGCGTGCCAGAGGTGCGCGGGGAGCGTGGAGGACGCGGGGGACGCGGGCGCAGCGGCGAGGGCTGGCCGCCCAACACGCACGTGGTGGGGCCGCTGATGTGGGAGCCGCCGGCGCGCGACGTGCTGCTCCCGGGCGAGCACCCGCAGCATCGACGCAATGGCGCTGGCGGCGGCGACCCTGGTCAAGATGCGCCGCTGGTGCTGATCGCGCCGTCGACGGCCCAGGACGCCGAGCACAGGCTGCTGCGCGCGGCGCTGCGTGGGCTGGCGGACTCACCGGTGAGGGTGCTCGCCACCTACAACTGGCGGCTTCCACCGCGGGCGCTGCGCGTGCCCGACAACGCCCGCGTGGTCGACTGGGTGTCCTATTCGCGCACGATGCCCCACTGCGACGTGGTGGTCTGCCATGCCGGCCACGGCACGCTGGTGCGCGCCCTCGCCAGCGGCTGCGCCGTGGTGGCGTGCCCCGCGGTGGGCGACATGAACGAGAACGCGGCCCGCCTGGACTGGGCCGGCGCGGGAGTGCGCGTGCCGCGCCGCTTCCTCACGCCGCGTGTGCTGAAACTCGCGGTCGAGCGCGCGCTGGAGCAGCCCTCGATCCGGGCGCGCGCGCGGGAGCTGGCGGCGTGGGCCGCGCAGCACGACGCCGGCGAGGCCGCCTCGCTGCTCGTGGAGCAGCTCGGCGCCGGTGCGAGCGGCGGATAGGCGCCGGGCCGTCAGCGGCGCGCGTGTGCCGCGACCTTTGCGGTTGGCGCCCGGAGCAGGGGCGAGCGGTCGAAGAACACGTGGTTGCGCACGATCAGGCCGGAGCGCAGGACCACCAGACAGATGCCGGAAAGCTCGAGCTGCGCGTCTTCGCGCGGGATCCGCGCGCGCCAGAAGTTGACGAAGCCCTCGCGCATCGGCTCGCTGGCGGTCTGCGTCCACACCCAGTCTGGATAGCGCGCCAACAGCCGCGCGAGGTAGGCGGTGAGCGCCTCGCGCCCGTGGATGCCCTCTGGCACCGCTGGATCGCTGTAGAAGGCGTCGTGCGCGTAGAAGGCAGCGAGGGCTCGCGGGTCGTTGCCGGTCCATGCCGGCAGCCACGCGGCGGCGAACAACGATGCCTGCTCGGTGCCGTAGCCGAGGAACGAGCGCGGCTCATCCACGGCCACCGGCGTGCCCGATTCGGGGTCAGCCTCGACGGGCGTGCGGCGCGCGCGTTGCCACCTCATCCTCGCGAGCCTCATGCGACCGGGAACAGCGCGCCTGGCGCGAGGATCTCGGCGGTCGCCTCGCCCCGTCCGATCACGTCGCCGGAGTCGGACACGAGCTCGAGCCGCATGCGCCCTCGACGAGCGACGCGCTCGCGAGCGTTGCGCCGCCTCGCGGGGACGCCGGAGAGCGCCGCGCATGCGGCATCCGCCAGTTCGTCCAGATAGTCGCGCAGCGGACAGCTGAGATGCCCTGCGAGCCAGCGGCGCGCGATCGCGTGCGTGGGCCCCGTGACGGTCGCGCTGAGCACGAGCATCGACATCGGCCGAACCTGGCCGCACTCGATCAACGGGGCGAGCCACTCGCGATACGCGTCCGCAACCTTGCGGTTCAGCGCGCTCAGCCGCGCGCTGCCGGGCGAGTCCCAGTCGAGCGTGCCGCGCGTGTACACGAAGCGCGCACGCTTGGGGTTGGCTTCGATCCACTCGACCTGATGCGCAACCACGCCGCGAACGGCGGCGCGCAGCGAGCGAGGTCGCTGCGCCAGCAGCCGCCACAGACCCTCTTGAAAGGCGTCGATCGCCTCGACATAGAGCGCGTCCGCGATCGCCTCCTTGGTTGCGAAGTGATGGAACAGCGCGCCATTGGAGACGCCGCTGCGCTCGCGGATCCGCGCGACCGTCGTCTGCTCGTAGCCCGCCTCCAGGAAGCAGGCGAGCGCCGCGTCGAGGATGCGCGCTC
>Ga0335078_10009925_pt1 | contig 14099 bp, 24 predicted proteins | sample Lox_Sample_32_FD_206711 | JGI IMG/M metagenome (GOLD analysis project Ga0335078, IMG submission 206711) | Soil microbial communities from Loxahatchee National Wildlife Refuge, Florida, United States - Lox_Sample_3.2 | ecosystem: Environmental > Terrestrial > Soil > Wetlands | place: USA...
TCTTCTTTGCTCATGCACTCCTTAAGTTTTTCAACTTCCGAGTTCCCGCGCTACGCTCGGGATTTCGGCGCGGGGCTCGGATGCTCCGCAAACGCCTCAACTTTGCTCATTGACTCCTTAAGAAGCTTTTAGCCGTTGGCTCCTGGCTTTCAGCTAAAAGCCAAGAGCTAAGAGCCTGTTTATTGCGTCAAAATCACCGGACCGTCTTTGGTGACCGCCACGCAATGCTCGAAGTGAGCGCTGCAACTGCCGTCGGCGGTAACTGCCGTCCAGTTGTCGTCGAGCACCCGAGTGCCCGGCTTTCCGTAGTTCACCATGGGTTCGATGGCGATCACAACGCCTTCGCGCAAACGCGTTCCGTGACCGCGCGCCCCGAAGTTCGGGACCTGGGGCTCCTCATGAAGCTTGGTGCCGATGCCATGCCCTACGAACTCGCGAACCACACTGAAGCCGTTGGCTTCTACGTATTCCTGTACCGCGGCGCCAACATCCCCGACTGCATTTCCCACCCGCGCCTGTTCGATTCCCTTATACAGAGAGGCCTCGGTGACCTCCAGCAGCTTGCGCGTCTCCGGCTTCACCGAATCTCCTACCGGGACGGTAATGGCCGAGTCGCCATAATAACCATCCAGCACGACACCGCAATCGATCGAAATAATGTCGCCGGCTTTCAGTACCCGCCGCTCCGAGGGGATGCCGTGCACGATCTCTTCATTCACCGAAGTGCACAGCACACAAGGATAATTATAGTAACCCTTGAACGCCGGCTTAGCGCCCGCTTCCTTAATCTTCTGGTCGGCCGCGCGCTCCAGATCCATGGTAGTCGCGCCCGGCTTCACCAGCTGGCGGACGTGCTCCAGCACTTCGCGCACAATGCGGCCACTGTGCCGCATCTTCTCGATTTCCGCCGCCGATTTACAAACGATCGCCATGCTTCAGCAGCCCGTGCTATGCGCTTCGATCTCCCGGAAAATCTGCTCCGACACGCCCTCCAGAGGCAAGGTACCGTCCACGGTCACTAATCGCGCACTGCCCTCATAATACTTTGCCACCGGCTGCGTCTGGCGCTCGTAAGCGAACAGGCGTTCCCGTATCACTTCTTCGCGATCATCGTCGCGGATGATCAACTTGGAGCCGTCGACGTCACAAAGTTCATCGACGCGGGGTGGCTGAAGATGGACGTTGTAAATGTGCCCACAGAGGGAGCAGGTCCTGCGTCCGGTCAGACGAAGCAATAATTCATTATAGTCGACGTCCAAGCGGATCACAATCGGACCGCACTTGCCTGGCTCGGAGTTGTCAAAGAACTCGTTCTCCAGGAAAGCATCCAGCCAGCCAGCCTGGGGCGCGGTGCGCGGAAAGCCGTCCAGAATAAAGCCCCGCTTGCAGTCCGGCTCGCGCAAACGATCGGCCACAATGTCGTACAGCAGATCGTCCGGCACTAACTCGCCGCGCGCCATAATGTCTTTCACCAAGACTCCCAGGCCGGTGGCATTGCGTACATGCTCGCGCAGCAGGTCTCCAGTCGAGATCTGCGGGACTGCGTAGCGTTCGGCGATGCGTTTAGCCTGGGTGCCTTTGCCGGCGCCCGGCGGTCCTAACAAAACAATGGGCCCAATGCTGCGCGAAGTGTCCTCCGCCATCGAGCTGGCTCCGTTTCTCCCCACCCCGATTCACCCCGGCTTCGTAGCCGGGATGTACAGCAACCAACTGAAGACCTGCACGGCAGGACGGCGAGACGCTCGCCCTCCAGCAACTCACGACCAGCTGCGGCGGCCGCGGATGCGCCCGCTTTTTGGCGTGAACCCATCGTAGTGCCGCATGATCAACTGCGCTTCGATCTGCGTGACCGTATCCATGGCCACCCCCACCACGATCAGCAGCGAAGTACCGCCGAAATAAAATGTGACGCCCAAACCGTTGGTCATCCAGGTCGGCAAACGGTCGAAAAAGGCTCCCACCGGACCCCACAAGTGATTCAGGTGGATGCCGGCGATCATCCACTCGGGGATGAACGAAATGATGATGAGGTACAAGCCGCCCACCAGTGTAATGCGTGTCAGAATCTCGTTGATGTGATCGGCGGTACGCTTGCCGGGCCGGATACCGGGAATGAAGCCGCCGTACTTGCGCATGTTGTCGGCAACCTCATTGGGGTTAAAAACAATCGATACGTAGAAGTAGGCGAAAAAGATGATTCCCACCGCGTACAGGAAGGTGTAGAGCGGCTCGCCCCAGCCCAGGGCGCGGATCAGATCGCCGAAGTAGCGATTATTCTTGAACCCCTGCAACACCATCTGCGGCATGGTGAGAATCGAGGAGGCGAAGATGACCGGCATCACGCCGCCGGCGTTCACCCGCAAGGGAAGGTGGGTGGATTGTCCGCCCATCACCTTGCGTCCGACGACGCGCTTGGCGTATTGCACCGGGATGCGGCGCTCGCTGCGTTCCACGTAGACGATGAAGGCAACGATCAAAATCATCAGGCCGACCAGCAGAATCATCGCCGGTGCGGTAAAAGCGCCCCAGGCGTCAGTACGGACTTTATCGATCAAGTCCGCCACGCCTCGCGGCAGGCCAACCACAATGCCGGCGAAAATCAGCAGCGACATGCCGTTGCCCACGCCCCGCTCGGTGATCTGTTCGCCCAGCCACATGATGAAGGCGCTGCCCGTGGTGAGGGTCAGCATGGTCATCAGGATGAAACTGACCCCAGGATTCACCACGAAGTCTCCAGACTTTTCCAGGCTGATCGCGATGCCCAGCGACTGCACGGAACTGAGCAGTACAGTCAGGTAGCGGGTCCATTGCGTGATCTTCTTGCGGCCCAGCTCACCTTCCTTCTGCAGTTTGGCCAGAGGTTCGTAGACGACGGTCAATAGTTGCAGAATAATGGATGCCGTGATGTAGGGCATGATGCCCAGGGCAAAGATGGTCAGGCGGCGGAGCTGGCCGCCAGAGAAGAGATCGACGAAGCCGAGGAAGGTGCCTCGATTCTGCTCGAAGAACTGCTGCAACTTGTCGGCGTTGACTCCGGGAGTCGGAATGTGGCCGCCCAACCGGTAGACCGCCAACATGCCGAGGGTAAACAGAATACGCCGGCGGAGATCGGGAATCCGGAAGATGTTGGCAAACTTCTCCAGCATTACTGCAAGACCTCGAACTTGCCGCCGGCCTTGGTGATCTTCTCCTGGGCCGACTTGGAAAATTTATGCGCGTGAACGGTCAGGGCGGCGGAAAGTTCTCCATCGCCGAGGATCTTGACTGGAAGCTTGGTGCGAATCACACCCGCCTTGCGCAAAACCTCAGGAGTGATCGTCGTCTCTCCCAGCCCCGCCAGCCTCTCCAGGCTGACGATACTGTATTCCTTGCGGAAGATGTTGGTGAAGCCGCGTTTGGGCATGCGGCGATGCAGCGGCATCTGGCCGCCTTCAAAACCACGAATCATGCGCGAACCGCTGCGCGAGCGCTGGCCTTTGTGGCCACGAGTGGAAGTCTTTCCCATCCCGGACCCCATACCGCGGCCGACGCGCTTGCGGTTCTCTGACGCCTTTTTCGGTGCTCGAATGTTGGATAAGTTCATACGTAAACTCTCAGCTTTCAGCTCTCAGCCAGGTCTCATCACCAAAATGCTGCGGGCTGACAGCTTCTATTGCACAATCTCCACCAAGTGGGGCACCTTGGCGACCATTCCGCGGATGGCGGGGGTATCGGGGCGCTCGATCACCTGGTTCAGGCGGGTAAAACCCAATCCCTTGACGACTTTTTTCTGCTTCACGGGCGCACAGATCGCCGACCGCACCCACTTGAGCTGTATTCTTCCGCCGTCCGCGTTTGATTTCTTTGCCATCACAGTACGATCCTCACTCTGCTGCCCGGCCCGAATCCAGCCGGACTATAACTCTTCCACGGTTTTGCCGCGCATGGCCGCTACGTCCGCTTTGTTCTTCAACTTTTTCAACGCATCGAACGTGGCTTTGATCACATTGTGCGGATTGGTGGTGCCGATCGATTTGGTCAGCACATTCTGCACTCCCGCCGAAGTCATCACCGCCCGCACCGCTCCGCCGGCGATCACCCCGGTACCTTCGGCCGCAGGTTTCAACAAAACCATGCCGGAGCCGTAACGCCCGAGCACGGCATGAGGGATGCTGGTCTGGGTAAGATTGACCTTCACCAGATTCTTCTTGGCCGATTCAATCCCCTTGCGGATGGCCTGGGGCACTTCTTTAGCCTTACCGGAACCGTAGCCCACAATGGCGGCGCTGGGATCTCCCACCACCACTAAAGCGGCAAAAGAAAGATTCTTTCCGCCTTTGACCACCTTGGTGACCCGGTTGATGGCGACCACCTGGTCCTTGAGCTGGAATGAACCTGCATCGAGCTTCTTGACGACTGTTGGCATTCTTTTTTTGCCTTTGGCTTTTGGCTATTAGCTCTTGGCCAAGAGCCAAGGGCTAATAGCCGATTTTCTAGAACTGCAATCCCGCTTCCCGCGCGGCGTCGGCCAGAGCCTTCACCCGGCCGTGATAAATATAGCCGCCACGATCGAACACAACCTTGGTAATTCCCCTGGCTTTGGCGCGTTCGGCCACTGCTTTGCCGACAGCCTTGGCGGAGGCGACGTTGCCGCCAGTGCGCCTCTCGCCCTTTTTCCCTTCGGCGGAGTTCGCGGCCACCAGCGTGATGCCATGCAGATCGTCGATGACCTGCACGTAAATATGATTCAACGAGCGATATACATTCATCCGCGGACGCTCGGCCGTCCCCATGACCTTCTTGCGGATGCGCTCATGTACAAACCGGCGATTCGTGTTCTTGGAAATCTGAGTCAGCATTCGTATCGTTCCTTGATCTCTTGCCGTTGGCCGCCAGTCGTTGGGGGTTGGCTCGATTCATTCCGCCAACGACTATCGACCAGTGACTGAGATCCCTCGCTCTGCTCGGGATGATCGCAGCGGGCTCAAACGCCCGCTAAACGCGATCACTTGGCTCCTGTCTTGCCTACCTTCTTCTTCAGGCGCTCGCCTGCGTAGCGGACACCTTTATTCTTGTACGGATCGGGCGGGCGCAGACTGCGCATTTCGGCCGCAACCTGACCCACTTTCTGGCGATCGATTCCGCTGACCGTCAGCCGGGTCTGCTTGGGATCGACGGTTACATCGATGCCGGAGGGCAGCGGATACTCGATCGGATGCGAGTAACCCAGGGTGAATACGACAATTCCCTTGCCCTTCATCTCGGCGCGATAGCCGATGCCGACGATCTCCAGTTCCCGCGTCCAACCCTTGGTGACGCCTTCGACCGCGTTGTTGACCAGCGCGCGGGCCAGGCCATGCAGGGCGGACTGGGAGTCGTTTTCCCGGATCGCGACCAGGTTGCCATTCTGCTGCTCGACGCGAATGCCCCGCGGCAGAGGCGTATCCAGCTTGCCCTTGGGCCCCTGCACTGCGACCGTGTTGCCTTCGATTTTGACGGTCACTCCCTTGGGGAGCGCAATCGGTTTTCGTCCAATTCGTGACATAAAATCCGCTCTTGGCCTTTAGCCTTTCGCTCTCGGCTTTTTTCTCTTTGCAATTGGCGGCTAGCTGTAGCTAAAAGCTAACGGCCAAAAGCCGCCGTTCTACCATACCTGGCACAGCACTTCTCCGCCCAGGCCCTGCTTGCGGGCCTGGCGCCCGGTCATCACGCCGCGCGGAGTGGTCAGGATGTTGATGCCGAGGCCTCCCAGCACGCGCGGAATCTCGCTGCGCCGGACATACACCCGGCAACCCGGCCGGGAGACGCGCTCCACGTTGGAGATGGCAGCCTCGTTATTGTTGCTGTACTTCAGGTAGATACGCAACACCTTGTGCCCGTCTTCTTCCGCGGCTTTGAAGTTCGAGATATAGCCCTCCTCCTTGAGGATGCGGGCAATCTCCGTCTTCAGCTTGGAAGCCGGAATATCCACCTTCTGGTGGCGCGCGATAATCGCATTGCGAATACGCGCCAGCATGTCTGCGACCGGATCGGTCAACCTCATCGTTTTGCTTCTCCTCAGCCGCCCGTTAGCTTCGGCCCTCGTGCGCGTGGACCGAAGAACCTGCGGCGGCTCGCTTTTCCCCGACTACCACGACGACTTCGAAACTCCGGGAATCTCCCCGCGCAGCGCCAGCCCGCGAAAACACAAGCGGCAGATGCCAAACTTGCGCAGGTAGGCGCGCGGCCGTCCGCAGATCTTGCAGCGGTTGTGCTTGCGCGTGGAAAACTTGGGCCTGGGCTCGTTCTTGCCGTGCGCCTGGTCAAATTTCTTTTGGATCTTGGCGTCCTTAACTCGCTTTGCTGTCGTCATGAAACCTTTCGCCTGAGTCATTGAAGCGATGACTCATTGATCTTCTCAACTGCTCAATGATTCGTTGAATCACTGAGTCCAACCGTCCATTCCTACGCCCTAAAGGGCATTCCCAGATGCCGCAACAGCGACCGCGCCTGATCGTCATTCCGCGCCGTGGTCACAATGGTGACGTTCATGCCTTTCATCTTGTCGACCTTGGCATAGTCGATCTCGGGGAAAATCAACTGATCGTGCAGGCCCAGCGTGTAATTACCCCGGCCATCGAAGGACTTGGTGGAAACTCCACGAAAGTCGCGCACCCGAGGCAGAACCACGTTGACCAGGCGATCGAAGAATTCATACATGCGGTCGCCGCGCAGCGTAACCATGGCCCCAATCGCCTGCCCCTCACGCACTTTGAAGGCGGCGATGGATTTCTTGGCGCGTGTGACCACCGGCTTCTGCCCGGTGATTTGCCCCAGTTCGTTGACCGCCGGATCGAGCACTTTGGCGTTCTGGGTGGCTTCGCCCACCCCCATATTGACCACGATCTTGTGCAAGTGGGGCACGCCGTTGGGGTTCTTCAGCTCGAACTCCTTCATCAGCACGGGCGCCACTTCCTTGCGGAAACGCTCTTTGAGACGCGGCGTCTCCTTGGCGCTGTGCCGCGCCGCTTCGGGCGCCCGCTGCTCTTCCTGGGGCGCGCCTTTTTTGTCTTTCTTGTCTTTAGCCATTGCGTAACCCTTAATGAGGCCGTCAGCTTTTTGGCTCTTAGCTCTTAGCCAAAAGCCAAGAGCTAAAAGCGAATCGCTTATTTATCCAGCGTCGTTCCACACTTCTTGCATACCCGCACCTTGCGGTCGCCACGGACTTCGTGTCCGATGCGCACCGGGCCGCAAGTGGGGCACACCAGTTGCACGTTCGAGAGCGAGATGCGGCTCTCCTGCTCGGCGATGCCGCCTTTCACGTTGCGCTGCGGGTTCGGGCGCACGTGCTTTTTCACCATCATGACGTGCTCGACCAGAATCTTGCCGTCGCCGGGAAACACCCGCAGCACGCGGCCTTCCTTACCTTTGTCCCGCCCGGTGATGACCTTCACCGTGTCGTTGCGCTTGATATCGACTCGCTTGTGTGCAGTTGCTGCCGTTGCCATGTTCTAAAACTTTCTCCCGTTATTAAAAGCGGAGCTTCGCTCCGCCTGGACAGCCGGGGGCGGCTGTCCCCACGTGTTCCTACAACACTTCCGGCGCCAGCGAAACGATCTTCAAAAACTTTTTTTCGCGCAGCTCTCTGGCTACCGGCCCGAAAACGCGCGTTCCCACCGGCTCCCCGCCTTCGTTGATCAGTACTGCCGCATTGGAATCGAAGCGGATATAGGTGCCGTCGCGGCGGCGATGTTCTTTGCGGGTCCGCACAATCACCGCTTTGACCACTTTTCCTTTTTGCACCTGGCCGTCGGGAGAGGCTTCCTTCACGCTGGCGGTGATCACATCTCCCAGCCCGGCATTCAAACCGGTCGAGCCGCCGAGCGGCAGAATCATCTGCAGCTTGCGGGCGCCGGAGTTGTCGGCGACCTCGAGCATGCTTCTCATCATCACGGCCATAATGCGATCTCCCTCTTCTTGACGGCAGCGGCGGTTACGAAAGCGCTTCCTTGGCCGCCGGCTCCCCCGCCAGCGCAGCCTTGCGGATCACTTCTTTCAGCCGCCAGCGTTTCAGCTTGGAAAGCGGCCGGGTCTCTTCAAGACGCACGAAATCGCCCACCTGCGCCAGGTTTTTCTCATCATGGGCATAAAACTTCTTGGCGGTCGAAATCACCCGGCCATAGAATCCGTGGCTCTTCTTGCGCACCACCTGCACCACGATGGTCTTCTGCATGCGGTTCGAAACCACCAGGCCGAGGACTTCCTTGCGCCGGCCGGCAGCCGCCGCGGGTTGAGCGTGGGTATCAGTCTCGGCCATTACTTCGCCTCCGTTTTAGCTACAGCCAGTTCGCGCTCCCGCGTGATGGTTTTGACGCGGGCGATATCTTTGCGCAGGCCGCGAATTTTCTTCAGACTCTCCGTCTGGCCCATGTTCAACTGGAACTTCAGCTTGAAGAGCTGATCGTTGAGATCGCGCTCCTGCTGGCGAAGCTCTTCGTCGGTTAAGTTGCGTACTTTCTCGGATTTCATAAAATCAGTTCTCGGTTGCCAGTCCCCGGTTCTCAGTGCGCCGCCGACTCACGCTTCACAAAAACGGTGCGCAACGGCAGCTTGTGTGACGCCAGCCGCATGGCTTCGGAAGCATCGGTAAGGGTTACGCCTTCCATCTCGAACAAAATCTTGCCGGGACGGACCACCGCGACCCAGTGGTCGGGCGCACCTTTGCCCTTCCCCATACGGGTTTCGGCGGGCTTCTTGGTCACCGGCTTGTCGGGAAAAAGACGCAGCCAGATTTTGCCGCCGCGCTTGACGAAGCGGGTCATAGCGACGCGGCTGGCTTCGATCTGGCGGTCGGTGATCCAGCCCGGCTCAAGAACCTTGAGGCCGAAATCTCCGAAAGCCAGCTCGCTGCCGCGCCAGGCTTTGCCGGTCATGCGTCCGCGCTGCTGCTTGCGGTACTTGATTTTCTTGGGCATCAACATACTAGAACGCTCCCACCGGCTGTTGCTGCTCCCGCTTCTTGGTCGGCAGAATCTCGCCGCGATAAATCCAGCACTTCACCCCGATGACACCGTAGGTGGTACGCGCCTCAGAGAACCCGTATTCAATGTCGGCACGCAAGGTATGCAGTGGCAGACGGCCCTGCAGATACCACTCCGAACGGGCGATTTCGTTGCCATTCAGACGGCCACTGACGCGCACCTTGATTCCCTTGCAGCCGAAGCGCAGCGCCGAGTCTACCGCTTTGCGCATGGCACGGCGGAAGCCCACTCGTTTTTCCAGTTGCAGTGCGATCGACTCCGAGACCAGTTGCGCGTCCAGCTCCGGCTTGTGCACTTCCTGGATATCGATGTAAACCTCGCGCGAGGTGCGCTTCTGCACCTCCTGCTTGAGCTTGTCGATTTCCGCGCCCTTGCGCCCGATGATGATGCCGGGGCGCGCCGTCTTGATGATGACGCGCAGCTTGTTGCCGGGGCGCTCAATTTCAATCGAGCTTACCCCCGCTGACTTGAGCTTGTCCTTCAGCTCGTTCTTCAGCTTGACGTCCTCGAGCAGCAGCTTGTCGTAATCCCGCTCGACGAACCAGCGCGACTTCCACGGCTTGGTATAGCCGAGGCGGAAACCATATGGATGAACTTTTTGTCCCATCGCTTCTCCTACTTCCGGGCTGCGACCGCTTTTTTCTTGCCAACCGGTTTCTTGCGGGCTACAGTTTTTTTCGCCGGAGCCTTGGCGCCGGCCGATTCCTCCCCGACTTTCTGCGCCAATGCCTCGCCGCCGTTCTTGCCCCGCTCCGCCAGTTCGATCTCGATGTGCGCGATGCGCCGCACATAGCGGTAAGCGCGGCCCATAGGCGCGGGTCGGATACGCTTCATGCGCGGCCCGTCATTGGCGACCGCCCGCTTCACGTAAAGATTGTCCACGTCGACGTCGATGCCCTTCTCGGCGCTCAGATAATTGGCATTTTCGACCGCCGAACGCACCAGCTTCAGAACCGTGGGGGCGACGCGCTTCTTGGTGAAGGCCAGCGTATTCATGGCGTCTTCCACCCGCCGGCCCTTGATCAGATCCAGCACCAGACGCGCCTTTTGCGGCGAGACTCGCATGAACCGGGCTTGTGCTCGAAATTCCATAATTTTTCTCAGCTCTTGGCTCTTAGCTTTTGGCCTTTAGCTCAGAGCTAAAAGCCAACCGCCGAAAGCCGGTTATGACTTCGGCGGAGCTGCCGGCGCTGCCGGAGCCGCTCCTGCCGCGGGAACCGGAGCGCCGGGACCGCCCGGTACTCCGGCGGGCTTGGCGGCGACTTCGGTGGCCGCTTTCATCGAGTGCCCCTTGAACTGGCGGGTAAAACTGAATTCGCCCAGCTTGTGCCCCACCATGTTCTCGGTGATGTACACCGGGATAAACTTCTTGCCGTTGTGCACGGCAATGGTGTGTCCCACAAACTCCGGCAGGATGGTGGAGCGCCGCGACCAGGTGCGCAACACTTTCTTTTCGTTGCGCGCGTTCATGGCTTCCACCCGCGTCTGCAGAAAACCGTCGACAAACGGACCTTTTTTAGTTGAACGTGCCATAAAATCAGCTTCTAGCTGTCAGCTCCTAGCTCTTAGCTTCTACTTCGAACGACGGTTCACGATGAACGCGTCCGTCCGTTTGTTGTTCCGCGTCTTGTAGCCACGCGTCGGCTGGCCCCACGGGGTCACCGGATGGCGTCCGCCGGAAGTTTTGCCTTCACCGCCGCCGTGCGGATGGTCGACCGGGTTCATGGAAACGCCGCGATTATGTGGACGCTTGCCCAGCCAGCGCGTGCGGCCGGCCTTCCCGATGGTAATGTTCTCGTGATCCAGGTTGCCCACCTGCCCAATCGTGGCCAGGCAATCCTGGGAAACCTTGCGGGTTTCCCCCGACGGCAATTTCACCAGGGCGTATTCGGCTTCTTTCGCCACCAGCTGGGCCGCGCCACCGGCCGAGCGTACCATCTGCGCCCCTTTGCCCGGCTTCAACTCAACGTTATGAATCGTCGTGCCAGGCGGAATATTCCGCAGCGGCAGGGCATTGCCCACCAGAATGTCGGCCTCCGGGCCGCTGACAATTTTTTGTCCGACCTTCAGACCGTCGGGCTGCAGGATGTACCGCTTCTCGCCGTCCGCATAGTTCAGCAAAGCAATGCGCGCCGAACGATTGGGGTCGTACTCGATCGAAGCCACTGTCGCCGGAATGCCGGTCTTGTCGCGCTTGAAATCGATCAGGCGCAGCTTCTTCTTGTGCCCGCCTCCGATAAAGCGGCTGGTAGTGTCGCCCGAGTTGCGGCGGCCACCGGTGCGCGGCTTGGGCTCGGTCAACGGCTTGTACGGACGGCTGCTGGTGAGATCGTCGTTGACAATCGTCGTCCGGTACCGCAGCGTCTGGGTGGTCGGTCGGTAAGTCTTAATTGCCATAAAATCTGCTCTCGGCTTCTAGCTCTTAGCTTTTTTCTGCCGCTGCATCGTTTCGGCGTAGCCAACGACGAACGACCAACGACGGTCTTACAAATTCTGCGCGTACTCCGGCATTTTTTCGCCAGAGCGCAGGCGCACATACGCCTTCTTCCAGTCGGCTCGGTAGCCGGCGAACTTGCCTCTACGCCGCTCCTTGCCGGGATACATCGCGGTGCGCACCGAATGCACCTTCACTTTGAAAATGCTCTGCACCGCTTCCTTGATTTCGGTCTTGGTCGCTTTGGGAGCCACCTGAAACACCAGGGTGTTCTGATTCTCCTTGATGGCCAATCCCTTTTCCGTAATCACCGGCCTGCGAAGTATTTGATACGCCGATTTCATCAGGCCACCTCCGCCGCTTTTTCACGCGTCCGGCGGCGCGGAGCCCGAGCCGCTTTTTTCGGCTCGCCCGCCCCTTCGGCGGCTTTGCGCTGGCGCTTGGAGATCGAATTCTTCAGCGACAACTGCAGCTTCTCGATCGCCGCCTGGGTGAAAATCGCGCTGTCGTAGCGGAGCAGATGAAAGGGATGAACGTCATTCCCGCTGACCAGTTCGACTCCCGCCAGATTGCGCGCGCTCAGCTGCAGATTGCGGTTCTCGTGCTTGGGCGCTTCCACCAGCAAAACCGTGCTGGCTACTTTCAGTTTATCCAGCGCCTGCCGAAAAACCTTGGTCTTCACTTCCTTCAACTCGAAAGAGTTCACCACGATCAGCTTGCCGTCGGCGAACTTGGCGGCCAGCGCTGATCGCAACGCCCCCAGCAATTTTTTGCGCGGGAAACTGTAATCGTAAGAACGGGGCTGCGGCCCATGCACCGTGCCGCCGTGCCGCCACAGCGGCGAGCGGATCGAGCCGATACGGGCGCGGCCGGTGCCCTTTTGCTTCCACAGCTTCTTGCCTGAACCGGAGACCCGCCAGCGATTCTTGGTGGCGTGCGTGCCGGCGCGCTGCGCGGCGCGGTAGTGCTTCACCGCCTCCCACAGCAGATCTTCGTTCACCGCGCCGAAGACTTCATCTGCCAGTTCGAGGGTGCCGGCTTTCCCGCCGCTCAAAGTCTGGATTTCGATGGTTGCCATATGTTTCCCCAGCCGCTTCTTAAGCCTTCTTGGCCGCGCGCTTGGCCGCCTTCAACGGATCGACCGTAGCCGCACCGGCAAATCCCCGGCGCTCTCTCGGTGGCTTCTTGGCCTTGGTAATTACCAGGTACCCGCCGTTCGGGCCAGGCACGCTGCCTTCGACCACCAGCAGGTTATCGTCTTTGTCCACGCCCAACACCCGCAGGTTCCGCGCCGTGACCCGCGCATTCCCCATGTGTCCCGACATGCGCATCCCTTTGAAGACGCGCGAAGGAAACGCCGAGGAGCCGATGGAACCCGTGATCTGGAACATCGAACCGTGCGACTTGGGACCGCCGCCGAAGTGATGGCGCTTGACTACGCCTTGAAAGCCGCGCCCCTTGCTGACGCCGACAATGTCGACAAAGCGCTCGCCTTCGAACATCTCCACCAGCACGCGATCACCCGCCTTCAGCGCGCCGTCGCCTTCTCCGCGCGCCTTTTCCGCGCTCTCCACCGGAACCTCGCGCATGAATTTCACTGGCGGCACATTGTGCTTGCCCAGATGCCCTTTGATCGGTTTGGTCAGCCGCGACTCCTTGACAAACTCGACCAGGCCAATCTGGGCGGCTTCGTAGCCGTCTTTGGTCTGCGTCTTGTGCTGCGTGACCACGCACGGGCCCGCCTGCAGCACGGTCGCGGGATGGACGTCGCCCTTGTCGTCGAAGAGCTGCGTCATTCCGACCTTCTTGCCTAAGATTCCCGCTACCTTTGCCATTGCCTTCTCCGAATGTGGCGCGGGCGCCCTCGCCCGCGAAAAGCTGCGGAGCTTTGCTCCGCCTGGACGGCCGAGGGCGGCCGTCCCCACACAAGCTACTTATGTTCTTTGCCGAACGCCTTGATCTCAACATCCACGCCTGCCGGCAAGTCGAGCTTCATCAGAGCATCGACGGTCTGCGACGTGGGATCGAGAATATCGAGCAAGCGCTTGTGAGTGCGAATCTCAAACTGCTCGCGCGATTTTTTGTCGACGTGCGGCGAACGCAGCACGCAATACTTGTTTTTCATGGTCGGCAGCGGAATCGGGCCCGCGATCTGGGCGCCGGTGCGCTTGGCCGTTTCCACGATCTCAGTCGTCGACTGATCCAGGATGCGGTAGTCGTACGCCTTGAGCCGAATGCGAATTTTTTCGTTTCCTATCACGTTTTCTCTCTCACCCCTCCCGGCTGTCCGGAAGGAAAGAACTTGAGGCGTTTACGCGGCCTCTAAGCCGCGCGCCGAAATCCCGAGCCAAGCGAGGGATCTCCGGCCACCCTCCGTTTACTTATTACCTAAACCCTGCGGAGCTGTGCTCCGCCGGACAGCCGAGGGCGGCTGTTCCCACGTGTGCTTCTTTACTGCACAATCTCGGCGATCGTGCCGGCGCCGACCGTGTGGCCGCCTTCGCGGATCGCAAACCGCAGGCCTTTTTCCATCGCCACCGGCGTGATCAGCTCAATCACCAGGCTCACGTTGTCTCCCGGCATCACCATCTCCGTGCCGCTCGGCAGCTCCGCCACTCCCGTCACGTCCGTCGTCCGTAAGTAGAACTGCGGGCGGTAGCCTTTGA
>Ga0335078_10009926_pt1 | contig 14098 bp, 10 predicted proteins | sample Lox_Sample_32_FD_206711 | JGI IMG/M metagenome (GOLD analysis project Ga0335078, IMG submission 206711) | Soil microbial communities from Loxahatchee National Wildlife Refuge, Florida, United States - Lox_Sample_3.2 | ecosystem: Environmental > Terrestrial > Soil > Wetlands | place: USA...
CAGGTGGCGCACACCCCGTGCTCGGACTCGCACGTGAGCACGGACCGCACCCGGACGCGGGTCACCCCGGCGTCGTCGCGGATCCTGGCCACCAGGTCGTCGTCGAGGACGGTGCCGGCGTCGATGGTCGAGCCGTCGACCAGCGCCACGTCCTCGGCCAGGACCCGGCCGTAGGCGCGGGTCTCGAGGTACGAGCGGCGCCCGGCCTCGTCGGGGACCACGTCGTCGAGCCAGATGCCCCGGGAGGTGGCGCAGTCGTCGATGCGCACGATGAGCTCCTGGGCCACGTCGACCAGCCGGCGGGTGAGGTAGCCGGAGTCGGCGGTGCGCAGGGCGGTGTCGGCCAGGCCCTTGCGGGCGCCGTGGGTGGAGATGAAGTACTCCAGCACCGACAGGCCCTCGCGGAACGAGGACTTGATGGGGCGGGGGATCATCTCGCCCCGGGGGTTGGAGACGAGCCCCTTCATGCCGGCGATCTGGCGGATCTGCTGGGCGTTCCCCCGGGCGCCGGAGTCGACCATCATGTCCAGGGGGTTGAAGGCCATGCCCGACAGGGTGCGCTCCATGGCCCGGCCGACCTCCGAGGTGGCCGAGGTCCAGATCTCGATCTCCTTCTGGCGCCGCTCGTCGTCGGTGATGATGCCCCGCTTGAACTGGGTCTCGGCCTTCTCCGCCTCGCGCTCGTAGCGGTCCAGGATGGTCCGCTTCTCGGGCGGGGTGCGGACGTCGTCGATGGAGATGGTGAGCCCCGACTGGGCCGCGAACCGGAACCCGAGCGCCTTGATGCGGTCGAGGCTCTCGGCCACCACGTTCTTGGGCTCGGTGGCGGAGATCTCCTCCACGATGACGCCGATGGGCGTGGAGCGCTTGCCCACCACGTCGTTCACGAAGCGGAACCCCTTGGGCAGGGCGCTGTTGAAGAACACCCGGCCGGCGGTGGTGTCGATGGACAGCACCTCCTCGGTCTCGGGGTCCGCCCCGAGCGCCCCGGCCAGGGCGCCGTGCATCGAGGAGCCCGGGGTGGTGCGCAGCACGATCTTGGCGTGCAGGTCCACCTCGCCCTCGTCGAAGGCCCGCTCCACCTCGTAGGCGTGGCGGAAGACGTTGCCCTCGCCCTTGGCCCCGTCCACGGCCAGCGTCAGGTAGTAGGCGCCGAACACCATGTCCTGGGTGGGGACGGTGATGGGCCGACCCGTGGCGGGCGACAGGATGTTGTTGGCCGAGAGCATGAGGACGCGCGCCTCGGACTGGGCCTCGGCCGACAGGGGCAGGTGCACGGCCATCTGGTCGCCGTCGAAGTCGGCGTTGAAGGCGGTGCACACGAGGGGGTGGACCTGGATGGCCTTGCCCTCGACCAGCACGGGCTCGAAGGCCTGGATACCGAGGCGGTGCAGGGTGGGCGCCCGGTTGAGCAGGACGGGGTGCTCCTTGATGACCCCCTCGAGCACGTCCCACACCTGGGGCCGGCGCCGCTCCACCATGCGCTTGGCCGACTTGATGTTCTGGGCCAGCTCCAGGTCCACGAGGCGCTTCATGACGAAGGGCTTGAACAGCTCGAGCGCCATGAGCTTGGGCAGGCCGCACTGGTGCAGCTGCAGGGTGGGACCGATCACGATGACGGACCGGCCCGAGTAGTCCACCCGCTTGCCCAGCAGGTTCTGGCGGAAGCGGCCCTGCTTGCCCTTGAGCATGTCGGAGAGGCTCTTGAGGGGCCGGTTGCCCGGGCCCGTGACGGGACGGCCCCGGCGGCCGTTGTCGAACAGGGCGTCGACGGCCTCCTGGAGCATGCGCTTCTCGTTGTTGATGATGATCTCGGGCGCGCCCAGGTCCAGCAGGCGCTTGAGCCGGTTGTTGCGGTTGATGACGCGTCGGTAGAGGTCGTTCAGGTCCGACGTGGCGAAGCGGCCGCCGTCGAGCTGGACCATGGGTCGCAGGTCGGGCGGGATGACCGGGACGACCTCGAGGATCATGGCCCGAGGGTCGTTGGCACGGCGGCCGTGGTCGTCACGCCGGTTGAAGGCGGTGACGATCTTGAGGCGCTTGATGGCCTTCTGCCGGCGCTGGGCCGACAGGGGGCGGCGGCCGTCGGTGGCGTCGATGGCCTCGCGCAGCTTCGTCTCCTCGGAGTCGAAGTCGATGCGGTCGATGAGCCGGGCGATGGCCTCGGCCCCCATGCCCCCCTCGAAGTAGTCGTCGTAGCGGATCTTGAGCTCCCGCCACAGCAACTCGTCCTCGATGATCTTGCGGGGGTAGAGGTCCCGGAACTCGTCGAAGGACCGCTTGGCCAGGTCGATGTCGGCCTCGGCGCGCTCGCGCACCGACCCGATCTCCTTCTCGGCGGCGCGCTGGCGGGCCTTGATCTCGGTGTCCTTGGCCCCGCCCGCCTCCAGCTCGGCCAGCTCCTTCTCCAGCTCCTTGAAGCGCCGGTCGATCTCGAGGTCGCGCTGACGCTCGAGCTGGGTCACCTCCTCGGAGAGCTCGCCCTCGAGGGCGGCCAGGTCCTCGTGACGGCGCTCGTCGTCGACCCAGGTGACCAGGTTGGCGGCGAAGTAGATGACCTTCTCGAGCTGCTTGGCCTTGAGCTCCTCCCGGGCCTCGGTGCCCATGAGGAGGTACGCCAGCCAGCTGCGGGTGCCGCGCAGGTACCAGATGTGGACCACGGGGGCGGCCAGCTCGATGTGGCCCATGCGCTCGCGCCGGACCTTGGACCGGGTGACCTCCACGCCGCAGCGCTCGCAGATGATGCCCCGGAACCGGACGCGCTTGTACTTGCCGCAGTAGCACTCCCAGTCCTTGGTCGGGCCGAAGATCTTCTCGCAGAAGAGCCCGTCCTTCTCGGGGCGCAGGGTGCGGTAGTTGATGGTCTCGGGCTTCTTGACCTCGCCGTTGGACCACGAGCGGATGGACTCCGCGGTGGCCAGACCGATCCGCAGCTGGTCGAAGTTGTTGACGTCCAGCACGACTAGAAGCTCCTCTCCGCAGCGCGGCGCTCGTCCTCTTCGTCCGACCCCCGCTCGGGCCGGCTGATGTCGATGCCCAGCTCCTCGGCCGTCCTGAAGACGTCCTCGTCGAGCTCGCGCATCTCGATCTCCTCACCGGTGGTCGACAGCACCTCCACGTTGAGGCACAGCGACTGCATCTCCTTGATGAGCACCTTGAAGCTCTCGGGGATGCCGGGCTCGGGGATGTTCTCGCCCTTCACGATGGCCTCGTAGACCTTCACCCGCCCGAGCACGTCGTCGGACTTGATGGTGAGCAGCTCCTGGAGGGCGTAGGCCGAGCCGTAGGCCTCGAGGGCCCACACCTCCATCTCCCCGAAGCGCTGGCCCCCGAACTGCGCCTTGCCGCCCAGGGGCTGCTGGGTGATCATCGAGTACGGGCCCGTCGACCGGGCGTGGATCTTGTCGTCGACGAGGTGGGCCAGCTTCAGGATGTAGACGTAGCCCACCGAGATGGGGTTGTCGTAGACCTCGCCCGTCCGCCCGTTGTAGAGCGTGGCCTTGCCGTCGGTGCCGATGAGTCGGGCCCCGTCGGCGGAGTCCGGGCGCAGCAGCTCGAACACCTGGCGGATGGTGGGGTGCCGGCCGGCCTCCTCCTCCTCGTCCCAGTGGGCCCCGTCGAAGGCGGGCGTGGCCACCCACACGGCGGGGTCGGTGCGGGGACGGGTCTTGGTGGCCGTGGGCGCCGTCTGCTCGTGGGCCTCGGCGCCCTCCCAGCCCCAGCGGGCCGCGTAGCCGAGGTGGGACTCGAGCACCTGGCCCACGTTCATCCGGCTGGGCACGCCCAGCGGGTTGAGGATGATGTCGACGGGGGTGCCGTCGGCCAGGAACGGCATGTCCTCGATGGGCAGGATCTTGGAGATGACGCCCTTGTTGCCGTGGCGCCCGGCGAGCTTGTCGCCCTCGGAGATCTTGCGCTTCTGGGCCACGTACACCCGCACCAGCTGGTTCACGCCCGGGGGCAGTTCGTGGGAGTCCTCGCGGGAGAAGACGCGGACGTCGATGACCTTGCCCGACTCGCCGTGGGGCACCTTGAGCGAGGTGTCGCGCACCTCCCGGGCCTTCTCGCCGAAGATGGCCCGCAGGAGCCGCTCCTCGGGGGTCTGCTCGGTCTCCCCCTTGGGCGTGACCTTGCCCACGAGCACGTCGCCGGCGTCCACCTCGGCGCCGATGCGGATGATGCCGCGCTCGTCGAGGTCGGCCAGGATCTCCTCGGAGAGGTTGGGGATGTCCCGGGTGATCTCCTCGGCCCCGAGCTTGGTGTCCCGGGCGTCGACCTCGTGCTCCTCGATGTGGATCGAGGTGAGCACGTCGTCGCGCACCAGGCGCTCGGAGAGGATGATGGCGTCCTCGTAGTTGTAGCCCTCCCAGGGCATGAAGGCCACGAGCAGGTTCTTGCCCAGGGCCAGCTCGCCGTTGTGGGTGGCCGAGCCGTCGGCCAGGACGTCGTTGGGGCCGACGCGCTGGCCCTCGTCGACGATGACCTTCTGGTTGATCGACGTGTTCTGGTTGGAGCGGCGGAACTTGGCCAGGCTGTAGCGCCGACGGCCGAGCTCGTGACCGAGGCGGTCGCGCTGTCCCGCCTTGTACTCCACCACGATGTGGTCGCCCGACACCTCGGCCACGGCGCCCTCGCCCTCCGACAGCAGCACGTCGCCGGCGTCCTGGGCGGCCCGGGCCTCGACGCCGGTGCCGATGTAGGGCGCCTCGGGCACCACCAGCGGCACGGCCTGCTTCTGCATGTTGGCGCCCATGAGGGCCCGGTTGGCGTCGTCGTGCTCGACGAAGGGGATGAGGGCGGTGGACACCGACACGATCTGCTTGGGCGAGACGTCCATGAGGTCGACCTCGGCCGGGGGCACGTAGTCGATCTCGCTGGTGGTGCCGTAGGAGGTGGAGGTGGCGCCCACCCGGACGCCCGCACCCTGGGGCCCCCGTCGCACCAGCACGCGCTCGTCCACGAACCGGCCCCGCTCGTCGAGCTTGGCGTTGGCCTGGGCGATGACGTGCTCCTCCTCCTCGTCGGCGGCCAGGTAGACGATCTCGTCGCTGACCCGGCCGTCGACGACCCGGCGGTAGGGCGTCTCGATGAAGCCGTACTCGTTCACCCGGGCGTAGGTGGCCAGGGCCCCGATGAGGCCGATGTTGGGGCCCTCGGGGGTCTCGATGGGGCACATGCGCCCGTAGTGGGAGCTGTGGACGTCACGGACCTCGAACCCGGCCCGCTCCCGGGACAGGCCGCCGGGGCCGAGGGCGGACAGCCGGCGCTTGTGGGCCAGCCCCGACAGGGGGTTGTTCTGGTCCATGAACTGGCTCAGCTGGCTCGTCCCGAAGAACTCCTTGATGGCCGCCACCACGGGCCGGATGTTGATGAGGGTCTGGGGGGTGATGGCCTCGACGTCCTGGGTGGTCATGCGCTCGCGCACCACTCGCTCCATGCGCGACAGGCCCACCCGGACCTGGTTCTGGATGAGCTCGCCCACCGAGCGGATGCGCCGGTTGGCGAAGTGGTCCTGGTCGTCGATGCGGTAGCCGGACTCCCCGTCGGCCAGGTGGAGCATGTACGTGGCCGTGGCCAGGATCTCCGAGGCGCTCAGCACACCCTGGTCGGGAGCGGGGCGCTCGAGGTCGATGTCGAGGATGCTCGAGACCCGCTCGATCTCGGGTCCCAGCTTGCGGTTGAGCTTGTAGCGCCCCACCCGCGTGAGGTCGTAGCGCTTGGGGTTGAAGAAGGCGTTCTCGAAGTAGGCCCGGGCGGCCTCGGCCGACAGGGGCTCGCCGGGGCGGGCCCGCTTGTAGATCTCGAGCAGGGCCTCCTCCCGGCTGGGCGCCAGGTCGCGCTCCTTCTCCCACTGGCCCTCGAGGAAGTCGAAGTGGCGGACGAAGCGGTTCAGGAACCCCTCGTCCTCGTAGCCCAGGGCCCGCAGCAGGACGAACAGGGAAAGGCGGCGCTTGCGGGCCACCCTGGCACCGGCGGTGACGTCCTTGGAGGGCTTGGCCTCCACGTCGAACTCGATCCACTCACCCCGGTAGGGGTGGATGGTCCCGGTCACGATGGTCTTGGCGTCGCGCCCGGGCTGGAAGATGACCCCCGGCGAGCGCACCAGCTGGCTCACCACCACCCGCTCGGTTCCGTTGATGATGAAGGTGCCCTTGTCCGTCATCATCGGGAAGTCCCCCATGAAGACGGTCTGCTCCTTGATCTCGCCGGTCTGGGCGTTCATGAACCGCGCCCGGACGAAGACCGGGGCGGCGTAGGTCATGTCCTTCTCCTTGCACTCCTCCTCCTGGAACTTCGGAGGCGGGCGCAGGTCCGGGTCCGACGGGTCGTACTCGAGCTCGAGGCTCAGCTGGCCGGTGAAGTCCTCGATGGGGCTGATGTCCGAGAAGGCCTCGGCGAGCCCCTTGTCGAGGAACCAGCGGAACGAGTCCCGCTGGATGGCGATGAGGTCCGGCAGCCGGAGGACCTCGTCGAGGTTGGCGAACGAGAACCGATCAGGGCTCTGGGACCGTGCAGGCAACGGTCGACTCCTCCCAATGAGGTGACGGGCAGGGACGGGGCGGGGGCGACGCGGTGCCCCCGGTTCGACGGGCGGGACAGGGACGACGGGGAATCAGGGGGTACGGAGGGGACGTCGGGGGGAACGGCTGGGACGGCGGGGGTCGGTCGGGCGGGCGGGGACGGTCACGCGCTGGGCGTGGAGGCGCGCGTCATCGAGCCGGATTCGGCGGGAGTGGCGCGAAAACAGGGGCACGGCAACCGCACAGCATACGCGCGCGTGCAGGACAAAGCAACCCCTTCCGTGCTGCCACGGACAGGGTACGGACGCGCCCCGGTGTCGTCAAGCAATTTGGCGCGTCCGCCCCGTCCCCTACTTGACCTCGACAGTGGCGCCGGCCTCCTCGAGCTGGGCCTTCGCCTTGTCGGCGTCGTCCTTGGAGACCCGCTCCAGCACCGGCTTGGGGGCCGAGTCCACGAGGTCCTTGGCCTCCTTGAGACCCAGGCTGGTCAGCGCCCTGACCTCCTTGATGACCTGGATCTTCTTGTCCCCGGCGGCCGTCAGGACGACGTCGAACTCCGACTTCTCCTCCTCGGCCCCGCCGGCCTCGGCCCCGCCCCCGGCGGCCGGGGCCGCCGCCACCGCCACGGGGGCGGCTGCGGTCACCCCGAACTTGTCCTCGAACTCCTTGAGCAGCTCGGACAGCTCGAGGACGGTCATGGCGGCGATCCCCTCGAGGATCTCGTCCTTGCTCAGCTTGGTGGCCATGGTGACTGTGCTCCTTTGGATTTGCGATTGGTCGGTCGGCGAAGGGTCGGTCGGATGGGCGGTCGGGCGGCGGGGCTCAGTCCCCGGCGCCCTCGGCCGGGCCGGCATCGGCCGGGGCGCTGTCGGCTGGGGCGCTGTCGGCTGGGGACGCCCCCTCGGTGGCGGCGGCCTCGGCGGGGGACCCCTCGTCGGCGGCGGCCCCGGGCGCCGGCGTGTCGTCGGTGGTCTCAGCCCCGGCAGGGGGTTCCTCGGCTGCCGGGGCCTCGGCGGGGGCCCCGCCGCGCTGGTCGAGCAGGGCCGACAGGCCGTAGGCGAGGTTGCGGGGCAGCGCCTGCATGAGACCGGCCAGCTGGCGCATGGGGGCGGCGAAGGCCCCGGCCAGCTGGGCCAGCAACACGTCGCGCGAGGGCAGGTCGGCCAGGGCGGTGAGGTCCTGGGCGGACAGCACGCCCTCGCCGTGCATGCCCCCCTTGACGACGAGGTTGGGCGACGTGCGGGCGTAGTCGCGCAGGGCCTTGGCCACCGCGCTCACCTCGCCGGTCACGAAGGCGATGGCGGTGGGACCCTGCAGCAGCGCACCCAGCGCCTCGTGGCGCCCACCGGCGATCGCCAGCTTGACCAGGGTGTTCTTGTAGATCTTGTAGTCGCCCCCGGCGGCCTGGAGCGACTGGCGCAAGGTGGCCAGGTCGGCCACGGTCAGGCCGCGGTACTCGGTGAGGATGGCGGCCTCGGCGGTGTCGAGGCGCTCGCGCACCTCGGCCACCACGGCCACCTTCTCGGGCCTCGGGTTCTCCATGCGGTCTCCATGCTCGGGAACGGCACGGCGCCGTTCGCCTGGCGCCGTCACCGCATCCACCGAGCGGTCCAGGACCGCACGCGGGTGTCGCGTTCGTCGCCTCGTCGGGCGGACCCCGGAGGGTCCCTTCGGTGCCGGAGCACGACCGGAGGTCTACGGCGACGGCGTGTTCTCGAACTGGTCTGCTGCGGCCCCTGAGGACCGGCGCCGCAATCTACTACGCCCCCGGGGGCTCCCCGGCGGGCCGGGGCCGGAGATCAGGCCGAGGCGGCCAGGTCCGCCTCGTACTCCCGGGCCAGGGCGGGGTCGACCCGCACCCCGGGGCCCATGGTGGAGGACAGGGTGACGGCCCGCAGGTAGCGGCCCTTGGCGGCCGCCGGCTTGGCCCGCACGAGCTCCTCCATCACGGCGTGGACGTTCTGGAGCAGGGCGTCGCTCGAGAACGAGACCTTGCCCACCCGGACGTGGATGTTGCCCACCTTGTCGGTGCGGTACTCGACGCGGCCCCCCTTGAACTCGGTGACCGCCTTGCCCACGTCGGTGGTGACGGTGCCCGTCTTGGGGTTCGGCATGAGGCCACGGGGCCCGAGCACCCGGCCCAGCTTGCCCACCTGGCCCATCAGGTCCGGGGTGGCGATGGCCACGTCGAAGTCCAGGAAGCCACCCTCGACCCGGGCCACGAGGTCGTCGGCACCCACCTCGTCGGCGCCGGCCGCCCGGGCCTCGGCGGCGGCCTCGCCGGCGGCGAAGGCCACCACCCGGGCGGTGCGGCCCGTGCCCGAGGGCAGCGACAGGGTGCCCCGGACGATCTGGTCGGCCTTGCGGGGGTCGACACCCAGGCGCACGGCCAGCTCGACGGTCTCGTCGAAGCTGGCGCTGGCCATCTGCTTCACCAGGTCCACGGCCTCGGCCGGCGGGTACAGGTGCTGGCGGTCGAAGCGCTCCAGCGCCGCGGTGTACTTCTTGCCCTTGTGCACGGGGGCTCCTTGTCCTTCGGTGGTGGCGCTCGACCGGGCCCTAGCCCTCGACCGCCACGCCCATGGACCGGGCGGTGCCGGCGACCTGGCGCTTGGCGGACTCGAGGTCCTGGGTGTTGAGGTCGGGCAGCTTGACCTTGGCGATCTCGGTGACCTGGGCGTCGGTGATGGCGCCGGCCCGCTCACGGCCGGCCGTGGCGGCCCCCTTGGGGATCCCGAGGGCCTCGCGGATGAGCGCCGGGGTCGGCGGGGTCTTCAGCACGAAGCTGAACGAACGGTCCTCGTAGATGGTGATCTCCACCGGCACGATGGTGCCCCGCTGGTTCTCGGTGGCGGCGTTGTACTGCTTGCAGAACTCCATGGTCTGCACGCCGTGGGGCCCGAGGGCGGTGCCCACCGGCGGCGCCGGGGTGGCGCCGCCCGCAGGGAGCTGGATCTTCACGACGGCCAGGACCTTCTTCTTCGGGGGCATGGTGCGCGCACTCCTCGGTGCTAGAGCTTGGCGACCTGGCTGAACTCGAGCTCGACCGGCGTCTCCCGGCCGAAGATGTTCACCAGGACCTTCAGCTTGAGCTGGTCTTCGTTGATCTCGTCGATCTGCCCGGAGAAGTCGGCGAAGGGGCCTTCCTTCACACGGACGGTCTCGCCCACCTCGTACTCGAGGCGCGGCCGCGTCTTCTTGGGGGCCTCGGCGCCGCCCTCCACCTTGACCTGCAGGATGCTCTCCACCTCGCGCCGCGACAGGGGCATGGGCTTGGTCCCGGGACCCACGAAGCCCGTGACGCCCGGGGTGTTGCGGATCACCGACCAGGAGTCGTCGTCGAGGTCGCAACGGGTCAGGAGGTAGCCGGGGAAGACCTTCTTCTGGACGACCACCTTCTTGCCGTTCTTGAACTCGACCACGTCCTCCATGGGGATGACCACCTCGAAGATGCGGTCCTCCATGTTCATGGAGACGATGCGGCTCTCGAGGTTGGACTTCACCTTGTTCTCGTAGCCGGCGTAGGTGTGCACCACGAACCAGTTGCCGGGGCGGTCGTAGGGGCTCTCCACCACGACGGGGAGCTCCTCGTCCTCGTCGTCGAAGTCGTCGCCCAGGTCCTCGGCCTCGACGGCGGGCGGGGCGTGACCGTTGGCCTCGACGTCGCTCCCGGCGTCGAGGGGCCCCACGGCCACGGCGGGCTCGACCGGGGCGTCGGCCACGTCGACGGGCTCGGGGGCCGGGGTGTCGGCGCCGGCCGGCTCCTCGGGCGCGGGGCGGGTCGCCACGGCCTCCTCGAGGGCGGTCTCCTCGGCGAGCAGCTCCTCGAGGGCGGCGGCCCGCTCGGGGTCGTCTGCGGGCGGCGACCCGGGGGCGCCCGCCGCCGGGTCGACGGCGAAGGCATCGGCCCCGGACGGGGCCTCGGGACGGGGGTCGACGTCGCTCATGCGTTGAACAGGAAGATGACGGCGTGGGAGAAGGCGTAGTTGAGCAGGAAGATCAGGCTGACCAGGAGCACCAGGACGAGGAAGACGATGGTGGCCGAGTTGGCCACCTCGACCCTCGAGGGCCAGGCCACCTGGCGCAACTCGGAGCGCACCTCCCGGAAGAACTCGGCCACGCGGCTGGGCACCGAGGTCTCGACCTGGGGGGTGGGCCGGGTGCGGGGAGGGGCCGTGCGCCGGACCGCGGGAGAGCCGTCGGCCTCGATCTGGCCCTGGCGCTGCATCATGCGCTTCATCTCTCGGTTCACGGCTCTCGCACGCCTTTCGCACAGCGGATGGCAGGGCAGGAGGGACTCGAACCCCCAACCGCCGGTTTTGGAGACCGGTGCTCTACCAGTTGAGCTACTGCCCTTCGGCGGCCAGGACGCCGGTCACCGGTGAGCCGGCCGTGGGGGCCGGGCAGCCAGGTTACCACCGGCTCACCAGCCGCTCCCGTCGAGATCCGGTGCCCGCGGACCCGTGGCGGGGGCACCCCGGCACCCCCGCCGTGACCCGCCGCCGCAGCCGGGCCACCCCGGTCGGACGGGCGACGGCGGCCCCGGGGACCTCGCCGGCGGTGGGGCCGGCCGGGCCGCTCAGGACGGGGTCAGCGGGTCTCCTTGTGGAGGGTGTGCTTGCGGTCCCAGCGGCAGAACTTGGTCAGCTCGATGCGCTCGCGGTCGTTCTGCTTGTTCTTCATGGTGATGTAGTTGCGCCGCTTGCAGACCTCGCACGCCAGCGTCACCTGCACCCGCTTCTCGTTCTTGGCCATCGGTGTGCTCCTCCGAGCCCCGGTGGGGGCCCCGTGCTCTTCGACTTGGTAGCGGCGGCGGGACTCGAACCCGCGACCCCACGATTATGAGCCGTGTGCTCTGACCGACTGAGCTACGCCGCCAGGGGAGCCCCCTGTCGGAATCGAACCGACGACACCAGCCTTACCATGGCTGTGCTCTGCCGACTGAGCTAAGGGGGCGGGCCGACGGCGAACGTGCCGGGAGAGCCTCCCGCCCAGCATAGCGGGACCGCCCGGTGCCTCCCGGGGGGCCGGGGCGCCCCCGGGGACCGCCCCCGCCCCCCGGTACCATGCGGGCGATGGACGTCCGCCTGGCCCGCGGCGACGACGCCGAGGCCATCCGGGCCATCTACAACCTCGAGGTCCTGGAGTCGACGGTCACCTTCGACCTCGAGCCCCGCAGCCTCGACGACCAGCGGGCCTGGATCGCCCGGCACCAGGGTGCCTACCCGGCGGTGGTGGCCGACGACGACGGCGCCGTCGTCGGGTTCGGCTCGCTCTCGCCGTTCCGGGAGCGTCCCGCCTACGCCACCACCGTGGAGGACTCCCTCTACGTGGCCCGCACCCGGCGGGGGGCGGGCGTGGGGCGGGCGGTGCTCGAGGAGCTCGTCGCCCTGGCCCGCCGGCAGGGCTTCCACACCGTCGTCGGCCGCATCGCCGGCGACAACGCCGCCTCCATGGCCGTGCACGAGCGCTGCGGCTTCGAGCTGGTGGGCGTCGAGCGCGAGGTGGGCCGCAAGTTCGGCCGCTGGCTGGACGTGGCCGTGCTCCAGCGCATGCTCTGATCCCGCCGCCGGCCCCGGTCCCGCGGCGGCGCGCCGGGGCGGTGGCCGGGGCTCACACCCCGGCGTAGTCCAGGGACTCGGCGCGCTCGGGATCGCGACGGGCGGATCCGGGCCCGCCCCGGCGCCCGCGGGGCAGCAGGCGCCGGCGGTCGAAGGGCGAGAGGGGCACGGTGAGGATGGCCAGGCAGGCCAGCAGGCCCACCGCCAGCGACAGGGGGTCGGCGCTGAAGATGTCGCCGACCAGCTGGCGCCCGGCGGGCAGCCCGATGAAGGCGCACAGGACCGAGGAGCCCACGATGAGGGTACGGACCTTGCCCGTGGCCACCGGGGCGAGGAGCACGAGGCCCCACGACAGGTACCAGGGCTGCACCACCGGGCCCAGGGCCACGATGAGGAGCATGGTGAGGCCCATGGCGCGCAACGAGCCCATGCGGTCCGAGCGCAGCAGGAGCCACACGCCGGCCCCCGTCGCCAGCGCGAGACCGGTGACCCGGGTCACGCTGAGCATGGCGTGCAGCGGCACCCCGATGCCCACCAGGTGGGCGGTGTCGGTGAGCAGGATCCCCGCACCGGTGGCGGGCGCCACCCAGGAGCGCACCGTCCCCGGGGTGGCCAGGTTGAGAACCCAGGACCACCCCAGGCCGGTCACGAGCGACAGGGCCCCCATGACCGCCGCCCCCACCAGGCCGGCGGTGAGCACGGGCCGCACCCGGGCCCGCACCGACAGGCCGGTGCCCAGCCAGTCCCAGCCGATGTAGAGGATGCCGATGGCCGCCGGCACCTTGACCGCCGCCGCCAGGGCGCACAGCACGATGCCCAGCACGGGGCGGCCCCGTTTGGCCACGGCCAGGCCGCACATGAGGAACCCGAGCATGAGCGCGTCGTTGTGGGCGCCCCCCACCAGGTGCAGGATCGTCACCGGGTTGAGGACCGCCACCGTGAAGGCGTAGGCGGCGTCACGGCCGAGGCTGCGGGCCAGCGACGGGATGGCGGCGGCCATGAGCGCCACGCCGACCACCGCCAGCAGGCGCAGCATGAGCACGTCGGCCAGCTCGTGGTGCAGCGTCACGCTGGTGAGGGTCCCGTCGAGCTGCATGAACAGCGGGCCGTAGGGGACGGGGGTGTTGAGCCACAGGGGGTCGACCAGGGCCTCCGAGGGGGTGGCACCGAGGACCCCGGGCCCGTAGTGGTAGGGACTGATGTGGTGGCTCATCATCTCGCCCTGGGCCGCATAGCTGTAGACGTCGCGGCTGAACAGCGGCGGGGCCAGCAGCAGCGGGGCGATCCACAGCGCCGCCACCACGGCCAGCTTGCGCACCGGAACGCCCTCGACCTTCGACAGCGTGCGGATGAGGCCGTACCAGACCCGCATGAACAGGACCAGGCCCCCGTACACCGCCACCAGGCCCAGGAACTCCCAGTGGGTCGAGCGGAGCTGGCCCACGGCGGGGACGCCGAAGAACCAGGCACCGGGTTGCTTGAGCACGAAGGGCGAGCGCGGCTGGAGCACCCCCAGGGTGATGGCCGTGACGGCCACGAAGCCGAGGATGGCCGGGCGGACGAGCAGGCGGGACCCGTCGCCGTCGACGGCCCGGGGGTCGAGCTCGGGGCCGACCAAGGCGTTGAAGGGCCAGCGCGAGCGCACGGCCTCGTCCCACACCGTGAGCCGGTCGAGCGCCGGGCCCAGGACGGGCACCGAGGAGGGGTCGAAGCCGCGCACCACCGCTCCGGCTCTTCCGACTACACCCATCGCCTCGGTCCTCGTTCCCAGACGGCGAACACGTCCCATGCCGGCTGCGGCGGCGTCTCCCGACGCGAGGACGCCACACGCTCAGGCAGGTTCGTAACGGCATTGTAATGAGAGCGCCGGACCCCGCAAGTTCACCCCCCGGCCCCCGAGCCCGGCTGCGTCGACACCGTGGGAGGTGGCCCGAGACGGGCAGGCCGGCGCGCCGCACGGCCGGGGAACCGGGCGCCCCCCGGGGACGGGCGGGGGGCGGCGGCGGCGGCGACAGG
>Ga0335078_10009927_pt1 | contig 14098 bp, 12 predicted proteins | sample Lox_Sample_32_FD_206711 | JGI IMG/M metagenome (GOLD analysis project Ga0335078, IMG submission 206711) | Soil microbial communities from Loxahatchee National Wildlife Refuge, Florida, United States - Lox_Sample_3.2 | ecosystem: Environmental > Terrestrial > Soil > Wetlands | place: USA...
GGCGGCGATGTCCATAGATACTTAATCCCAGAGCAACAGCGAGAAGAATACCGGCTGCAAGGAACAATGACCCTTTGATCTCGAACGCTCTTGCTGAAAAAACTTCCACCAATCCTATTACAAGGATCGCAACGAGCGCCGACGTCGCAACAATCATATTTGGATGACTTCGCAGCTTGGGGATGAAGCTCTTCACTATTCCTTTGCCCTCAAAAGGTTTCATGAACTATTGTCGAGTCTATTGTCCGCGCCAGCATTTGATGAAACTCTCTTTGAAAATTAAGACTTCCTGGTTCAAAATGCTATGCGGGCGGTTTAATTCCAAATCAATTAATTGAACTTCGTTGACAGGCCGCGAATCTCAATAAGATGGCACGGGAAGTTTTTTCTTATTCTCCGCGCCCTCCCTGTTTAAATCTTTTGTTTTCCCGCTCCGGCCCACTTGCCTTGCTCTACGCGAAGCAGAACTAGAGTCGAGCGCGGTGAGCGACTTCGCAGGGTTGGGACTTCACCGTGCAAAACGAGGAAGTGGGCATAGTGCGATATCGAAATCCTTGCCCTGGACGAGAGCCGAGGTAACTCTTCGCCGATGAAGCTCTTCGCCACCTACCCGCAATCGTAATCTTCGAATGGGTCTGTTTCGCCGGCGGTGTGATCCGGCAGTCAGAGAGGATGATCAGTCTACCTGTCTGGATTAGCAGGATAGAACCGATCTCTTCAATCATGGCCACGAGCAAGACACGATCTACCGTTTCGAAACCTGATAATTCCCTGTACTATAATCCTGAACTAAAATGTACGAACCATCAAGTTGAAGCGTCCATCCGTCGCCGCTCACGTCTTCCCCGTCGATCTTTGTCGGCATGCTCAATGTGATCTTATCCCAATGTGGACTCAGCAAGGCTCCGTTCTGCACGTCGAGAATTCCCCAGTTGTCGGTCACGCGAATCGTCGGATAGACATTTCCTTTATCATCCAGAGGAATGACATTTGTTGGATCGAACGAAATGTGCATCTTCTCCAGGTGAATCTCGACGTGGGCCTGGTCGACGAATTCCTTCCGGTATTTTTCGATCTGCTGTTGCCGCATCGCCTCCCGGTTGGTTTCTTCAGCCCTTATTAGCTTGCCATCATACATGTCTTCAATGGAGCGCTCAGCCGAAGGCAGATCCGAGGGAAGCGTGAGTCCGAAATCCTGGACGAACAGATCTGCCAGGTTTGTTTCCGGCGTCACTTTCTTGTTCCAGTACCTTTCAGTTTGCTGGAGAAGATATCCATAAATGGGGATGGTTTCGTAAGCGAACGACCTGACGAAAGTCGGGAACCTGACAAAAGCATTCAGGCTCGTCTCAAAGTGGTACACCGTCGCTTCATGGGTCCGGTCGCTGACCGTGAGGCCGGTATATTCCGCCAGGCCCTCATTCAGCTCAAGAAGATTTTCGGTGATCTTGGCTTCCGGAAAAAGGAGGTAACGATATTCTCTGAATATCATCGCGTCCGTGAGATGTCTTTTCATGTCGTAGCTTGAAGTCGACTCCAGTGCCTTTCTCAGCGCCTCGACCTCCAGCCGCATGAGAATTCTTCCGTTCTTTTCATCAAGCTGGCTATTGTCCGGACTATATCCGCGAAAGCCAAGCGACTGTTGGGCAACATGGAACAGCTCGTGTGCCAGCAAGTTCACGCGGTCGTCCTTATTGCCCGGGAGCGGGAGCATCACCATCGCCCAGTCTCTGCCGTTCCAGTGAACCATCGTGTTCGCAATGTTAATGTCGGCCGGCAGCGATCCACAATATACATTTCCTACGGGCTTGAGAGAGGCCCCGGCATCCGGATAGTTTGCATAGACTTCCCTTGTCTTGGGATTTACAAGAAGTATCGGCCCGTACATGTCTCTGTTCCAGAGATCGACATTCTGTTCCTCCGCAGCCTTCACTTCATCGAAGTAGCTCGCATATGCCTCCTCCGGAGACGAAAATGTTTGAGCTAACGCCGGACGATTTAGAAGAAGGAAAGCCCATAAGAGAAAGAGCGGTTTATTCAATGGAAATTGTCCTCATGTCATTGCGAAATTTGATTTCACACAAAAATCTAAAGGTACGCAACGGAAAAATCAAATCTGAATTTATGCGAGTCGCAGGGGACAACGATTGCGGTAATTAAAGCACAATCAAATTTCCGATTTCTTGAAATATTGTACCTGGCTTTTCGCGGATAAGCAATGCAATGTTTTTTGCCTGAAATTGGTTAAGCTGTAGACGGCGTGATCATTCTCTGTTTTAATGAAGATCATCGAGATTCGAGTTCAGAAGTATTCACGGTCCAGACAAAGTCGAGGCAAAATGAGAATCCACTATCTCCAGCATGCTCCATTCGAAGACCTTGCAAAGATATGGATGTGGGCGAACAACAAAGGTCATTCTGTAGCTTCCACGAAACTACACCTTGGTGGAAAAACGCCGCCAATGGATTCATTTGACTGGCTCATAGTGATGGGCGGACCGATGAGCGTCTCTGATGAAGAGAAATATCCGTGGCTTGTAGGGGAAAAGAAATTTATCGGTGAGACGATCGATTCGGGTAAGTCCGTTCTCGGAATCTGCCTCGGTGGTCAATTGGTTGCGGATGTGCTCGGAGGAAAAGTCAGGCGGAACAATCAAAAAGAGATCGGATGGTTTAATGTCAAGAAGACGGGGGAAGGCTCGGGCTATTTCAAATCGTTTCCGGGTGAGTTCATGGCTTTCCATTGGCACGGGGATACATTCGATATTCCGTCGGGTGCAACGAGGCTGGCGGAAAGCGACGGGTGTGCGAACCAAGCTTTCGAGTACAACAGGAATGTACTCGCTTTACAATTTCATCTTGAATCTTCCGAATCGAGCATAGGGCAGTTGATTGACAATTGCAAAGACGACATGACCGCCGGCAAGTATGTACACACTGCAGATGAAATCTTGCACGGGAAAGCGTATCTTCAGAAAACAAATATATACATGAGCTCGCTGTTGGACGAAATAGAGAAAAGAGCCGTCACCAAATAACAAACGATTAATTGAATGATGCGTAATGTCATATTCATCCTGATAGCGTCGGTAATATTTTCAATCTACGGACTGGCGAACCATTACATTTATGTGCGAGGTCTTCAATCACTTCGACCGACAGGAGTTCTACATACGGTTTATGCTGTAGCGTTTATTTTTATGTCGGTCTCATTCATCGCGGCAGTTTTCCTGGAGCGTGCAGACATCGTGGTCCTCGGCCGGCCGCTGAGCTGGATAGGCTCATTCTGGTTGGCGGCGTTCGTCTATTTGATCCTGCTCATCGCTGCCGTGGATCTTTTCAGGCTTGTAAACCTACTCGTTCCTTTCTTTCCGGCTTACATTACTTCGGACCCCCACAGGTCGGCCCGTGCCGTTGCTGTTGGGGTTGTATCTGTCACCGCGATCCTGGTTTCCTATGGTTTCATCAACGCGCATCTTATCCGGGTTCGGACTTTAGATGTTCCGATAGCAAAGAAAGCCGCGGGAAGAAAATCATTAAACGTTGTCATGGCTTCCGACATTCATCTCAGTTCCATCATTGGCAAGGGCCGCATTGACCGAATCGTCGAGAAGATCAATTCACTTTCTCCTGAAATTGTTCTCCTGCCCGGTGATATCGTCGATGGCGACCTGAACCCCGTCATCCATCAAAACCTCGGTGAGTCGCTACGCATGATCAAGGCGCCGCTCGGCGTGTATGCCGTTACCGGCAATCACGAGTACTACGGCGGTATGGAAAGAGCCTGCGAGTATATCACCGAGCACGGAGTGAAGGTACTGAGAGACTCCACCGTTTTGATTGACAGCAGCTTCTACATTGTGGGACGCGACGACAGGGAAGTGCGGAAGAGGAAGCAGCTTGCCGAACTCATGGAAAAGGTCGACAAAAGGCTCCCCGTAATTCTGATGGACCATCAACCGTTTCATCTTGAAGAAGCGGAAGTCAACGGCGTCGATCTCCAGCTTTCGGGTCATACGCACCATGGACAGATGTGGCCTTTCAATTATGTCACCGATATTGTCTATGAGCTGGCATATGGCTATGTGGTAAAAGGATCCACGCACATCTATGTATCTTCGGGGGTTGGTACCTGGGGTCCGCCCATACGTATTGGCGCCGATCCTGAGATTGTAAACATACGTTTGGAGTTTTGCAAATAATAACTGGCGTTGGTTTTTTCGCTCACCTATCAAAGAAATAGAATTGATCCTGCCGTTTAGCTAAAGTCCCTGCTAAATATTCCGACGAATGAATGGAATAGGAGACGAAGCGCGTTTGAGAATTCAAAGCTCCTCTTGTTCCGACTTTTCACCGAGAATTTTATGGGCATAAGAAGAATAGTTGGAGTGTTCGCAAAAAAGAAACCTTCGCGGTCCGAAGATTTATATCGTGTCCTATTCGAGCAGGCCGCAGATGGGATATTCGTTTCCGATGAAAAGGGACGTTATGTCGAAGTCAACGAACGCGCTTGTGAGATGCTCGGCTACCCTCGTGAAGAGATCCTGGAGCATCGTGATAATGATTTTACGCCTGAGAACGAGCGAAGGGAAAAAACAATAAGGATAGACGACTTGCAAGTTGGGCAGAAGGTCGTTTTTGAGCGAAATCTGATCTGCAAAAGCGGAAGATTGCTTCCCGTTGAAATTAACCTGCGCAAGCTCTCGAACGGGACACATCTTGCAATGGTTCGTGACATAACCGAGCGGAAACAGGCGGAACTTGCAATCGCACAGGTGCTGGAATGGCAGGAGGCGATCTTTGAGGGATCACGCGATGCTGTTTTCATCTCCAATGCGCAATCTCAATTCGTGGCAGTGAACAATGCTGCATGTGAACTTACCGGCTACCCGAAGGAAGAACTCCTGACGATGATTATTCCGGATCTTCATGAAGATATTGACCTTGGTGCATACAACAAGTCTCACGATAAAATTATGGCAGGAGAGGCAGCACTGACCGAGGCAAAGATCAAGCGGAAGGATGGCGCCAAGGTAGAGACTGAATTCAGCAACACCAGAGTATCCATCGCGGGAACCTTTTACATGCACACGGTGGCGAGAGACATTACGGAAAGAAAAAAAGCAGAAAATGAATTGAAAGAAAAAGAAGAGAAGAGACTTCAACTGGAGCGTCAGCTCATCCAATCGCAGAAGTTTGAGGAACTGGGAACGCTTGCCAGTGGAATTGCCCACGACTTCAACAATATCATAAACATTATTATGGGACACTCTGCGCTGGTAAAAGAAAATCCTTCCGACCGTAAGAGGTTTGAAAAGAGCATCGACGCGATCGAAAAAGCTTCCGAACGAGGCGCGTCCCTGGTTAAGCAGCTGCTGACCCTTGCCCGCAAGAACGAAACGCATTTCGACTCGATCCTTGTTAACGATGTCATCAATGAGATCTGCAGGTTATTGCATGAGACCTTTCCGAGGACCATCGTTATTTCCACAAACCTTCAAAGTAACCTGCCGAATATTCTTGCAGATGCAAACCAGCTCCACCAAATATTCATGAACCTCTGTATCAACGCAAGGGATGCGATGCCGCATGGAGGCAGGATTATGGTTTCTTCTTCAACGATTTCCGGAGGGGAAATCTCATCCAGGTTTCCGCATGTCCCTGACAAAGAATACGTAGTGGTGCATGTTTCAGATACTGGAGTCGGGATGAATGACGAGGTGAAGCGCAGAATCTTCGAGCCGTTCTTCACGACGAAGGGGGCCGGGAGAGGGACCGGCCTGGGACTGGCTCTCGTCTATTCGATCGTCCAGAACCATCATGGGATGATCGAAGTTGACAGCGAATCCGGCAAGGGAGCCGAATTCTCGGTTTATTTTCCGGTTAATGGTCACAAGGCTGTCAATGGCCAAAATGGTACAGTAACGCTAGCAGATATTCCCGGGGGAAGTGAGACGATATTGATAATTGAAGACGAGGAGATGCTGTCGGACCTAATGACGACCATTTTAACTTCCAAAGGGTACAGGGTCTTGTCGGCGAACGATGGTGAGGAAGGGTTGGTCATTTTCAAAAAGCATGGGAAGCAAATTTCCGTTGTCGTGACGGATCTGGGCTTGCCGAAAATTGCGGGCGACGAAATTATCAGGCGAATCAAGTCGGTTGAACCTGCGTCGAAAATAATCCTCTCGAGCGGATACATCGACGCGGATGCTAAAGCAGACTTGCTCAAGGCCGGGGCAAGCTGTTTCATAATGAAGCCGTACAAGCCTGCGGAAGTGCTTCAGACCGTCAGAGCGGTAATCGATTCGATGGAGTAAATAGGTACGGCCAGAACCCCGCCCTGCAGTTGATCGAAGTCATTCAGAACGTGAAAACCTGAGTCTATGGGCAAGAAATCGCGTTGACGTCCTGCCTCTCGGGTCTTGCTTTTCGCTTGTCTTCATTCTGTTCGATGTCAGGAGATTCCAGAACCCCGGCGACCGATCGGATATTCTCTCCCTGAATGCGAAACAAGCTCATCAATACGCGAGCGCTTTCCACATCTGGGAGAATCTGTGAGACGTCTTGCTTGGCCACAATTCTTCCCCGCCTATTGAAATTCACCGGGGGATCGGTTCGGTCTGTCAACCATAATCGTATCAAATCCGGGAAAGAAACAAGTAAGCGAATAAATGATTGATAATCCGATGCGTGGAAATTATTTTTATGATATTAAGATCAAAATAAACGATCGGGAAGGACTCCAATGCAATATCGCGAATTAGGTAAGACAGGCTGGAAAGTATCCACGATCAGCTTCGGTGCCTGGGCGATTGGCGGCACATGGGGACAGGTCGATGACAAGGAGTCTTTGACGGCGCTTCATCGTGCACTGGACCTCGGTGTAAATTTTATCGACACCGCGGACGTCTATGGCGACGGCAGAAGCGAGCGGTTGATCGCGCGGCTCCGAAAAGAGAGTCGACAGGATTTTTATGTTGCAACAAAAGCGGGTCGCAGGCTCGATCCGCATGTCGCCGTGGGTTACAACGAGCAAAATCTTTCTGCGTTCGTCGAGCGAAGCCTGATGAACCTTGAAGTTGATTGTATCGACTTGCTCCAGCTTCATTGCCCGCCTACCGAAGTTTACTACATGCCCGGAGTCTTCGGTGTTCTTGACGACTTGGTGAGCGCCGGTAAGCTTCGCCACTATGGCGTAAGCGTGGAAAAAGTCGAAGAGGCACTGAAGGCAATCGAATACCCAAACGTCAAGACGGTGCAGATCATATTCAATATCTTTCGTCAACGGCCCGCGGATCTTTTCTTCAAAGAGGCGGAGCGAAAGCGAATCGGCATACTGGCAAGAGTGCCACTCTCATCGGGCTTGTTGACGGGCAAGCTCAACAGCTCGAGCAAGTTTGCTTCCGATGATCATCGAAACTTCAATCGTCACGGCGAGGCATTTGATCGCGGTGAGACATTTTCGGGAATAGATTACGAAACCGGTCTGCGTGCGGTTGAGGATTTGCGGCCGCTCGTACCAGCCGGGCAGACCATGGCACAGATGGCGCTGCGATGGATCCTGATGTTTCCGGCCGTCACCTGCGCTATTCCGGGCGCAAAGCGACCGGAGCAAGTGGAAGAAAATGTGAAGGCCGCCGACCTTCCGCCGCTTTCGGATGCAACAATGAAGAAGATCAATGAAACATACGATACCCGCATTCGTAGGCTTGTCCATCAGTACTGGTGAGACGAAACTGAACCTGCTTCAGGAATATTTCAAACTAATAACCCGTCAATAACAATGGACTCAAAATGGACGCACGATTCCGCATCTCAAGGCCGCTGTATTTCTCAATACCCATATCATTGCTGATAATCGCCTGCGGCATCTACGGCATATTTTTCAAGAGCGCATATTCGCGGGAAACCTCTTCGATGGCTGTCCAGGGAGCAGCGCAAGATCTGACGAACATCGTCCTGGCTGTACCATCATTACTGGCGAGCGCATTTCTAATCCGAAATGGCTCAAGGCGCGCGACGTTCGTCTGGCTGGGAGCGGCGCTCTACATTTTCTACACTTTCGTCATCTATTGTTTCGCGGTCCATTTCAACTCCTTCTTCCTCGTCTACTGTGCGGTTCTCGGCCTGACCTTTTATTCAATAATCTCATTATTGCTTTCACTTGATATGCCTGCAATCAAGAATTGGTTTGCCGAGGACAAATCAAATAATGCTTCGATATGCTTTTTGATCGCAATCTCCATCTTATTCTTCCTGATATGGATGAAAGCGATTATTCCTGCACTGGTATCCGGAGAGCCACCGCAGGAGTTGAGAGAGGATGGACTATTGACCAATCCGGTCCACGTATTGGATTTATCGTTTTTCCTTCCCGGAATTTTCATCTCCGGGATCCTGCTTAAGAGGAAGAGACCTCTGGGTTATTTGCTTGCCCCTTCATTGATAACTTTTTGTATAATGATGCTGTTAACGATATGCGCACTGATTATTGCAATGAAGCTTAGCGGCATGGCTTCGGATATAACTATGTCCATTATTTTCATGGCCGTCGCATTGATGAGTTGTTTTGTCCTCGTCAATTTGATGAGCACCGTTAAGAAATATACTTGAAATCGTTCAGTGAACAATAAGGAGAAAAAATATTTATGAGTATCGCAAAAGAATTCGCCAAAGAATTGAACCAACAGGCAGCAAATACCAAGAAGGTCTTGGAAAGAATACCTCAGGATAAATTGACGTGGAAACCTCATGAGAAGTCCACGGCTATCGGAAGACTTGGTATGCACATCGCGGAGCTCCCGAACACGATAGTCAGGACAATCGAGACAGAAAGTTTCGATTATGCGGCGGCCCCGTTTAAACCGGTGTTCCCCAATACCACCGCAGAGATAATGGAGACTTTTGAGAAATCGCTGTCGAAAGCGACAGAGCTTCTTGAGAAGACTTCCGACGATCAATTGCAGGCGATATGGAAAGCCTTGCGAGCCGGTCAGCTAGTCTGGGAAATGCCGAAAGGTGCCGTCATCAGGAATACGTTGAACCATATTATCCATCACCGCGGCCAGCTGACGGTTTTCCTTCGCTTGCTCGACGTCCCGATTCCCAACACCTTCGGGCCGACTGCCGACGAAAGGTGATATCTTAGCAGAGACTTGAATTTTAGGTGGAGGCGCGGCATGCAAAAGAATGCAAAACGTCGTTGAGATTCCGGCTAAGTGATTCGACAGCGGTATTAACTCGGGTTGAAGTTTTTCACCATCTAGCTGCAACCGCAGCCATCTTCATTCGACCCGAGACAATTGCCAATTCTTTATGATCCGCGATCAAAAGATGAGAACAAAGCCGGGAAAACGGTGTTGACGCCGTGATCCGACGTTGTGTTAAAACAGAATGCAGCAAAATGGAAATGTCAACTAATTGCTAATAGAGGAAATTGTGAAATTACCACGAAGCGAAAAGAATATTCGTCGAAGCGGCACAATCATGATGTTGTCCTTTGCGGCAGCGGAAGTGCTTCTCCATCTTTATACAAATGCTTTTGCAGGCTACGGCTATTTCCGCGACGAGTTGTATTACATCGCGTGCAGCAAACATCTCGCATTTGGCTACGTGGATCAGCCCCCGCTTTCCGCGGTCATACTGTTTGTCAGCATCAAGTTATTCGGCGATTCCGTTTTTGCGTTGAGGCTTGTCCCGGCAATGTTGTCGGGTGTGATAGTTTTTCTCGGCGGACTTCTGACGCGTAAGCTTGGCGGTGGACTGTTTGCGATTACATTGGCGTGTCTCTCGATCGCAATTGCGCCTGAATTTCTCGGCACGAATTCGATCTTTTCGATGAACGGTTTCGACTGGCTTTTCTGGCTCCTCGCGGATTACATAGTCGTGCTCATCATTGAAAATGATGGCGGTGGCGATAGAAAAAGAAACGGAAGATTGTGGATATGGTTGGGGATAGTGTTGGGACTCGGTCTCCTGAATAAGATCGACTTGCTCTGGTTTGGGGTGAGCCTGTTCGCCGGACTCCTGCTGACGCCGCAGAGGAGACATCTGATGACAAAGTGGCCGTACCTCGCCGGGTTGATCGCATTCGTCTTGTTCAGTCCGTATGTGGTATGGAATCTCACGCATAATCTTGCGACGCTTCAGTTCATCCATAATGCCTCCTCGATGAAATATTCATCGCAAAACCCGGTGATATTTATCTCGGATACGATAAAATCTCTAAACGCATGGTCACTTCCGGTCTGGCTTGCAGGAATATGGTTTCTGATTTTCAATAAAGTAGGAAAAAGATTCCGCATCCTCGGGCTTATCTTTGTCATTACATTTCTGATACTGATAATCAATTGGCATTCAAAGGCTGAATACATCGCGCCACCTTTCCCGATTGTCTTTGCGGCAGGCAGCGTAATGTTCGAAAAGATCGCGTCGCACAAATTCTTTGGGTGGACAAAATACGCGATGACGGCTCTCGTAGCAATTTATGGCTTGCTCAGCATGCCGTTTGCCATTCCGATTCTACCGGTAGACAGTTTCATCAGGTACTCAAGTGCGCTCGGAGTAAAACCTTCCAGCCCCGAGACGAAACACCTTTCCGACCTTCCACAATGGTACGCCGATATGTTCGGCTGGGAAAATATGGCCGCTACAGTATCAAAAGTTTATTCTTCTCTCCCGCAAGAAGAGCAAAGGAAGACCGTGGTGTTCGCGCAAAATTATGGCGAAGCCGGTGCAATCGATTTCTTCCGCGGCAAGTATCGCCTTCCGCGAGTGATCTGCGGCCACAACAATTACTGGTATTGGGGACCGGGCGACACCACTTTCACGACGGTGATAGTCATAGGCGGAAGGAAAGAAGACGCGCTCAAGTCGTGTGACTCTGTGGAGCAAGCCAGCACAATCGTGAGTCCACATGCCATGCCGTATGAAACCGACTTGCCTATTTACATTTGCAGAAAATTCAAGGTCCCGTTCAGTGAAATATGGTCGAAGGTAAGACGCTTTATTTGAATATAGGCGACAGACGAGCCAAGGGCAGGAATCTTAAGTGGTGTAACCATGTTAACAGGAAAAGAGGGCTATCCTTTTAGGTTCCCGATTTCTTCGAACGCAGGTTCTATAAGCAAAGGTAATTAGTCTGCCACAAATCGCTCAAGATAAATGACATGATAGCCTACTTCATTTCGAATTCGGCCCGCCGTCCCTCATATGACTAAGCCACGTTCCTGGCCCGCGCCATGGGCTTTTGGCATTCTGATTTTGCCTGTGGCAATCTACGTCGGTTTCACGTCGACACCGCTTCCATTTCTCTTGAGTAAATCGGGCGTTTCGGTCTACCAGATCGGAACAATAGGGTCGCTTCTTCAAATCCCGAACATACTTGTTTTTCTATGGGCCCCGCTCGTCGATGTAAGACTTCGTCGCAGAGCCTGGCTGATCATTTCAGCATTTGCGACGGCGATTTGCATGTGGATCGCTCTGCCTCTCGTTGGCTCGACAAATCTGTATTTGTTGACCGGGTTGCTCCTTCTCGCTGGAGTTACTGTCTCGCTGGTTCTTGCTTCGTCAGGCGGATTGATGGTGACGATTCTGTCCGCAGACAATCAGCCGAAAGCGGCTTCGTGGAACCAGGCTGGTTATCTCGCGGGCGGCGCACTGGGCGGGGCGCTCGTGTTGTGGCTTGTCACGAGGACGCCGGTCATTCTCACCGGATTTGTTTTTGCCGTTGTCCTTTTCGCTCCGTCGCTTCTGGCTTTCACAATTCCCGAGAAAGAACCCGAGGCATCACACTGGTTCAAGGGGCGGCTCTCGGCGATTGGACGTGAGGTCGGTGGAGTTTTCAAATCACCACTTCGAAGATGGAGCGCACTCCTTCTCATGGCGCCTGCATGTACGGGTGCAGCGCAGCTTCTTCTTCCCGCAATTGCAAAAGACTACGGAGTCGGTGCGTCGGGAGTAATCTGGATAAACGGATTAGGAGGTGGAATAGCTCTCGCGGCGGGTTCGCTCGGCGGCGCACTCATTCCGGCGGCATGGGACAACCGTATCGTTTATGCTGCTGCGGGTTTTCTGAATGCAGCTGCTGCAATCGTGCTTGTGGCGGCCGTTGGACCCGCAGGTTATCTTGTCGGCACAATTTTATATCTGGTGACGCAGGGTTTGTGCTGGGCAAGGTTCACCGCACTTATAGTTGAAATCGTCGGACCTGACACAAAAGACGCGAGCACGCTCTATAGCGCTCTATCGGCAGCCGGAAGCATCCCGCTCGCATACATGACATGGCTCGATGGGTTTGGTTACTCAAAACTCGGTACGCACGGTCTTCTTTGGACAGATGCCGTTGGAAACCTGATAGTGTTTGGGATAGTCGTGACCGTTTTTATGGTTGGAGGATTGAATTTTCGACATGCGCCAGGAGTAACGACAACCAAAACAGAGGAATGATTCTTGCGTTCGAGATCACAAAACCTGATCTTGAAGAGGGTCCAAAATATCGGGAAAATATTTTTTCAAAGGCGCAAGTAAAGAAAAGCGCTGCGCGGAGAATTCCTTAGCCACTTCCAGGGAGCGGGAATTTTCAAGAAAGCAAATGAGATTATCCGCGCAGGCCTCGCTGGACGAGGAGACAAAATCCGCTAAATTTTTCTGAGCAGAGCGGTTCCCCAGGAATCGGGGATTGCCACGGGCTTTTCGGGCTTGTCCGACAGGAATAAATTGAGGGCCCTTGAACATCCCCAATTTGATTCAGGGCTATTATAATCGTGGACGAAAATAAACCCGCCTTTGTGAACACGTGGGTAAAAAAATTCCAGGGCTGCGAGGGTCGGCTCATATTTGTCAAAGTCGACCATCACGAATGAGAATTCTTCGTTTTCCAACCCAATCGCGGTTTCGGGAAAATAACCCCTTCGTACCACGATGTTGGCGGTGTCGCCTATGTTACTTAGAACATCTTCCATGGAAGTATCTTTGAATCTTTCGTCGGACGCTGCGCTGGCATCCCGGGGATCGAATCCTTGGAATGTGTCGAAAAGAAAAAGCCGGCGGTCAGGGAATACTCTGTGAAGGAATTTGCTTAACATTCCCTTGTAGATTCCGCCATGGAGCCCGGAATATTATCATCGTGGATTCTTTGCAACGACAGGAAAACCGTCCCATATCGCACTGGATCGCCTGAAGCGACCAGTTCCATTTTTTGTTCTTGCGTCAGGTAAGGTACGAGAAACCAGTCAAAGATATTTGCGGGCATGTTTAATCCTTCTTGATAGCGACGCCTCTGGTTATTACTTTTTATATCGGAACTTTTCCTTGAAAGAACATCTGTCCTGGACTTTTTTCGACCGGTTCCGAACGTTCCAGCTTATTCGGATGAAAAATTTTTCTGGAGGTCGTCATGAGTTTTCTCAAAATCAGCCACATCGCAATTGCCGTTGAAGATCTTGAAGCGGCAGAAAAGGCGTTTGAAACGCTGCTGGGAAATAAAGTTGAGCTTGTCGAGGAAGTCCCGGATCAGAAAGTCCGTATCGGGATGATACCGGTCGGCGAGTCGAAGATCGAGCTCGCAGGTCCCACCGATCCATCGTCCACGATCTCGAAGTTCATCCGGAGGCGCGGGGAAGGAATCCACCACATTTGCTTTGAAGTCGAGAACGTCAAATCCGAGCTTTCCCGTTTGAAAGCCGCCGGCTTCCAGCTCATCGATGAGCAGCCGCGTTTGGGAGCGGATGGACATCTAATTGCGTTTATACATCCGAGGACCACAGGCGGTGTGCTTGTGGAGTTGAGCGAAAGACAAAAAGAAGTAAAAGATCAAAATGCAACGGTCAAAGTCAAAGCTCAAAAGTAAGAACTATGACGCCTCGGATTTGATTTCTCAATTATGAATTTGTAAATGGAAGATATAGAGATCCAGGATATCGGCTTCGAGCTGAAGGAAAAGCTCGACGACTTGCCGCGGCTTCCGGGAGTGTATCAATTCAAGAATGCCGAGGGGAGAATTATTTACGTCGGGAAGGCGAAAATCTTAAGGAACCGCGTCCGGTCATATTTTCAGAGGGGGCTTGGCGTCGTCTCGTCTCCGGCGATTCGGAGC
>Ga0335078_10009929_pt1 | contig 14096 bp, 17 predicted proteins | sample Lox_Sample_32_FD_206711 | JGI IMG/M metagenome (GOLD analysis project Ga0335078, IMG submission 206711) | Soil microbial communities from Loxahatchee National Wildlife Refuge, Florida, United States - Lox_Sample_3.2 | ecosystem: Environmental > Terrestrial > Soil > Wetlands | place: USA...
CGATCCAGATGGGCGCGCCGCCGGCGTGCGCGGCGGCGGGCGAGCCGAGCTGGCCGCGCACGATGGTTCCGCCATTGGCGGCCGTCACGGCGAGGATCTCGCTGTCGATCAGGACGAGCGTGCCGGCAGCGATCGCGCCCGAAGGGCTCAGGGCGGCGGCGGCATTGGTGAGCGCCGCGGTCAGCGTGAGCGAGGGCGGGGCGTTGGCCTCATCGACGTAGTAGATGGTGGCCGTGGCCGTCTTCACGGCGTCGATGTTGGATGAATTGGCGGGGAAGGTCAGGAGCCCGAACGTGAGGGTGGCGGGCGGCGCGTAGACGTAATCGCCGAAACCGTAGGCGCCCGCCACGATGAGATCGAACACTGGGGCGGGCGGCGGGCCGTTGTCGCCATCGGACGCAACCGTGAGCTGGGGCGCGGGATAGGGCACGAGGAACGGCACGGCGCCGCTGCCGAGCTGGTTGACGCTCCAGGCGATGACCTCAGTGGCGTCGGTCGCGACCCATCCGAGGAAGGCGTCGCCGGACGTGGTGGGCGTTTTTGTGGCGGCCCAGTAAAACCCGGCAGTGGAGTTGTAGAAGAGCCACGACTGCCGGCTCGCCGGCGCCGCGGGCAGCGCCGGGCCGGTCTGCGGCGTCTCGACAATGCCGCCCGAGATGAACGTACCCGGCCCGGGGTTCGGACTGGCGCTGGTGGGCGGATAGGCCACGGAGTAACTGATATGGGTCGAGTCCACCGCCAGCACGAAGGCTTCGCCCGCATCATAGCCAGTGGGGCTCATCTGGCTGATCTGCGCCAGGGAGCCAGCCTGAACCTGGTGCGCGCCGAGGGTGAGGGTGGCGACGCCGGCCGCCAGCGTGGGCACGTTGGGCGCGCCCAGCGGTGTCGAGGCCGTGGGCGTCTGCCAGGTGCCGGGATTGACGTCGAGCATCACGGCTACGCTGGTGGGGTTGACCGCCACCACCAGGGCGCCGGTGACGTTATAGCCGGCCGGGTTGATGCCTCCCACCGAGACCGTCTGGCCGACCTGGATGTTGTGCGAACCGATGGTGTACCAGGCCGCCGAAACCATGGAGTGCACGTCGAGCGCGAGCGCCTCGGCGAGCGCGGTGGGCAGCGTGACGGCCACGCCGGCGAACCACTGGGCCAGCGTCACCAGGTATTGCGTATTGGCCCAACTCGCGCCGGTGACGGTGTATTCGTCGGGCGGCGCGGCCGGACAGTACACCTGCGCTTGCGCGATCAGCGCGCCGAGCGAGATGGATGGCGTGAGGCCCGAGCCGCGATCGAGCACAAACCCGCCGCAGACTCCGGTACGGGCAAAGGTTGGGGCGGCTAGGAAAGTAGGCACGGGTGGAAGAAAAAGTCAAAAGTCAAAAGGCAAAAGTCAAAAGTCAAAACTGATTCGGTGCGCTCCGCGCATTCTTTCTCCTGACTTCCGACTCCTGGCTCGCGCCGATTCATCGCATCCTCTGCGCCAAGGTCACCACGAGGAGGATGCCGTCGCCGGTGTTTTGCTGCTGGCCGCCGCCAAAATAGGAGACCACGGTGCTGACCACACCGGTCAACTGGTTCACGTCGGCGGCGGCGCCGAGCAGCGTGCCGGAGCCCGAGCCGGCCCCGCGGGGCGGCGGCGTCTGGGTGCCGTTGCACGGCCCGGTGGCGGAGCCCATCCAGTACCAGGAGTGCGTGTAGATCAGCTCGCTGCGCTGATACTGGTAGGCGTCCGCGGCCGAGACCGGGAGGCTCACCGTCTCGCCGTTGCGGTAGTAGCCCCAAAACTGCTCGCACCGCACGGCAGCGAAGGCCGCGTTGGCGTTGAGCTGTTTCATGGTCACGTCGGTGGCAGCGTTGCCGTCGTCGAACGTGTCGGATGCGATTTCGGTAAAGCCCGGCGATTCGCTGAGGGTTAGCGACATTCAGTAAATCCTTCCTTGTCCGAACTTGAAGGCGTTGGTTCCGCTGCCCCATACGGCCGCCGGGGCCAGGCCGGTCAGGCCGGTGTCGAGCAGCTTGTAGGTCATCTTTCCGTTCTGGTAATCGGGCTCGCGGTCAATCACTTCCATCACGCGGCCGGCGATGCCCAGATTTCCGGTAACGACGTCGGGAATCCGCGGATGGGTAACCGCCACGTAGTCGCCGGTCCACACCGGCAGCGTCATGAGGAAGGCCTCGATGTTGTAGACCGGCGCGCCGCCGCGCAGTTCCCCGGACCCAGAGGAGGCCCCGCCGGCAAAGCGGCGGAACAGGCGGCGGCTTACCCACTGGGACCACCAGAAGGCGCCGCAGGGAGTGCGCAGGCCCTTGGAGTCCACGCGGAACTGCTGATCGCCGCGGCCGAAGGCGAGGATGGAATCGGCCTCGACGTAGGTGTTGTAGCTGCCGTAGTCGGACCCGGAGGATCCGTCCGACCCGCCGGAATCGAACTGCCACACGGCCTCGTTCATGAGGGGCTGCCGGTCCATCTTCGGCAGCACGGTCATGTTGTCCTGGGTGAAGGTGAAGACCGGCGAGGCGCCGGCCGCGGGCGGCTTGGGAGCGCGGAGAGAAAGCTGACCGGTGTTCAGCACCACCTGGTACAGGAGCGACGGCTTGAAGACTTCGGTTTCCAGAAACTGCTTGGCTTGGAAGGATTCCGTGAGGCGAAACAGGAACGGCCGCGCCGAGTAATACAGGCCCTCGGCCGGCCCGTTGAGCTGCTGGAGCCAAGCCAGGTCCACCGCGCTCGCCGGCAGCCCGACCGCGAACAGCAGCACCGAGAGATAGACGTCGATGGGCGAGCCGCACACGTACCACGGATTGTCGTCACTGAGCAGACCGCCGTTTTCGGGATGCAGATAGATGGTGGTCTTCTCCAGGAGCTGCGGATCGCGGCAGACGAAGATGAACGACGTGTACCCGTCCGAGGGGTTGATCTTGTAAACCGTGTAGGTGTGGAGCGGCACGAACTGCGCCCAGGACAGGCCGGGATAGCCGACGCTGAGGGTGGCGGTGAGCCCGACCAGCGTCGTGGCGCCGACAAACTGGCGGACCGCGCCGCCCACGTCGAGCACCTCACACTGCAGTTCGCCGATAGAGGAGGTGCACTGCACGATATCGATGGATTGCGACGCGCCGGTGGGAATGGTCAGCCACGGCGAATACGCGGGCGCGCCGGTGACGCCGAAACGCGTGAGGTCATGCGTGGTGTAGAGCGCCTCGGCGCCCACAGCGAAGGCGTAGATCGGCATTTTCAGCGGGGCGGCGTTGGCGGAGGACCACTGGCTGGCGGGGGTAATCATGGCAGACGACTCCGCGACGACGACCCCGCGCTCACGCGCGGGGCTGAAGTCATGAGGTCACCCCGTGCAAGCGGCGCAGCACGACGCCCGGATCGGGGGGGCACTGCGGATCCTGCAGGATGCGGAACAGGTAGGCGAAGGCGTACTTCTTGGGCGCGTTCCACTTTGGTTTCCACCCGGTGTCTTCGAGCACGCAGTTGTAGCAATCGGTCAGGCCCTGGTTGGGGTAGAACTGGAAGCCGCCGCCGGCCAAGGCGTACATGAGGAACGAGGCCCAGGCCGGCACGTCGTCATCGACGACCTGGTGCTCCATCCCGAACTCGATCAGGATGTCGAGGTTCTCCACCACGCGCTCGCGGACGGCGCCGCTGGTCGAGAGGTTGTCATGAACGCGGGCCTGGACGTAGGGGTGGAAATTCTGCGGCCCGCGGGTGAAGGTGAGGGTGACGTTGCCGCCGCCGGGGTTGTAGACGATCTTGGGATAGTTGGCGGTTGGCATTAGCGCACTACCTGGACGCCGGTGCTGGTGTTGGTGGCGGTGAGCGTCACGTCGCGGTTGAGGACGGCGTCGTTGATGGCGCTGGTCAGCTCGTCGATGTTGGTCCAGCCGACCAGGTTGCCCTGCACGTAGACGTGGACGCTCGGCTGCGATTGGCTGGCCGGCGTGCTGGCGCCGGAGCCGGAGGCTTCGCCTGCGGCCGCACCGCTACCGGACGGGCGCGCCTCGGTTCCAGCATTGCGCGAGGGCGCGGCGAAGCGGCCGGCAACGGCGGCGGCGCCGCCTACGGTGCCGAAGATGGCGGCCGAGGTGAAGGCCGCGTCGGCGCCCGCGAAATCGTGCTGAGCGAGACGAAGAAATCCGAGCGCCATGGCATAGATGGCCTGCACCATGCTTTCGGCGGCGATGGCTTCGAGCGTGGCCGCCAGCGCGGCGCGCATGGCCTCGCCGATCGACCGGCTGTAGACGATGGCGCTAGCGATGCCGCCGCCCATGCCCTGCGCCAGGTGCTCGAATGCCTGGCGTCCCATGCCATCGAGCGCTTCGAGCGACATTCGCAACATGAGCAGCGACTGGTTGGACGAGGTGACCCATTCTTTCAAGGCCGTCTCGTTGCCTCGCAACGTCTGCGCGAACTTAGAGCCGAACACGCCCTGCCAGCCCTGCGAGTTTTGAAGCGCGTTCAGGTCCTTCTGGTAAGCCGTCATCAGGGCGTCGACGACCTTAAAATAGGCGGTGTCCGCGGCGTCTTCTTGTTCCGGCCCGCGGGCGTTGTCGCGGGCCTCGTCACGCCGCGCCTGGGCTTGCGCGACCTGCTGGTCAAGCTCGGCGTCGAGCTTCTGGCGCGCGGTCATTTCTTCGGTGACCAGGCGCGTGAGGTGCTCGCGCAAGGCCGCCAGCTCGCGCGCGTAGCGCTCGCTCTGTTTCTGGTCGAAGTCGGCGTCTTGTTTCTCGGCCTCGTCTCGCATCTGCTGGCCGAGGCGGTCGCGTTCGATGAACTCGCCGCCCCAGCCGTCGAGAATGGAGGCGCTGGCCGCCTTGGTGGCGGCGGCGATCTGGTCCAGGCTGGCGGCAACGTGCGGCGGAAGCCCGGCCAGCTCGGCGTGCGCTTGGGAGGCATCGGCCGAGATGGTGAATAGGAGCGCGGCTGAATCGTTCAGAGCCATATCTGAGTTACGCGGCCGTCATCCGAGGAGGATAGTCGTGACGTCTCGATCGCCACCGCGGCCAGGGCCAGGTCGAACTCCAGCGCCGTCACCGGGTCCTGGATCGCCGCCAGGCTCGACGGCCGCTGAGCGAACAGCTTCGCCGTCGCCGCCAGGGCGATCGCCTGGTCGCCGGCCACGAAAGGAGCGGAGGGCGTCGGCCTCCTGGCGACGCATAGCCCAGCGCAGGATGAACAGAGCATCGTCGAGCGGGATGTCCCTGGGGTGGATCTCGTCCGCGCCCGGCGTGAGCGAGAGGCGCGGGGTCACCACGCACCAGAGAAGCAACTCGCGCGCGAAGGAGATGCTGGCGAGGGTGTGCTCGGTATCCGGACCGGTCCCGGATGGGGTGCCGGCGGGGCCGGGCTCGGAACGGGACGTTTCCGCCGCCAGGCCGAGCGGCAGATGACCCCACATCAGGAGTTGTGCGGGGTCGGGTCGCCGCGCGCGGATGGTCATGCCGCTCGGCAGTTGCAGGTCAGCGGCCTCCCGTTTGGCGGCGGCCTCAGCTTTGGCTTTCCACTCTTGCGCCGTCATCAGAGCGTCTCGTAGATGACGCCGACTTGCCGGCCGGCGGTGCGCGTGAGATCCGCGAAGCCCTTGAACTGCGCCTTGTAAATCGACTGCTTGGCGCGGCCGACCGTGGTCGAGAGGCCGAGCTGGCCGACAGCGTTGAACAGGATGGCGACCACCACTTTGCCCGAGGCGCCGCGCTTGTTGCTGATGAACGCGACGCACAGGCCGGTGGGCGAGCCGCCGGCGAGTCCGCCGAAGGTCAACTGGCTGTAGCCCGGCGACGCCTGGTGGGCATAGGCCCCGAAGGGGGCGCAGTTTTGGATGAGGGCCGGGTCGAGCTGCTTGAGCTCGACTTCGAGGCTCATCTCCAGACTCTGAAGGAAGAAGCCGACCGGCGCGTCGCACTGGTCGATCTTGATCTCCTCCATCTTCGGTGTCACGGCGATGGTGGTGGCGCCATCGGCCGCGCCGAGATGCACCGACGAAGGGTAGGCGGTGGAGTCGGGCGTCCACAAGCTGCCGACCGGGTCGAGCGTGAGCTGCGGGGTCGGGGAATCGGCCACACCCCCACCCACGATCCAGAGATCGCCGGGGCCCTGTTGGATATGAGTTACGTCGTAGTTAGTTGTTGTGCCTGTACCTGCCATAAATGTTTGTCACCTCTTGCACTACACGTCTTGCACTACACCGCTTGCACCGCCAGCTCTTCGTGAGTGACCACGAGGTGGACCTCCGGGAAACGGGCAAAGGTTGTGCCGCGCTCGTAGAGCGGGCCATAGTCGTGGACCTGGGGGTGGACGCGGATGATGTTCGCGCCCCAGTCGTTGGCCGGGTCGGCCATGAGGACCGCGTCCGAGACGGCCCGCACGTAATCGAGCGCCATGTCCACCATGGCCTCCGGCTCGCCGCCCACGATGCCGATTTTGACGGTCACGACCGATTGTTGCGGCAGGGTGTTCTCCTGGTCACGGATCTCGGTGCGCACGGGCATGACCCAGGCCTGCGGCGGGCTCGGCAGGATGCCGATGAACTCGCGACCGATCAAGGTGAAGGGCGCGCGCGGGGTGTCGTTGCTATCGGAAAGCGCCGTCAACAGATCGGGCGTGTACTTCTGGAGCACGGCGATCACGGCGTCGAGGACGGGGCCGATGTAGTCAGCCATGGGTTTCTCCATGAGGCCGGCCGCCAGCCGGCCCCGCCAGCTCCCGAGACAGGGCGATGAGCGCGGCTTCCAGGTCGCGCCGCGGGCGCAACACCGGCGCGCCGCCGGCGTAGATATAATCCTCGAGGCGCGACGCGCCGGCCAGCACTTTTTTGAGCGCGGCCAGACCGCAGTTGAAGCCGAAGCTCACCAGCGCCGCCGCCTCCAGCACCGGCCGGCCTTCGACCGCGCGCAACAGCGGGGCTTGATCGTCGGCGAACCAACGCGTCACAAGTTCCGGCGTGACGGGCGTCTCCGGCCCGACGCCCTTGGTGTGCCCGATACCGGCCGTCCAAACTCCGCGAGTGTCGCGATAGGGCGCGAGCTTCTTGCCTTCGATGGCCAGCAGCAACCTGGCGCTCAGCTCAGCGGCCGTCATCAGGCGCCTCCTCGGATTGCAAGCCGCTCTCGCTCGCGAGCCGAGCCAGATATGTTTGGATGTGCCGCATGACGGCGCTCCTGAACGCTTCGGAAAACTGAATCAGCGGCCGCGCGGGCATCCGGCGGGTGCCGGTCTGGTGATAGAGGCCATACGGCAGCCGCGAGCCCAGCGTCAACTCACCGCGGCCTTCGACGCACACGGCGTTGGGATCGTGGGGATCGGTGAGCGATTTTTCGAGGTCCCCGGTGCGCACCAGAATCGGGTTGCCGGGGAACCGCACGGCCCTCCACTTGGCGGTGCTCAAAGCCAGCGGCGCCCACGGCGAGCCGCCCTCGGCACCCTGACTGGCGAACTGCGCTTTTTCGAGCGCGTAGAAGTCGTCCTCGATCGCCGGCCAAACCGGCCGGCAATCATCCAAGCCCTCGGAGATGCGGGCGATGCCGCGGTGGATCGCGGTCTCGCCCGCCACTTCGATGCAGAGGGGCAGCATCAGCGGACCCCGCGCTCCCGCGCGGGGCTGAAGGCCCCGGTCACTTCTGGTCTCCGAAGGGGCTTTGCGCCGCGTGCGCCAGCGCGCCGCCCGCCACCAGAACCGCGCCGGCGGCGGTCGGGCTGCCGGTCGCGTGGCTCACCAGGGCGCCGACCAGCGCGTTCAGCGCCGCGGTGGCCACCAGCTTCAGAATTGCTTCCCAGTCCATTTAGAAATCTCCGAGGAATTTCTGTGACGCGGCCACCAGCGCCTCGCCGTCGGCCTTCTGTTGGTCCGTGAGGTTCTTCTGGCTGAGGAGGAAGCCGGCCAGCACGGACAACGCTTCCTGAATCACGAATTGCACCCAAAAGTTCATCGTCAAAACACCTTGTCTTTCCGGAATGCCGGATGGCACTCTCCAAAGGCCGCGAGTTGCGGCCGAGGTTCCACGGTAGCCGCCGCGGCCAGGAAGACTCTGTCGTACTCGCCTTCCCGCAGCGTCAGCATCTCGTCGTCGTACTGCTGGCGGAGCGTTTTGGCTACGTCCCATTCGCGCGCGCCCCACAGAGAGCCGACGGCGCCGGCCAGGTCGGCCGCCGCGCCCAGCCGGTTGATCATTTCGAGCAGGCCGGCCGGGGTTGTCATGCAGCCCGTAGGGGCCGGCGGCCATGCGGTGGGATCGAGCGGCAGGCCGCGCTTGGCCATGATGGCGGCCAGCGCCTGGCCGGCGCTCTCGATCCATTCGGTGATGCGGTCGTCGGAGATCTGGCCGCCGCGCTGGAAGCCGGGGACCATTCCGCAGACGGCGTCGATGGTGGTCCACCCCTGCAACAGCCCCGGCGGGAATTCCACGGTGAAGAGGATGACCGCCGAGGTGCTGCCGTCGCAGCCGATGGCGTACACGCCGACGGGCATAGTTCCGCCGCCCGGCCCTTCCAGGTTCGCTGGAATGGTTGCCGTCAGGGTGCCGTCGCGGTTGAGCGTGGTCGGCTGCAGCGTGGGGCAGGCGAGCCGGCAAGCGGCATCGAATCCGCTCCCCGCCGCCGTGATCGCCGTTCCCGGGGGACCGGAGAGCGGCGAAATCGATGTGAGCGTGACAGGCATAAGGTAACCGCTCCCTCAGGGTCGCGGCTCGGGCCTTTACATTCCGGTGGAACCGGCCGCCAGCGCGTAGAAAGTGGTGCCGTCGTAGACGAAGCTCTGCGCGTTGCACTTCGAGGCGGTGCCGGCGATGGTCATGGCTCCCTTGAAGTTGGCCGGCCAGGTCCAGGTGCGCGAACCGGTGCCGTCCTGGCACACCACGGCCGTGATGATCTGTCCGGCGGCCGCGTTGGTCACCGTCAGGGTCGAGTTGCCGGTGAGCGCGATCTCGAAGGAATTGGCGTTGGCCGCGTTGAAGGTCACCGACGAGGCGTAGCTGATGGGCGTTTGTGCCGGCACGACGCTGGTGGCCGAGACGGGCCCGCTGGACGAGAGCGAAGTCACACTCAGCGCGGAGCCGAGCTGCACGGTGTTGGTGAGGGCCTGCAGGCTCGAGCGCGTCAGGGTGGCGGTGACGGTCCCGCTGGTGTAGGACGATACCCGCGCCCGAACACTGCGCAGCCCTCCCGCGCCCACCTGCCAGATGCCGGCCGAGGTGGCGGAGGTTACGGCCGTCCCGCCGGCGATCGGCGCGGCCGGAACGGAGGTGTAATTCGCGCCATCCACGCTGCCCTCGAACTGCACGGTGGCCGAAAACGATCCGGCTAACTGGACCGCCACCACGCCGGCCCCGGTGACCACCGGCATGCTGACGCAGGCATTGACCGCGCAGCTCGACGAGGAGGCGGCGAGCGAACCGCTCTGGAGCAGATACACGTTCGCCGGGAGCTGTCCCCAGGAACCCGGTGTGGAGAGGCCCAGCGCCAGCAGCGCCAGCAGCGGGCGGGCCGGGAGCCGGCCCCCGGTCACGAGAATTGCGAAAAACGTTTTGATGGTTTTCATGGTCTTTGTCACCTCCCTAGGCACCGGCCGTTCCCAGGCAGCCCGTGTAGAGCGCGCCCAGTTCCGGCATCCAGATTTCCTGGTCGTAGTAGCGGTGCACCACGACGTAATCGGACACCTCCGGCTCCCAGAAATACTGCTGCACGAAGGCGTCGCCTTGCCCATCCATGCCGGGAACCTTTTCGAGGCCGGCCACCGCCGCGAGCGCGTTGGTCCAGACGGGCGTATAGCCGAGGGCCGGCGTCCGCAGGCCGGGATTCGGCGGCCGGTGGAAGAGCATTGCCTTCTGACCCCAGATAAAGGACTTCGCGGCGCCCAGCGCGGTGGCATACACGCGTCCGCCGACGAACAGATTGTCGAGCTCGAGCAGCTCGGCGAACTGCTCGACGGACACGCGCGCGTTGGTCACCTGCGGCGCGCCCGTGATGAGGCCGACCACGTTGCGGTTGGTGCGGATGGCCGTCCACACCGGCTTCGAGATCGCCAGGCTGTTGGGCGCGATGCCGCCCTGCAAGGCGATCGCGTCGATCTGAGCCTTGAGGTAGCTGTAGGGATCGAAGTCGGGCGAGTTCCAGGGCTGGTTCGCCTGATCCTGCGCGTAGCCGGCCGCGGCCATCTGCGAAGCGATCAACGCCGCTCCCGCCACCTCCTCGCTCAGGGACGATTTCTGGGTCAGCACGGCCGTGCTGTCGGCGAGCAGGTTGAGAGCCGGGTCGGCGTTGTTCTCGTTTTCACGCGAGATCTTGTCGCGGAGGGCGTGGCCGTTGCAGCGGAAGTTCACGGTGCTGAGCTTCCAGGTGCTGTCCTTGGCCTCGGCGCCGGCCGCGCGCGCGTCATCTTCGGAAACGAAGATTTCCTGGCCGTATTTCCAGACCACGTCGGACTGCTTCGGGCTGGGGAACGGCGGCAGAATCTCGCGAATGATGTTCTTGGCGTTCTCCCCCTGGTCCAGGTACGAAAGACTCAGGTTGGTCAACGCAGCGTCTATATGAACTAAGCCCGTAGGCACGTTCGCGTTCTCCCGAGCTATCAGCGGTCAGCCGGCTTGGCTGAGCTGATGCTCTTATATGCCGCGGCGTCCGGAGCCCGCTCTCCGGAAGACCTGGGATCAGCCGCTTGGCAGCGGCGGGCGCGCGTGGATCCAGGCTGCGCGCCCGCCCGATTAACGGGGTAAAAAGCCAGAAGTCAAAAGTGAGAGGTTTAGCTGGCTGAGATCTGCACCACGAACTCCTGCGTGGTCACAAACACGGTGTCGCCGGGGTTGACGGCGTCGGTCTCGGCCTTGCCGATGACGTTCACCTCGGCGACCGTACCGGGCGCCGCGTCCACGGCGGTCTGGCAATCCGCCACCTGGCCGCTGTTGTTGGCGATCTGCACCCAATGGCCGTGGGTGATGGCGCCGGCGGCGATCGCCCGGCAACGCGGGCCGCGCACGACGGGGATGGCAGGCTGGGTCGAATAGCCGCACTGGGCGGCGGACAGCGAATCCGACGCGAAACCCACGAAGCCCTTGGCATTCTGGGCCGCCGGCAGATTGCACCCGCCGGGGTTCTGGCCGGCGACCAGCGCGACAAACGCCGCGACGCCGTTGGTGCCCTCGAATTTGTAACTCTGGTAATCTTTCACCGGCTACCTCCCCATCTCGGTTTTCCATTCGCGCTCAAGCTGCGGGTGGTCCCGCAAGACGATCCACAGCGCCTCGCCGTAGTCGAGCTTGGGCCGTCCCTTTTCGCCGACCATCTCGCTGGCCGCGAGCTTCTGCCGCACCAACGCGCTGAGGCGGGCCCCGGCGCTGTCGAAGCCCTCATGCGCGGGCCCTTCGCCGGTCAGGCCGGTGCCGGCGATTCTGAGGTTGACGGCGGGCGTCATGGAGGCCGCGAGCTTGCGGAACTCCGCCAGGTCGCTGGCCGCGAGCTTGGCGTAGGAAGCGCGCTGGGACGGCAGAATTTTGCCGGCCGCCACGGCGGCGTCCAGTTCGCGCTCGGCTTGCTGAGCGCGCCACACCTCGGCGGCCACCAGGGTGGTGTCGCCGGTAAGCCGCAGCTGCTCTTCGAGCGGCGCAAAGTCGAGCTTGCCTTTGTCGTCGCGCCGCACGTCGTTCAGCGTCAGCACGCGGAGGCCGTCGATTTCCATCTCGGTCTCGGTGCTGTCGTCCGCCACGAGCCGGACTCTGCCCGCGGCGGCGGCTTTCACTTTCACGATTTTCACGTTCTTCTCCCTTCTCTCGGCCACGTCGCCGCGGTCGAAACTCCAGCCGTCGCTGGCCGCCAAGAGCGGCAGTTCCGGCAAATTCTCGAAGAGCGGGCGCTTGGTGAGCGCGCTCGAGGTGAGCGTCGCGCCTTGCGGCTCTCCGGTGATTTTGTCGCGGAGGCCCCACTCGATCACCGGCGAGGCATACTTGTAGTCGCGCGCGGCCACGCTGCGCGCGCCCTGCTCGGTGTACTCGACCCAGCCCCACAGCACGCCGGCCGCGTCCGGGGAGTCCTCGATCCGCTTCAGCCAGCCGGCCGTGGGGGCCGGGTTGCCGTCGCCGGCATGGAGCGTGGAATGCTCGTAATCGACCGGCACGTTGGCCTGCTTCTTGCGGAGGTTGAGGACGATGTCGGCGAGGTCCTGGCGCGTGACTTCGTAGCGCTGGCTACCCTTGTAGCCGCGGGTGGCGAGCGCCACCGGGAAACGCCGGGTTCCGTCCGCGGCGGCGCGCGAATCGCCGATGAGCAAGGCCAGGGGGCCGGTTCCCGCACAGGCGCCGGCCTCGAGATCCTTTTTCCACTCCTCCGGGAGGCGCGCTACGAAGGGTGCGCCTTTGCGTCTGGCGATGCGGATGATGTTGCGCTTGAGGGTGGCCGGGTCATAGTTGTCGCCGCCCGCGCGGCCGATGGACCGCGCCGCGTCGTGCACGTCCTCCGGCGTCTCGATCGGAAAGCTCCGATGCTGGCCGGCAAAGTCGCTCTCGTCCATCTGCTCGCGGTGAGGGCCGGACATCTCGCGGCCGGCCAGCACATTGGGATTGGCTTGCACTACGCTTCGCTCCTAGTCTCGCCGCTCGGCGGCGGAACGGGCCGGCCGGAAGCCGGCCCCACGGTGACGGCCTGGCGCATGCGCACGAGCTCGGCCCGCTCGACCTGCGGCGCGCCCATTTTTTGCCGGATCCACATTTCGAGATCCGGGTCAGGCACTAACAACTGGGCCGTCCCGAGCTTGGCCAGCGCGTCGGTCACCGAATCGAATTTCAAAGCCATGATCTGCTGGGGCACCAGGCGCGGCGGCCGAACTTTGTCGGGCTCGCCGTAGTTGAAGCGGGCCAGGCGCGCGATGGTGTGCCTGGAAAACACGTCGCCGATCTGGTTGGCCAGCGCCTGCAGCGAGAGGAAGAAGAAGTCCGACATGGTCTCGCCCAGGGAGCGGTTGCCGCTGCCGCGCGATTGCTGGCCCATGAGCATGAACGCCGCCAGGCCGGCCATGGAGATTTGCATGTTGTGGTGGGCGATGGAATCTTTCGGGTCGCGGAGGGCGCCGCGGACGCCCTGCAGCTCGAAGGAATAGCCGTGCGGCTGCATGAGGTAGGCGCTTTCGTGCGCTCCCAGGCGCCGCAGGAAGGCTTCGAAGGTCTCGCGGTCCTCGGCCTTGGCGTCTTCGGGGAGGGTGCCGACCGGCACGCCCATGCCGTTGCGCTCGCAGGCGATGGCGTCGATTTTGTAGAGGGCGCTCTTGGTATACCAGTGCTGGTACATCTCGCGCAGGATGGCGCGGCCGGCGAAATTCGCGCCTTCCTGCCGGAAGACATACATGGCGATCTTGTCGGCCGGCAGCCGGAACTCGGTGAAACTGCCGAGGTGGAAGCCGTGTTGGACCAACTCCAGCAGATTCTCGGTGGCCGGATCGACGGTCCAGGTGTAGAAAGTGAGGGGCATGCGGGCGGCGAGCTTGGCGAGACGCACCTGGCCATTGGTGATGGTCCACACGTCCTCATGGCAGGCGGCGCCGAAATCGAGGGCCAGGAGGAGGTTTTCGAGGGCGCAGTCGAACTCGATATCGTCGAAGAGGCATTTCTCGACGAACTCGGCGCACTCTTTTTCGACCGGCGTCGGCTGGTCGGGGGGCTGGATCATCCATTCGGCGCAGCGGATGGGCAGTTTCTGGGCCATCAAGGTGGCCGCGACCTGGGCGTCGCCGCGGCGCATTTTCTCATAGGTGCGATAGCTGGTGAAGGGGCCGCCGGAAAAGAGGGCGTTGTATTCGCCCAATTCGCGGATATAGCCCTGGCCGAAGATGCCGGTGCCGGTGGTGCCGTATTCGAGTATGCGGGGCTCGGGAGCGCTGGCGGCCGCGAGGGCACCGGGTGGCGGTTCGGCCAGGAGCCGCGGGAAGGGCGGCAGGTTGGCGATACCGAGTTGGGTCAGCCGCGCCATCTGGGCTCCTCCAGTTCGGCGCAGCGCTGGCGGGCGTCTTCCGCCAGGTGCTCGAGCAAGGACACGCGCCAGGCGCGCGCGGGTCGATGCCACCGTTCGAGGATCAGCAGGTCGCTCAGAAAATCGGCCTCGTCACGCATCTCTTCCG
>Ga0335078_10009931_pt1 | contig 14096 bp, 12 predicted proteins | sample Lox_Sample_32_FD_206711 | JGI IMG/M metagenome (GOLD analysis project Ga0335078, IMG submission 206711) | Soil microbial communities from Loxahatchee National Wildlife Refuge, Florida, United States - Lox_Sample_3.2 | ecosystem: Environmental > Terrestrial > Soil > Wetlands | place: USA...
CCGCGACCCGCACGTCCTATTCTTGTCTGTTCTTCCTCATAGGCGCCATGAGAGCGAGGGAGGGCGCAGTGCAGACAAGCAGCAAAGTAGCGTTGTTCACCGAGTCGGTGATCCGGGAGACGTTCCGGCTCGCTGCCGAGCACGGCGCGATCAATCTGGGCCAGGGTTTCCCGGACTTCCCCTGCCCACCGGAGCTAAAGGTTGCCGCCTGCGCAGCGATTAACGCCGATGACAATCAGTACCCGATGACCTATGGCACCCCGGCGTTGCGCGCGGCGATCTCGGCTAAGACCGCGTGGGCCTACCCGGGCTGGACGGTGGATCCCGACACGGAAATCTGCGTGACCTGCGGCGCCACCGAGGCCCTGGTCGCCGTGACCTTTGCCTTGCTCGAGCCCGGTGACGAGGTCGTTCTGTTCGAACCGTGGTATGAGAACTACGGGCCTGACGCCGTGCTGGCGGGAGCGGTGCCGAAGCCGGTGCTGTTGCGCGAGCCGGACTGGACTTTCGACGAGGCCGAGCTGCGTGCGGCGTTCGGCCCGCGCACGCGGGCGGTGTTCCTATGCCACCCGAACAACCCGACCGGCAAGGTCTTCACCGCCCAGGAGCTGACGCTCATCGGCGAGCTGTGTGCCCAGTGGGACGCGGTGCTGGTCGTGGACTCGATCTACGAGCACATCCACCAGCTCGGGCCCGGCGGATACCAGCCGCCGGCGCGGGTCCCCGGCCTGGAGGACCGAACGATCACGATCAACGCGCTGTCCAAGACATACGCGGTTACCGGATGGAGGGTCGGCTGGACAGTGGCACCGCCCGAGCTGTCGGCTGCGATCCGCAAGGTCCATGACTTCCTCACGATCGCCGCGCCTGCCCCGCTGCAGGCGGCCGGCGTCGCCGCGCTGGAGCTGCCGCCGTCGTACTACACGGGGCTGGCTGCTGCCTACCGCGAGCGGCGCGACCTGCTCTGTGCCGCACTGGAGAATCTGGGCTTTACGCTTCGGCGCCCGGACGGCGCCTACTACGTCCTGTGTGACATCGGCCGCTTGGACCCGGACGGTAACGGCGTCGCCTTCGCCCGGCGGCTGATCACCGAAATCGGAGTTTCATGCGTGCCCGCGGCGTCGTTCTGGCGACCGGAGAACGCCGCGATCGGGCGGGGGAAGGTGCGTTTTGCGTTCCCGAAGCGGACAGAAACCTTGACGGCGGCGATTACCCGGCTGCAACGGCTGGCCGGCTAACGATCTTTGATAATCGGTCAGCCACCCTGCCTCCAACTTCCCGCCCGCGGGCGCGGGGCCGCACTAGTCGATGCAGAACTCGTTCCCCTCCGGATCCGCCATGACCACGAAGTAGTTGTCATCGTTGACCGCGCGAAGCCGGTGCGCACCAAGCGCTGTCAGCCGCTCCGCAAAGGCGTCGATCTGTTCGGCCCGATCCGGGCTGCCGGCGGCAGGGGCGGCGAGATCGAGGTGAACCCGGTTCTTGACCGACTTCGGCTCAGGAACCCGCTGGAAGAACATCCTGGGCCGCACCCCGGCGGGATCTTCGATGGCGAAGGTGGCGTTGAGATCCTGCTCGGACCGGCCCTGTGACCGGAGGAAGTTGTGCCATCCTTCGACGTCCGGCGCCGGATACGCCAGAGCGGCGGCCCAGAACGTTCCCACTCGCGCCGGATCCAGGCAGTCGAACGTGATCTGAAGTCGTCCAGGCTCCATGACCGAACCATAGCCGCCGCCCGCCTGGAGCTTCACATCCTGGAGCCGGACAGCAGCCCAGGAACGGGTGGGATCCAGTCGTTGGCCACGGCCACGACCACGACCACGACCACGAATCAGCGGGGCCCTGACCAACGCGCGGTACGGCACGGGGTGCCTGCCCGATCTTCGCGGCGTTCGCGGTCGATCATCAGGCTGGCAGACTCTGAACGGTGCCGGCCGCGATGGCCTTGACGAGCTGGGCGTGGTCCTTTTCGTTCTGGTCGGCATACCGAACGGCGAACCGGCTGATCTCGGCGGTGAACCTGGGGCCCTTCCCGATGTAGCTGTCGATGGCTACCGGATCGCCGGTACGGGCGTGGGCGCGGGCGAGGGTCCCGCCGCACGCGGTGGCGAACTCGGCCAGACGGGGGGCGATCAGCTCCGTGGTCGGGATGATCTTCATGTCGCGGAACTGCCGGATGTAGTAGTCCCTGCCGTGCAGTGAGCCCCAGCCGACGAAGATGTCGGTGGCGCTCTGCAACATCCGCTTGCCGTGGATCACCCGTTCGCCGTGATTGCCGTAACGGCTGGGCTGGGTGTGCGCCTCATACACCGACGGCCCAGCCTGCTTAGCCTGCAGGAACAACGGGTCGACACCAGTCCGGCCCTCCAGCAAGACCAGATAGACCCGCATCCCGACGCTGCCCACCCCCACCACCTGGCGGACCACATCCACCGTGGTGAACCGGTCGAACAGGCTCCGCCGGTCTTCTTGGAGGGTCAGCCGGTACCCGGCGAGGAGGTCGTGGACGAGTTCGGCCTGCTCGTCGTCGCTGATCCTGGCCCGAACCGGGGGATCCTCGGTTATCCGGGGGCGCCCGTGCGCCATCGCGGTGAGTTTGGCGAACGCGCCCCGGCTGGTGCGGCGCCTGCGCTTCTTCTCGATGTGGATCGAGACCTGGCCGCGATCGGCCGGCTCGAAGTACTTGATCAGCTTGTCGGCACGCGTGCTGTCATACCAGATGTCGAGCTCTGGCATCGTCACGTAGCGGCGCATGCGCCTGCAATAGGCCTCGACCCCGGCGGTGACCGCGGCAGCGGCCCTGGCCGGCTTGATCCCGTTCTCCCGAGCGGCCACCACCAGACTGGCGGCAAAGCGTTTGACGTCCCACTCGAACGGGCCGGGAAGGGTCTCGTCGAAGTCGCGCAGGTCGAACGACAAGTTCCGCTCCGGCGTGGCCCACAGGCCGAAGTTCAGCACGTGGGCGTCCCCGCACAGCTGCACCGTCAGCCCGCTGTCCGGTCGGCAGGCGAGGTCGGCAGCCATGACCGCCGCGGCGCCCCGGTAGTAATTCCACGGTGAGACCGCCATCCGCTGATGCCGGATGGGAACCAGCTCCGGGGCCCGGATCTTGCTTTGGGCCAGGATGGTCTCCAGCGCGTCATGCCGACGGTCCGCCTCCGCCCAGGACCCCAGTGTGCTCCGGCCGACCCGCTTCCTGGCCGCCTTTCCAGATGCCCGCCGCTCGCCGCTCGTGGCCGGGAGATCCTGCAGCATCAGCCGAACCTGACCTTGCCGGCCACCATCTGGATGTCGTCGTCCCCGACGACGAGAACGGCGCGGTCATCGGGTGTATAGGGCCGCCAGGACACGGTGCCCTGGCGGTTAGGGTCGCCGTCGCGGACGAAGCCGATCCAGGCGTTGTGGAGGACGCTGGTAACGCGCTCCACTACCTCGGGGGAGAGGCCTTGGACGAAGGGGGCACTTCCCCATCGGCTGATGTTGGCGAAGGTGAAGGGCAGCTCCAGGCAATGGGTCGCGCCCAGAGCGCCACCGAGCAGGCGGGAAGTTACCTCGAACTGGTAGGCGTGCACCGGGCGGGATGCGGCCCGGGCGTCAGCAATGTGCACTCCAGCGCGGCGGAACAGATCGTCGGTGACGATCTGGGTGAGGACGTCGAGCGGGCGAGAGCCCGCGCGCGCCTGGGCGCAGGCCTCGTACAAGCCTCCCGCACGGTCCGGGTATCGAGTGCCCGTCCAGGCGATGACTTGTTCACGAGTGGTCGCGGCGTACTGGGGGTTCATGCCGAACGCGAATGACGCCTCATCGCGGGTCCAGCCAATCATCAGATCGATGCCGGTGTCCGTCAGGGCGTCAATCGGGTGCCGCGGCAAAGTGGCTTCATCGATCACCGGCAGGAACGCCAAAGACCACCCGCCGGGCTTGGCGTATTCACCGAGAACGCCGATGGTGCCCTCGATCAGCCGTTCCCAGGGCTCCTGGTGCAGCGCCTGCGGGTCAGTGAGCCCGAGCTGCCGCGCCAGCGACCGGGTCCGCTCAATCGCCTCCTCCGCAGCGGGAAGACTCAAGCCCAGCGGCGGGCTCTGCAGAATCGCCCGCTGGAACAGGCCTTGTGCGTCGGGGTGCTGGGCCAGAGCCGCGATCGAGAACGCACCGCCGGACTGGCCGGCGAGGGTAATGCGGCCCGGATCCCCGCCGAAGGCTGCCGCATTGGCGGCGACCCACCGCAGGGCCGCCACCTGGTCAGTGAGCCAGACGTTCGCATCACCGACGCCGGACAGGAAACCCAAGGGGCCCAGCCGGTAGTTGATCGAGATCCCCACGACATCGCCATGGCGAGCGAAGGTGTCGGCAGCATAGAAAGGCAGATTCCCGGAGCTGGTCAGGAACCCGCCACCGTGAATCCAGACCAGCACCGGGCGGCGGAGGTCATCGATGCCCGGCGTCCACACGTTGAGGGTCAGGCAGTCCTCCCCGAAGGGCGGCTGCCCATGAGAACCGACCGGCGGCAATCCTCCCGGTTGCCAAGGCTGGGGTGCCGACGGCCCGTACTGCGTCGCGTCGCGGATGCCGTCCCAACCCTTATGCGGCCGGGCCGCCTTCCAGCGAGCGCGGCCTGCGGGTGGGGCCGCGTAGGGCACACCGCGGAAGACGCACAGCCCGTCCTCGGCACACCCGCGCAGGGTTCCCAAGCTTGTGCGCGTGATCGGCGGTTCGGTCATCCCAGTCCCGTCCGACAGGTCATCGCCGCCAGCGAGGCGTGAATCAAGAAGGCAAGAAGAGCCGCAGGCCCGCGGGCATGTGCTGATCGTGACTGATCCGGCCCTCGAACACCCCGTTGACGTAGTCGGCCACGTTCTGCGGGAATGCCGCCTTCGGCGAATTCTCCGCGGTCAGCCTCAGGATCGTCGATGACTTGGTGTGGTGCTGAGCGGCCAGCTCGGCCAGGCTCATCGCCCCACCCGTGGTGTGCTCGATCACGGTGGCTCCTCTACCGGGCGCCAGACGGTCCGGCGCACTTCCTGTCACCACGGTAGTGACGAGTTCTGAGAGGTCCGCACCGGTACCGGCCATCCCGGCCCAGGGGGTGACGCCCTGGGCCGTGCGCCCGGGTCACCGGACCGAGCGACGCGGACGGAACTTGATCCAGGCCAGGATGCCGACGGCCACCAGCAGCAGCCACGGGGAAAACAGGATGTGCACCGCGAAACTGAGGACGATCAGGGCCACGATGACGGCGAGGGCGAGGGCGATGAACGCGAACATGGTGATCGGTCTCCATTCAAGGTCACAGGTGTTGTGCCGATGTCTCAAGGCTGCCGCCGCCGGCCGCCCGCGTCGATCGGGATCAGCCCCGGCTCGCCCCTGAGTTGCATCCCGGAGTCATCAGGGTCAACCCTGGCCGTTTTGGAGCGGGTTGTGCCATCAGCTGTCGAGGACGGCCAGGTCGTACCCGAGGAGGCGCTCGGGGTCGGCGACGATGTCGATTTCCGCGATCCTGCCGCGCGAGATGGTGAAGCCGATGACCGCGACCGGCTGCCCGGCCACGGCCGCGACCACACCCGCGGACCCGTTCACCAGGGCCGGCCGTACCAGGGCGGAGGCCTGGTGGACCCGGAGCCCATGGTCGAGAACGGCGGCCGGGCCGTGGACCACCACGGAAAGGTCCGGGCGCGCCGTGCCGCCGTCGGACCGCAGCACGACATCAGGGTCGAGGACGGCCACGAGCGCGGCGAGGTCGCCGTGGCGCGCCGCGGCGTAGAAGGCGTCGACCACTTCCCGCTGGCGGCCGATGTCCGGGTCGGGGGCGTGGGCCCCGGCGCCTCGCACCCGGCGCCGGGCCCGGCTGGCGAGCTGCCTGGCCGTGGCCGGAGGACGCCCCACCATGGGGGCGATCTCGTCGAAGGGCAGGCCGAACATGTCGTGCAGGACGAAGGTCAGCCGCTCGGCGGGGGTCAGCGTCTCCAGCACCACCTGCAGCGCCAGCCCGACCGAGTCGGCCAGCAGCACCTCATCCTCGGGGCTCAGCTCGCCCGCGCGGCTGATGACCGGGTCGGGGACGTGCACGCCCATGGGCTCTTCCCGCCGCGCTTTGCGCGTGCGCAGCACGTTCAGGCACACCCGGGCGACGACCGTGGTCAGCCAGGCGCCCAGGTTGCCGACACCGCTGGTGTCTGACCGGCTGAGGCGCAGCCAGGCTTCCTGGACGGCGTCGTCGGCCTCGGCCAGCGAGCCGAGCATCCGGTAGGCCACCGCCCGCAGCCGGGTCCGGTTCTCCTCGAAGCTCTCCGCCAGCCAGTCGGACTCGGTCATCTGTCACATTCCTCCGCCGCGACGTGTCGTCTAGGTGACACCTCAGATCTGCTCGATGTGACAAGGAGACGCAATCATGCGGGCACCATCAGGGCAAATGACCGCACCACTGCTGGAGGCCCGGCTGCGGGGCGGGGCGCTGGCCGGGGAATGGGTCCTGGACCCTGGCCCGTCCCGCATCCGGCTGAAGTCCAGGAACCTGCTGGGCCTGGTTCCGGTGCGCGGCGTCTTCCGCGAGGTGAGCGGGAACGGCGCGGTCTCTCCGGACGGAGAGGTCGGCGGCACCGTCACGGTGGCCGCGGCGTCCATCGACACCAAGAACGCCCGGCGCGACACCCATCTGCGCTCGGCAGACTTCTTCGACAGCGATCACTACCCGGAGATCACCTTCACCACGGACGGCATCCGGCCGTCTGGCCAGGGTGTCAGCGTGACCGGCGCGCTGACCGTGCGCGGCCGCACCCGGCCGCTGTCGTTCGACGCCACGGCATCCGCCCGGGACGACGGCGAGATCTGGATCGACGCCGAGGTCCAGATCAACCGGGCCGACTTCGGTCTTACCTGGAACCTGCTGGGCGCGGTCTCGATGGACAACACCCTCACCATCCACGCCGTGTTCACCCGGCGGTGAGGCACGCGGCCGCTCGGGAAACTAGCGTTCTTTGAGACGTTCGGCCAGGACCTGGGCCAGCGCGGCCCGAACCGTCGGCTCGGTGTCGACCAGCCACTGAAGATCCTCGCTGGTGAGACGCAGCAGCCGGCCGGGCTCGGCGCACCGCACGGTGGCCAGGCGGGTGTAGCCGTACCCGCCGCCCCAGTCGCGCGCGGCGAGCTCACCGAAGTGGTCACCGGGGCCGATGGTGCGGATCGGCCGGTCGTCGATGAACACGTCGTAGCGGCCGGACAGGGTGAGGTAGAAGAACCGGTCCGAGTCCCACCGGCGCACGACCTCCTGGCCGGCGGCCACGTCGAGGCCGGTGGCCCGGGCCCGGATGGCCCTGATCGTGGCGTCGGCCACGCCCGCGAGCAGGGCGATGCCGCGCAGCGCGTCGTGCTCGGGATCCGCCACCGCGCCGGCCAGGGAATCCGCGGCGGCACCACCCGGCTCGGCCGCGGGCCGGGCCGCGCCGGCGAAGTGCTCGATGACCCGGCGCACGTCCTCCTCCGAGCTGGTCGGGTTGAGCACGCACAGCCGGATCGCGTGCCGCCCGGCCAGCCGGGTGGTGGACACCAGCCCGGTGCCGCTGCGTTCCAGCTCGTCGACCAGGGCCAGGCCGAGGCGCTCGGTCTCGGCCTCACCGGCCCCGGGCCACTCCCGGCGGAAGCAGACGATCCCCAGGGTGGCCGGGGCCATCAGCGTGAGCTCGGCCCGGCCGCGGACCAGGGACTCGGCGTACTCGGCCAGCTCGAGCCCGCGCTGCACGGCGGCGCGGAACGCGGCCAGGCCGAAGGTCTGCACCGACATCCACACCTTCAGCGCCCGGAACCCGCGCGACAGCTGCAGCCCCCGGTCGGCGAGGTTGACCTCGCCCTCGTCGCGGGCACCGGCGTTGTCGAGGTAGTCGGGATGGATGGCGAACGTCCGCTCCAGCCGGGCCCCGTCGCGGATCAGCACGCTGCCGCACTCCATGGGCTGGAACAGCCACTTGTGCGGGTCCAGGGTCACCGAGTCGGCGCGCTCGATCCCGGCCAGCGCGGCCCGCCCTTTGGGCGCCAGGGCCGCGAACCCGCCGTACGCCGCGTCGACGTGCAGCCACAGGCCCTCGGCGGCGCAGGTGCTGGCCAGGTCGCCGAGCGGATCCACGGCCCCGGTGTTGGTCGACCCGGCGCTGGCGCACAGCGCGAACGGGATGCGCCCGGCGGCCCGGTCGGCCCGGACCGCGGCCGCCACCGTCTCCGGCACCAGGCGCCAGCGGTCGTCGGTCGGCAGCACCCGCACCTGCTGCGGCCGCAGGCCCATGGCCCGGGCCGTGCGGGCCAGGGACGAATGGGCCTGGTCCGACACGTACACGACGCTGTCGCCTGACGGCCCGCCTGCGGCCTCCCGCGCCACCAGCAGCGCGGTGAGATTGGCCGCAGAACCGCCGGTCACCAGCAGGCCCGCGGTGCTGTCGGGCATCCCGAGCCAGGTGCGGAACCAGCCGACGACCTCGAGTTCGATCTGCGTGGCGGCGGCCGCCTCCATCCACGCCCCGCAGTACGGGTTGGCGGCGGCAGCGATGAGTTCCGCCAGCGCCGCTGGCCAGGTAGTAAAACTTGGGATGAACGCAAAATACGCGGGGTGATCGGTCCGGCTAGCCTGGGGAAGCACGTCGGCGAGTACCCGCGCGAGCACGGCCGCATAGTCGCCGGGCCGCTCGGGCGGCGGGCCGCCGAGCCGCGCGCGCATCTCGGCCGGCCCGGCCCGGCGCAGCACCGGGCCGGCCGCCGGGTCGGCCAGCCGGTCGACAAGCGCGTCCACGGTGGCGTACCCGGCGCGCCGCATGGCCTCGATGTCCATGGCCAGTGGATGTTCCACGGCTTGCCCCCCTCAACGACCGGCGCTCACGGTAGCCGATTGATCGGCATACCGCACGCCAGGTACGGTCGGACCAGCCTGGGGGAGGGGATGGCGCCGTGCGGAGATTCTCCCGCGTCATGAGGGCGACCATCGCCGATCACGCCATCGCCCGCATCACCGCGGCGTATGTGCTGTTCATCGTGGCCGAGTACGCGTCCTGGATCGGCATGCTGGTGTTCGCCTTCCACCACGGCGGGGCCACGGCGTCCGGGCTGGTCGCGGTGGCCCAGCTGGTGCCCGGCATCTTCCTGGCCCCGGCGCTGGCCACGCTCGCGGACCGCCGGTCGCCGTCCGAGCTGCTGGTGGGCGGGTACGTGGCGCAGGGGCTGGCCATGGCCGGGGTGGCCATCTCGCTGTGGGCCGGCGCCCCGCCGCTGGTCGCCTACGGCCTGGCCGTGGTGGCCTGCACGGCGGTCACCACCACCCGGCCCGCGCAGTTCTCCATGCTGCCGGCGCTGGCCAGGGACGCCCAGCAGCTGGCGGCGGCCAACGTGGTGGCCGGCTGGGCGGAGAGCACCGGGGTGGTCCTGGCCGCGCTGCTCGCCGCGCGGTTCCTCGGCCTGGGCCAGATCGGCGTGCTGTTCGCGGTCTGCGCCGGATTCGCCGCCGCGGCCGCCGTGCTCGTGGCGCCGGTGCGGGTCTCCGGGATCGCCCTGGCCGGCGAGGGCGAGGAGCCGGCCGGTGCGAGCACGGTACTCGAAGGGGCCAGGGAGGTCGCCGGGCATCCCCGGCCCCGGCTCCTGGTCAGCCTGCTGACCGCGCAGTACGTCATGGTCGGCGCGCTCGACGTGCTGTTCGTGGTGGTGGCCATCCAGGTGCTGGGCCGGGGCCAGGGCTGGGTCGGCTACCTCAACACCGCTTACGGCGCGGGCGCGCTGGCCGCCGGGATCCTCACCGCCCACCTGATGGGCCGGCGCCTGGGCCGGGTGGTCGCGGCCGCCGTCGCCGCGGTCGGCACCGGCCTGATTCTCATCGCGTTCTTCGATGCCGTGGGCGTGGTCGTGGGCCTGCTGGCCCTGGTCGGCGCGGGCCAGGCGGTGCTGGTCATCGCCGCCCACACGATGCTGCAGCGGGTGGTGGCCGCGCAGGTGATCGGGCGGGTGTTCGGGATGGTCGAGGGCCTGTCCATGGCCGGTCTGGCGCTGGGGGCCGGGCTCACCCCGCTGCTGATCCACGCCGGCGGCTACCGGCTCGCGCTGATCGTGATCGGCGGCCTGCTCCCGGCCACGGCGCTGACCGGGATCAGAACCCTGCGCCACCTCGACGAGGGCCGGACCGTCCCGATCGTTGAGGTCGCGCTGCTGCGCTCGCTGCCGCATTTCGCCGACCTGCCCGGCCCCGCGCTGGAGACCCTGGCCGGCGCGCTGGAGCGGGTGGACGCGGAGCCCGGCCAGGTGATCATCAGGCAGGGCGAGGACGGCGACCGGTTCTACGCCATCGCCGACGGGGAGGTCGCGGTCTCGGTCGGCGGGCGGCCCCGGGGTACCCGGGGCCGCGGCACCGGCCTGGGCGAGATCGCCCTGCTCCGGCGGGTGCCCCGCACCGCCACGGTCACGGCCGTAGGCCCGGTGACCCTGTACGCGCTGGACTCGGCCACGTTCCTGGCCGCGGTCACCGGCCACGCGCCGACCCGGCGCCAGGCCGACCGGGTCGCCGCCGGCTGGGCCGACGCCGACGCGGGCTGACCCTACTGGTCTTCCCGGTGGCTTCGGACGGGATCCAGGAGATGCTGGTCACCGACGACTCAATGCGCATGAAAGCCCCCCTGACCCGCTCAGGACACCACGGCCGGCGCGCTTCGCGCCAGGGCCCGGCGGCCGCGGCGTGGCCGGGCCGCCCGCGGCGCGCCCCGGCCCGTGCGACATTCTGGGTTACGTGTCGAGGTGACGGGAGTTGTGCGATGAGTACTCAGGTCCGCGGGTTGCTGGCGGCCGGGTTCGGGCAGCTGCGGCACGAGCCGACAGCCAAGCGCATCCGCGCCGAGCTGGGCGGCCGCACCGTGGTGGACAGCACCCGGGCGCTGCTGGTCTGGGAACCGCGCCGCATCGTGCCGTCCTACGCCGTGCCCGCGGACGACGTGCGCAGTGAGCTGCCCGAGGCGGGTGCCGCAGCCGCCGCCGTCCCGGACGACCTGGGCAGCCGGCTGCCCGACGTGTCCGACCGGCCGGTGCTCGACCCGTCGGTCCCGTTCGCCGTGCACACGGCCGGGGGGCAGGCGGTCGACGTGCAAGACCGGCCCGGCGCCGGGTTCCGGCCGGCCGACACCGACCTGGCCGGGTACGTGATCCTCGACTTCACGGCGTTCGACGCCTGGTACGAGGAGGACCAGCGGAACGTGGCGCACCCGCGTGACCCGTTCCACCGGGTCGACGTGCTGCCCAGCTCACGCGCGGTCCGCCTCGAGCTGGACGGCCACGTGCTCGCCGAGTCGTCCCGGCCCATGCTGCTGTTCGAGACCATGCTGCCGACCCGGTTCTATCTGCCGCGCGGCGACATCCGGGCCGAGCTGACCCCGACCAGCACGCACACCTACTGCGCGTACAAGGGCCAGGCGTCGTACTGGTCGGTCTCGGCCGGCGGCCGCACGCTGACCGACGTGGCCTGGACCTATAACGAGCCGCGGCACGACGCGGCCGAGGTCCGCGGGCTGGTCGCGTTCTTCAACGAGCGGGTCGACGTCGTCCTGGACGGCCAGCGCCAGGACCGGCCAATCACCCCGTGGTCGCCCCGGGCTGGCCGCTAGCCAGTTATCGCGGCGCCGATCAGATCAGCAGCTTGCCGCCGATCAGCAACGCGGCCGCCGCGCCGAGCTGCCAGATACCGACCCACAGCCGGGCAGGTAAGTGAGTCCTGCTGGCGAGGGCAGGTGCATCACCGCCCTGCCCCTTGTATATGAGTACCGATCTGAACCCGGACAGCAGCAAGAGCCAGGTGAGGACGTACGCCAGAGCCGTCTCCGAGCCGATGCTCCCGTAGCGGGCGAACAGGTAAATCACGGTGCCGGTGAGCACGACGGCACAGACCCCGAAGACGTTGCGGACCGTGATCAGCAGGATGGCGAGCAGGAGCAGGGCCAGCCACAGCACGGCGACGATATGGCCTATCGAGATCAGCTTGGCCGCGCCGAGGCCGAAGGCGCCAGGGCCGAGATAGCCGACGAAGAGGTACAGGAAGCCACCCTTGGTTGATCGCGTCTCCCCGCTGCCGTTCGGCTTGATCGTCACGCTCTGGATCGTGCCACCCAGGCCCGAGCCGACCAGCGCATGAGCACCCTCGTGCGCGATCGTGTCGGCATGTTGCACCACCAGCCAGGTGGGTAACACGATCACCACGAGCACAGCCAGGCCGAGAAGAACGACGGTCGCCGCCGGCAACGGCGCCTGGATCTGGCCAATCCGCTCCAGCATGGTGTCGAGTGGGGGCGCGGGCATTCCGCCTCTTCCTGCCGCGGACTCTCCCTAACCATTCCCATCCGGGCCTGGCCGGAAGCATCAGGACCGCCCCACGAGCGGCTGCGTCAGACCGGAGCTGTCCAGGGGCTGACCCAGTCCCGGTCCAGCAGGCCGGGCCGCTCCAGATACTTGATCATGACCTGAACCGTGTCCCTGGCGTCCTGGGTCAGCTGGTAGCACTGCTCGGCCGAGTGGCACAGCTCGGGCGCGAACCCGCGCGCGGCCGCCACCACCTGGTCTGCGTAACGGCTCAGGTCGGCGGCGTCCGCCGGGCTCAGCGGCCACGGCTCGTCACCGCCCGCGCCGCCGAAGCTGGCCAACTGGGCGCCGAGCCAGGCCCAGGGGTCGGCGGTCAGCGCCTGGTCCCAGTTCCGGCCGGACGGCTCGTCGCCGGCGAACTGCGGGTGGTAGTGCGCGACCGAGTAGTTGCCAGGCGGGCCGTCCAGCCGGTCGAACAGGTCGGCTCGCCACAGCGGCCGGTCGGCGGCGATCAGCTGGGCGGCCGACTCGCTGCCGCGGTGCGGGGGCCGCGGCCGTTCCCTTACCTCGACCCGGGCCCCGTGCTCCATCGACGCATCGCCGAGGTTGATCTCGAACCAGTGCCGCGCGATCACCGCGCAGTTCGAGAACGCGAACATCTGCAGCACACGACCTCCCCGACGCCTGTTGCCTGCCCAGCGCCAGCCTAAGACCGAGGCCGATCTTGCGACACGCCGGCGGCAGCCGCTGCGGTAACATCACCCGCCTCCGGGCGCTTGACCCGCGCGCTGGGGTGGCGTAACGGCACATGAGGCAGTTAGCGGAGGTGGCGGCCAGTGGCAGGACAGGGTTCGGCGTCATCGCCGGGCAGACTGCGTGACTTCGGCATCGCGATCGGGCGGTACCCGGCCGGCCGGTTCAACGCGATCACCGACGTCGCGGGCGTCCGGGTCGGGCACGAGACCATCGTCAGCGGGTCGGGCCCGCTGGCCCGCGGGCAGGGCCCGGTGCGCACCGGCGTGACCGTCGTGCTGCCCGGACCCGAGCCGTGGGACCGGCCGAGGTTCGCGGGCTTCCACCGGGTCTCCGGGGTCGGCGAGCTCACCGGGCTGACCGTGGTGGCCGAGTGGGGCATGCTGAAGGGCCCGATCGGGCTGACCAGCACCTGGTCGGTCGGCACGGTCAGGGATGCGCTGGTGGGAGCCGCGATCGCGGAGCGCGGCGGGGCGTCGCCGCTGTGGGCGATGCCCGTGGTCGGCGAGACCTGGGACGGGCTGCTCAGCGACGTCGAAGGGCAGCACGTCCGGGCCGGGCATGTCGTAGCCGCGCTGGGCCGGGCCGGAGACGGGCCGGTCGCCGAGGGCAACGTCGGGGGCGGGACCGGGATGGTGTGCCACGGGTTCAAGGGCGGCAGCGGCACGTCGTCGCGGCTGGTCGCGTTCGGCGCCGCCCAGTACACCGTGGGCGTGCTGGTGCAGGCCAACCACGGGCACCGGGACCGGCTGCGCATCAACGGGCACGCGATCGGGTCTCTGTTCAGCGTGGCCGACGTGCCCATCCCGGCGGACGCCGGCCACATGTACGGGCGCACGGCGCTCGAGCCGCCGGCCGGCCGGGGCGGCTCGGTGATCGTCATCGTGGCCACCGACGCGCCGCTGCTGCCGCAGCAGTGCACCCGGCTGGCCCAGCGCGCGTCGTTCGGCATCGCCAGGACCGGGGGCGCGGGCGAGAACTGGAGCGGCGACATGCTGCTCGCGTTCTCGACCGCCAACCCGCAGATCGCCGACGCGCAC
>Ga0335078_10009932_pt1 | contig 14096 bp, 13 predicted proteins | sample Lox_Sample_32_FD_206711 | JGI IMG/M metagenome (GOLD analysis project Ga0335078, IMG submission 206711) | Soil microbial communities from Loxahatchee National Wildlife Refuge, Florida, United States - Lox_Sample_3.2 | ecosystem: Environmental > Terrestrial > Soil > Wetlands | place: USA...
TTTTCCGCCTTGGCCATGCCGGCGATCAAGTCGACCATCGGCAGGGCTTCCGACTTCGAGATTACCTTCGGCGCGAATTGCGGATCGATGAGTACGACGTCGGCGCCGGTCGCGCGGATCTTGTCGACGCCGAGGTGAATCGAAGCGCCGTGGTTGCCCAGTTGATGATCGCGGATCACCGAATTGGTGCCGAGCTGCCAGAGTACCAAGTCGGGCTTGGCCGCCACCACGGCCGTGTCGAAGCGCTTGAGCATGTCGGCGACTTCCTCGCCGCCGACGCCGCGATTGAGCACGGTGATGGCGTGGCCCGGGAAACGTTGCTTGAGCTCGAGCGCGAGCCGGCTCGGATAGTTCGCGGCGGGCGAGCTCGCGCCGGTGCCGGCCGTCGAAGACGAGCCAATGGCCACGACTGTGATCGGCTCGCCGCTTGCGAGCTTCTGCGCGAAATGCGGGAGCGGATTGCTCAAACGGATAAGATCGAGCGGGGTATCGCAGCTCGGTGCCGGCGTCTCGGAACGCGCGGCAAGCGGCATGGCCGCTATCGTCAACAGCGCGGCGACGGCCGCCCGCTTCACTGCCCGAATTCCCAGCACGGCATTTCCCCCGAATTTCCCTTAACGGCCGCTCTCAGCATGCGGCGCGTCGGGCCTGGCCGCTTCGACCATAAGTTTGGCCAGCAAGCGTCCTATGCAATCGTGAACACGCTCAGCAATGTCAAGTTTTTTCGTTGCTGAATCTAAATCGAACGTCCCGAGATCGGCCCAAAGCTTCATGATGCTGAATCGGTCGAGCATCGGCACTTCTTGCTGCAGTGCAACCCAACGCATGATTTCAGCGTAGGTCCCCAAAGCGATCATCGATTCTGTCCGCGGGCTGTACTGCGCATTGACCAAAATAACGTCAGCGCCTGCGGATCGGGCAATGTTAATACCACGGTCGAGTGCTGCCTTGAATTGATCCGTGTCAACCGACTGCATGGCGTCGACGGTGCCGGTTTGCCAGACCACAAGTGTGGGCTTCGCAGCCGCCAGGGCAGTTGCCAGCCCCTTCACCATTTGCGCGGCGGTGCGGCGCGCTTTGACATCGGTCGTCACCGTCACGGTGACGCCGGGCAAGCGCTCGGTGAGCGCGTTTTGCAGCCGTGCCGGGTACGCATTCTTGGCGCCATTCGGCCCCGGCAGCGCCGATGAACCGGCACCGACAACGAGAATAGTGAGGCGCTTGGCGGCGAGCGCGTGCTCGACCTGGGGCAGCGGAAAATCCTGCTCGACCTGCGGGTCGGCGACTTGGCAGACGGCCGGCATGGTGGCCCCGGCCGGGCCGGCATACGCCAGCAATGCCAGCAAAAGTAGAACGCGCCCCGTCATGCGTCGCCCCCCGCGTAGCCCGGCTTGATCTGCGGCGGACGCGGTCCTCTTTCCATCCGCTTATACCATGAAACCAGCGCCGCAACGCCAACCATAATGGCGATGCCCGAGGCGCTGACGATGACCTGCATGAGCAGCCGGTTCGACACCTCAGTGAACACGAAGTGGCCGGCAAAGGCGAGAAACACTCCGAGGCAGAAGGTTTCCAGCGAATGCTGCCCGCACACGATGGCCGGCCAGAACGCCCGCGATTTCAACAACGGCCAGTCGCGCGGCACGAACCACACCGTAATCACCGCCAGCGACAGGAAATGCAGAATGCGCAGCACGTCGAGATTGGTCTTGTCGATCGGATAGATCGCCTCGGCAAGCGCGTGCGGAACGAACACGGCAAGGCGGGGAAAATACCAGGTCATGGCAATGCAGAATGCGAAAACGAGATACGCGGCGGCAAGCCCGATCACGATGCGCGAATTAGCCCAGCGCGACAGTCGCCGCGCGCCGCCGAGCGCGCACCAGGCGCCGAACACGAACAACAATTGCCAGGCAAACGGGTTGAACACCCAGACCCCGTTCGGATAGGCCGGAATGGCCCAGTCGAACCACCAGGTCAGCGCGTAGAGCAGCGCCGAACCGATCAGCGCGGCGGACGGCGCCCGCAACAATAGCCACAACATCGGCGGGAACCACGCCAATAACACGATGTAGAGCGGCAACACGTCCATATTCACTGGCTTGAACTTGAGGATCAGCGCCTGAAGGATGGTGACGTCGGGATTTTTCAGAAAATCGAGCACGCCCATCTCTTCGGTATAGAGCGGGTTGTCGAATGAGTTCGCGACATAGGCAATCTCGGCGAGATAGATCGCGAACAGGAACACGTGCGCGACATAAATCTGCCAAGCGCGCTTGAGCACGCGGGCGCTGGCAACGATGAATCCGTGCTCGTGCATAGCGCGGCCATAGACGAAAGCCGCGGTGTAGCCGGAGATGAAGACGAAAATCTCGGTAGCGTCGGAAAAGCCATAATTGCGAATGGTAATCCAGCTCACCGCATTGGAGGGAATGTGATCGAGGAAAATCAGCCAGAGCGCGATGCCGCGGAACAAGTCAAGCCTGAGATCGCGTTCGGTCGAAACGGGGGCCATGGACGGCTTTTCTTTCCTGCGGTCTTTCCGCCATAATCCCGGCCCGCAACCGGATGGCAAGTCCGCACGACGTAAATTGTTCGGCACCAGATCGATGTACCGCGCCGTAACCCGCAGAATCGAAGTCACCGTCACGCCGCGTTTCCTTGCGGATCGCTCGGCGCCGGCAGAAAGCTATTATTTCTGGGCTTACACCATCGACATCGCCAATTTGGGAACTGAAACCGTGCAGCTCAAGACGCGACACTGGCGCATCACCGACGCGCTCGGCCGACTGCAGGAAGTCAAAGGCCCCGGGGTCGTCGGCGAGGAACCGGTGCTCAAGCCCGGCGAGTCGTTCGAATACACCAGCGGCGTACCGCTACAGACGCCGTCCGGCTTCATGGTCGGCAGCTACGGCATGGTGACGGCGGACGGTGAGCATTTCGACATCGACGTTCCCGCGTTCTCGCTCGATTCGAGTTACGCCGAGCGGACGATTAATTGATGCACGACGCGTCACTCAGCGTTCGCGCCGACTTCGCCCGGCGCGAATATATAATTGGCGCTGCAGAATTCGCAGGTGACGGAAATCTTGCCATGTTCGACCATATGGTCGCGGTCGTCCTGTGAAAAACTCTTGAGCATCGCTTCGACATTCGCGCGCGAACACGAGCATTCGGCGCGCATGCGACTGCCGCGGAAAACCCGCACGCCCGGTTCGTGGAACAGCCGGTAAACGAGCCGTTCGCTCGACAGGTCGGGGTCGATCAATTCGACGTCCTCGACGGTGGAGACGAGCGCCCGCCCCTCGACCCAGGCCTCGTCTTCCTCGACGACATGCGGCGCCGTGCCTGCGGGCGCATCGCCCGGATCGAGATCAGCGACGCGCGCGCGTTCGGGCGACTTCGGCAGGAACTGCAGCAAGATGCCGCCGGCGCGCCAACGATGGCTGGCACCGCCGGCGCCCGCGAGCAGCTCTTCTGCCACCGCCAGGCGCACCCGCGTGGGGATTTGCTCGGAGCGGAGGAAATACTCGTGCGCCGCATCCTCCAGTGAGCCGCCGTCCAAAGCGACGAGGCCCTGATAGCGGTTCATATCCGGCCCCTGATCGATGGTCATGGCGAGATGACCCTTGCCGAGAAGATGACCCGCATCCGCCATATTGGCCGCGATGACCTCGGCTACTTGGCCTTTGTCGAAGCGCGCGCAGGCCCGCACTTTGTCCGGCGCGACGAAATCCACCACCAGCATGCGCACCGGTCCGTCACTCTGCGTTTGCAGGATGAAGCGGCCGTCGATCTTCAACGCGGATCCGAGCATGACGGTGAGCACCACCGCCTCGCCGAGGAGCTTGGCGACGGGCTGCGGATAGGCGTGGCGGGTGAGAATTTCGTCGACCACCGGCCCCAGCCGCACGACGCGGCCGCGCAGGTCGAGCGAGGCGACCTCGAACGGCGTAACGACGTCGTCGGTCGGCGTCGCCGATGGCGCGCGGGAGGGGATTTCGATGCGGGGATTAACGGCGGGATCGGTCATGGGCGATATGTAGCGTTCATTGCCGCTAAAGCGAGCCCCCGCAAAGGGATCCGGCGACGCCCCGGAATGACCATCAGGCGTCGGCGTGCAAGCACCAGGCCAGAAGGCCCTTCTGCGCATGCAGGCGGTTTTCCGCCTCGTCGAACACCACCGACTGCGGGCCGTCCATGACCTCGTCGGTAACCTCCTGCCCGCGATGCGCCGGCAGACAATGCATGAACAGCGCGTCGGGCTTGGCCTTGGCCATGAGCCGGGTGTTGACCTGATAGCGCTTGAGCACGTTGTGACGCGTCTTGGCGTCGTGGTCGCCCATCGACACCCAGGTATCGGTGACGACGCAGTCGGCGTCCTTAACCGCGGCTTCCGGGTCCTCGCCGATCGCGATCGTGGCGCCGGACGACTTCACCCAGTCCATCAGCCATTTCTTTGGGCGAAGCTCGGGCGGCGTCGCCACGCGCAGGGCAAAGTCGAAGCGCTCGGCCGCATGCATCCACGACGCCAGCACGTTGTTGGCGTCGCCCGACCAGGCCACGGTGCGGCCGCGGATCGGTCCGCGATGCTCCTCGAAAGTCATCACATCGGCCAGCACCTGACAGGGATGCGAGCGGCGGGTGAGCCCGTTGATGACGGGGATCGTGGCGTAGCGCGCGATCTCGGCCACCGCCTCGTGATCGAGGATGCGGATCATGATGGCATCGACATAGCGCGAAAGCACGCGCGCGGTGTCGGCCAGCGTCTCGCCACGGCCAAGCTGCATTTCCTGCGCGGTGAGCGTGATCGACTCGCCGCCGAGCTGGCGCATGCCGACGTCGAAGGAAACGCGCGTGCGCGTCGACGGCTTGTCGAAGATCATCGCCAGCGTCTTGCCGGCGAGCGGCTTTGGCACAATGCCGCGGCTGCGCGCCTCTTTCATCGCGCGGCTGCGCTCGATCAGCGAGGCGAGCGTCGCCTTGGGAATATCGACGAGATCGAGGAAATGCCGCAGACCGTTTGCGGTCATGATACGGCCTCCTGTTTGGCCGGCCGAGGATGCGCCTTGGCAAGCTTGGCGCAGGCGCGGTCGATGCGGGCGACGGCATCCGCCATTTCTGCCTCGCTGATAATCAGCGGCGGTAACAGCCGTACGACATTGTCGCCGGCGGCCACCGTGATCATCTTTTCGTTGCGCAATTCGTCGACCATTTCGCCGGACGGCGGCACCATGCGCAGGCCGACCAAGAGCCCCTCGCCGCGCACTTCGGCGACGACGGCGCTGTAGCGATCCTTGATCTCGGCGAGCCGCTGCTTGAGCTTGAGCGAAACCTCGCGCACATGCTCGATGAAGCCGGGCTCGAGCATCAGATCGAGCACCGCGTTGCCGACCGCCATGGCGAGCGGATTGCCGCCAAAGGTCGAACCGTGCGTGCCCGCGGTCATGCCCTTACCGGCCTCCGCAGTCGCCAAGCAGGCTCCGACCGGGAAACCGCCGCCAAGCGCCTTGGCGATGGTCATGACGTCGGGCGTCACGCCGACCCGCTGATAGACGAAGAGATCGCCGGTGCGCGCAAAGCCGGTTTGGATCTCGTCGAAGATCAGCAGCAGCCCGTGCTGGTCGCACAACGCGCGCAGGCCGCGCAGGAAAGCCGGCGGCGGCACGCGCACGCCGCCTTCGCCCTGGATCGGCTCGACGAGAATGGCGCCGGTATTGGGACCGATGGCTTTCTTGACCGCTTCGAGATCGCCGAAGGGCACCTGGTCGAAGCCGTCGACCGGGGGGCCGAAGCCGTCGAGATATTTCTTGTTGCCGGTTGCCGCCAACGCCGCGAGCGTGCGGCCATGGAAAGCGCCTTCAAAGGTCACGATGCGGAAACGCTCGGGCTTGCCGCTCGCCGATTGATATTTGCGCGCCATCTTGATGGCGCATTCGATCGCCTCGGCGCCGGAATTCTGGAAGAACACAAAGTCGGCAAAGGTCGCCGCGCACAGCCGGTCGGCGAGCCGCTCGCCTTCGGGGATGCGATAGAGATTGGAGACGTGCCAGACCTTCTTCGCCTGTTCCTCGAGCGCGCTCACCAGCCGCGGATGAGCATGGCCAAGAGCATTAACGGCGACGCCCGATGTGAAATCGAGATAGCGCTCGCCAGCGGCTGTGACCAGCCAAACGCCCTCGCCCCGCTCGAAAGCGAGATCGACGCGCGCATAAGTCGGCAAAAGATGCGAGGTCACGGCCTGTTTCGTCCATCGATGTTCGTCTGCGCATGAACTTTACCCGAAACCGACAACAATTTTTCGGCAACATGCGCTTTAGTTTGCGCATGACCTTTTCCGAAAACCGGTCGCCACCTTTCGGGGCCATGCGCCCGAAAAGAAATATGCCGCCTCGCCGGGCGGCACTTTTTCATTTTATTGCAAGGCTTTGCCCTGTCAACACGCCGTCCCGATACCGCCGTTTGCGGACTCAAATTCGCCGCAAGCGCCGATTCTAAAGGAAAACTGTTGGTAGCTGGCGTCCTGGGGTTGCTAAAGCTTGCACGAGAGTCACTCCATATTGTAGCGTTTCGATCAGCTAGTACGACATCTCGTGCTAGGAGGCATTCTCTAGTTCACCCCTGAAGCGTACGCGTCAGGCGCAAGGCAACGCCTGGCGACGGGGATGGATTCTATCTAAAGCCTTGAAAGGCTGGGAGAAAACCCAATGGGCTGGACCGATGAGAGGGTCGAACTCCTGAAGAAATTGTGGGCGGACGGCTTGTCCGCCAGCCAGATCGCGGCCGAACTCGGCGGCATCACGCGCAACGCGGTGATCGGCAAGGTGCACCGCCTTGGCCTGTCGGGCCGCGCCAAGAGCCCCTCCTCCTCGGCGCCGCGGCCGCGCAAGGCGCGCTCCTCCGGCATGTTGCGCGTGCCGAGGACCGCGATGCGCGGCAACACCGCGCTCGCCTATGAATACGAGCCCGAGCCTGAGCCGGAACTGATCGATATCCCGGTCGAACAGCGCAAGACGCTGCTGCAGCTCACCGAAAAGACCTGTCATTGGCCGGTCGGCGATCCCGGCAGCGCCGATTTTTACTTCTGCGGCGGCGAGACCGCGAATGAACTGCCCTACTGCGCCTATCACTCGCGCGTGGCCTATCAGCCCGCCTCCGAGCGCCGGCGCGACAAGCGGCCGCCTTTCCGCAGCGGATCGTGACCGTTTCTCGCTATAGATTTTATACTGCGTTTTAGCCAACGCTCCGCCGCCCCTATTCTTGGCGGCCCGGGGTGGCCGTAGTCCCCTTCCGTTCCCTCGCCGAATGCGAGGGAGGTGGCGCGCCGATCGGCGCGACCAGTGCAGCTTGGCGTGCATCGCTGCCGATGCACGGCGCCTTTCGGCGCGCCACACGCGGCGTTTTCCTTACGGCGCCGGACCGCGCTTTCGGCTCCGGCTCATGGCGTGCCCTCGGTCACCCGAGAGCCGGCCGAACCGACCGCCGTCAGCGAGCTCCTCGCAGGGGGTCATAGTGCCCCCGGGCGGAGCCCGGCGCCGCCCGAGTGCAGGTCTGCGAGACCTGTCCGCGGGCACCGCATCCGGCTCCACCATCAGACGCCTCTAGATGGCGCCCTCGACGAGCCGGACACTAGGACAATATTCAGCTATAGGATTAAAGTCAAGAGGGGCGTCAGCGTTGCCGAATGCGGCCGATCAGGCGTTCGATCTCCGGCAACATGCGGGTGACGACGATGGCGTAACCCTGCGCGTTGTAATGGGCATGATCGCGAGCGCGGTATTGGCCCGGCGGCAGCTTCCATTCGGCGTAGGCTGCGCCTTGCGCGGCGGCGACGTCGTTGAGCTTGAGGCTGGCAAAGCCGATCACCATGACCTCGATCTTGCGCGCGCGCAGGCTGCGAATGAGCTCGGTCAGCCGCGCGCGCACGGTTCGCATCGATGCGTGCTGGCGCAAATCGTTGGTGCCGAATTCCACGAGCGCGATGTTGGTGCCGGGCGCGATCGCCTCGTCGAAATGCAGAAGCGCGTCGAGCGTCGTGCCGCCGTTGATGCCCGCATTTTTGACGGTGACGTCGAACCCTTTCTTGCGTAGTGCCGCCTGCAATTGCGCCGGATAGGCCTCCTGCGGCTTGACCAGCCAGCCCGCCGTCATGCTGTCGCCGTAAGCGACGATGTGGATCGGTCGTGCGAACGCGGGCGTCGCGATGACCAGAAACGCCAGCGCGGCGACCAATCTGCCCATCAGCTCAATACTCCGACGATCGCCCCCATCAGGCATGTCGTCAGCGTGCCGGAGACGATCGATTTGCCGCCGAGCGAAATGATGTCGGCGCGCCGCTGCGGCGCCATGACGTTGAGGCCGGCGATCATGATGCCGAGCGAGCCGAAATTGGCGAAGCCGCACATGGCGTAGAGCATGATCAGCCGCGAGCGCGGATCGAGCGCGTCGGGCGGCAGCTTGGCGAGCTCCAGATAGGCGATCAACTCATTGAGCACGGTCTTGATGCCCATCAGCGAGCCGGCGGTGAAGGCTTCGCTCCAGGGAACGCCCATCAGCCAGCACACCGGCGCCATGACCACGCCGAGCATGCGTTGCAGCGTGATCGCCGAGCCGCCGACATCGGGCAGCAGGCCCAAAATGGCATTGGCGAGATGCACCAGCGCCACCAGCACGATCAGCATGGCGACGATATTCAGAAGCAGTTCGAGCCCCGCCGTAGTGCCGCGGACGATTGCGTCCATCGTCGAATCGGCGACCGAACCTATCTCGATCTCGCCCATGTCGGTCGCTTCGCCGGGTGCGTCAGGCACCATCAGCATGCTGATCAAAAGCGCGGCCGGCGCGCCGAGGATCGAGGCAATCAGAATATGGCCGGCAACATCGGGAATGGCGGCGCGCAGGATCGTTGCGTAAAGCACGAAGACGGTGCCGGCGATGCCGGCCATGCCGCCGGTCATCACCATGAACAGTTCGCCGCGGGTGAGGGCGACGAGATAAGGACGGATGAACAACGGCGATTCGACCTGGCCGAGGAAAATATTGGCGGCGGTCGAGAGCCCGACCGCGCCGCCGACCCCGAGCGTGCGCTCCAGCAGCCAGGAAAAGCCGCGCACCACCGGCGGCAGGATGCGCCAATAGAACAACAGCGTGGTCAGCACGCTCATCACCAGGACGACCGGCAGCGCCTGAAAGGCGAGGACAAATTCAGCGCCCGGCGTCGTCAGCGCGAAGGGCAACGGACCGCCGCCGATATAGCCGAAAACGAAAGACGTGCCGGCTTGCGTGGCGTCGGCAATTGCCGTCACCGCCCGGTTGACCACGGCGAATCCCACTTTGATTTGCGGAACCTTGAGCAGCAACAGCGCCGTGGCGAGCGTCACGATCAATGCGGCCGCAACGCTTCGCCAATCGACCGTGCCGCGCCGCTCGCGGATCGCCCAGGCGAAGACGAGCAGCGCGACGACGCCGAGCGCGGACTGCAAATGCTGCATGTCGCATTTCCCCCACACAACGGTGGTTAAGTCACCGGCCTCGCCTTGCCAAGCCCGGTCGGTTCGGGACAATGCGAGAGCTGCCGGGGCCGGGGCAACACTGGGGAGAGCCGCCATGGCCCGCATCCGCTTCGATTTCGGTTCGCTCGCGCTCGAGGCCGAGCTGCTCGACACGCCGACCGCCAAGGCGATCACCGCGGCGCTGCCGCTCTCGTCGTCGGTGTTGACCTGGGGCGAGGAGGTCTATTTCGACGTCCCGGTCGATGTGGCCCGCGAAAAGGACGCCCGCGCGGTGATCACGCCGGGCGAGATCGCCTATTGGCCGCAAGGGCCGGCGATCGCCATCGGTTTCGGCCGCACGCCGATCTCCAAGGGTAACGAGACGCGGCTCGCCAGCCCCTGCAACGTCTTTGCCAAGGCGCTCGGCAGCGTGAAGGTGCTTGCCAAGGTGAAGACGGGCGAGAAGGTCGAGGTGACGGCGGTCGGCTAGCGTCGATCGGTCTGATGACGCACCATCGACAGCGTCAGATCCCAGGCGTTGCGGATGTTGATGACGAGAAGCAACAGCAGCGAGCCCGCCAGGACGTCGAGCGCGAAGTCGTTTTGCCGCCAAATCATCCAGGCGGCGATCAGCAGCGCCACATAGGCAATCGTTGGCAGCAAGGCGTAGGCGAGGTGGTCTTGCGTGTAGCGCGTCCAGTCGTGGCGCAGCAGCTGAACGGTGACGAATAGCGCGACGACGAGACCGATTGTGGCGCAGACCGTGACGACAATGGCGAAAAACGCCGGCTCGTGGTCCGGCACCAGTGCGACGGCGGCGAGAAAAAAGACGGCGGTGAAATGTACGACGACGGGGCTGTAAAAGGCTCGCGTTGCCGCGGCGCGGCTTTCGTTGAGAAAGCCGGCGCCGAGCGACACGGCGACGAACAACAGCGCGACGAGCGTCGCGCCGGCCGTGCCGACCAGCACGTAGAAATCGTGCCAATGTTCGAGCTCGGCGGTCATCTAGCTCCTTCTCTTGATCTGTTTCCGAAAACCTAGCCGCGGCCGACGAATGGCATTTTGTTGGCCATCACCGTCATGAACAGCACGTTGGAGTCGAGCGGCAGGCTCGCCATGTAGACGGCGGCATTGCCGACATGCTCGGCATCCATGCGCGGCTCGATCATTTTGCGCCCATCCGGCTGCAGGACGCCTTCGCCCTGCACCATGCGCTCGGTCAGCGGCGTCGCCGCGTTGCCGATGTCGATCTGTCCGCAGCAAATGTCGTATTGCCGGCAATCGAGCGAGGTCGATTTGGTGAGCCCGGTGACCGCGTGCTTGGTCGAGGTGTAGGCGACGGAATAGGGCCGCGGCGCATGCGCGGAAATCGAGCCGTTGTTGATGATGCGGCCGCCGCGCGGGTTTTGCGCCTTCATGATCTTGATCGCTTCCTGTGTGCACAGGAACATGCCGGTGAGATTGGTGGCGACCACGTTCGACCAGGTCTCGAAGGGCAGGTCCTCAAGCGGCACCGCCGGGGCACCGATGCCGGCATTGTTGAACAGCACGTCGAGGCGGCCGAACGTCGATTTGGTGGTGGCAAACAGCGCCAGGATCGAGTCGCGCTTGGACACATCGGTGGGCACGGCCAACGCCTGCGCGCCGACGGCGTTGATCTCGCCCGAGACTTTGTCGAGCATTTCCCTGCGGCGGCCGGCGAGCACCAGGCTGTAGCCGGCTTTGGCCAGCGCGATGGCCACTGCGCGGCCGACGCCGGTTCCCGCTCCGGTGACGAGGGCGATTTTTGCGGTCATCGGCATTTCTCCCTGAGGTGCATGTTTATTCCGACGTGAATGGCTACCATCCACCAAGCGCTCGCTGTCAGGCAAGCGGGATTCAAGCACAGCAGCGCGGCCGCCCTGCCGGCAGGGCCGGACATCGGCACCAATGAACGCGAGGGAGGGTTAGCCGGTCAGCGCGGCGGGCGGATCGACCGGCTTAAATGCGGCCGGCGATTTGAGCCGTGCGCTGATCTCCGCGGGCGGCACGGCTCTGCCGAAGCGGTAGCCCTGCATGAAATGCACGCCGGCGGCGCGGAGGAACAATTGCTGGTCGGCGGTCTCGACGCCCTCGGCCGTCACCTTCATGCCGAGGCCGCGGCCGAGACTGACCACCGCATGCACGATTGCCGCGGCGTCGGCCGCCTTCTCGATCGAGAGCACGAAGCTGCGGTCGATCTTGAGCTTGTCGAAGGGCAGACGGCGCAGGTAGAGCAGGCTCGAATAGCCGGTGCCGAAATCGTCGAGCGCCAGCCGCACGCCGAGCGCCTTGAGCCGCAACATGGCGGCTTCGGCGGTATCGGCGTTACCCAGCAGGACGCTTTCGGTCAACTCGACTTCCAGACGCGTGGGGTCGAATTCGGTTTCGTGCAAGGTGCGCTGCACGAGGTCGAAGAAATCGGCACGGCGGAATTGCAGCGGCGACACGTTGACCGAGACGCTCAAGCCGGGCCAGGCCTTGCCGTCGAGGCAGGCTTGGCGCAGCACCCAGGCGCCGAGATCGATGATGAGGCCGGAATGTTCCGCCACGGCGATAAATTCGCTCGGCGCAATCTCGCCGCGGGTCGGATGCGTCCAGCGGCAGAGCGCTTCGACGCCGACCACGGTCTCGCCGCTCTTGTTGACGATCGGCTGGTAGAGCAGGCGCAGCTGATTGTTCTCGATCGCCTCGCGTAGATCCGCTTCCAGGAGTTTGCGATTGGAGAGATCCGCATCCATCGCCGCGTCGTAGATGCAGGCGCGGTTGCGGCCCTCGTTCTTGGCGCGGTAGAGCGCCATGTCGGCGTAGCGCATGATGTCGGCGGCGCCGCCGGATTTGCGGTCGATGACGGCGATGCCGATCGAGGCGCCGATCACGATGTTCTGGCCATTGATCATATAGGGGGCGCAGATCGCGGCGATGATGCGATGCGCCACCGCCATCATCTTGGCGCTGTCGTCGCCGATCGAAGAGATCACGGCGAATTCGTCGCCGCCGAGCCGCGCGACGAGATCGTCGCCGCGCAGTGCGTGCGAGAGCCGCAGCGTGACATTGCGGATCAACTCGTCACCGACCGGATGGCCGAGCGTATCGTTGACGTCCTTGAAATGATCGAGGTCGATATAGAACACCGCGGCCGGCGAAGAGCCGGCGGCCACCTCCTCGATGACGGCTTCCAGCCGCTCGCTGAAGAAGATGCGGTTGGGCAGCCCGCACAGCGGGTCGTGCATGGCAAGATGCCGCAGGCGCTTTTCGCCGGCGGCAATGGTCACCGCGGTGCGGCGCATGTAGCGCAGTACGAAGGCGGCGAGTAGCGCGAAGCCGGCGAGCGCGACGGCGATGAACGGAATGACGCTGTCGACGATTTCAGCGCCAGGCTGCTTCGGCGTCCAGGCAAAGCGCGCGATAAGCTTGCCCTGCGGTCCGTCGAGATCGTAGGTGAGGTCGCCGCGCGGAGCCGGCTCGTCGTCGAGCTTACGCAGATGCATGAGCCGCAGCTCGGAAGCAATGCCGGCAAGGACGTTGCTGTCGATGAATTTCACCGACATGATGATCGGTGCCGCCACGTCGCGCGCGGCTGGAATGCCGTCGACCGGTCCGACGGCGACTGCGGCGATGACCGCGGGCTGACCGGCGATATTGCGGATCACGGCGGCTTGCGCGTGCGCGCCTTCGGCGCCGCTGTCGGTCCCCGGCAGCCGAACGGCGCCGCGGAGCGGGATGTTGCGTCCGTGCATGTAGTCGAGCACGAAGCGCATGTCGGGCATGGCCGCCTCGAACCAGGAGGGGTCGATCGCTTGGCGGTCGAACTGCGAAAAAAGCGGCTGATCATTGCCGTCGAAAATGAAAACGTGGTCGTGGTCAAAATAGGTCTTCAGCCAGTAGCCGACGCGCGTCTTCACCCATTCGGCGTCATATTGAATGCGAACGTGCTGCTTTGCCTGCTCGGAGCTGGCGACGCTCTTGACTTCGCGCAGCACGCGTTCGCCGTAGTTGTTCAGTGCGCGCGCGAACAATTGCTTCTCTTGCTGCACGGCGACTTCGTCGGCGCGGCGGGCCGAGGAAATCACGGCGATGACGATGCAGAGGATCGCCACGGCCACAATAACGCCGATCGGGACCACAACGCTCAGACGCGCGCGATCCCAGCTCGTATATTGTTCCTCGGATGCGCGCGGACGCGCCACGGCCGCCACCTTTTGAGCCCCTTAAGCTGTCCTACCCACTGCACTTTTGGCGGCGCACGCTAAGCGGGAATGCTTGCTTTTCGCTTTCGTCCCGGTAGGGGAGCGATGGAACTGGCTGGCCGATACGGCAATTCGCGCGATGCTGTTAACCGGCGGTAAAAGCCCCGCCCGGCGGCCGGCGCCGAGCCCACGATGTTAACGTTTTGGCAAGGCTGCCGGCTGGCAAAACCGGCAAAGCATCAAGATGATGATGAAATCGGATGATCAGGGTGTGCTGCGGTACGGCGGCCGCGGGATGGCGATATGGGCGGCGCGCAGGGCGGACGACCAGCGCTCGCGCAAATCCTGGAAATAGGGTTCGCCAGGCTCGATCCGGTAATCGACCTCGGACGTGCAG
>Ga0335078_10009933_pt1 | contig 14095 bp, 18 predicted proteins | sample Lox_Sample_32_FD_206711 | JGI IMG/M metagenome (GOLD analysis project Ga0335078, IMG submission 206711) | Soil microbial communities from Loxahatchee National Wildlife Refuge, Florida, United States - Lox_Sample_3.2 | ecosystem: Environmental > Terrestrial > Soil > Wetlands | place: USA...
TGTAGATACTCATCTCGCGCTTGGGAGCACGTTGGCCGAAGCGAAGGCTGAAATGGATGCAGCGGCGAAAGCTGCACGTCAAAAAGCCAAGGCGACGCAGGGTCCCAAGACCGAGACCGCTGTCGCCAAGAAATCAGAGCCACCCACCTCGACATCAGTCGCGACAGATTCTACGCCGAGTCTGTTTTCTGCTCAGCCGCAATCGACAGAACCTCTCACGTGTTCGTCGACAGAAGAAAGGAAGACATCGTGATCCACGCAAAAGTGTTGTCTCGCAGCTTTACCTACAACGGGGTGAGACTTCCGGACCCCGATCCGAGGATGTCGCCCGAAGAAATCAAAGCGATCTACAGCCATCAATATCCCGAACTTGCGACAGCCGCCATCACGGGGCCGGAGGCAAGTGGAGACCAGTTGCTTTATAGCTTTGTCAGAGCGATCGGAACGAAGGGTTAGTCGCATTGGAATCAGGCGTCAGACGTGATTGTTGTCACTGCTTGTTCTCGATACTCACCAGATACTGAATAGCCGGGAGCGGCTCGGCGACGAAAGCACAAAGTTACGAAGGGATTTGGGTGCTGACGGCAATCAAGCTTCTGCACACGGCCATTTGGGCATTTCTGGCAGCGAGCATCCTGGCGTTGCCCGTTGCGGGTGTATTACGCCGGTTCCGTTTGGCCGCGATCCTCAGCGTCATCGTTCTGGTGGAGTGCGGCGTGCTAGCGCTGAATGGAGGCAGATGTCCATTGACCGATCTAGCAGCGCGATACACCCTTGATCGGGGCTCGAACTTCGACATTTATCTGCCCGAGTGGTTAGCCAGGCACAACAAAGTCATTTTCGGCGGGCTCTTCGTTTTTGGAGAACTGGTCGTGGTCTGGTGCTGGAATAGCTCAGCGGTGAAGCAGGTCGTGAAAGCAGGCTCACTTTATTTCATGCTTGTCTTCGCTGTAGGCTTTGTTCTGGGCACGATCCGAACGCTGTGGGTCGTTCCAATGTTGGGTGCTAGAACTGCTGAACTGATCGAAGAGCCCATCATGTTCGGGGTCTCCATCATCGCCGCGAGCCGGGTAATTAGATGGCTGCAGTTTCCACCCGACTACGCTAGGCGACTCGCATTCGGATGCGTCGCGCTCGGACTCATGCTTCTGGTCGACTTCACATTCGTTCTCTGGATTCGGGGGCTGACGTTACGAGAGTATTTTGCTACCCGTGATCCGATTTCAGGTGCCGGCTACTTCCTTACCCTCGTCGCTTTTGCAATCATGCCGGTGTTCGTTGGAAGAAAATCTCCACGAATCGCGCTGGGCGCAGTTCCAACCAAGCACTGAATTTTGTCCGTGCGTTTGTAACCGAGGCGCCAAGTCACTTAGCCAAAACGCTATGGGAGATGACGTCAGCTACAGGCCTTCCCCGAGCGGCTGAACTCACGCCCGGGGGGACGGCCTGCACCCCCTCGAACCATGGTGAAGCTACGAGGCCGTGGCCAATCGCGGATGCGGGGAGATCCGACTTCTAAGGATGCGATCGTGCTGTTGGTAGAGATCGGAAATCTTTCCCGAGCGTAGGCGGAACTGATCCAAATCAGAATCCGTCAAGTGCCCCTCTCGTCTCAGTGTTTCGATCTGCTGGTCAATCAACTGAAATACATCGCGTTTGATAGCGGTGGCTGGGTCCATCATCATAGAGATTCTCCGCGCAAAAATTGTAGCCAAGGGACGACCGGTACGCCAGCCTGGATTGCGCGCTCCGACGGCGATCTGTGGAAATCATGGCCCAAAAAGTCAGGAAACCGCGTACGACTCGTATAGCTGCCAATCAAGTTAAGACGGCAATTTTGCACGACCTAGAGGCGTTGAAGCAGGAGCGGAAATCCCGGCTCAGCACAGCCTTCGGGAGGTTCTTGGAATGTCAGGAACTGCAAGTGTCCTCGGCGCTCGTGGCGCGAGCAGTCGAGCAATGCTCACGGTGGCCAGGCGGGAAACGACTGTTGCCACCCGGAGGATGTTTACCGCCCATAAGTTGACCGCTGCACCCTGCGGAGTTGTCCTGCCTTCTTTAGCCGAGGTTCCGACTGAACAACGTTTTTCTGCCGATGATCGGGAGGTAATTGCGCTGGCCGAGATTCTGGTGAATTCCGAGATCGCGGTACCGGAGGATTGGGCGAGAAGCGGTCGAGACGCCACGAAATATCTGTTTCTGACTCTCGGACGATGGATTCGGATCCACGGCGGGGCGGATATCGATCGTCGATTCGATCTGGATCTCACACTGAGTGATCGATTGGTTGACTACTCGGATGAGCGAGGGCCTGAAGGCACGCTCTACCTGGTCGTCGATCCTGACAGTGCGGCTTTCGTGCTGCTAAATCCGACCATTGAGCTTCTGGAGCGGGTACACCCGCGCCTGCCGGCTTCGTTCTACGAACATTTTGCTGGAGCACTCAACCGATGGGTCCGCGTGTACGACTACCACGACGCCGAAGAGCGAGTCGAGATGCTGCGCGAGTGGTATGAAGGAGAAGAAAACGCCGACCAGTACGAAGTACCCGATGTTGAAGGATGCACACCAAAGTCGCTCAAGGAACAGCCCTCGAGCCTTCGTGGCCTGAAAGAACTCAACGAAGAGGTGCACGACCTGCAAGTAAGAGCACTGATCACAGGTTTACTCGAGTTGTGCCGCGTCTCGAAACAGGCCAACCGACCGGAGTTCACCGAGGACATGGGCGAACAACTCATGGATTCGAATCCGGCATTGCCTTGTCTGCTTTCCGCCTTCTCATCCGGTGACGCTGTGGTCGGGTGCTTTGATGAAGAAGGCGAGACTGCCATGGAGGTGACACCCCAACCGAATCTCATCATCCCGCTAAAACTGAGCGATGCAAAGAACGTGCGCGATGGCTTCCGGACACTTGCTGTCTTCTCGGAGACACTGGCCGCGGCGAGCCGATTAATTGACCTCATGCCGGCGAACGAAGAGGGTGTGATTGCTCGCGAGGGATAGCCATGGACGTTCACGTACGAATTGGAGACAACCGAATCTTCACCCTGAAGCAAGCCGTGCTGATTTACCAGGAGGGTAATCGAGCATTTGCCACAGTCCACGAGGTGAAGCACCGTCCCGACCAGGCACCGTACTTGTGCGCAGGACAGTCGGTGACGACAGGGTTTCTCGAAAAGCTCGCTGAGGGGTTGGGCGCAAGCATGGCAGCCGAGGTCCTGCCCGAGAACGTGTTGGCCAGAACCCCGGAGTCGATCGCATGGTGGACACCAGCGAAAACGCGATTGATGTTCTTTGGCAATGGTGATCCGAAGACAAGAGAGCTAAACGGGAAGATGTATCCCCATCCGGCGCTGGTGTTCATGATTCGCGGACGGGAGTTGTTCGTTCGCGCGCTGGCAGAAAATCGTCGACCCAACGCTTATACTCGCCTAAAGAACGCGCCGTATTGGAACACGAACGCGCAGGGCCGAGTTTGTCTTGGCAGCATGCGTGTTCCGGATGAGGTGAGCGCCTCGTCGTTACGAGGATGGGAAGAAGCATATTTTGCCAGCGAATTCACACACCCAAGTGGTGCCGTTCGATTGACAACGCATCCGGGTGGCTTTGTCGGTCTTTGGTCCAGCCTAAGAGGGCGAAGACGGCTTCCTCCGAAGTTGCTCGCTGATTCGGGCCAGGTGCTGTCTGACTTTATACGGGGTTTAGAACGGGAGAGTTGATCCCTGCGGATTCTCCTGCGTAGTAAGGTTGCGTCGTGGCCCTCAACTCTGTGACGTTGGATAGTCGCACTTTACGGCCGCTGCAAGTTGCGATGCCAGGCGTTGATCTTCCATGCGTTCGAGGAAAGAGCGGTAAGTGGACGACGAAGGTCGAATTCCCTTGCCAAAAGCATCAAACAAATTCAAGACGCCATCGAAGCGATAAAACGATATGTAGGTCAACAATGCCGCACACCAGGCAGCGTCATCTGCGTTTTCCGTTGGCGACGAAATATCGTCAATCCAATAGCCAATGTAGGGACGCAGAGAGCGAACCTCAGTCAGCCCAGTTTCGACGTAGCTCGCAAGGCGTTCGAGTCCGTCTAGAAAAGCATCGTAGCAGTCACGGATCGCCGCCTCGGCCTGTGTGAAACCCACGGTCGTTACTCCATCCTCGACCGTGAATACTTCCGGATCGGAACCCGTGCGCTCCAGCATCGTGTGTGGTCTCAGTGCCATGGTCTGCATATTTCGCGTGACGACAACACGGCCGTCAGCAGGCGGGCGCTCTTCGATCAACTGAAGTTCGCGCGAGCCCCAATCAATCAAGAAAAGGGTTTTCTGGACACGCGAGTTTGCAAAGAACTCCTTCATCTCATTAGCTAAAAACTCGGCCCGCTTCCACTTCTCAGTCCGAAGATAGGTTGAGACGCCGATTGAGAATACGATGACACTGCCGATCGTTCCGGCAATGGTCACTAGAGACTTTAGGTGTTCTATGGTCGCCGGCTGCATGCGAGCAAATTTACACCAAGTCGCCAGAAACGCGAGTCAAAACAGAATTCGATTGGGTTTCGGAACAGATTCGCCGACTGGAACAAAGTCAAACATCTATGGAGACACACAACGTTCATCCCGAACTGCTAAAGCACCGGGTGCGTGTGCTAGTGGTGGGATGTGGTGGGAATGGAAGTGTGATCGCTGCCGGGCTGCCATATCTTCATCAGGCGCTTTTGGCATACGGACATCCCGAAGGCCTGCACGTCACTCTGCTCGATCCAGACGTTGTCTCGGCGACCAATTGCGTGCGGCAGCCCTTCAGTCAATCTGAGATCGGTCTCTACAAATCAGTGGTCCTAGCCAACCGAATGAATCTGTTTTGGGGCCTCGACTGGGAGGGAGTTCCGGAAAGACTCGACCCCAAACGAAGACTGGACGGCGTGGATATTGTAATCGGGTGTGTGGATACACGGATGGGGCGAGCAGCGATTGCGAAATGCGCCGAAGACTGGAGCGAAGTCGACTACTGGCTGGATCTGGGCAATAACGCCGACAGTGGACAATTCATTCTGGGAGAACCGCTGAACCGAAGGAATCGGCGGCACGGATTACGGTTGCGCACGCTCGCTGAACTCTTTCCCGAAGCCATCCAGCAGGAACTCGAAGAAGATGGCCAACCGAGTTGCAGCGCTCTGGAAGCACTGGAACGGCAGGAACCGTTCGTCAATCCCATCCTGGCCAATCATGCGTTGGGACTCCTGGCACGGTTATTTCGCTATGGAACAGTTTCGTACCACGGCGCATTCGTCGGGCTTGGATCGATCGGCTGGGTACAACCGCTGTACGTCGATCCAAAGGTCTGGCGACGACTCAGACAGAAACGTAAGGTGGTGAAACGCACCGTCGGCACGATTCCGAGCAAGGTCTCAGTTCCGCCAGCCACCGAGAGTCCCGAGCGCGAGTCACACCTAAATCTTTGAGGAGTATCCAACGATGTCTGGTCCTAACGGTCATGCGGAAGTCAGTGATTCATTCGTTTCCCGCCCACTTCCCCCTCCAAACACCCTCGCGGTGAATCCGCTTACAGCAGAGAAGGTGAAGGAATTGGTAGCGGCATTGGAAGTGCCCTTTGATCCGTCGCAGATTGAGTGGCGCGTGATGAACACAACGAAGAATGGTCAACCAGTGCGGGGCCAAGTGGTTCCGTATGCCGACCAGAGAGCCTATACCGATCGGTTGAATGCGTTGTTTACACCGGCAGGATGGACACGTAAGTACACCATTCAAACGAGTGCAAGCTTCGAACGAAGCAGAGATCAAAAGATCGTCGCGAAGGTGCTCGTTACGTGTGAGGTCACCGTCTTCGGATTAGGATCGCATTCGGCGACAGGAGAAGAGTGGGCGGACGATGAGAACGCTCTGACATCTGCGGAGGCACAATCTTTCAAGCGGGCCTGCGCGTGTCTCGGGCTGGGCAGATATCTTTACTATTTCACCGGAACGTGGGTGGACCTGGACGACCGCAAACGACCGAAGAGTGTTCCACAACTCACCGGGTGGGCAACCCCGGCAGGCTGGATGCAAGGTTTCCGACCTACTTGCGTGCACCAGGACACGACATCGATCCAAGGAAGAATGGCCAATGGCGGCGGCGAACCAGCAAAGTCGAGTGCAGACAAGAAGTTCGTTGGCGAGATCGAGCGAATGGAAGCTGCCATTGGTAAACGCATGTATCGCGGCATATTGAAGACCGTGGCGAGGGTCTGGAATCCTGCCGAAATTCATGATCCAGCAAAGCAAGAAAAGGTCCTGGCACAAATGGAAGCAGCAGTCCGAGGTCTCAATCGCGTAAAGGTCGCAGTGGACAAAGCTGGCCTAGGAGCGTTCGCTGCCGCCCTGTCAAAACATCGACTACAGTCGCTTGATCAGGTCGAGGACCTTAAGACACTTCATCAGATTCTTGTAACGATCGAAGGAGGACCTGTTGAACGCCCTTCCGTGTAAGCTATTCTGCGGCGGCGACATCTTCTAGGCGCTACGACCGTGTCGTAAAAGGGGTACTCAATGGCGGAAAGAAATGAATCTCAGGATGAACGCGAATCCAGATTGCTGTTGATAAAGTTCCTGACGACCACCGATAACCTACTGGAACGTTTGCTGCAAAGGCTTGTCTTGGACTCTCACGACCTCACCAACAAGGTAGGAGCGCAATTGCAGCGGATTTGGACCTCGGCTCGATTGACTCTGAAGAAGGTGACTGAGAGTGTGCGCATCGGGCTGAGTCGTGCTAGGCGCGAGGGACTCAACCAAATCGGGATGTTTGGCGAAGCGTTGGCAGCCAAATATGAGCTGCTTACTTTCGATATTCAGGAAGGCGCTCTGAAGCGGGTCATGAAGCGACTCAACAGCATGCTGAGCAGTTTGGCGAAGGTTTTTCCGGCCTTACACGCTGTAAAGGAATTCAAAGATCACATCGAGGCGACTGTCGAAGGCCTTAAGCAGACGCCTGAGTTCATCCCATTGAAGGACATCTTGCAATCAGAGTAGGAGCTAAACAAAAAGGCAGGATCGGCTTACGGAGCTACCTCTGTGGTCACTTCCATTCTTGGATTTTCAGACCGACCGCGCGCCCGAGTGGGAATGGGTCGGTCGCTGGATTTTCGAAGTACCCCAGTGGCGATCATCCCACCTAATCCGATTGACTTACGCATCGCTGATTTCTCATTCATCAGCAACTCCACTGACAGATTCTTAACCGCTCGGGGAGTCAAGCCGTCAGTATCCGTCGCCCAAGCTGTGGCTTTCGCATAGTAGGCTTGTCGGGCAGGCGAATACAAACTTTGCACTTTCGCGTGCAAGATCGCATCTCCAGACTGTGTGCGTCCCACCTTAATGCTGGGCAGCACCTCCTCACCTTTCAATTCCTTCGTGATGTAATCGGACCAATCATCCAATTGAGGATTTACCTCTTCATTCGGCACTCGAGTGTCCTCCGCGGTCTCTGTTAAGGGAACATCTCGAAGCCTAGGCTGATCGGCGAGGGGAGTCAATGCGCCCTTCGCATCAACCCTCACCGACAGGCGACTGAGACCTCGCCCACTAGCAGCTTCATTTCCTTGCGAATGAGAAGTGAGGATACCCATGAGAATTCGTGTGACCACCAGAGCCAACCTGTTTGAAAAACGCAAAGAAGAGCACATCGAACGCGGCTACCGCATTGAGGATGAACGGCCCATTCCGGTGAACGGTTTCTGCTCTTTTATTGCCGTGCGCGAGCTATCTGTCTCAGACAAACTTTCTGATCTCGTGGCGGAAGCGCTGAACGGAAACCGCGCCGCCCGTGAGGATTGGTGAGGTGCCCGATGTCACTCAAGATCCGGTTTCGTTTCGGTGGACGTTGTGCCCGCCATCCCCGCTACGAACCCAAACGCGATGGACATCCATCGGATGGCAAGTGTGAAGGATGTGAGTCTCTCTACGTCATTCACCTGTACACGAAAATCGCAAAAAGAAGGGCTGAAGACGCAAACCTCATCGTGGCTCGAATGCCCACGGATCGTAAAGAACACAAAAGCAACGACGAACGCAACTCTGAAAGTGGAGTTGAATCATGAACTCTCTACCGACAATCCCGCTTTTTCCTCCCGGCCGCATGGTCGCTACGCCTGGTGCCCTTGCCTTGCTAGAGCAGACCAACAAGTCACCTTTGGAATTCCTGGCGAGACATCTGCGCGGCGACTGGGGCGATCTAGATAAGGAAGACAAGACTGAAAACGAGTTGAGCCTGAAGCATGGATTCCACCTGATGAGCAGCTATCAAGTCACCGAAGCCGAGAAGCTATGGGTGATCACCGAAGCGGATCGATCCGTGACTACGCTGCTTTTGCCCGAGGAGTACTGAAGTTCCTCTTCTGCTTCATTCCCTACTTTCGTCCATCGATTCATTCTCGTTTCTCGGAGGGTTCTGTGAGGCCTCATGGCAAAACGAAGCTTGGCTTTTTCCCCCTGCCAACGGCGGAAGCGGGGCGGCTACGAAACTGTCTCGTATTCGCTCCGGAGTTCACGGCGCTTGATCCTTGCGTTGGCGATGGCGTGGCATTCACCCGTTTACTCGAAGGAACTCACGCCCACCAATATGGGATTGAAATTGACGCCAATCGAGCGGAGCAAGCTCGAGAACTTGGCATCGAAACGCTGCACGCGAACACGATGGACGTGCGTTGCCCAGCCGAATCAGTCTCTCTTCTCTATCTCAATCCTCCGTACGACCTGGAAGTGGGACAAACGAATAATCAACGCCTAGAGTTGGTGTTTCTGGAGCACACCTACCGATGGCTGGAACCGGGTGGCGTGCTGATCTTTGTGATCCCGCAACCGCAACTGAAGCCGTGCGCCAGAACCCTGAGCGAGTACTTTGGCGATCTGAGGGTCTATCGGCTTACCGAACCGGCGAGCGTCCAGTACAAGCAGGTTGCAGTCTTGGGAAAGCGCCGCAAACGTCACCAACATCTCCGAGACTCCGAACTACTCGAGTCCGTTCGCTGGTTGGAGGTACTGGCTTGGAAACCTGATCTCGATCTGCTGAGTGACAAGCAGGCAGTCTTCTACGAGGTCCCGCCGTCTGGACCGGTTGTACTTACCAACACCGGTATTCCGTTGGATGAGGTCGAAGATCTGCTGCTCGATTCCGCAGCCTATCGCCAAGCGAGCCGATTCCTTCTTCCCAGACAGCGGGATGTGCGAGGCCGGCCACTCACGCCGCTTCATGGTGGGCATGTCGGACTGCTGTGCACTGCAGGAATGCTCAACGGTGTATTCGGCGAAGGTGAAAACCGCCACATTGCCCATTGGCGGTCGGTGAAGTTCACCGATCATTGGGAAGAAGAGGAAGAGGATGGCACAAAGATTCTGCATGATCGCGAGCGGTTCTCGCATGAACTGACGCTGGTCTTTGCCAATGGCAAGACACAGATTCTTACCCATGAAAAGAAGGACTCCGAATGAAGAATGCACATCTTCGCTTCGGCTGGCTGACGTATGTGAAGAGCACGGAGAAAACCACGACCAGCATCAAGCTGCGCCTGGACCGGTATATCGGAGAGATGCTGGCGGATCCTCCCCGGCAAGCCAAGGCTCACCTAATCTCCGTGATTGGCGGCGACACGCAGATCGCCGCGGTAAGCGCCGCGATCTCGCTAGGAGACCGGTTCATGATCGAAGGACCGGAGATTCCACCGATCCGAGTGTGCCTGGAGCGGAACGCTCAATGTTTTAAGGGTTCGCTGCAACTCGCGGGGCGCAAGAAGCCTTTGCGCCACCTCATCGGCATGTCGGAGGAGTTCGTTTTGGGACGCTTGTTGGCGAATTCAGGAAAGACACTATTGGGAGCGTCGGACAAGCAATTTGTGTGGGCTTCGATCACCCATATTTATGGGATTCCCGGAATGCCGCAATGGGCCGAGTGGTTTGCTGGCGAACTTGCGGCGCGCCGTGCGGTCGTGAAGGCTCTCGGCATCGGGTGCGATCCCGTCATTGTCAAAGGAACAAAAGAAGACTTCCTCGACTGGCTCAGCTGGGGCGTTGAGAGTGGCGCAATCCATTTTCCCGCCGAAAGTGGTTCGATCCGCTGGCCGGGTTTGGGTCTGGCCGAAATCTTCAGGCAGGCCGACTAGTGAAGTTATGTTATGGGTCGCGAGAGATTAGGGCGTGCGCGCAGGCATCGCCGCAACCGGAGGCCCCAGCTCCAGGAAGGCTGCCTCAGCCGCCTGCCTCTGCTCGTCAAGGCCAAAGTGTCTAGTGACGAGGATCGTCGTCATGAAAACCGAGATCGAACAAGTCGTCAGGAGGGCTAGGATCCGATCGTCGGAGAACCCAGAACCCAAGGCGTCCCCATCCCAGCGGTTTTGAAGTTGGGCGGTACCCGAATGCGTGAGGCTATGGAGCATCTCCCGCGAATCTTTAAGGAAGCCCTCGAAAAGCGTCCCCGAACCAAGGACTTTATCGATCTTCGCCCCGTCCTTATAGTAGTTCACCTTGAACCGATCGCTCCTGATCTTCTTCACGTCGTCATCAGACCCGACGAGGACTATATGCTCCCGCGTGACCGCCTCCACGAGGGGGCGCATGAGGGCAAATGCAGGAGAGTGGAACTTGTTCGCCAGAAGGCAAACTATTCCTTTGCTGTAGTCGAACACCAGCGACCAGTAGGAGATGAGGAGATCGTCGTTCTTCGTTCGGTAGACAACTTTGCCATCCTTCGCCGCATTGTAGACGAGTTCTTCCAGTCGCTGCCCGAAGTGGCCAGCCCGGTCAATCTCGTGTTCGATTCCTTCCAACATGTTCTTAGGTAGTCTACTTTCCTTTACCAGTTTATCCCCGAAGATAAGAAGCCGAAGCGATGCTAGGTTGGTAAGAGTTTGCCTGGGCTCATATCGGTACTTTGGTTGCCTTGACCGAACGACGACCACCTCTGGCGCGCCAATTACGCCGCCCTCTTTCTTCTTCCTCCAGTCCATGAGGACTTCAATGCCAGAACTTTCCACGATTTACGACTACATGCGTGCCAACGCCAATTTGCTAGGAGCGCGGATCCTTGACCAGTTTCCTGCGCTCCACCAGATTCACGATGCACTCTCACCCCGCATCGAAGGATTGTTGAGGAAGCCATTTCCTGCGCAAGCGATCGCAATCATGGGACTGGCCAAGCGGTGGCAGCAAGCACGCACGGGCATGGTGGTGGCGGAGTGCGGCACTGGCAAAACGCTGATTTCACTTGGTGCCATCCATGTCCATAGCGAAGGAAGTCCGTTCACTGCACTGGCCATGGCTCCTCCTCATCTCGTCGAGAAGTGGGCGCGCGAGGCTTTCCTCACCCTGCCCGGCGTGCGTGTATTCCTCATCGATGATCTGCGAAATGGCGGCGATGAAAATAAACACCACGGCGTAAACGAAGTGCGACTCAGACAGGGACGCATTATTCGAGAAGGGTTGAGCACAACGTTGAGCGAACTGCGGCTGCGCAGGAATGCGGCAACCTCGCGGAAAAGTTGGTTGTCTTTGTGTGGGAGGCCGTCGCTTTTCATTGTGGGACGTGAACGGGCCAAGCTCGGCTACTTTTGGCGCCACGCCTATCGCATATCGCAGTCAGGACCTTACCTGGGCTGTGTCGTGAATTCCGACACCGGCAAACCTGTCATTGTGGATGAGAGCCGTTTGACCTTGGCGGAGTTTGAAAAGGTCAAGATCGCCGAGACTATCGAAACCAGAGGTGACCAGCGATGCCGCCCGTTTCATAGCGCGTTGTGGCAAGCCGATGCGGACAAGATCCGCCGCATGGCGCCGATCGAGTTCATTGGGCGTTACATGCCGGGATGGTTTGACTACGCGGTTTGCGACGAGATTCATCAACTCGCTGGCGATACGGCTCAAGGCAATGCGCTGGGCACTTTGGCCTCCTGTACCAATCGAATCGTTGGTCTGACTGGTACGCTTCTTGGTGGTTATGCCGATGATTTGTTCAACACTTTGTTTCGACTCGAAGCTGCTGGAATGAAGGAGCACGGGTACGAATGGGGTACCACGGGACGGAGTTCGTTCACCCAGGACTACGGGGTTCTTGAAACCATTACAAAAATTGAGCCGGCCGAGAACCGTTGCTCGAAATCGAAGACTACCAGTATGCTTCGCCGCAAACCCGGAGCATCCCCTTTGCTCTTCGGCGAATTCCTGATGCAGTTGTGCGCCTTCGTCTTCCTCGAAGACATCTCCGGAGAACTTCCGCCCTATGAGGAGAGCTACGTCAGCGTTCCGATGGATGCGCTGATGATGAGTGCCTATCGGGAGTTGGAAGATGCCATTCGGAAGGCGTTGAAAGAGCACAGAGGCAACAGGTCTGTATTGAGCACGATGCTGAACACGCTACTGCTCTATCCGGATCATCCGTATGGCCTGGGAACGCTCTTCGGGACGGAATTTGATCCAGAACTCAAACGCAATGTTCGGTTTGTCATTGCCGAGACCCAAGATCTTCCGGAAGAGCAGCTCTATTCGAAGGAAAGAAAACTCATCGAAGAGATCAGAAAAGAACTCGCCGAAGGACGTCGATGCCAAGTATTCGCGGTCTATACGCAGAAGCATGACGTGACCGCCAGACTCCAACGGATTCTCATGAATGAAGGAATCCGCACGGCAGTGTTGCGGGCGAGCGTGGACACCTCGAAGCGGGAGGCCTGGTATGCACGGCAGATCAAGGAGGGAGTGCAGGTCGTTATCTCCCATCCCAAGTTGGTGGAAACGGGCCTGGACCTGCTGGACTTTCCGACGATCATTTTCTATGAGTCGGGTTATTCCCTGCACACGTTGCGCCAGGCGAGTCGCCGGTCATGGCGCATCGGGCAGCGGCGGTCGGTGCGCGTGAAGTTCTTTTGCTATGAAGGGACGATGCAGACGGCATGTTTGCGCCTGATGGGCAAGAAGCTTCTGGTAGCGCTCACCATGGAAGGCAAGTTCGCCGGCGAGGGACTGCAGAACATCGACGAAGACGATGACATGCTCTCGGCGATGGCGCGGGAACTGGTCGAACGAAACGGAATCGGCGAGTCTGCGGATGCTGTGTGGAAGGCGCTCAACGCCGAACATCTGAAGCTGTTTCCGACAGTTGCTCACTCAGTGGAGGAAGTTGGATCGTCCGAATTACCTGCTGGTGTGCTTCTGGGCAACTCCGATGCCCGTGTGGTTGGCCAGGAACTGATCGATTCCAGTTCGGTTCTTATCTTTGGACAGAGACCAGGGTCAGGCAGGAGACCCCGAGGAAAGCCCGCGGTGCCGGAGCAGGCTTCACTGTTCGGATAACGCGAACTGAGCGATCGATCACGATTCGGAATGCACCGCTTTCGAGTGCGCGTCAAACTGGGCCTGCAGCGACTTCTGATATTCCTCGCGGTTCGGGCGATGGCTCGCCCTCTGCGCCTTGAACGATACCGTAGCGCATAGCGTGCACTGCGCCTCGACCGGTATGTCAACCAGCCATTTCGTAACCCGCAAAGTTGGCTTCTTCATTGCCTCCACTCCAGTCGAAGGAATAACTAAGCCTTCAAACGCATCGTGAGCCGACTGTCGTCGGCGAATGCTCGCATTCGTAGCCGCGAGATGGGCTTCACTTCACAGATCTTGCAGTCAATTCCACTCAACAAGGAGGAAATAGCAGTATGTCAGAAACAAGTACGCTCATTGGCTATAGCGGCCGAACGATTGGCCGAGAAGAACTAACTGTGGTGCCGACACCAGCGGCAACGGAAACGCATCGTCCGATCCCGCATCACGAGATCGTGCAGGCATTGATTGAAACTCTCGGTTTTCGCCACATCGGGATCGTCCATGACGAGTATGCAGTCTCGCCGGATGGCATGAAGATGTTCGGTGTGCTCGATCTCGCAACTGAGATGCAGGGATGCCGGTTTTCGATCGGCGTCAGAAATTCGCATGACAAGAGCATGCGTCTGGCTATGACCTGCGGCTATCGCGTGTTCGTGTGCTCGAACATGGCGTTTAGCGGGGACTTCACGCCCGTGCTCGCGAAACACTCGAAGTCGTTCTCCCTCATCGATTGTGTCTCGGTT
>Ga0335078_10009934_pt1 | contig 14094 bp, 8 predicted proteins | sample Lox_Sample_32_FD_206711 | JGI IMG/M metagenome (GOLD analysis project Ga0335078, IMG submission 206711) | Soil microbial communities from Loxahatchee National Wildlife Refuge, Florida, United States - Lox_Sample_3.2 | ecosystem: Environmental > Terrestrial > Soil > Wetlands | place: USA: Florida...
CCGAGGTCGGGCTGGAGATCCCCATTGTTTTCGTTACGGGCCACGGCAATATCCCGGCGTCCGTGCAGGCAATGAAAGCGGGAGCGGTTGAGTTTCTGACCAAGCCGTTTGACGAACAGGGGCTCTTACGGGCAATCCGGGAGGCCGTCGAACGCGATCGGCGTACCCGACAGCGGCGCGCGGATATGCGTGAGCTGCAACGACGTTATGAGTCGCTGACCGCGCGCGAGCAGCAAGTCATGCAGAAGGTGGTTTTTGGCCTGCTGAATAAGCAAATTGCGGACGAGCTGAAAATAACCGAGGCCACGGTCAAGTTTCATCGCGGGCACATCATGCACAAAATGCGTGCCGAATCTCTGGCTGATCTTGTGAGGATGGCGGAGAACCTGGGGATTCGCTCGGATAAACAGTCCGCCCGAACATAAAATCACAAGTTACGAACTTCGGCCCGCCGAGGAGGGCTTCAGGCCGGCAGGGCTCAAGCCTGTAGATCCACTACTAAGGTCTAGTAGATTTTTTCTTCCCCGCCTTGTATATAACATCTGAGCAAAGAAAGGCTGCATCATGCCTCTTATTTCAGTGGTCGACGACGACATCTGGGTACGCGAATCGCTTGACAGCTTGATCAGGTCTGTCGGCATGGAGGTCAGAGCGTTCGCTTCGGCGGAGGAGTTCTTGGGCTCGGCCCATCCTCGCAAGGCGGACTGTCTCATATTAGACGTGCGCCTTCCGGGGATGAGCGGAATAGAACTCCACCATCACCTCTTGGCCGGCAGGTGTGACACGCCGGTTATCTTCATAACGGCACATGCATCTGACGAGGGTGCGAGGTCAGAAGCTGAGTCGGATTGGACGGTTGCTTACTTGAGCAAACCATTCAGTGAAGATGAATTGCTTGACGCCGTCAACGCGGCGTTGAAATTGAAATCAGGGCTAAAAGCATAACAGTCAAACCAAGGAGGACCCATGAGCGACACGGGAGCTTTGGTGCACGTGGTGGATGACGATCCGTTCGCGCGCGACGGAGTTGCAGATCTGATTCGCTCCGCCGGACTGATGGCGAGGACCTTTGCATCAGGAGAGGAGTTCCTGGCTGCCTCGCGACGGGAAATGCCGGCTTGCGTGGTGCTGGATATGAAACTCCCCGGGATGGGCGGACTCGACCTGCAACGAGAGCTTGCGAAGTTGGGTCTTCGGATCCCGATCATCTTCCTCACCGGCTACGGCGACATCCCAATGACGGTGCGCGCGGTCAAAGCAGGAGCAGCCAACTTTTTGACGAAGCCTTTCGAAGATGAAGAGTTGCTAAATGCGATCCGGCAGTGTGTTACCTTTCATCGGAAAGAAGAGATTCGCAGCGAGACGAGTTTTGGACCCATTGTTGGGAACAGCCAAGCGCTAAAGCACGTCCTGGAACTTGTGCAAACCGTCGCTCCCAGCGATTCGACGGTTTTGCTGCTCGGCGATACCGGCACGGGAAAGGAGTTGGTCGCGCGCACCATTCATGACCGCAGCGCACGCCGCTCCAGAGCCTTCGTGAAGTTGAATTGCGCGGCTATCCCTTTCGACTTGCTGGAGAGCGAGCTTTTCGGCCACGAGAAGGGCGCTTTCACGGGAGCCATCGCGCAAAAGGTCGGTCGATTCGAATTAGCCGACAACGGAACGCTCCTTCTGGATGAGGTGGGCGATATTCCACTCGCATTACAGCCTAAGCTGCTGCGGGTTCTGCAAGAACAGGAGTTCGAGCGATTGGGAAGCGGCCGCAGCCACAAAGTGGATGTTCGGCTGGTTGCTGCGACACACCGTGATCTAACCGAGATGATAAAACGAAACGAATTTCGGGCCGACCTCTACTATCGCCTCAACGTTTTTCCGATCCGGGTGCCGCCATTACGAGAACGCCGCGAAGACATTGTCCCGCTCATGATGCATTACGTGGACGTTTACGCCCGCAGGATGGGCAAGCAAATCGAGCACATTACACCGGAAACCGTCGCCGCCTTCAGGTCATACCAATGGCCAGGTAACATACGGGAACTGCAGAATCTGATCGAACGCGCTGTGATCCTGTCGAATGACCGCGTGCTTCCAAACCCGCTCCCGCCATCGCAGCCTGAATCTGCCGGGCTTGTCTCCCGGCAAGAAACCCTGGAAGAAGCTGAACGCGCGCACATCCTCAAGGTGCTGGAAGACACCAACTGGGTCTTGGCCGGACCCGGTGGCACCGCTGCCCGCCTAGGGATGAAGCGCTCCACGCTGCAATATCGTATGCACAAGCTGGGACTGTCACGCCCTCGTCCCCCAGCAATGCCGGAGCCGCTTCATTCGCGAATACCGCAGGCAGCTTCGGTCTGAGATGTTTGTTCGGGCGCTCCGGTCGTGCGGGAGTCTTATAACTTCAGATCGGGTATTACCACAACTGATGAGTTGTGTCCAACCGGCTTAATCCAACCAGCTTAATCCAAGCTCAGCAATTCCAGATCAAAACTCCCCTTCCCCTTTGCCAACCTGCCAAGAGGGGTGCCAAAGCGTTGGCATCCCTTCGGTACTCGCGACTGTCAGATTTCTCACCCTTCGGTACTCCAATCGCCTCTATCAGTTGCGTGGCCCACCATCAAACCGGCCGGATCTGGCTGCCTAGATGGTCCGCGGACACGAGTGCCAGATGGTGGTCCGATTCTCGACTTTCTTGGCTAAGCCAAGCTCGGCGGATCATTCAGCAATGAACACTTCCGTGCTGACCTGTCTTTTGCAACTGATAGGTGAGTGGTGGGGCCGCACTAAACCTCCTCCATCCTTTTCCGCTCTCGCACAACCATCCATCTCTCGAGCTGCTAACGCCCACCATTCGCGCTTGCTACATTACCCAAGTCCTGATCTGTTGGGATTTTAAAAGCTGTTCTTCAAACAGCGTTGCGCTCGCTTTGACCACAAAGCACCCGCGCGATCGCGTCAACTGTCAGCGCTGCAATTGACACTCTTGACCTTCAACAACCCCTTCGCGGATCGGCGACCCCGATCACCCTTGAATTCAACGAACTTCGCGACGTTCTCGCTTTGGCATGGCAGTTGCTACTCCGTGATCAAGAGCCGCAACGGCTGCTTGAAGGGCATAGGTTGAAAGGAAGGAGAGGTTCAGATGCGGAGTTGTGTCGTCCGATTGCCGACCACATCGTGGCTTTTTCGCTACCCGGAATGGAGAGCATCGCGGCAGAAAACAGAACCGCCTAGGAGAAAACAGCAATGAGTGAGCAGCAAAAGGCGACAAGATCACCGTCGGAGGATCCACGGAAGCCTCCGGCGGGACGTCCGACGACGGCCCCGCGCAGCGTGATGCGCGCGCTGGTTCTGATAGTGCTAGTGGTCGTTGCGGCCATCGTTCTCGCGCTAATGCGGAAGAATTCGAGCGCCACCCAACTTGGTGGAAATCAAGTATCGACGCCCAACATCCGAACTGCCAGCGTGCGCCGAGGCAGCATTGGCCAATACATCGAGGCGATCGGAACAGTCACACCTCTGGCGACTGTCAACCTCTACAGCCAGGTAAACGGGCAGGTAGTTGCGGTTCATTATGTCGAGGGTCAGATCGTGCATCGCGGCGATCCCCTCATTGGCATCGATCCTAGACCGTACGAGGCGCAACTGCAGCAAGATCAGGGACAGCTCGAACGTGATCAAGCGCTTCTGAAACAGGCGGAAATAGATCTCGCGCGTTATCGCGAGGCACGGTCCGTGGATGCGGTACCTAGGCAGACTTTTGAAGATCAGGAACAGACGGTCGAACAATATCGGGGGGCGGTCGAGAATGACGTCGGGCAAGTAAAGTACGGAGAGGTTCAGCTCAGCTATTGTCACATCACCGCTCCGATTAGCGGGCGAATCGGTTTGCGCCTCGTAGATCCGGGCAACATAGTATTCTCCGGTAGTACTAGCCCCATTGCGGTCATAACTCAGCTGCAACCGATCACCATTGTTTTCAATGTCGCGGAAGATGACCTGAATCAGGTGCGTTCCGAACTAACCCATCGCCACGATCTTCGTGTAGAAGCGTACGATCGCTCCCGGCTCGTGCGAATCGCAACGGGAAAGCTGCTTACGCTCGACAATCAAGTGGACACTTCGACGGGGACCATCCGTTTTCGTGGGCAGTTCGAAAACGCCGATCTGGCCCTTTTCCCAAACCAGTTTGTGAATGCGCGTCTGCTTGTTCGTACTCTCCGGGATCAGCGTCTGGTTCCCGCGGCGGCGGTGCAACACAACGGAGTCCAGTCGTTCGTGTATCTGGTGCGTGATGGGGCTGTCCATGTGCAGCCGATCACCGAGATTGCAACCGAGGGCGATGATGCTGCCGTCGAAGGGCTTCGGCCTGGCGACAATGTCGCAATTACCGGCTTCGACAAAATCCAGGACGGCACGCGTGTCGCTATTTTGAATAATCAGCCGTCTTCCAACAGCGTTCCAGGCGCACCCGCGAGCGGAGCACACATCCAATGAACGTCTCCGGGACATTTATTCAAAAACCCGTCGCGACGGCCCTTCTAATGGCAGCCATTCTTGTGATTGGTCTCGCTGCCTACATCAATCTGCCGGTTTCTGCGCTTCCTCAGGTGGACTACCCGACAATTCAGGTGCAGACGTTCTATCCGGGGGCAAGCCCGGATGTCATGGCTTCCTCGGTTACGGCTCCGCTGGAGAGGCAATTCGGACAGATGCCAGGCCTTAACCAGATGACATCAACGAGTTCGGACGGAAGTTCGATCATCGTGCTGCAATTTGCGCTGAGCCTGAACATGGACGTGGCCGAACAGGAGGTCCAAGCTGCGATCAACGCCGCACAGGGTTATCTGCCAACGGATCTTCCGGTGCCGCCCGTGTATAGCAAGTCGAATCCCGCAGATGCCCCCGTACTCACGCTGGCTCTCACGTCCTCCACCATCCCGCTGCCCGAGGTAGAAGACCTGGCAGATACCCGGCTGGCCCCGAAGATTTCACAGTTGAATGGTGTGGGGCTTGTGACGATCAGTGGCGGTGAGAAGCCAGCCGTTCGCATCCAGGCGAACCCCGTCGCCCTCGCCTCTTATGGGATCAACCTCGAAGACCTCAGAACAGCCCTTACCAGCACAAGCGTTAATTCGCCCAAAGGAAGCTTTGATGGACCTGCGCAGAATTTTCAGATCAATGCGAACGATCAGCTTGCTTCTAGCGCGCCTTATCGCGACGTGGTCGTTGCGTACAAAAACGGAGCGCCCGTCATGCTGACCGATGTCGCGAAAGTCACGGACGGAGTGGAGAACGCGAAACTCGCCGCATGGATGAATACGACACCTGCGGTAATTGTGAACGTGCGCAAGCAACCAGGGGCAAACACCATCGCCGTGGTCGATGAGATCGAACACCTGCTTCCGCAGCTTCGTAGCTCCTTGCCGGTAGCAATCCAGCTTCAGACGCTCTCTGACCGGACTACAACCATTCATGCTTCGATCAAGGATGTTCAGTTCGAGCTGATGCTCACGATCAGCCTCGTCGTCTTGGTGATATTTCTCTTTCTCCGGACGCTCAGCGCGACCGTCATTCCGAGCGTGGCGGTTCCCCTTTCACTGATCGGGACCTTCGCCGTAATGAGCGCCATGGGCTTCAGCATAAACAACCTGACGATGATGGCCTTCACCATCTCGACTGGTTTCGTGGTCGATGACGCGATCGTCATGATTGAAAACATCTCCCGATACATTGAGAAGGGGATGAGTCCAATAGAGGCCGCCCTAAAGGGGGCCGGCGAAATCGGATTCACCATCATCTCTCTCACGATCTCGCTGATCGCCGTTCTCATTCCCCTGCTGCTGATGGGGGATGTGGTGGGTCGGCTTTTCCGGGAATTCGCTATCACGCTGGGTGTCACGATCCTGATTTCGGCGGCGGTTTCGCTCACCCTGACCCCTATGATGTGCTCGCGGATGTTGCGGCATACCCCCACGGATAAGCAGAACTGGTTCTACCGGCTAACAGAGGATTGGTTCAAGCGCACCATAGATGCGTATGGCCGCAGCCTGCGATGGGTGCTGGCTCATAAGAGGCCAACCCTCATCGTAGCGATGGCGGTCATCCTTCTGAGCGTTTTCCAGTACGTAGAGATCCCCAAGGGTTTCTTCCCTACGCAGGACACCGGCATTATCCAAGGTATTACTCAGGCTCCGGAATCGATCTCGTTTGTCGCGATGGAGCAGAAGCAAAGCCAGCTCTGCGGCGAAATCCTGAAAGACCCGGCGGTCAAAGACCTCTCTTCGTTTATCGGCGCGGATGGAATCAACACAACCCTGAACAGCGGGCGTATCCAGATCGATCTCAAACCGTTCGAGGAGCGGCGCGAACATGCATCCCAAGTGATTGCCCGCCTGCAGAAGCGCGCGGAGCAGGTTCCCGGAATTCATTTATACCTACAGCCCATCCAGGACCTAACGGTCGACGATCGCGTCAGCCGCACCCAGTATCAATACACGCTGGAAGACCCGGATGTGATTGAGCTCAATGACTGGACAGCAAGGCTTACGGCCGAGCTCCGCAAGCTTCCCGAAGTCTCTGACGTGGTTACGGATCAGCAGCCGAACGGAGTAAGCGCTCGCCTTGACTATGACCGCGCGACGGCATCCCGGTTCAACATTACCGCCGACCAGATTGATTCCACCCTTTACGACGCGTTCGGGCAGCGGCAAGTCAACACGCTTTATACGCAGTCGAATCAGTACCACGTCATTTTAGAGGTTCTGCCGCAGTTCCAGACAGGGCCAGGCCGCCTGAACGATATCTATATCCAGGCATCAAACGGGACTTCGACGCAGGCGCAGAGTGTTTCCGGTCGGACCTCGGCGATGGCGAGCGGATCGCAGCCAACGCTGACGCCTTCATCCAGCTCGCCTCTGTCCTCTTCTTCAACCAACGCGCTGTCCAGCACAACCGGCACCAGCAGCTCGCTCTCGGCTACCACCACTACGTCGGCCCTGACGTCCACAGTGCAAACACTTGCTTCGACGACGCCGACGACCACGCTAGCGAACTCGGCCAGCACAACGACAACTTCTGGCGGCGGTTCCGGTTCTTCAGCCTCGTCCACAACCCAAGCAACTCCGGTACCGCTCGCAGCGATTAGCCGTCTGGTCAAAGTATCTTCCCCTCTGACAGTCTCGCGCCAGGGCCAGTTTCCGGTCGTCACCGTGTCATTCGGCGTAGCCAAGGGGTACTCGCTCGGACAGGCTGTGGAAGCAATCAAGAAGGCCCAGCAAAGGCTCAATATACCTGCCAGCATACAAACAGATTTTCAAGGCACCGCCGCTGCGTATAACTCCATCGGTTCAAATCTGGTGATTCTGATCCTTGCCGCGCTGGTAGCTGTTTACATTGTCCTCGGTATTTTGTACGAGAGCTTTATTCATCCCATCACCATCCTTTCCACGCTGCCTTCGGCGGGCGTAGGCGCTCTGTTAGCGTTGCGCGTGTTCCATTACGACCTCGACATCATCGCCGTGATCGGAATCATCCTCCTGATCGGCATCGTGAAGAAGAACGGAATCATGATCGTCGATTTCGCTCTGGAAGCGCAGCGATCAGCGAACAGATCACCGGACGAAGCGATCTTCGAGGCTTCCAAGCTGCGTTTCCGTCCGATCTTGATGACCACGCTTTGCGCCCTCTTTGCGGGCATTCCACTGGCCTTTGGCACTGGCATTGGCTCGGAATTGCGTCACCCGCTGGGCATAGCCATGGTTGGAGGTCTCCTCGTAAGTCAGCTTCTTACTCTCTACACCACCCCAGTGATCTATGTCTTCTTCGACCGTTTCGCGAAGCGTGCCGCCCGAGAGCAGGACACAAACGCTCCAGGCGATTTGTTGGCGGACCAGCCATGAACATCACCGCGATTTTTATCAAGAAACCCGTTGCCTCGACTCTGTTTGCGGTGGCAGTCACGCTTGCCGGGCTAGCTGCCTTTCGCGTCCTCCCCATTGCTTCGCTGCCGCAAGTAGACTTCGCCACCATCACGGTGACGGCCGCTCTGCCGGGCGCCAGCCCCCAAATCATGGCGTCTTCGGTGGCAACTCCGCTGGAGAGACAGTTCGGCCGAATTGCTGGCATCACACAAATGACTTCGAACAGCTCGCTGGGATTGACGACGATCACGCTGCAGTTCGATCTTTCCCGGGATATTGATGGAGCGGCGCGCGATGTGGAAGCGGCCATCAATGCCGCGCGCACCTACCTGCCCGCGAATCTTCCCTCAAATCCCGCATACAGAAAGGTGAATTCAGCCGTCGCCCCAATCCTGGTGCTGACTTTGACGTCCGATACTCGAGATATGGGAACCCTGTACGACACAGCCGCCTCGGTGATTCAGCAAAAGATTTCGCAACTCGAAGGGGTGGGCCAGGTACTTGTGGCAGGGAGTTCTCTTCCCGCTGTTCGCGTGGATGTGAATCCACAGCAGCTCAATAGCTATGCCTTGGGAATGCAGGATATCGCGAGAGTTATCTCCTTACAGAATTCTAACCGTCCGAAGGGGCAATTCAGCAACGACCAGCTCACGATGGATATTCTCGCGAACGACCAGATCTCCACAGCGAAAGACTATGCCCCTCTGGTGATTGGCGCCTCCAATGGAGCGGTGGTACGCCTCAAGGACGTCGCGCACGTTTATGATTCTGTACAAACTCTCCGCTCGGCAGGCCTTGCGAACGGCAAGCCATGTGTCGTGCTTCTTGTGTTTCGTCTTCCGGGCGCCAATGTGATCGCGACTGTGGACCGAATCAAACGCACGCTCCCGTCCATACGGGCGACAATCCCTGAAGGCGAGAAGCTGGAAGTCATCAACGACACGACGACTACGATCCGGGCGTCGGTCAGCGACGTCGAGCAGACGTTGGTATTTGCGACTATCCTGGTTATCGCTGTCGTCTTCGTCTTCCTGCGGAGTCCACGGGGTACGTTAATTCCAGGAGTGGCCGATGGGGTGTCCCTCATCGGCACCTTTGGCGTGATGTATCTGTGCGGATATAGCCTGAACAACCTTTCCCTAATGGCTCTTACGATTTCCACCGGCTTCGTGGTGGACGATGCCATTGTGGTGATGGAGAACGTGGCTCGTTATATCGAGTCGGGGGTTCAGCCGTTTGAGGCGGCGCTCCAAGGGTCGCGGGAAGTTGCCTTCACCGTTGTGTCTATGAGCCTGTCCCTGATCGCGGTGTTTGTGCCGATCTTATTTATGGGCGGGATTGTCGGCCGGCTTTTTCACGAGTTTGCGGCGACTCTGGTGGTCGCGATTGCCATCTCGATGGTGATCTCACTGACGGTCACGCCGACGATGTGCGCGTACATTCTCACTCCGACACACGATGAAAAGCATGGCCGATGGTATCGGATCAGCGAGAAGGGTTTTGCTGCTCTGCTCACTGGATACCGTCACACGCTCGAATGGTCGCTTAAACATCCCGCACTGATCTTCATTCTCTTTCTGGCAACGTTTGTTCTCAATGGCGCGCTTTTAGTGCGAGTGCCAAAAGGCTTCTTCCCCCTGCAAGACACCGGCACGCTCATGGGCGGATTTCAGGGTCCCCAGGACGCTTCGTTCCAATCCATGCAAGCCTCGTTGATTGATATCGAAAGAGTGATCCAGGCTGACCCGGCAGTGAGCGTGGTTGCCGGGATTACAGGGGGCCAGGGGGGGCCAGGCGGAGGAACAATTAACTCGGGATTCCTCTTCGTCATGCTGAAGCCACCTGCCCAACGAAAGATCAGCGCTGCGGATGTTTTGGACCGGCTGCGCCCGAAACTCAACGCGCTTCCGGGCGCTTCCACTTATCTTCAACCGGCGCAGGACCTGACCGTCGGAGGCCGTCAGAGCAATGCCGCATATCAATATCAGATTTCGTCCGACACCGTCGAGGATCTGAGCGCCTGGGGACCCAGGCTGTACGCACAGATGCGGCGTTTGCCCTCGCTAAGAGACGTGACCACCGACCAGCAAGATCAAGGGCTGCAAATGTTGCTGCAGTACGATCGTTCTACAGCGGCGAGGCTGGGCATGACGACACAGATGATCAACAACTCGCTGTATTACGAGTTTGCCGAGTCTCAGGTCTCAACCATCTACACGCCCGTGAACCAGTATTACGTCATTCTTGAGGCAGCGCCGCAGTTTCTCGACAACCCTGTTTCGCTGAATTCGACGTTTCTTCATTCCTCGGGAAGCGGCTCAGTTCCACTAGCGGCGATTGCTCATGCGCAGGCTTCGACATCACCCCTGGCGGTCAATCATTCGTCCTTTTTCCCGTCGGTTACGATCGCATTCAACCTCGCCCCTGGAGTCTCGCTGGGTCAGGCAACCAGTGAGATCAATCGATTGCAGGAACAGATCGGTATGCCGTCTTCCATTCGTGGGCAGTTCGCGGGCACAGCCGAAGCCTTTCAAAAATCGCTTTCGAGCGAACCGCTTCTCATGATCGGGGCGCTGCTAGCGATCTATATTGTTCTCGGCATTCTCTACGAGAGTCTAATTCACCCGGTCACGATTCTTACCACGCTGCCTTCCGCCAGCGTGGGAGCGTTCCTCTCGCTCATCCTCTTCAACAGCGAACTCGACGTGATTTCGTTTATCGGAATCTTTCTGCTGGTCGGGATCGTAAAAAAGAACGCAATCATGATGATCGACTTCGCGTTACAGGTCGAACGCGAGGAGGGCAAGAATACGCGGGACTCGATCTTCGAAGCCTGTCTACTGCGCTTCCGCCCGATTCTGATGACGACGTGCGCGGCCATTCTGGGAGCACTTCCGCTGGCCTTCGGCCGCGGAACGGGATCTGAACTGCGGCATCCGCTTGGAATTGCGGTGGTGGGAGGCCTGATCTTCAGCCAGATGATGACTCTCTACAGCACGCCCGTGATCTACCTGTACTTCGACCGCATCGCCCAAAGGTTCAAGCGCGGCACAAGCGACGTTCGCTTCACTCAGGAGCCTGGCAATGCGACAGCGTAGGAGCTACTCATGACATGTGCCTCATTTCCGTCAACTCGCCGCTTCGCGCGTGTGGTCCTGGTTTGCGGCGTGCTGGGCCTGGCCGGATGCACGGTGGGGCCCAAGTACAAACCGCCCGTGACGGCAGCACCAGCGACATTCAAGGAAGTTGTGCCGCAACAAAGCTCCGACGGAACGCTGTGGAAACCAGCAACGCCACAGGATACGGCGCCACGCGGCAACTGGTGGGAGATTTACAACGAGCCTGAACTCAACCAGCTGGAAAACAAACTCAACAATTCCAACCAAAACATAGCGCAGGCGTACCAGAACTTCATGGCGGCCCGCGCAGTGGTCCGGCAGGCACGCTCCAATTATTACCCGACCGTCACCACCGATCCGTCCTACACACGCGCCCGCAGCTCTGCCAGTCTGGCTGGACCGCAAGCGGCATCCGCGAACCTAAGTAGCAATGAATTCAACTTTCCCTTCACGATTTCGTGGGAGCCCGATGTTTGGGGCAGGGTGCGCAGCACCGTCCGGCAGTATGCCAACCAGGCGCAGGCCAGCGCGGCCGATCTCGCGAACATAAGGCTCTCTCAACAGGCCAATCTTGCCATGTATTATTTCGAACTTCGGGGACAGGATTCGCTGATCGCCTTGTACCAGCGAACGGTAGAAGCCTATAGCAAGTCTCTAGATCTTACGAAGAAGCTGAATGCCGTTGGCATCGATAGCTCACAGGACGTGGTACAGGCGGATCTAAACCTGCAGACAGCGCGATCGACGCTCATTAATCTGAGAATCGCTCGCGCGCAGTACGAACACGCTATTGCGGTAGTGATTGGTGAGCCGCCGTCTTCCTTTTCCCTGCCCGTTCAGGAACTCACTACCGGCGCGCCGCAAGTTCCTCCAGGTTTGCCTTCTGAATTGCTGCAACGCCGGCCGGACATCGCTGAAGCCGAGCGCACGATGGCAGCGGCAAACGCTTTGATCGATGTGCAGACCACCGCGTTCTATCCTTCGTTCAGCATTTCGGGCACGGGCGGGTTCCAGAGTAATAAGGTGGGAAACTGGCTCACCTGGCCCAGTCGCTTCTTCTCGATTGGGCCCTCCGCAGCCTTCACAATTTTCGACGCGGGCGCCCGGCGAGCGGTTCTCGCAAGCTACAAGGCGCAATACGAAGCGGATGCCGCAGCGTATCGGCAAACTGTACTAACTGCGTTTCAACAGATCGAGGACTCCCTCGCAGCTCAACATTACCTCGCAGACCAGCTAACGCAGCAACAAGTCGCAATCGACGCGGCGCAGAGGTATCTCGACCTTGCAAATGTGCGCTTCCGCTCGGGGATCGATTCCTATCTTAATGTCTACACGGCGCAGGCATCTCTACTCACGCAGCAACAGACGTTTATCGACCTAAGGGTGTCCCAGATGACGAGCAACGTTCAACTCATTGAAGCACTTGGCGGCGGCTGGAGCGTCGCTCAACTTCCTTCTGAGAAGGGAGTCGCAGCGAAATAGGGTAGTCAATTAAAGGTGCATGGATATTTTCTTGCACCTCCGGCATATGTGAGACTCCGGAAACCCCTCAATGATGGATCATGCTAGTCCTGACGCACCAAGTGGCGATCCATCGCGGCGCGGAGTCTACATTCGGCATCCCCGTTCCAGCAATTGCAGTCAAGCTCCAGGAAGACGGATGGAACAGTCATTGGTCACGGCAGCGTGCCGAAATGAGTGAACATAGTGTTTGGCTGGAACCTTTTCTCGCGCAGTTCGTAACACGCGTTTCAATCGATCCATTTCACGCCATTCCCTCCTTTCCATCCTCTTGCTGTACCCCTGCCCCGTTGCTTGACACGCAGAAGAGTTGCATTCGGAGCGACGGCGCATGAGCCGTCCACTCCTCGCCCGCTGGTGCCGGATCGATGAGCCACCACACCTGTTCGAGGCCGACGTCCAGTCGGATGAGTTTGTGGAGCATCCCACAAAAGCGGGGCGCATCAGCGCGTTCCCCTGTTTACTGATGTGCCCCAGGCGCTGATGGCCCGCGCTGGAATCCTCGCAAGGAACCCCAGTTATTCTGCCGATCTGCTTGCCGTAACGGAACCGCTCCGGAGACCCGATGATCAGGGCGTAGGCGAGCGCCGTCAGCGGGCCGACGCCCGGATGGGATCATGAGACGTTGCACCTCCGGTCGCCGCTCCGCTTCCTGCTCGACCGCCCGGCTTAACTCGCCGATCCTCGGGCTGAGCCGGTCCACCAACTCAAGCGCAGGCTTCCCGGCGATGCCCCCGAGAGTCAAATGACACCACTACCCAATATTTCAACACGGCATTGTTCACGCCGGACGCCTTAGGCACACCAGGGGACTCTTCACGGCGATTCTTCTACGGCCCGGGCATCGACAATTTCGATCTGGCGTTGCACAAGACCACCAAGATCACCGAGGGCAAGTCAGTGGAGATTCGCCTGGAGACTTTCAACACCTTTAACCACGCGCAGTTCTATGGCGTCAACGCGGTGGACGGCAACATTGACAGTCCGACCTTCGGACGAGTGCTGCAGGCAGCGCCACCGCGCATCATGCAGGTGGCCGCGAAACTCTACTTCTAAGGAGGAGTTGCCAGGACGACACGCCGGGGGAGGAATCCGCGGGGGACTCACAACCGCCCCCCGCATCCAAATCGACGAAGGCGAGGTCGATCCTCCCTGACGGCGTAACAAGAAGGCGGCCTTCTTGGCCGGGGTCTCATTCGGACTCGCGGCAAGGATATGCTTTAGAATGGACTCGCGGCAACAATATGCTTTATGTCCCCACTCTCCCGCGGTTCTGCTCCCCTGGAAACAAAGAACTTCTGCCCTCCGACGCGGCATGGATATAGTTTATTCCGGCAAAGTTTTGCTCAAAGTGACAGCCTCCTTGTGACTTCAAGCATAAGATTGCCGTTTGGCAAGCTTATGCGTTTTTCGCTAGGCCCGCTGCAACCGCTTTTCGGACCAGAACTTAACTGATTTCCCCGAGGGCTGGGAGCTTTCTGAGCATTTGACATGTCTGCGCTGGATGTGCAGCGGATTTAGCGAGGAAGGCTAAT
>Ga0335078_10009938_pt1 | contig 14085 bp, 11 predicted proteins | sample Lox_Sample_32_FD_206711 | JGI IMG/M metagenome (GOLD analysis project Ga0335078, IMG submission 206711) | Soil microbial communities from Loxahatchee National Wildlife Refuge, Florida, United States - Lox_Sample_3.2 | ecosystem: Environmental > Terrestrial > Soil > Wetlands | place: USA...
CGTACATGAATCTTTCACCGGAGATTAGGCAGCGCGTCATCATGGAGGAAATGGCGGAGGGCCGCAGGGTGTGGTCTGACATGACCGCCACGATCAATGGCCAGCAAACGACCGTATCCGCCTGCCGGGAATGGGGCGCCTTCCTTTTGGGCGGGGAAGTGATAGTGCTGCCCCACTATCCTTTGCAGTCGTTGAACATCGATTTTCCTCCTGCGGAAATGGCCGGAAAGCCCGTAGCAGCGGAACCGATAACCGAGGAGAAAAAGATAACCGCGAAATATCGCGTCGCGAAGAAGGACGACGACACTATCTCTTTCGCGCCCGTCCAGCGAGTGCATAGGTTGGACACTGGGGCTCTGACAGAACTCGTGGACATCAATTTCAATCTGAGCGGGAAGCTCAAGCAGGATTTCGGTCAAATGAACGTCGGCGACGAAAAGGAATTTACACTGAATGTTACGGTGCTGGTCGGATACCGGCCTCTGGACGCGGCTCCAGTGAATCAGTAATCCTCGCGCGGCCCGGACTTCAAATCAAAATCGTCTTGCGCTTCACGGGCATTTACTGAGCGCGCCAGCGCGTTGGAATTATCGCCACAGAATTCCGGTCAGCATGCTCCCGGACTCCATCCGGAACGTTCGTGTCATTGGCGATGATCAAGCAGCAGAACGTCGCGCGGAACGCCCCGGCATCTTCAATAACCTTGTCCACGTCGTCGTAGGTGAGCGTAGTCTTGTCCTTTGCATCCCCGACGGCGCGCTCGCTGCCGCGCCACACTGCGAAATCGGGCCGGAACCTGCCACCAAGAAGAGGCTTCTGAGCTTCTCTACTCCATCCTTCAGATGGAGGAAACTCAACGAGCCCAGAGCCCACTCCACACGTAATCTTCGAATTCGGTGCCAGTGATGCACGGCATGGAGCAATTTTATCAGATGGCGGCGCACTATGCACCAGCTTCAGCCTTCAGGGCTTTCTGAATTTCCCAATCCAAATATCATTCTGATAGAGAGTAGACCGACTGATCTTTTGGTCAGGGTTTGCGAACGCGTCCTTCAGGTACTCGCGGATCGTGGCATAGACCGGTTCTGGCATCCGCTGGCTTATCGTAATCCTACTGATCATTGAAAGATCAAAGTCGATTTCGAAGCACTTCTCGGCAGCGCTGCCCTCCCAAATAATTCGGAACTCTTCCTCGCATCGATAAGGCCAACGCTTCGTGAACGGAATGCTGTCTGTTTCAATCGTGCCTTCCTTTACGTCGTTGATCTTCTTGTAGACGACTGGTCCATACCGAACACCATCAACTGTTGCCAGGAGTTCGATCAGTTTCGACGGGGAAAACTCAATGCAACACCCACTGATACCGTCAGCAAATGTTCTCCAGTGATGGATGGTCTCGTCTCCCAGAGAGCAACACAAGGCGAACAGCTTCGCAACTTTCTTGCGTTTCTTATACTCCGCCATTATGGCGGAATCGTTCTTGTCGTCCCATGACGCCGGGTCTAAGAGAACGAGTCGCTTCCTTTTGAGCATGTCCAGTAAAACAGGAAGCGTGGTATACCGGTTAATCTTTTTCATTGAAGCCTCGACCTCTGTTTGTCCGAACTGCCATCATCGCTCAATGCGCGCTGCTCAGATACTCCGAAATCAGTTATCTCGGATTGAGTCGGGCCAGGAAGGCTCTCTCCCGCTTGACACTCGCGGGTGCTCATGCACAATCCTTTCCATGCCCAACCCGGAGATGAGATTTTGGAAAAGGTTACTCGGCTACGTAATTCGTGATGGTCGTTATGTTCATCGCTGTAGCACCTGCCCGAACCAGAGAATTGCTGCCTCGCCTTCCTTCCGTGTGATCTCGTCGACAGTCCGGCTGTGGCGAATGCTGTTGCGAAGCTCTCCCAGCTGGCCGAATTTGGTCATAAGCGTTTCTTTGTTTACGAAGCATTTCTCAAATTCTGACCAGGTGGCTTTGCTCAGGATCGTGTCCTGTAGCTCACGTAAATCGCAGTACTCCAGGCGCCGCCGCATTTGCTTGTACTGCTCGGGGTCAACAGCGGCGTTCTTCTTCGCTGCGGCCTGAAGGCGCTCCTCTACCTTCTGATTGACGTGGGGCGGCAGGCGCAGCGGATCGTCACCGAGAGTGTCGGCAATGCGCTCACGCAACGCGAGTTCCATTTCTTCGATTTGCTGGTCAAGCTCGCGCAACTGCGGCGAAAGATCGAGCCTTTCCTTGATTAGTAGACACTCGATCGCTTCAAGTAGCGTGCGTTGCCGCTCTGAGATGAAGGCCTCGAAATCTTCGGCCGTGAATGGATCGCGAAGCAGTAGTGCGAAAGCGGTGGGTGAAATGAAATGAGACTCGAGAACGGCGCGCACCGGGCCCTCACCGTTCTGCTTTATTAGCTCGGGCAGGTACTCGTTGGGGAAACGATCTCGAATAACTTTGCGATTCGTATCCGCGGTTAGCGGTGTACGATTCAAGATGGAATTAATCAAAGTACCCTTGCCAAGGTCTGAGGCCTTTGATGCCGGAATAATGTGGTGGTCGTCCAAGTCTCCGAACTGCGGCACGTTGCCGGTCATCCAGTCGCGTGCGCCTTGAATGATCAAGAGATTGAAGATGCCGTTGTATACGGAGGTGCCTCGCTTGATCTCTTTGCGTAGATCAACGTTTCGGAAGCGAGTCTTGAATTCCTGGATTAGGTCCGGTTCGAGCGCGTCATTGTCCATCCATGCTTTAAGATCGAGAAAGTCGCGTGCTGCCGTGGATTCGACAGAGCCAGAGTAACGATTAAGGAACACCGAGGCCCAGTACCAGTGGCGGCTCTTCCGTTGTGCGTCGAGTTGACGATTGGATGGCAGCGACTTCACATGTGACTGTAAGGCGGCAAAAGCCGGGAGAATCGAGACGTACGGTAGGTAGCCTGACGAAATTGCGCCAAACTCCTGCGGATGCCGCAAAAGGTTGATTGCCGATTCGATCGCACTAACGGCGCTACTCCATCTTTTCTTGAAGTCCGCTGTATCGACTACGAGCACTTCCTTGCTCCGGGTGCCGTCGGGAGCTCGCACTGCCTTCTCCTGACCTGGCAATAGAAAGTACAGGTACTTGGCTGAGCAATAACCCTGCCGCAGGATGGACATGACCTGTAGGATGTACACATCCATCTTGTCAGTCTCGACAAAATCAAGCCGTGGCGACGCCTCGCGCCACATCTGTTTTAGCTGCAGGCCTTTGGGTTTGAGCATCGCGTTCATCAAGTCGAACGTATCGAGCTGGACACCCTTGCTGTTGATTTGCGTGAAAATGTCGCAAATCTTGTCAATTTCCAACTGCACGTCAAGCTCGATATAGGAGATTTGATACTCTTCGGTTATGCCGCGGACGTATTCACCGAATTTCTGCGCGTTATCGGCATGCAGCGTCGCTTTCTGAAAATCGTCCTCGCGTTCCTGTTGCTTTGCCACGGTTCCCGCACTGCGCCAGAACTGCTCATAGCCCTTGATCCAGTCGAATAACGTCCATCCACCTTGCCCGACGACAGCAAGAGGAAAGATGTGTTCTGCATACTGAGTGTCCCGGTCGGAGATCAGACGAGTCCAGCGTTTTGACCAGTCATATTCAAAAGCCAAATCGTACTCCTCAGCCATGAATCGATCGATGCGTATGAAAAAGAAGTAACGGTTTGAGCGACCTCGCAACGCAATGTCAGGAGCCAAAAAGGAATAGTACATGGCCGTCAACCGCTGCTGTCCGTCCAGCACGATGTGTTCGGGTGTCCCTTCGCTTTTGAAGCCGTAGATCGGTTCACAGGAAAGCGCTTTAAAATTCTCGCTTTTGCCCTTCCAGAGAAGCAGGCTACCGATGTAGTAGTCGAGGAAGATCGAGCGCAAGAGATCGCGAATGTCCCACGGCTTCCACTCGAACTCGCGCTGGAAGTCGGGAATTACAAATCGTCCCTCGCGCAAGCGCCCGATAAGGGTGTTGAGACTGATGTGATCCGGTTTCTGAGCATCCTTCATTGTTTATCCTGGTTCTTAGTTGCGTCGACTCGATTCCGCCGGCGGACCGGGTTGTAAATTTCCTCAGGGTACACCACGCCGGAGAATCTGCAAATTGACCTTGGAGCTCTTGAAAACGCCCAGATCTCCTGGCATCTTCCGGGAAAGGGATCGTCACCTGAATGGGCCGAGACTCCCGCTACGGAAGGCTCGGGGAGCGCCTGCGAGTAGGGCACAGTCCGGCCTCCGCGCGGATTCGCCCCGGCCAACCCGCCGAAATCCACGCTTTGGCGACTTCGCGTTAAGATCGGCCATTGGGACGCCCCTTTGATTCACGTGCCCGGACCTGCTCAACGATGTTTGCGAGATCGTCCATGGCAGATTCCGGTAATTTCGCTAAATCGGCCTGTAGCTGCTCAGGCTCAAGGCCAGAGAACAAGCCGAAGATGACATTAAACGCAGCCTGCCGTTGATCCGGCGAGAACGTTCGCAATGCAAGAAGTGCAACGTAACAGGCAGAAACGCGTTCCCACCACAAAAGCTCCTGCTCTGGATTAGCATCGCGCTGGAATGCGTCCTGCCATTCTGCCTCTGTTAAGGCGCACACCTCCGCCACTGCCGCCCTGACGGTATCGATACGCAGCACAAGTTCAGTAGAAAGTTGCATGCGCCGGATGGGACCGGGTCTGAGGTCCTTGGGGTTTATGCTACGTGCCTTCGTCATCGAGCGTCCTTGCAGGAGTACTCTCTATGAGAACAGCATTTGTCTGTCGCGCGCAATAGGACAGCAGTTGCCACGTTCGTGTGCCGTTCCGCGTAACCGCTCAGTGCCGCGCAAGGGATCGTAACCTCAAGGCCGAGACTCCGCCCCGCCTCGTTGCGGCGGATCAAAAATGCGGAGGCTCGGGGCGAAGCCTGAGAGCCCGGTTCGGCCTTGGGCCGGATGTGCCCAAGAGAACATCCGTGACGCTTGGTTGGCCTACCGTCGGAACCATCCCGCCTCTCTGCCTGCGGCGGGGCCGCGGATGGTCGAAATTCGGGTCGAGAAACGGGGCTGCGATATTGGGTTTTGATCACACATTGATCACACGCGGGGCTTCCGTGGGGGTCATCGGGCAGAAAAGACCGACCCGCATCCACCTGGAATCAGCTACTTACGACTGGTTCGGACTGCATCGGATGGGTCGAAACGGGTTCGATTCCCGTTAACGATACGCGCGGGTCCCCGAATCGTTGAGAGCCGTACGCCGTCAGCTGACAGTGGAGCTCGGTCACGCGCGCTCAAAGCCATGCGTTTGGTCGTGATCGTCACCGGCGCCGTATCTCCCCTAAACTACGTTGACTGACTGGTGGTCAGACGGCAAATCGCGATCTACCGTTAGCGCGGCACTCTTCGCCAACAGTGGGTGTGCCGAATGTGGGTCAACTCGGGAGCAGTGATCGCGCAGCTCGGCAGTGGCACCCGTGACGCACATAAGACGTCGGTGGTTCCGCTGCGCGGCCCGGATAACGGGGCCGGTGGAAGCCCCCAGAGGTATACATGCCGAAGCTGAGGCAGTTCCTGGTGCGGCTGCGGGTGACTGTCAATGAAGACAAGACTCGCATCGTCGATGCAAAGGATGGCTTCGACTTTCTGGGGGTGCACTTTCGGAAACAGCCCTCGCGGCGCGATGCCAGCAAGTGGTTTTGCTACTGCTGGCCGTCGCAACGATCGATGCAGCGGATTCGGGACAAGGTGAGAGCGGCAATCGCTCGCGATAACCGCCTGATGCTGCAGGAGAAGCTGGACCGGCTGAACCCGATATTGCGGGGATGGACGGCCTACTTCGGCTGGCTCAACTCAGCCCAGCACTTTCGGAAGGTGGATCGATATGTCACGTGGAAACTTCGACGCTGGTTGCAGGCGAAGCATCAGCGCAGACGGCGGGCGTTTTGGAAGACGCCACTGGCCTACTGGAGAGAGGCCGGCCTGTACTCGACACAGGGTCGGATTGTGCATACGAGCTGAATGCCGCCGGGGGAAGGCTCCCGGAGAGCCGTATGGGGGAAAACTTCACGTACGGTTCGATGAGGGGGTGCTGGAGACGGAGCTATGGAGCGGACTGAGACACCGGTGTTGCGGCGAAAGCTGCCGGTAACCGAAATCCCCGGTCCTGTGGCCACCGCGCCAGCGCCCTACTCTGCAGAAGCGCAACGTAGTGGATCATCTCCCGAGGAACACAAAGCCGACGCGAAAAAGAAACGCCAGAACGCTTACGCGATGGTTGACTATGCCGAAGCCAAACGCGCGCTGGAGCGGCTGCATCGCGAACTCATGGATCTGAATCCGAGCGCGGCGCGCAGTTTGGTGGAGGGAATGGAGGAAACGCTTACCGTTCACAAACTGCGTATTCCTACTCAACTCCGCCGGACCTTATGCTGCACCAACGTGATCGAGTCAGCCTTCTCCATCATGGACACGGTGTGCCGCAACGTAAAACGCTGGCGGCCAGGCGATCAGATTGAACGCTGGGTTGGCTTCGGACTTTGGGTCGCCGAACGGCAATTTCGCAAGGTCATTGGCCATCGCCAGATTCCGCTGTTGCTGGCCTCCATGACCAATGCTGTTTCCAAGAAACCGATTGCGAAAGGAGCTGCGGTCGCGTAGCCTATGAGCGCCGAGAGTCGCTAACTTTCAACGGAGAACCGGGCAACCTCGCAGTTCTTAATGTGACGGAACAGTTGTCAAACACCACTCGTTTACGCACGGTCCGAAGCTCGTGCAAAAGCATAGGCCGCGAGGAAAGCTGGACCGACGAGGAACGCCGATTTTTTTCGGCTTATATCGAAGGCTATCTACACACCGAGCCGGGCGAACTGATCAACGGGGCTACAGGCCCAGCGTGAGAGCATGCCGGCGGGTTAACGAAAAAACACGGATTCGGCGGTCTTGGCAAGTAAACACTCACGATCTTCGTCCGAGATGAACGATAGTTCATTGCGAATGAGCGCTATGGATGCGGAATAACTGTGCCCGTTCTGCATTTGAAAAGGGCTGTCGCTTGCCCACATTAGACGGCGGGGGCCGAAATCCTCGAAGACGCGCCGAATCATGGGAACCAAGTCTGTGTAGGGGGGTGTCTTACGCCCGAGCGCATAGAAAGCGGAGACTTTCACCGTGACATTGCGATGTTTGGCCAGCGCGCAAAGAGATCGGGTATCGGCATCACGGATTTGGCCGTCCGCACCAATACGTGCCAAATGATCGATTACCACAGGTGTATCGGGGTGTCGTCTGCACATGCGGTCGATCGCAGGAATGGCGTCGGGATCGACCAGAGCGCACATCGCCAGTCGCCGCTGTGCTGCACATCGCCACATCGCCTGCATCCCAGGAGTGTCGAGCCAGGTGTCCGGAGAACTGCCCGGCGTAATTCGGAACCCTCGCACCGAATATCTGGCAAGACGCTTCATGGTTTCGTCTGGTCGTGGAGACGTCGAGTCTACAACGGCTACGCCTGAGAACACTCCTCGATGCGCCCGAATGCTCTCTAACATGTAGGAGTTGTCAAACCCATAGAACCTTATTTGAATGAGCACGGCTCGAGTAACGCCCGAAGGCCTGGCATGGAGAAAGAAGTCCTCAGACGTGAATCGTTGCGGTTCAAAGTCACGTTGATCGGCCGTTCGAGGGTAATGCTCGCGATCATTTGTCCAAACGTGAACATGTGCATCGATAGCATCGAGCATCTTGGTGTTCCGTCAGGTTGCTACCAGGATTTTTGCAGTCGCAGGCGGCAGCAATTTAACCGTGTGGGATCACCGCTGCGAGAAATGCGTCCGGTTAACCCCAGGTATGAGCTATCTGGCTTATCGCCCTCTTTGCCTCGGAAAATGCGGTCTTATGATCCTGATCCCCCGACAGATCGGAGTGACCAAAAGCAATCCTGCCGAATGCTTTGTCTCGCAAGACTTCTCGTGGTGCGCCATTTCCGTCTTTTCCGAAATAGAAACCTGGAGCGGCGTTTACAAGAGCATGGCCCCAACGGTTCAATACGATGCCGGCGATGTCTCTGCGCGCATCAAAACCGGAACCTCCGAACATCTGTGTAAACTGCTCGCGAATGGCTTTCTCGTAATCCAAGTAAGATGTGGTCAGCAATTCTTGCCGGCCCTTGGTCCCCTGCGCAGCAGCCGGCAGGCCTGGGTAATAGAACGGAATGTAGAGGGTCAAGACCGCAGGCGAGTCCGGGCCGATGCTCTTGGTATCCGTGCCACAGAGCGGCATCTTGCGGACTTCAGTCCAATAACCGATGCCTTCAAACCATCGCGCCCCGGAAATGCCCAGTTTGTAAAGGAAGCGCCAGTTGCGGACGGCGACGTTCGCTATCAAATGCGCTGAATAGACGAACTGAGAGTACGCTTCGCGATGGGGGTTAGGCAGATCCCGGACGATGTGCTTTGTGATCCAGCCTCCGCTTGCCATGATGACACTGCGGGTCTTCACGCGATACACATTTCCGCGTTGCGCGTACGTAACCCAAACGAACTTTGATTTCTCGGGATCGCCGTCGTGTTCGACCCGTACGACAGTAGAGTTATGCCGAATGCGAATTGAATTACTCTGGCGATCGAGGGTGGCAAAATCAACCTGCGCGTGGCAAATTGCTTCCAGGGTTCGTGGTCCGGGCATGGAATCAGGGATCAGCGTCTTCACAATAAGGCGGGCCATTCCAGCGTTTCCACCAGGGAAGGCGTGTTCTGTATGCTGTTCGGCGGCGAGGTAGTTTGCGGGACGGGGCTTCGTTTTCGGGGTTCCCAGTGGGAGAGATCCCCACCTGAAGAAGCCCGAAAGGCCATCTGGTCCCAGACCGCGCTCTTGTACCACCATGGGCGCGATATAGAGCCGAATCATCTCCCTGCTCAATCCCTCCTCTTTCACCAGGCGGTCCTCGTCGGTGATCGAGTCTAGATACTTGGACCTCTCGTCGCCTACGAATTCAAAAGGCATGGTTTGTCCCGAAGCCCACGGGCCCGGCTCGGGCATTTGTGGTTCAGCCCACTTTAAGAGGCTCCGTTTGATCTCTGGAGGGAAAGGAGCGCCCTCTAACTTTTTCCCCCATGGGTCCCTCAACCAGAGTCCGGGGGTCTGGCCGAACTTGGCCCCAAAATAAAATCCGCAACGTGGCGGTGTATGGAGCAGGACGTCGTAGCTTGTCTGGCTAAGCGGGATCTCGGGGTCCGGCCCCTTCCAGGACTGATATTGAAAGTTGTGCCAATCAAGCCCGATACGGTCGTACATTTGCTCGGCCAGCGATCCCCGCGCGGGAACCTTGAAGAAATTAGAACCCTGTGGGCCGAATAGACGATGACCGTCGATATTGAACTCGTTCTGCTTCGCTTCACCACCGAAAATAGGATGGTTCTCCAAGATTAGACAGGTTTGGCCGGTCTTTGCCTGGTCTTTGAAAAAGAGCGCCGCAGATAACCCGGCGAGTCCGCCGCCGACGACCACCAAGTCATAAATCTCCCCGGTGTCCGCCGTATCGTTGGCAGGCTCATTGAAGCGCCCGTCCCGGATCGCATGGGCAGCATTGATGACTTCCTGCGTATTTCCATTTGCATCACGGTACTCGCCCTCCCCGGTGTAACCGCCCCAGATCTGCTTCTTCTCGCGCTCCGCGGCCCAACTGGAATGGAAAAGCGGATCCACCAGACACATTCCTGACCCAATCAGCGCAGAGTTCAGGAAATCGCGACGACAGATGGGCGCCCCCATGCCCAGAAAGTCATTTATCTTTTGCCGCTTACTCTTTGTCGATGCCATTCAAAGACCTCCCCGAAGAATCGGGTATACAACGAATACTTCAACAGCCATGGCTCTCAGTCGCGGTGCAGGGCACCATCGGCCTTTCGCCATCAGGATGGCTTCCTGAGCTTGGCGGGCTTCAAGGTCCACGCCTGGAGCTTGGCAAGAGCAATCAAGTTAGATCGACGCACACCGTCTGGAGCAACGATCCACTGCCAGGCCGCCGAGTCATCGGTGACGTACCGGGCTGCGGCCAAATCAGCCGGATCGACGGCCACAGATGTCGAGAGCGAACCCTGGCGCTGCAGGGCCACGACAACTTCTGCCAGAGCTGTAAGGTAACTCTCAGGCGACACTGCCTGACTCCCAAACCAAATGGCGCTGGGAACCTGCCGATTCTTTTCCAGGAAGTTCTCCACATCCAGGACCGTGCGCGAGAACTGGGCCCACGGGATGGTAATCCTCTGGTGGAGTTCAGCGAAGTGGGAACTCGGGCCGTAAGGCGTCCCCTCCAGTGTGATAAAGCCAGTCCCTGGACCATTAATTTTCCGAACCGCAAACCGGTTCAGTATTTTTAGAACTTCGCTCGGGGCTAGTGTGTAAGTATCGCGGGTCTGGAATGTGACGGCCGGTCTGACACTTCCTGCGATCCCAGCGATTTCCTCATCAGAAAAATAATGCGTTTGAGCCGCGTCCTCATAGAGCGTTCGCGCCTGGCTCGCGGTCACAAATTCCACATTAGGGAAGGATTTTATGTAGAGGATCAAGTCCTGGAAAAAATTAAACGCTCTGGCTCTCACGTCAACGCTTCTTGCAACGGGAAGCTTCCATTCCGAGCTGGGGGGATTCGCTCCACGGGCAAAGTTGACAATATCCCAATCCGCCTTAGCGACGAATTCGCAGGGATGGAACATGAAACTCACCAATCCGCCCTCCGGTTGTAATGACATGTGGTTGTAGATCGTCTGGAAATTAGCTTTTACCTCACTCAGGTTCATCCAATCTCCGTCTGGAGTAAATCCCGGCGCGTCCGGGTCGGTAACGATTTTGGGCCGGAGCGCGCGCTCGTCCAGCAGACCAAAAATATTGAGCATTCCACCGTACCAGAATGGCTTGCCGTCTAACCCGACTTGCTTGCCGTGATCCAGGTAGACGTCTACACCCCATTCCTTGAGCGCCTGGTAGCTCTGGGGTGCCCAACTGGCTCCTGGCTGCCCGTAAGTGGTGGGAAATTGTCCCAAAATGCGCCGGACATCCTCGAAACCCGGACGCTCTCTCCGATTGAATTCCTGCACGCCGGCTTCCCAGCCGAGCGGCTCTTCATATTCATCAATCAGTGGTTTCTGGCTATGTAGGTCCGAGTGATAACCTATCTCGTGATAACCCAACGCGGCAATCACGTCCCGCCGCCCTTTGCGTTCCAGCATTCGCGCTTTCTCTCCCACTATCTTGAATGTGGCGCGAACATTGTGTTCGGCAAGAAACATCGCGAGGCGTTTTACCGAATCGCTCTCGTCGTCGTCCAAGACGTAGTCTTCCGTGTCAAACCAGAGGATTAGGTAGACGCGGCCGATTGCATGTGCCGCACTCCGCCCGGGAGTCGCGAGAAACAGGGCTGTCAAGATGATTGTCAAAATCCGGTTCATCTTCATCGCAAAGGTCGCATACTCGGCTCCGCGGGCAAGCCAAGAAGTGCGCATCCGACACACCGTTCGATTGCCGAAGAGTGGGTAATTTTTATCATGCTTGCCGGTGTGTTGTCAATACATAATCTGCCGGTGTCAATACAGGAATCATGCTGAGAGCGGATTTCGAGAGGCGAAAACGAATGGTAGTCGGTTCGCATCATTCGATCCGAAAAATGGCGAATCACGGCTTCAGCGAGGCCGACAACTGAATACGCTCCCCTGACGAGTTGTCCTCGATGACAATTCTTCCGTTTTCAAGTCTTACATCATCCACGCGATTGAAGCGTTGCGGTGTCTTCGCGTAGAACATCAGGAATGAGGTCTCAATTTTCGCTTTGGCGGGCAGCCAGCGAAATGTCGGAGTGTCGAGCAACGAGTGCATGTTCACCACCTCCCGCCTGGGCATGCCAAAAGGTTGCGTCGCGAATTCAAGCCCTCGCGCCATGGTGGTAGGGTTTGAGAAGTGCTCCCAATCCTGGAGCCAGGGATAGTCAGACGGCCTGACGAGGTAGCCGAGTACCAGGTGCCGGCGCGTGTTGACGGCCGTGACGAATGCGAACTCGCGCCGGGAATCTAGCACCACGGTCGCCAAATCTGCTGTCTCGGGTGGGGCCATTGGCGTTACCCTCAGATCTATTGCGTCTCCGTCCTTGCTTGAGGCCTTCGGCCAAGTGAACTCTTTCCCGGACGCCAAGCGCCTGGTTGGAGCCTCAGAGGCTTCATATGGGCGCATTATCGCGCGCCCGCAGGATAGATCCACTACGGTAGCGAAGGGTTCCAGAAACGGTGCGCCAATGGTCGCGTGTTCCGCCCACGAAACCGGGCGATCGAACGCGACATCGCTTGCGAGTTCGCTGTGGACGTAGATCACGCTTTCGCCATTCGCTACGCGAATCGTCCGAGTGAAGGTCTCCTGGGCGCGCTCGAGCTGCGTCTCCAGCGTCAGAGTTGCCAGTCCGTCTTTCTGATCGTAGGACCGAAGTTTCCATAACTGAAAGTGAGCCTCACCGTGATCGGGGAGTCCGGCCGCTTGTTCTTCACCGGAAGGACTACCGAAGCCGTCCACGCAAACAAAGTGACCAAATGAGGGGAGAGACGGCGGCGGCTCACCCGCCACACGTGCGGCCCACGCGGGATTCCAGAATGGACTCAACCTCTCGGGGTCGTCGCGGCGCAGGAGTTTGGCAAATGCCCCGCTGTGGAGCAGTACGGTTAGTTCGAGCTTGTCATTGGACAAAACCAGGGCGGGAACGTTCTCGAACATTGTCTCTCGCAAAACAGGCCCGACACCGGATTCCTGGGCACAAACCGTCGCCGCGATGAATATGAACAAAAGCCGATGCGTTCCCATAATGACTCCCAAACAGACTATTCACCTCCTGCAATCAGTGACGTGCGAGGGCATTGCCTTTATTCCGACTCAACAGCTTGCTTCGCACCACGCCCTCCTGGAACAGTGCGAATGTGAAAATGTCACTTTCGGCAGCGATCGTGACGTACTGTCGGCCATGGAGCATAAACGTCATAGGCGAAGCATATAGCGTATGTCCGGTGCAAAAGTGCCACAGGTCCTCGCCGGAACGCGCGTCCAGAGCTACCAAGTTGCCGTCGTCGTCACCTGTAAAAACCAGCCCCCCACCGGTGGATACGGTTCCCGCCCACATCGTCGCTTGTCCCGTCATCCGGAACTCCCACTGCCGCTCGCCTGTCGTCGCATTCAGCGCGCGCAAATAAAACTGTCCCGGCTCGCTTGAAATCTGCTCGCCTCCCGTACCGTGGTAATCGCTAAGGGGAACGGGCTCTTTCGCTGAACTTGTGTAGAGATCACATTGCTCCAGTACCACCACGTAAAGCAGGCCGGTACTCGGGTCGTAGGATGGCGACATCCAGTTAGTGGCGCCGCGCACAGCCGGGCAGACCCGGTTGCCGGCCGGCGTCGGATCCGAGTTGGGCGCCTCCATCGGAAGCCCATTCGGTCCCACGCCAGTGGCCCAGGTTAGCTTTTCTACAAAACGCTTTGCCGCCAGAAATTTGCCATCGGTCCGGTCGAGAATGTAGTAGAAGCCATTGCGGTTGGCCTGTAATAGTAGCTTTCGCGTGCGGCCCCGAAACAGAGTGTCGACCAGAACGGGCGTTTCGTTGGCGTCCCAATCATGCGTGTCGTGGGGGGTGAATTGGAAATACCACTTGAGCTTACCCGTGTCGCCGTCAAGGGCGACCACCGAATCAGAATAAAGATTGTCGCCCCTGCGGAATCCCCCATAGAAATCGGGCCATGGGTTGCCGGTTGGCCAGTAGACGAGATTCAGGTCAGGGTCGTAAGAGCCCGTCGTCCAGGTGGGTGCACCGCCATGTTGCGGCGGTTCATCGGGCCACGTCTCCGAGCCCGGCTGACCCTTTCCAGGAACAGTCCAGAAACGCCAAATCTCTGCTCCGGTTTCCGCAGCAAGCGCGGCCACGAATCCGCGCTGGCCCGAGCCGCCGGTTGAGACGCCTACTAAGATCCGGTCCTTTATTGCTAGCGGCGCCATGGTCGTGAAGTAGCCCTGCTTCACCGACGCGATCTCGTGATCCCAGATCAGGTTGCCGCTCGTTCGGTGCAACGCC
>Ga0335078_10009940_pt1 | contig 14084 bp, 23 predicted proteins | sample Lox_Sample_32_FD_206711 | JGI IMG/M metagenome (GOLD analysis project Ga0335078, IMG submission 206711) | Soil microbial communities from Loxahatchee National Wildlife Refuge, Florida, United States - Lox_Sample_3.2 | ecosystem: Environmental > Terrestrial > Soil > Wetlands | place: USA...
GGACTAGGGAGGGGAGTGTCAGACGGTCGATGGGGGATAGTCAGACGAGGGAGGCAGTGAGACAGATTGTCATTGCTGCGTTGAGGTTACATCAAGTTGAACTTTCAGAGGATGAATATAAAAGTGTGATTGCTCATACTGTGCAAGCGGGTATGTTTGCGCTTCGAGGGAAGTTAAAAGCCGGAAGGAATGTTGGCATGGGTGAGATTGGAGAGGTGGTAGAATCATTACTGAAAATATTCCTTGTGGACGACTAATAGTTAGATTTGATACCTGGTATTGTATGTATTATAGTAGCATGAATAAATAACTCCTTATCCCTATTTGTACACAAGAATTACTACATGATTTTAGCAACTTTTAGGTTCACTTTCGTTCCTCGGTTTTCGGTTTCGGAGTTGGCGGGTTGACGTCCACAGAGACACTCGCACTCGCGAATTCCTCCAATTCCTCACTTAACGTCTTCAACTTATCTTTGACTTGATCAACTGAATCCTGTCGGACATTTATCCGTAAAGGAGGATTCTCAACAGATACAATCTTCAATATCAGTCGTGCTGTCTGTTCCGCTGATATCGGACTCAATTCTGTGATTTGGTCGATCAGGTATCGTACTCTACCTGCTGAGGTATTTTTGTATGCATCTAGGGGAGGAACAAAGATCATTTGATTTGGTAGCACACTGTATTAGAAGAAAGCAGACGGAAGAGGTACATGGCATCAATCGGAGGCTCTACGATTGAAACTTTAACGTTGAACGGCAATACTTCGTACGCCAGCGCCTCAGAATATCCTTCTACCGCATGATGCGCAGCCGATAATAGACTCAAACTAGGCGTTCCTATCTGACCAGCTATTATTAGATCGAAATACGAGTTAGTATACTCAATCCAGTGATATTAATGATATGTCCGCTCCGTCGTTTTCTCATTCCAGGTAATACAGTCCGAATAATATTGGCCGTCCCAAAGAAATTAACCTCGACCTGCTCCCTGAAATTCCAATCACTTATCTCCTCAAAAGCTCCCACAAAAGCTAAATCAGCCTTTGTCCCACAGTGCAAAATACTTTTCGAAGCAGTGTTAACCACCACATCAATCTTACCAAACCTCTCTTCCGCCTCTGCGACAGAAGACTGACAAAGCCATATCTGTCTCACATCACACATGATCAAAGCACACGTATCCGGATAATCAGACGCAAGAGACTACATTAGAAAGGTCAACAGACTTTATACCGCAAGATCACCAAGATGTTTTTCTCGGGCGCAGGCAGCGACGAGATGTCCTCTGTCCAATGCTACCTGTGCAATTGTCCTACCAAGCAAACTCCCACAATTCGTTATGAAGAAGACTTTCTGGCCTGTATTTGTGGGCGTGGTGCCGTTTAAGCCAATTGATGTCGAGGAGGCAGGTGGGAAGACGTCTGTCAGGGTCGAGGCGAACTGAAAGTTGGCGAGGCTGTCGGGTTGCGCTGCTGTTGATTGGGTGGGTTGAGGTTGATTGGATGAGTTTGTCGTTGAGTTATGGAGGGCCGTGAGAGGAGTGAGGTCCGCATCGAAAGAGAAGCCGGGAAGATTCGAAAAGTCCATCGCTGAAGTATGGACGGAGAGCCTTCAAGATGCTTTGCTTGTCCTTGGAAGGGTTGATCAAACTGGACTGGATTGAAATGCGGAGAAATTCAGGAACATTCAGTATCTGACGGAGATATAATGGAGATACGACTGTATTAAGCTGCATAAACTTGTAGGATTGATTTTTTGTATCTCTTAAGTTCTCCTTTATCTGCTCTCCTTCTTCCCACATGCAAAAAGGAGATAGATAATCTGCCATCTGAGATTCGTCTGATCGGCCAGTCCTCAAATAGTAGGTATACATGAGCGTTGAGAACTCACTCTTTTCAATTTGTGATCTTTCTCTCATCTTATACGCATCCAAACATGACGTTTAGCCGATATGGGTTTTTTGGACTTGACTCTTCGCTCAGATGGTGGTGTATCTGATGAATCGACGTGATGATTGATCGTCAGTCAAGTTCAGAATCGCAACCTTCATTCAGGGACAACCTCACGCGCACGTCCTTGGTTTGCTTCAGAAGAGACGATGCCACCAACGTCTCTGAATCTTGTTCCTCCAGCTCCCTTCCCACAGCCGCTAGCGTCAGATGTCGACGACAATTTCCCCGTCATCGTCGATGAAGCAGACATCCCAGCAAACAAATCAACGACAAAGGAAGGAGACGATCCACAAGTCGAACCACTCGAATCACATCCTCAGGGAGTCGATTCAGGAGATGTCGGCGGAGAGAAATCATTCCATATCAGTGATGAGGGATTGATAAGAGATAGTCTGACTCTGGGAGAGTTGAGAAAAATCGTCGATGGACCGATATTCAAGGCTAAGGTGATTGATTATGGATGACGTTCAATACTTAGTGTAGAAACCGAGACAGTACGCGTTCAAGTACAGCGATATCGACTCACTGAAAAACGAAATCGAGGAATGCTTCTCTTACAAAGATATCAAGTGGTTAGAGGAAGGAATGCAGATATTCGAGGAGAACCATCCCACTCGTATGTTTTCGACACCATATCAAAGCTTACTGAAGCTTGGGCACTAAGTCCCGTAGATTCGAAATTATCATTCATCCGTTTACAACTTGCACAATTGGAAGCCGTAGACGAAAATATAAAACAAACTGCTCTTACTTGCTTGTTACATCTTGTCTTGGGTCCTTCTTTCTCCTAATAGCGCATCTGACATTAGGGGTGTTCGGTGAGGTGATTAACTCAGAACATCAAATGTTTTGGATTAACGAGAATGTGAAGTTGTTAAGAAAGTGTGGTGCCTTTGAACCGATTTATATCGTCCTTCGGGCTGCATGCAGGTGGATGGAGGATGATCAGTATGCTCAGGACTAGCACTATCTAACGAGCAGAGATGGAAATGAGGAACTAAAACTATCATGCTTCACCGAAGTGAAATGCTGTGCCGCAATATTATATCTTATGCTTCTCGTCGAATCTGAAAATAACTTCAAAGATGAGATATGTACCTTCCCTTTTTGCTACATCTGAGACTAGTCTCGCTGGAACCTCCATTCATACCATGGCTCATTCGAACAATCTCCTTAATGAGATCGAAAGAACCTCAAGAACAGTCATCTCGCTTCCCGAAACAACTAACCCTCCTCCTTCACAAATCTCTCCTCCTGCTCTTCGGCGACACGACCGCTACCCTTCAATCAGTCAAAGATTACGCTCGCAATCTCCTTAACCTTCCACCCCTCGATAAATCCAAGTCTACGATCACAACAAATCCCCTTGATTACCATCTCTTCCGTCAGGAAATCATAGCAAAATATCCAACATATACCCCACCACCACTACCCATCCGAGAAGATCTCATCACAGAACCTATCCTAGTAACGAACTCAGAACCAAATACCACCACGACTTACTACGACGGAACGGGTGGTCCGGTACATATCGCAACACCAGCGCCATCACCACCACCTAGTCCACGACTAAAGAAATCGATTTATCAGACCGATCAGACCGTCCCGTTACTACTACCTGGGAATGGTGAGGTGCCTAAGAGTATTGTCGAGGCGGGTGATTTGTACAGTCAACGGATGCGGATCACGACTGCCACCGTCCAAATGTGGCATGAGAAGGAAAAGTTCAATCTCTATAATAAAGGATTCCTCGATTTTGAGGTGCAAGAAACAGAAGAAAATAAGGAGGATATCGATAATGAAGCAGCGAATATATTGGAGAGGGTGGAGGAAACTTACGTTTTGTCCACTTTTCTAAGCGGCTAATTTCTAGAGGGAATCGTTGCCGTATTTACAGGGAATGGTCGTTGCTCTTTTGCAACTGTTGTTGGCGAATATCTCCCCGACTCCCACGCCTACCTTTCGGGATTTAGACGACGATCTAAGGTTAGATGGATTTGAAGATATGGAGCAGACAGTCATTGAGAATACTCGCGAAAAGGAAATTCTCGGAAAAGCAATCACAGGAATTCTTCTCTTGATGTTGAAATGGTTTCGTGCGTCTCGTCTGTTTCCTTTGCCTACGATCTAATTGTAGATGTCCTCAAATTTGAGTATCTTAGCCAACTTCTATACGACTCAAATTACTATATCCTCTGCGCCCGACTGTTAAGCATGGATACCCCGGTTTTAACAATTCAACAAGTCAATGAGATCCCCGCATTAGGGTAAATCTCCCGAATATTCCCAACTGATATAGTCTCTTCTCTTTTCCCTTCCGAGATAGTGCCATTCCACCACCGATCGCCCGCCGCCGAAATCCTCAACCAGAAGTACCGCCAGACGACTCTGATGAACCTCCTCCCATTACCGATTTTTCATGGCGCTCGATTTATATCACCACTAATCTCCTCCGCATCCTCCAAAAAGTCGTTAAACGCAAACCGTACCGAAACCTTCAACTCGTCCAACTAAAATTAACTCAACTTCTCCGAAAACAATACAAAATCCCAAATGAGACTGTCGTGTATTACGTCCTTAAACTCATAAAGGGACAAGTTCCCTACAGTGGACGAAAATGGCGACAACGTATGAATAACGGCCGAGATGATTGCTGATTTAGCAAATATGAGATTTATTACGAGTGTGTATATGACGATTCGACCTGAGTTGAGAGAGGATTGGTTGACGACGGGGGATATTGAAGCGGAGGTGGAGGAGGCGCAACCACAGGAGAATGCTTTGCGTGCTATGACGCATTATTATAATGTGCGACGATATCCTGAGGAGATGGCGTCGACTGGGAGGGGTGAATTAGAGGATGTTGAAACGAGGTGGTTTAGGAGGTTGTTGGAGGAGGTGTCTTTGACATAGATTTTCATTTGAGGCAGTGCATTCGAATAATCATATTCAGCGACGGCTTGTATACCACTATTTCTTCTACTTTTTCTAAGGAATGAAAGGAAAGTAATCAAATGTGATGACTTTGATTCGTACAAACACCCTCGACCCTTCTAATGTCAAATACATACCACCAGGTTATTTAACGTTCATTTCTTGAGGGAACTCCCCAGGCGAAAGAAGTACTTGATATGAATCTTTGAATTTCTTTCTAGAATACCCATGACTATCTATCTATGTCTCTTCTCTATATAACTATCTGCTATCCGATGTTGACCTTCTTCCAATAGAGAACCGGCTAAGGTAAGAAAGGAAAACCGCAACCGAATCCAATCAGCACCCAAGAACATCCTTCCCGAGGACTCCCTAAATGACACCCATGTCCATGTTGGGGAGGACGGGTTTTCAAGATCACTGCGCTGGGCGCAACGTGGCGCAATCAGGGCAGGCCCCTTGGACAGGTTGAAGGATAAAGACGTTGTTACCGTGCGTGCGCCAGCAATTCCTCGCGTCTTCTACAGGGTGCCCGCACTGTGGTCTCTTTCTGTAGCTCTCGATATGATGTTGCGTGCAACCGGTGAATACTAAGTCTACCCTCTCACAATGCTGTCCCACAACGTTGATATTGCCGCACTGTTGACACTGTCCTTGTTGATTGATACGCGCAACATTTGCAGGGTTTCTATTATGGATGTTTGTGTCATAACACTCTTTGATCTGTTCGAGAGTGTCGTTATGCTCACATCTTGTGCCCTTAAACCAAGACCAGTCGCCATGGCCGTTATAGACTTTTATAATCGCATGACACTTGAATGGATTTGCACCGGCCATTTCGTTTGCGATGTTGCTCTAGAGGAAGGGAATCTATAGTGAATTTATACTTGGCTGAAGGAATGCAGGAACCTTCTGCAGTCTGTAAGTGTGTCTCCTAGCCCTGTGTGACCCCCAACATTCCCCAGTAGCATTCGATAGCCCAGATTCGATACTTTGAACTGTAAAGCACGGATGAAGCCAAGATCTCCCTTATCTCCACTTCAGTGTCAGACTGAGTATTTGGACTCTAGTCTAGTTATCTTCCGTTCAGGCATTTGGGTTTAGTACAATATCAAGGGCCGTAAAATACGACCTAGCAGAGTGGGTGGGAAGGTCGTCACAATTTGTGAAAGCATCACTGAAGTCTATTTATGGCCAAAAGGGATATAACCCAATTAGTGGCCATTTCGGTTGTTATGACCAATACACTCAAAACGGAGTTGTATCCGAAAGTTGCATTTTTGAAACAAGAACAAAAAGCCCATTCCAAAAGGGGGATACAACCCAATTGATGGACATTTTGGTTGTTGCGATCAATACACTCAAAACGGAGTTGGATCCGAAAGTTGCATTTCTGAAACAAGAAGGAAAGCCTATTCCAAAGGGGGGATACAACGCAAGGGGGATTTTCCATTGTTGTCGACGAATACACCCAACAGGCGGCCATGCCCGAAAGTTAGTGCAATTTGGCATATCGAGAGCGAAATCTACACCAAAATGGGGATAAAACGCGATTCGTAAGTTGAACTATCAAGAGCGAATGAAGTGCTCAAAGAACATTATGCGAGTCCCTATTAGGCGAGCTTCCCTCTTCGGTTGTGAATAACTATTTTTGTGTCTCATATCCATTGTCTTTACTCCTTGACGTAAAGGCGAAATGTCAATCAGGGGCAACTCCTGCCAATCCCGCACTATGCCGCGCCGATCCCTCAGAGAATGACACCACACTCTTTGAGCTCCGAACAAAGGATACAATATATATTCATACTCCTCGTCCACGCGATAGTCACAGTCCTGACTACAGCCCTACAACTTGCACAATCGGAAGTTCAGATATCTCTCCTTTGACAAAGACCCACTTGTCAATGTAAATCCATCGTCAATCAGTATTCGAATATTTCCCTTCCCTTTGTCTTATTCTTCCCTTTCATCTCTGGAATGGATACTCGATACCTTGCCGAATTATGACAAGGTCTCATGCTCGTTCCGAGTCGAAAAGCAGCAAAGCAACTACGTCTTATCTCAAAAGTAAGCGCACATGTTCCGTCCTCAACAGGACTACTGGAATCAGGTCTTTCTCCCTTCATCGCAACTGATATATAGGAGTAAGGTAATAGAGGACCCAAAGATTTTACGCCTCGAGCTTACTGAAACCGCGGACAGACAATAAATAGCACTTGAAATCGCACTCATCCATCGAGACTCGCAAAATGTCATAGTCTTCCCTCCCCTTGTTCCCCAAATCAACGTATCCTTCGCCCAACGGAGCTTTTAGATCGGAAGCCTTTCGCGGCTACGAATGCAGAGTCCTGAATGAAATATAAGACATCCATGTCGATCGGAAGTCCTTGCAAAGGAGAACAACTCCGCGAACGATGTGCCAAGAGTCTGTACAGCAACGAGTTCAATCCCTCATCTCAATGATGAAAGTCATAGTTATTCGATCTTCTATATAATAGAACAGTCTTAGATAGTAACGGTAGAGAGCTAAGATATCTTATTGGTCATAACATCTCACCGCTAAATCTACTCGAGTTGTATCTCACCGACTTTGGTGGTCGTCAGGTTCTCAGCGGCAAAAATCTTCTCTCGCTAAATTACATACTTACACTTCAGAAGAGTTCCGCTCCACAGCTCCGACAACTTCCGTTCCCCTCCTCGGTCGAGGTTTCCCTCTTCGCGCTCTTGATACACTTACTCCCGTCCTTCCAATACCTACTCCATTTATTCTGCTTTCGACGCCTATCGATGCCTTGACCCCATTACTATCCACAATCTCCTTGTCCACGCTTTCAGACCGCCTAGGCTCCTCTGTGATGGTTTTCACTTCAGACAGTTTTGTCTCGTCAGGGACTACAGGCGGAGTCGATTTCTTCTTTGCTCCGTCTCGTCGTTGCCTCGCTAACCGAAAATGGATATCCCATAATTTGGTCAGATCAATCTTTCTCGCCTTTGTCCGTTGCCGGCCGTAGAATGGAATGAGTAATCCTCTGGGCTTTGTAGGGGATCTTCTCTGACAGACCAACGTGACAGATTTCATAGGAGGGAGTTCAAGGTAATATTGAGTTACGGATTCGACGGTGTTGGTGCGGTTGTGAGGGGCGGAGGGTGAATTTGTGTCGGATGGAATGATGGGTTCGCTCTGTGTGTTTCCTTCTCCAAGTTCTTCATTTAGGCGTTTTTGACGTTGTTCTCTTCTCCATTCTAGAGTAAGCAATTAATAAATATGACGAAGGGTACTGTGCGTATGTTCAGGGTATAAGGATCCAGTCCACCGATTCCCCCAGAATGGTCTTTGTCTCCCTGGTTCTACTGGCGGTGCTACAGTTTAATAATTCACCATTTTTAAAGACATTACCTCCTTCTGATTTTCGACGTTTGGCAGGCGGGGGTGTATCACCATCATCTTTTTTCTTTCTTGACCGCGCCCGGGATTTCGGCGGTAAAGGCGGTAGTTCCTCGTCTGAAAATGTAAAGTCGCCGTCCACATTGGCTTCCATTCGCGCATAGTCTGCTCTTACCCCTCTCGTCTTAACTTGTTCCGGGACAGTGGCTGGCTGCACGGGGATATCCTGTACAATATCCATTCTGTCCTCATGTGCAATCTCAACACTTTTCCGTGCTTCAACTTGGGGCCCCACAGACTTTCTCTGTCCTTCGACTTGGGCTTCCACACTCTTTGTCTCGATGGGTTTTGACTGAACAGGTTTTGGCCCAACGGGTCTTGTCTCGACGGGTTTTGTCTGGAGAGGTCTTTTCTCGACAGGTTTCCAATTTGATCGGCCGACTATTACGGGGCGGTATAATTCCTCGTCAGCGACTTTTTGGCCTTTATGCAATCTCATTGAAATATCGAATATCTCGTCAAATGATCGATATGATTTAGCATCGCGCACCAACCCCGTCTTTTGAGCTTTTTCAAACATTTTAGTAAAAGTATTATCTATTTCGGTTATCTGTTGTGGTGATAGTAATGTAGACGTTGCTTTGGCATCGGATTCTTCCTCGTCCATCGTCTCCTCCCTCATCTCTTCCGACGGCAAAACGGGGTGTCGGTTGGAATGTTGGTATGCTTTGTGTGTGTGTCCCAATCAGGATGTAAATTGACGCGCTTACCGTAGGCGCAAAGTTTTTAGGGCTCTGCAGTAGGGCATCACGGTCGGAATTGAAATCTCCTGTCGATCCTCTTCTCTGTTTACTCCAACATGGGATCACATCGAACAACGATAAGACGGAAAAGGCCGCTAACTTCAGTGTCTAAGGGTTCAGCCATATCGAGGAAAGATGCAATACGTGTTTTGCACACTCAGATGAAGTCAGCTCAAGAGCCTTCAGTTCCATTAAGTGTTTACCAGAATGCGTCGTCAAAGGGACAAGACCTCCATCGAGGCGGGGATTCCTCAAAAGAACTCGTCAAATGGCTTGAGGGAAGTCCGGTGCCAGATAACTTCCGAGTACTGGAAATTGGATGTCTCGAGACAGACAATGCGATCGCCAAGTATGTCGAATCGCGCCATAAACACATCAAGCGGATAGACTTGCAATCGAGAGATCCACGAATAGAAGAGCAGGATTTCATGACGATGGCCATCCCTGACGTATCAGAAGTTTGATCTTTTGAAGTAGTCACTGACTCTAGAAATATAATCTTATTTCCCTCTCTCTGGTTCTGAATTTTGTGCCAACACCTCAAGGACGGTACGAGATGTTGCAGCGAACGACCCTATTCCTTACGGAACCTAGCGTATTCCACAATATATACCCGGCATTATTTGTTGTCCTTCCGCTTCCGTGCGTCAGTAACTCGCGATACCTTACCAGAGAACATTTCCTCCGAATCATGAACCAGTTAGGCTACAATGTAATTCAAAGCAAGGAAAGCAAACGCATGGCATATTGGCTGTTTTATTGGACTGCCAAAATCAATGATGAACAACCATGGAAAAAGAAGATAATCAATGAAGGGAAGGGTAGAAATAATTTTGCTATTTGTACATAATGAGTGAATGATATACACCTTCTATACCCAAAATAATGCTCATGTAATTTAGTCCAGTTATTATCATTTTCATGGCTTGGTTTTTTCGATTTGAATCCTTCTGATTTGACTTCTATACGCTCCAGGAATGATTTCCACAATCTCATTCCTCGGAAACGACATAAACGGGATTTCCTACGTCAGTCACCTCCAACAAGTGAGATACATCAGCACTATTCTCCATGAAATAAGCACATAAAACCCTCAAACAACTCTCATGCGCAATAATCAACAAATCACTCATCTCCCTCTCCATCTCCAACATCACAGGCCACAGTCGATTCGCAAGGTCATGATACGATTCCGCACGCGGATACCGATGATGATATGGATCTTTCTTCCGTCGTCCGATTTCCTCAGGCCACCTCGCTAGGATCTCAGGGGGAGTCAACCCGTCACAATCGCCTGGATTAAGTTGTACTAGTTCAGGACGGGCGACTTGTTTGGTGTGTGAATCCGACGGGAAGAACATGGCTGTTTGTCGCGTTCGGAGGCGTGTTGATGTCCATATCTATGTTAATTAGATGGGGGGGTGGGGCGTACTAGGAGATCTCGTGGTTTTTCGCCTTGTTTGAGATCTTGGGCGCATTCTTCTTTGCGGAATGCGAGGAGCCTATCGGCTAGCTTTTTAGCGTAGTCTCTTCCTTGGGGTGATAATCCGTCGTCTGATTTGAATGTGGTGTTTAGACTTTGTCCTGCGCGGGCAAAGTAGATTGTTCGTCGTTGGGTATGGAGGTTCATGAGATAAAAGACGATTCGGGAGGAGAGATATCCTGTGCAATTTCTTACTTCCATGCGTTGATTTACATTAATGAGTTTGATGTATGTGAAATCGGTCTCAGAAACAGGTTCGTAATTGGGTATTTTGGCATTGATTCGAGCGATATAATCTTTGACGGCATCATCTGGATTCCATCCAATGTACTACATCAGCATCACCAAGAGAACAACATACATCGGGCGAAGAAATCTTAACACTTCGCACATTCTGCTCGATGATTTCCAAATTATCACACATACTTTCAATAAAAATGGTCTGAACGTCATGTTCCTCCATTAACGTCTTCCACATCCGTCTAACGCTCGACGTCGGATTCACAGCATCGTAAATCCCTACTTGTCCATTCTCCTTATCGAAGAAATTGACGAATTCAGATTTACATTCCTCGAGGACTTGGTTTCTGAATGCTCGTGTTTCCTCACTGGCGTTGGCTGAGAAGTAGTCTTCTGGAAGAGGTTTTCCGTTCAGCGCTTCGCGACGGTAATCTCCTAAGTGGAATACTCTTGCTTTTACTCCTAGCCTATTGTGGCATTAGCGCATGGGAAGAAGGGTACCATTTTAAGTAGCGGGCTAATGATACTGAAAGATGGGTCTTGCCTCTTGCTGGTAGTCCGACTAAGTAAGAATTTTCTAGCTTAAGTTTCATACCAGTGATGATAGCGATCTTGCCAGCATGGAAGAGTCTAAGGAACCGTTAGCCAGCCAGGTCTTGACAACTGGGTCTAATGAACAATACCTTCCTGATTCTGTTGAGTATAATTGTCCTGGAGCTAGATCTTCTGCCTGTTCAAGGAAGGATATCCTTCTGTTATTATCTTTTTCATCTGTTGGTGCTGATGTTGATAGTTGCGGCAGGTTTGGGGCTACCATCATGTCGAGTCTGTTATCCTTGAATTTTGGTTGGTGAGGATGTTCCTCAGAAATTTTAGGTGCAGTGAAGATCACCGCGGCTGGTAATCGGCGGGAAAGGAGCGCTTCAGATACCGAGCAGTTATATAAGGCAAGGCAAGAACTCAGATTCTAGTCCAAACAGACATATTTCGTGGATATAAAAAGTTATATGGATAAAATCATCAAATAATAATAAAACTTACCTATGAGATCTTGCAAGGTCTCCATCTGATCACTTTATCAATTAAGGAAGATAAACGTTAATCAGAGATGACTTCAATATGCTCGCTAGAAAATTTCCTTGATTTCCATAACCTACCTAGATCAAATACTGTTCCGTGTTAGCCGTCTTTTATCAACGAAGAAGGTTCGGCGAGGTCGAGAAATCTGAGAGATGATTGACTGGCATCGTGGGTAACTCTTGCTGTTCAAGCGAATTACCGCCCCTGAGGCGCGGTGAAAATTTCCCTGCGTGAGGCAGTGATTTTTTTTTTACCACATCGTCATCTCCAATCTGCCCACCCTTTCCCTCCTCCTTCTTTTTCTCCTTTTGATTCTTTCCATTCCTTCCCTCCTCTGCTCTCAGCTTTTTCTCCCAATCTCCCTTGTGAGCTTAAGGAACCAAAGGATCTAGAGGGACACCGGAAGACCGCAAGGAATCCTCGAAAATGGCCTCCGAAGAATCATCAACCTCGTCCTCTGCGAGTCTATTTTCCTTGCCACAACTCAACATCCCCAATCTTGTCCCTCAACCTTTCCGGGATTGGAACAATGCCCTATCCGAATGGCGAGAACGATTAGGCCTCACCAGCCCCGGAACAGTAGAAAATCTCCATAAAGAAGTCCAAGGAAATGTATTTTTAACGAATTACGCTTTTTCCGGCATGAAAGCAGATCTGGGAAAAATGTTTAGCTTGAATCCGATGTTTCAAGTTCAACATTCATTTACAGCCGGTAGTCAACAGACTGCTCCTTGGTCGTTTACAAGTATGTATGCCACTGATAATGTAAGAACCTGATTCTCGCGATTTACCGCTAATGGGGTAGGTATTCTTGCAAGGAATTATGGATAGTGATTTACAATTCCGGGCACTATGTCATCTCGGTTTAAATCAACAAAACATCCTCAAATTCATGACTCAAGTAAGTTTTCGTATCTTACAGTCGCTGACAATAGACATCGTCGACTCAACCAGGTGGAGTCTTCCAAATCGAACACGACATGCGACTCGCCTCAACCTCACTAAACCTCAAAGCCATGAACCCAGATTTCACATCCCCCGCATTCCAAGGCGTCGTCATCGGCTCAATCCTCCAATCCATCACCCCCCGCGTAGCACTCGGCATCGAAACAGCCTGGCAACGACAACCCATGGCCGGCCTCGGTCCACCAGGGACCCCCTCCCCCTCTGAAACCGCCACTTCCTTCCTAGCGAGAATGACCGGCGTAAACCGCAATTGGATTGCTGCTGCCACATTCGCACCGGCTAATGGTGCGTTGAATGCCACTTTCTGGCGACGACTCGGGGAAAAGGTCGAGGCGGGCGTGGCGTTGGATCTTAAGGCGGGCACGACGGCGGGTATGCCGGCTGGTGGAGGACTCATGGCTCAGCCGTTAGTGACGAGAGTGAGAGAGGGGACTGCGACTGTGGGAGTGAAATATGAATTCAGAACTAGTATGTATCGTGCTCAGATTGATTCGGGGGGACGTATAAGTTTGTTCTTGGATAAGCGGCTTTCTCCTCAGATCGGGATCAGTTTCTGTGGTGATATCGATCATTTCAAGGTACTCAATCTTCTTTCATAGGAATTAATGGCAGGGCGTGGCCAAGGTAGGTATTGGGATCACGGTTGAAGCGTCAGATGTGCCTGAGGATTCTCTGCAACCGATGCAACCGCTGCAGACTGTGATTTAAGGTGTAGGGATATTTGAGAACTTCTCCTGTCAGAAATAGTACGTTGTGCATGTAGAATGTTGATAGGCTGTGCAGGAGTACATAACCCTTCGTGAGTGCTAGAGATACAGCTCAGTAATAAAAGCATCTACATCAACTCCGATATCCCTATAGTCGATCCCATCTTACCAAAAACTACTCTCCTCTCGCTCAACGAAAGCGCTCAAATCTATTACATTCCGCCTCTTCCAATCTGATTACGTTTATACCAAGATCCTCATGTTCCCAATCCATTAATCTACACCCACATCCAACCTTCGCCTGCATTGCCAACGCCCTCATCGCAGGATCCTGCACCGCAGCAAAAACCGGATCAAAAGCCCTTGTTCCCCACCGATACTGCTCCCTCCTCCTCTGAAGAACCAAAAACCCACAAATCGCCGAATATGATAACGCAACCCGGATCCGATTGGGCGTGAACATATTCCGAGGAAGTCCAGGGACAGCAATAAATCCAAACTCGTCCATCGCGACTGGCGTACCCATAAAC
>Ga0335078_10009943_pt1 | contig 14083 bp, 7 predicted proteins | sample Lox_Sample_32_FD_206711 | JGI IMG/M metagenome (GOLD analysis project Ga0335078, IMG submission 206711) | Soil microbial communities from Loxahatchee National Wildlife Refuge, Florida, United States - Lox_Sample_3.2 | ecosystem: Environmental > Terrestrial > Soil > Wetlands | place: USA: Florida...
GGGGCCATGGCCGAGTTTGAACGGGAGCTGATTCGCGAACGCGTAAAGGCGGGCTTGGCCCACGCGCGCAGCAAAGGGCAGAAGCTAGGCCGCCCCAAAGTCAGGCGTGACCATGACCCAGACGCCAAAACCATCCGCCAAATGCGCGCCGATGGTGACAGTTACGGGGAGATCGCTGAGGCACTGGACAGAACGAAGTCCGACATCTACCGGGTCTGCATGACCCTCGGATGTCAGCCAGACGGCGCGAGTACCGCCAGCCCCATAAGTCTCGGCTGAGCCCGTACAATCCGTACCAGCTGACAGCCAAACAGCCGGACATTTGTCATGGAATCAATATCACTCCGTCGAAAATCCCGTCCTAGACTTAAGTAGCGGGCTCGGCCGCAACTTGGTTTATGGGTGTGATGGTGACTTGATAGCCGAGCTTCCGAAGGGCGCGCGCCAGCATCTGGGCGCGTTTCTTCTTTTCCCGCGGAGTAACGGAAGGGCCGGATTCAATAAATCGCACCCCTTCATGCAAGATCTTCCAAACTACGCGGCACAGTCGATGAGCAACGGCCCAGATGGCGGACCGATAGCCGAGGCGGGGCAGCAGACGGCGGAACACGATCTGAAAATGACTGCCTTTCTTCGCGGCTGCAGCGTGCGCTGCTTGGTTCAACACTCGACGCAGGTATTTATTGCCTTTTGCCGAGCGACTGCTGTGGTTCTGCTCCGCGCTTTCTTGCTTACCGGGACAGGTCCCCACCCACGATGTCAACTCGGCCGCCGAAGAAAAGGTGCTGGCCTGTGCCCCTACCTCGGCGACGATCTGTTGTGCCGAATCCACTCCTAGACCCGGAACTTCCGCCAGTCGGATCACGGCGTCCTGCTGCGACTTCATGGCCTGCGCAATCATGCGATTGAGCTGAGCCATTTGCTGATCGATCAGCTCCAGTCGCTGCAGTTGTAAGGCCAGCATTTCCCGGTGCATCGGTTGCACTCTTCCCGTCAAAGCATCCACCAGTTGCTCCTCCGTGCATTGCAACCGCTCATCCCCCAGCTGGGCCAACTTCTTGGGATCGGTTTCGCCGGCCGCCAAAGCCTGCAGAATGCGAAGCCCACTGGCACCCAGTAAATCGCTAACCACCACCGAGAGCTTGATGCGCATTTCTTCTAGCAGACACTCCATCTGGTTTTGCAGTCGTACGTGGTCGCGCGTGAGCTGTACCTTCATGCGCGTGAGGCTGCGCCAAATACGCTGTTCGCCGTTGGGTACAAAACTCAAGATCAGCTCATCGGCGATCAGTCGCCGCACCAGCCGCTCCGCATCTTTGAAGTCATGCTTGCGCCCCCGCGGAGCACGGTTGGAGAACGCCTGCGCCAAGTGCAACCGCATATGGGCTTCCAACTCCAGCCACACCGACCGCCAGTACTGCGCGGTAGATTCCATGACTGCCTCTTCCACCCCCTGCTCCTGTAACCAGCCTCGCAATCGCTGCAACTCGCTTGGCAGGGTGACAAATCGCCGTCGTACCGGCTTCGCTTCCGGCACCCCGGCATCCATGACAACCACCATCAAGACCTTCTTATGTACGTCTATTCCCGCGATCTTCATCGCTTCCTCCTGGCGTGGAAGCGGCAGAACGCACGCGCAACAGATTACACGCCGTCACGTGCTACCACCCTTGCAGCTCGCAGGGGCAGCGCAACACAGATTGGTTCAAAACGCGCGTTCCCGATCAAACTCATTGACGGTCTCACTTCATCCAGAGTGTAAACAGACCTGTGCCGTCCACGCTCCATGAGCGTACAGCACGAAATCAACCACATTTTCATGTCAATGGGTGGGCCACAGGCCCATGCAAACTCATTGACCAATTCCTAAGGCCTCGCGGCCCTACCAAGGCGTATGATTGCCTCATCATGGCTATGGTTCACCAAAAAAGAGGAAATCCGAATTGGGGAAAGCCGCTGCCATTTCCTCCGGCCGTGGCAACCGAGTTCGAAGATCAGGCTCTCCGCTTGGGCCTCACGAAGGAAACCTACAGCAGTTCAAGTCAGCTGCGAATCTGGTGTCAGCGCAATGGTAATCGCTGCTATGTACCGGAATGGCTACTGAAAGAATGGGGGATCATCCCTAACGTAGGCTGGTCCTGATATCCATGGAAGCTTTCCATTCTTTGTACGTTCCGCGTACATGTGGCTGGTGATTGCCGGCTCGTTGGCGGTGTGGGCGGCCAATGCAAGCAACCCAACTGGCATTTGGGGTGCTTCACGCCACGCGCTTACTGTCGGCTTTGTTGCAACCATGGTTTTTTGCATCGGGCAGCGGGTGCTGCCCGCCTTCTCGGGAATGAAACTGCTGTTCAGCCCCAAGCTGATGTTCGCCGCCCTGCTGTTACTCTCGCTGGGATGCCTGCTACGGGTCAGCGGTGAAGCTCTGGCATATCAGGCGATCGTCCCGGGCGCATGGTCGTGGCTGCCGTATTCGGCACTTCTAGAACTCGCCGCAGTCACGCTGTTCGCTGTTAATCTGGTCATCACTTTCCTGTCTCCGCCACCCTCGCTGGAGCGGATTGGCAAACCGTGAGAGGTACGTCGTCCTGCTAGTCCGTGGTCACGTATCCGGCGAGCCGGAAGAGGTACATCTGCCTCACGAGAAGGAATACATCGAAAACCTCGACCATGGCTAATAAGCACAATGGGCCCTTTGTACTGTCGCCTGGGACACCAATACCACAAACTATTTCTTGATCTTTGAATCTAATGAGTATGATCTCTTTCGATGCCGCGCATGCAGCCGTGCATTGCCCTCCCGACCGCCGATTTCGAATTTGGGTTCGGCCATCTATTCTTGTCGGCATCGCTGTCGTAATCCTCGCGATCTTTCTAGCCGCCTGGATCGAGTTTGTAGTGGCCGGACTGCCTCAAGTTCCACCAGTTCCGCAGCTCAATGCCAATAGCCCTAGCGCACCCCACGGGTTTCCGCTATGGGTGCGGTACTGCCACTTCTTCAATTTCTTCTTTGTGATGATGTTGATCCGCAGCGGCCTGTCGATTCTGGCAGATCACCCTCGGCTGTACTTCAATGACGGCTGTACTCCTGGAAGTGAGTGGATCCGCTTCACCCCGATTAAGGTCCCTCACGATCGCCTCTGGACTGCCAAGGACGACTCCCGCTACATCACACCCGTAGTTGCGACGCCTGGTTACAGACACACGATCGGCATCGCTCGTGCGTGGCATTTCATCAATGTGTACGGGTTCATCATCAGCGGAATTCTGTTCATCATCCTACTGCTCGATACCGAACAGTGGCGCCGCATTGTACCTACTTCTTCCTTGGTTCTGCTGCAAGCCTGGAACATATTCGTTCACTACGCCACTCTTCACATGCCGGCCGAGCCCAACGGTTTCTACGGTTATAACGCTTTGCAGCAGATCGCGTATTTCACAGTCGTGTTCGTATTTGGGCCAATTGCGATTGCAACGGGGATCGCGATGTCCCCCGCGGTGGTTAACCGATTTCCATGGTACGCAAGAATTTTCGGCGGGAGACAATCCGCTCGTTCCATCCATTTCCTCACCATGCTCAGTTTCTTCGCTTTCCTCGTGGTACACGTTACGCTGGTTGTGATGACAGGATTTGCCAGAAACATGAACCACATCGTGATGGGGACGGATGACCAGAGTTACAGAGGCATGTATCCGGGATTCTTAGGAATTGGTGTGGTCATTCTCTCATGGGTAGCAGCGCACTACATTTCGTGGAACCATCCTCGAGGTCTGCAACACGCCCTGAAGTCCGTAACCTACCCTATGCAATTGCTCACTTTGAACCGACTTGTTCCGCACCAGACTTATTCGGAGCGGGATATTTCCTCATACTTCTGGCCGAACGGGAAGATGCCGGTGAGAGAGGATTGGAAACGCCTCGCCGAGGGCGGTTTTCAGGATTTCAAGCTGCAGGTTTGCGGGCTGGTCGAGAATCCAGTGGTGCTTTCGCTCGCGGATATTGAGCAGCTGGGTATGGTCGAGCACATCACCATGCATCACTGCATTCAGGGCTGGACTGGCATTGCAAAATGGGGCGGCGTTCCGATGCAGGCGCTGATTGATCTCGTTCGCCCGAAGCCAGAAGCCAGGGTGGTGGCCTTCTTCTCATTCGGCGAAGCACTTTACGGTGGCCCGTACTATGACACTCAAAGACTGGAGAATGTACTGAAGGCGGAATGCCTGCTCGCACTGCGGATGAACGGGCAACCACTCCCAGAGGCCTATGGAGCTCCACTGCGGCTGCGTGTCGAGAATCAGCTTGGCTACAAAATGGTCAAATGGATCGAGCGCATAGAATTCGTCCAGTCGGAGAAACGGTTAGGAGCGGGCGAAGGCGGAAAGAACGAGGATGACGAGTACTTCGATCTCTTGCCCAACATCTAACTGGCCTACGATGTCGATCGCGAATGGACAGCCGGCGCACCCTCTAAGCAATTCGGGGTTTGGAATCACAGGTCGCTGTGCGGCTGCTCACTGTCTATCGTGAGTGAGTGGGACGACCATGGTTAGTGTCCCCTATCCAGTAGAACGTGGAGGAACATTTATGCCGGAAACCGTAGTGGCTGATCCGATACTTGCAGTTACGGACCGTGCCGAAGCCGTACCCTCGCAGCTCAGGAAGCCCAAAGCCTTCAATTCATTCCAGATTGCACAAGCTCAGTTCGACAAGGTGGCTGAGTACCTTGGCTTAGATACTGCCACGCGCGACCTGCTGCGCTATCCGTTGCGGGAGTATCAGTTTGCCATCCCGGTACGAATGGACGATGGGAATGTCAAGATCTTCCGCGGCTTTCGTGTCCAGCACAACGATGCCCGCGGGCCGGGCAAGGGTGGCATCCGCTTTCACCCGCAGGAAACGATCGACACGGTTCGCGCTCTGGCCATGTGGATGACCTGGAAATGCGCCGTCGTGGATATCCCGCTGGGCGGTGCGAAAGGTGGGGTGATCTGCGACCCACACAACCTCAGTGCTCGCGAGCAGGAACAAATCTGCCGGGGCTGGGTGCGCCAGATTGCCAAGAATGTTGGACCGCTTTCCGACGTGCCGGCACCGGATGTGATGACGAACGCACAGCATATGCTGTGGATCCTCGACGAATTCGAGCATATTCACGGCGGCCGCTATCCCGGTTTCATCACCGGTAAACCGGTCGATCTGGGGGGCTCGCTGGGTCGAACTGAGGCAACTGGATATGGCGTGGTTTTCACTCTGCGCGAGGCGCTGAAAGAACTGGGGATTCGCCCCGAAAATACGACGGCCAGCGTGCAAGGATTTGGCAACGTAGCCGAGTACGCCATCGAACTCTATACGCGTCTGGGTGGGCGTGTGATCGCCGTTTCCTGCTGGGATCAAGCCGATCAGTGCTCCTACACCTATCGCAAGCGAGACGGAATCGATTTGCAGAAACTTCAATCCATAACCGACCGGTTTGGTGGCATCAGCAAGTCAAAAGCGGTTGAGATGGGCTACGAGCTTCTGCCCGGCGAAGCGTGGATCGAACAGAACGTGGAGATCCTTATTCCAGCGGCGATCGAGAATCAGATCTCGGGAGAGAACGTGGGCAAGATCGCCCCGAGTGTGCGCATCATCGCCGAAGGCGCAAACGGTCCCACGACTCCGGAAGCCGATGCGCAGATTGAGCAACGCGGAATCCTGCTGATTCCCGATTTCCTGGCAAATGCCGGCGGAGTCACCTGCAGCTACTTCGAGCAGGTGCAAAGTAACATGAATTATTTCTGGGAGAAGGACGAAGTGTTAGGCAAGCTTGATGTCAAGATGACCTCGGCTTATGTTGCCGTCTCCGAGGTGGCCCGCCGCGAGAAGCTTTACATGCGGGATGCTGCCTACGCCATTGCCATAGGCCGGGTCGCCAGAGCTTGCCATGAACGGGGCTGGGTCTAGGCCTTCAGCACGTTTTGATGAGCAGATTCCGCCATCCTGGTGATAGCTTCGGAGTCTGAGATGATCGCGACCAAGTTTGAATCCATCTCGCTCCCGGCGTTTGATCGGAACTTCTGGGACGGGACGTTTCGCTTTACGCAACTTGGAACTGGTGCGCTGGGGGGCAAGGCCAGTAGCCTTGTCTTCATCAAAGACCTGCTGGCCGGCGCCATCGATCAGGCTATCTACAGTGGCGTAGAAGTCAATGTTCCGACCATGGCGGTCGTCGCGACGGACTGTTTCGACGAATTCATTCAACGTAATCGTCTAACTGAGCTAGATTTCGACGAACTGCCCGACGATCGCATCGGTCTCGCCTTCCAGCGTGCCGACCTGCCTGTTGAGTTGCTCGGCGATCTTCGCGCATTGAGCCAGCAGGTCAAGAGCCCGCTCGCCGTTCGCTCCTCAAGCCTGCTGGAGGATGCACTGGATCGTCCTTTCGCCGGTGTCTATGCCACCAAGATGATCCCTAATAACCAGTTTGACGTGGACACCCGTTTTCGTCGGCTGGTGGAGGCAATCAAGTTCGTTTACGCCTCGACCTATTTCCGTGAGGCTCGCGATTACATCCGTACCACTGGCCGCGAGCCCTCGGAAGAGAAGATGGCCGTCATCATTCAGGAGGTCGTCGGTCGCCGGCATGGCGATCGCTTCTATCCTGACATCTCGGGCGTGGGACGTTCCTACAACTTCTACTCAGCGCCACCGGCGCGACCTGAAGATGGCGTGGTCAATCTTGCCCTCGGTCTGGGGAAAACAATCGTCGATGGTGGCATCACCTGGACCTATTCCCCGGCGTATCCCCAAAAGCCGCTGCCATTCGGCTCGGTTGGCGAATTGATGAGCGGGACGCAAACTGAATTTTGGGCGGTCAACATGGGCAAGCCGCCCGCCTATGATCCCGTCAGCGAAGTCGAATATCTGGTACGCTCTGATCTCAAGGATGCTGAGGCCGATGACACGTTGCGCTTCGTAGCCTCTACTTACGATGCGGCGCGGGATCGCGTGGTACCGGGAACAGGCCCGCAAGGAGCGCGGATCCTGAACTTTGCACCCTTGCTTCAGTTGCAGCAGTTCCCTCTGAATAGTCTGGTTAAGTCATTGCTGGCGGGCGCGGAAGATTCCCTGAAGGCAAAAGTTGAAATTGAGTTTGCCGTCACTATAGAACAGCCTCGGGAGGCACCGGCTAAATTGCGCCTGGGATTCTTGCAGGTTCGTCCCATGGTGGTCTCCGATGAGGTGGTTGAGGTTAGCGCGGAGGATCTCTCGAGTCCTGCTGCACTTCTGGCTTCGGATTGCGTCATGGGTAACGGGATCCAGACAGGCATTCACGACGTTGTGTTTGTCCGGCCCGAGACCTTCTCGCCGATGCAGACACCGGTCATTGCGAAAGAATTGGAGGGGCTTAACCGCAAGTTGTCTGACGAGCACCGGCCATATCTATTGATAGGTTTCGGCCGATGGGGCAGTTCTCACCCCTCACTCGGCATTCCCGTGAACTGGAGCCAGATTTCTGGAGCGAAAACGATTGTCGAGGCGACACTTCCAGAAATGAATGTGGAACTCAGCCAGGGTTCGCATTTCTTCCACAACTTGTCGAGCTTTCGGGCCTGCTATTTCATGGTGCGCCACGACGGGCCGTTCCCCATTCGCTGGGAATGGTTGAACCGGCAGCCGATCGCAGACGAAACCGAATTTGTGCGTCACGTGCGCTTGCCGGCTCCATTGTCAATTCGCGTGGACGGGCGCAATGGGCGAGGGGTCGTCCTGGCGCAATGAAAAAGGACATGAGTCGAGACGAAACACAAGTCGCGGGAATCCTGCACGACCTGCAAGAGCGCGCCAAGGAGCTGAACTGTCTCTATCGGGTGGACGACCTGCTGGGCCGTTGGGACGCACCGCTGGAGGAAACACTGCGTGGCATCGTTGAGATTCTGCCGCCCGGCTGGCAGTATCCGCACGAGTGTCAGGCCCGTATTGTTTTCGACGGCAAAGCCTTTGAATCTTCGAATTTCCGTCCTTCCGAGTGGGTGCAGAGCGCGAGCATCGTGGTCCAAGGCGAAACGATGGGTACGGTCGAGGTCTCATACGTCGAGCCGATGCCTCGCTCCGACGAGGGGCCGTTTCTGAAAGAAGAGCGTAAGCTCATCCAAACCGTCGCGGATCGGATTGCCGAACACATTTTGCAGCGACGGCTCAAGGCCGCCTTCGCGAGTCTGGATGCAGCCAGCTCGGCCGCAAAGCGCGGAGAGTGGCGTATCGTGCTGAACTTCCTTCGCGATACCGATCCAGTACTGCTGAAGCGCATCTCGCGTAAGCTGATCAACCACTTGAGTTGGAATGGTGTTATCGAAGCCAAGGAGCTGCTACAGCGGGGGGCGGTGGTCGCGGCAATCGGGACCGCAGTTTCCGGTGGCGAGAACCGCCCCATTCGCCCTGAAACCGTGGACGGTGGTGTGGACCTAACCAGTGAAGCCTTCCGCCTCGCCAGCGAACACCTTAGCGAAAACGAAATCCTGAGTTGCGTCACCACCTGGATCAAGGAAGAGAAGTCCGGATTCTTGCTTCGCGCGTTGGAACAGCTTGACACCCCGCTGGGTGACATCATCGAGGCAATTGAACGTTACCGTCACTCCGATATTGATGAGGGCGAACTCTCCGTGTCCACGCAGAAGGGCCTGCGGGTCTCCCTCATACGCCGCTTCTTTTCGGAAAGCCTGGACTTTATCAACGTCGCCAAGAAATCCGTTACCATCAAGGATTTCTACGACCTGCTAGGCAAGATCATCTTCCCCCCGCGTTGCCACGGAAAGTTGGGCGGGAAGAGCGCCGGCCTGTTTCTCGCCAAGAAAATCGTAGACAAGCACGCGCCGCCGGACAGCATACTGCGCCAAGTTAAAGTTCCAAAGACCTGGTACATCACCTCCGACTGGATCCTGCATTTCGTCCACTACAACGAGCTCGAAGATGTACTGAACTGGAAGTACTTGGAAATTGATCAGGTGCGGCAGGAGTATCCACATCTGGTCGCCTTGTTCAAGAGCTCGTCGTTCCCTTCAGACCTGGCAAAGGGATTGTCACTGGCGCTGGACGATCTGGGAGATCGTCCCATCATCGTGCGCAGTTCAAGCCTGCTCGAGGACCGGGCGGGATCGGCATTTTCCGGGAAATACAAGAGCCTCTTTCTGGGCAATCGCGGCTCGAAAGAAGAGCGTCTCGCGGCATTGATGGATGCCGTTGCGGAAGTCTATGCCTCCATCTTCGGTCCCGACCCAACGGAATATCGCGCTGAACGAGGTCTGCTTGATGTTCACGAAGAGATGGGAATCTTAGTCCAGGAAGTGGTTGGACAGGTGGTCGGCAAGTACTTCTTGCCGGCCTGCTCGGGGGTGGCATTCAGTAATAACGAATTCCGCTGGTCGGCAAGAATCAGCCGCAGTGATGGCCTGATCCGCATGGTCCCCGGTTTAGGTACCCGCGCCGTTGATCGGGTTGCGGACGATTACCCCGTGCTGATCGCCCCTGGCCAGCCGAATCTGCGGGCTAACGTTACCGTCGAAGAGGTTCTACGGTATTCCCCTCGGAAAATCGACGTAATCAACCTTGACTCGAACTCCTTCGAGACGGTCGAGGCGAAGGAGCTTCTGCGCTCCTGTGGCGCCCTCTATCCGCAGATCCGCAATTTAATCTCCCTGGTCGATCACGACAGGATCGAGCAGCCCGTGGGGCTGATGCCGGATTTCGGAAAGCAGGATGTGGTCTTCACATTCGACGGACTGATCCGCAAAACGCCCTTCGTCAGCTACGTCCGCGAGCTCTTGCTGATGTTGCAAACCAAGCTCGGAGGACCCGTCGATATCGAATTCGCTTACGATGGCGCCGATTTCTGCCTGCTCCAATGCCGCCCGCAGAGCTATAGCGGTGGCGCCGTGCCGGTGCCAATTCCACAGGATCTGCCCGCTGACCGCGTAATCTTCTCGGCCAATCGCTATATCTCCAATGGCAAAGTACCGGAGATTACGCACATCGCTTATGTGGATTTGGAAGGGTACAGCCAACTGCCGGACCAAAAGGCGATGCAGGATGTGGGCCGGGCCGTCAGCCGTTTGAATAAGCTGCTCCCTAAAAGGCAGTTCATCTTGATTGGCCCCGGCCGTTGGGGCAGCCGCGGAGATATCCGATTGGGCGTTCCGGTCACTTACTCCGACATCAACAACAGTGCCATGCTGATCGAGGTAGCGCGGCAAAAGGGAAACTACCTGCCCGACCTTTCCTTCGGAACTCACTTTTTCCAGGACCTGGTAGAAGCTTCGATTCGTTATCTGCCCTTGTACCCGGACGACCCTGCGGTTGCATTCAAGGAAAGCTTCCTACGTCGTTCGCGGAGCGTATTGGAGGAACTCCTGCCCGAATTCGCGGGCCTCTCCGAGACTCTGCGGGTCATTGACGTTCCCCGGGAAACCGACGGACAGATTTTGCGTGTCCTGATGAATGCAGAACTCGATCAGGCCGTCGCATTCCTGTCGCCTCCTCAGAAGGAAGCCGAGCAACTGGAAACGGAATTCTCCACCGCCGGCCGCGCAGGCGAGGAATACTGGCGCTGGCGATATCGCATGGCACAGCGCATTGCCGCGCAACTTGATCCGCAGCACTTCGGCGTGAAGGCGTTTTATCTAATAGGCAGCACGAAAAATGCCACGGCGGGACCGGGAAGTGACATTGATCTGCTACTGCATTTTGCAGGCACGGAAGACCAGCGAAAACAATTGACGCTCTGGCTGGAAGGTTGGAGCCGCGCGCTGGCGGAGATGAACTTCCTCCGCACCGGCTACCGCTGCGAAGGACTCCTCGACGTTCACCTTATTACGGATAGGGATATCGTCGAGAGATCGAGTTATGCGGTGAAGATCGGCGCCATCACTGATGCGGCACGCGAGCTTCCAATGAAGCAGAACTAGAGTTAATTCAGATAAGTTCCCGCAGCGCGTCCCCAGGTGATTCCGGATCAAAGCGGACAATGGCAAGCTCAGGTCCGTCATGAGCGCCATTGATACACACACTGCGGCCAATCCGGATTTTCCACTCACCAGTTAGACGGGTGGATTCGTGCACGTGCCCATGTAGCGTAAGCAAAGGCTGCCGCTGCTCAATGAAGCGCCTGACCGCAATGCTGCCGATATGGACGTCCAGCGGCACATGCTCGTGCTGCTTCCCGTCCAGGGCTGCACGATCGAGCACCGTGTCATAGGGTGGGGTGTGCATCAGGAAAATCGCGTGCTCCAGAGGGTAGTCCTTCACCAGCACCGCCAAGTCCTGCTGGATTGTACCCCACTTCACGTCGCTGGCATCAGTCGCCACACTCCGCCTTCCTTCCTCGGGCGAAATGCATCCCGGGTCGACATAGCGGGAAACGTCATAACGCTCCCAGTCCTTGAGCAAAAAAGGGGTGGGAGGAACAAACGCGTAGCCATAGAGGTCAAAACGTCCAAGGGTACCTTTACGCGCATGGATGTACTGCCAAATTCCTCTTGCCTCGGCATCCTGCAACGAACGCTCTTCGATTCTGGGATCATCATTGCCCATAATCACGAAAACGGCAGGGTAAGACGGTCCTAATTCCGCTCGCAGCCGATCAAAACCCGCAACCATGTAGTCACGGACAAAGTCATCTTCTCGCGACTGGGATGCGACGTAGTAGGACGCTCGCGGCAACAGGTCACCCCCAAGGCAAACTGCAGCCGGACGCTCTGCCGCAATCAGGGCGAACAGCTTTTCATATCGGTCGATGCGTCCGTGTAGATCTGTAGCAAAAAAGCACGGGAGCACTCCCGTTCCCTCCAAGCAGGATTCTTCTAGATGGTATACCGCCGCCACGGGCCGCCCTCAGTGATCATGCCGCTCGCGCGCTGCAAACTACCGAAGCTGCTTCTGAGGTTGAGTTGACACATTGCAGTCGGCCAAGATATGTTTCGCCTGTGAAAAACTCCACGCCAACGATCAGCCGCGATACTCCTGCTGGGCTTGCTTGCGGCGATCATTCTGGCACGATTAAGCTACCGCAATTTGGCGTATTCGGTCTTGGCCTGCTGATAGATTGGGATATCCGGGTCAGCGTTCTTCCAAAGGTCGAAAAACTGGCGGTATTCGGAGCGGGCTTTGGGTATGTCGCTCTCGAGCACGCAAGCTCTCGCCGAGCCTAGACGTGCCAGTGCTAACACGGTATTTCCTGCGGGAGCGCTGCCACCCACGAGTTCGGGATGATCAAGGATTTTGCGGAACTCCGCTGCTGCTTCGGCGCCGCGATGCATGCGAAGGTACGCCTGGCCTCGAGTGTACACCGGCCGCAGTTCCAGTCCGTTATCCATTTCGCCATTCGGGTTCCCAAGCTCCGCCTGCGCGGTCTTTTGTAGGAACTCGACCGCGCTAGAGTTGTCGCCGCGTTGCGAGGCGATAATGGCTTGGACGTTGGGAATCCACAACAGGTTCGCGAAGGTGTGGAACGGATAGCGGCGAGCAAGCTCGTCTGCCAGTGTCTGCGCCTTATGAGTGTTGCCCGATTGTGCAAAGGCGAGCGCCGCGGCCCCCAGCACGACTCTGGTTCTTGCCAGTGTCAGACTTCGGGTTGCCAGTTGCTGCGCTTCTTTGAAGTTGCCGACGTCCGACTGCTGCATCGCCGCGGCTGCCACCTGCGCCGCAGCAGATTCTCTAAGGGAGTGGTTCAAGCAACTTTCCACTGCCTGTTGGCGGAATTTCCGCGACTGCCAGAAACGGCCCTCGAACGCCGCAGTGTCCGCCTGGATGGAAAAGAACTGACGCTGCATGCCGGGATCGGCCGAGGCCTCGGCCACAATCTTTTCCATCTGCTGCGAATCGTGCCGCAGGAAAGCAAGGCTGTAGTGGAAGGGCAGCAGAGACACGCGGTCCAAATGTCGCGACTCGCCTTCGGCGAGCAACTTCTCGGCTTGCTCCAATCGAGAGAGATTGATGAGAACGGAGGCGAGGTTCCCGAGCGCCATGCCGGTTGGATTTCTGCGGTAAAACTCCTGGTGTTCCGCCAAAGCTCTCTCGTATTGCCCTAATCCAACATAGGCGACCCCCAGATGGTTGTAAGGGTAGGCCGTTTGCGGATAAACGCTTTTCACCAGCCTATAGACTTCCATTCCCCTGTATCGGTCCCCGACTACATACATGTAGTAGGCGGCTTCGATCCGAAGAGCCTCGGCTTCGGTACTTCTCGACCGCAGCGCAAAAGCTTTGGTCATGTTTTCTTCCATCAGACCCGTCTGATCCAGATTGCCGTACACGACTCCAAGGGCCTGATAGGCCGCGGCGAAGTCCGGATCCAACTCAATGGCTCGCTGGAAAGGGGCAATTGCCGATTGGCTGTCGGCTTGGAAGAGGTAATGAAATCCCACAGTGTAGGCCTGCAGCGCCTCCAGTGAGGGCGTGGTCGCCTGCTCAAGAGGAACATCGAATTTCTGAATGCTACCCAACGACTCTCCCAGCTTGCCGCGCAGCAGAGTGCCTTGCTCGCCCAGTACCCGCAGGACGTCCTCCTTGCGGGCCACCTGAGCCTGCTGCGCTGCCAGAACATCTCCAGTGAAGCAGTTCACCGCCTTCAGATTGAGCAGATACTCAGTACCGAGGCTCGCGATGGAGCCGGCGATAAAGGCCTTGGCGTTATTGCGCTGGCATACTTGGCGGGCAAGTTCGTCGTCCAGCGGATCCTGCGCCTTGTGCCCCATATTCCGCAGGGTGTCTCTTACTTGGCCGGCGGGAAGAAAGTTGAAAAAAGGCGACTGGCTCATCTGCACCAGCAGGCCTTGCCGCAACGAATCAGTGAAGACAGGATCGCCGGTTCTGTTAGCGAAATCCGCCATCACAACAACGTCTTTCTCGGTCAGCGCCAGGGCTGGCTCTTTGCGCAGCAATACGCTAGTCGAAAGTCCCAGCAGAAGTACCACCGCGCAGGCCAGTGCAAACCAGATCCGATGATGCCTAACCTGCTCAGTCCGAATAGAGGGTGAGGTTGGTGCGGGAGCTTCATTGGCAATCGCGAACGCCGAGCCGGTTGCGGCTATTTCCCGTTCGGGCACGATA
>Ga0335078_10009946_pt1 | contig 14081 bp, 12 predicted proteins | sample Lox_Sample_32_FD_206711 | JGI IMG/M metagenome (GOLD analysis project Ga0335078, IMG submission 206711) | Soil microbial communities from Loxahatchee National Wildlife Refuge, Florida, United States - Lox_Sample_3.2 | ecosystem: Environmental > Terrestrial > Soil > Wetlands | place: USA...
ACGAGCTCACCCCGTTCGCCAAGGCACTGGTCCCCTCGGTGCAGCAGACCATGCAGAGCGTGGAGCTCGCGCTTGACACCGGCCAGCGGTTCGACCCGCTGACCAGCCGCCACGCGTTCCGCATCGACGCGACCGACTACGCGATCACCGTGCTCGCCGAGCCGCTGCTGCGCCGGATGGCCGAGGTCGCACCGGGCATCCGGCTCGACTTCGACGCGATACCCGACGACATGCACGAGTCGGATTACGGGCTGCGCAACTGCGACGCGCTCATCGGGCCGCTCGGCTTCGGCTTCCCCGGCTCGCAGGCGCCGCTGTTCCGCGACCGGTTCGTCTGCGTGGTCGACCCGTCCAACCCGCGGCTCGCCGACGGGCGGCTGGCCCTGCACGACCTGTCCGCGCTGCCGCACGCGGTGCGCAGCTGCGGCCGCACTCACGTCACCCCCGCGGACCGGGTGATGGACGAGCTGTCGGTCAGGCGGCAGGTCCAGGTGATGACCACCGGGTTCCTGCCGCTGCCGTTCCTCGTCGCAGGCACCGACCTGGTCGCGGTCATCCCGGAGCGGCTGGCGCTCGGTGTGGCGGTGCCGTTCGGGCTGACCGTGGTGGAGCCGCCGTTCGGCCGGGTGGAGCTGATCGAGACCCTGTGGTGGCATCCGGACCGCGCCTCGACGCCGGAGCACGCCTGGCTGCGCCGCGTCCTCACCGAGGCGGCGGCGTCGCTGCCGCCGGTGGCGGACGGCTTCGGTGCGGCCCGCGGGTTGCAGCCGCCGGTGGCGCTGCAGCCACCGCTGTCCCCGCCGCTCGCCGTGGCCGCAAGTGCCGCCGTCTGACCCGCGGCTAAGCCAGCACGCGACACTTCTTGCTGTTATCCCGAACGAAGCTGGGGAGGCGCCGTATGGCCGAGATGATGGCCGGGAATCTGGCAGTCACGGCGGGCCGTGGTCACCTGCGGGCGTCGCACGCCGACCGCGAGCAGCTGATCGGCACGCTCAAGGTCGCGTTCACGCAAGGCCGGCTGGCCAAGGACGAGTTCGACGCGCGGATCGGCCGGGCGCTTGTGTCACGGACGTACGCCGACCTGGCCGCAGCCGCCGCCGGCCTCCCCGCCGAGCCGGCCGCGGCTCAGCAACCGCGCCGGGCGGCACGGCGGCGGGCGGGCAACGCAGCCAGGTGGGCGACGGCCGGGCTGGTTACCCCGGCTGTTACCGCCGCCGCTTTCGCGGCTAATTCCCTGCCCGCGGATCGCGGGTACGCGGTCGCGGGTTTCATCGTCGCGTTCGCCTATTTCGTCTGCTGGCTGTCCGCCGGGGCCGACATGCTCTGGCAATGGCACTGCCTGTGCCTGCCGACCGCACGGGCATGCGTCCGGTGTGCTCATACCGCCGCTTCGCACCGCACGCGGGCGTCCTGCGCGGTGCGGGCGGGCTCGCTGCAGGTGTGGAGACGCTGCCCGTGCGCGGGCTACGTTCCGCCGGGACAATCACCGCAGCCGAGGTGTCCGGCGAACGGGGGCAAGGTCACCATGTGAGGCGCCCTGTCCGCTGTGCCAGGATGGGGCCATGACTGCCGTCTTCGTCCACGGGGTGCCTGAGACGCCCGCGGTGTGGCGCGGCTTGCTTGCCGCCGCGCGCGCCGGGGCCCGCACGGTCGCACTCGACGGGCTCGGCCACTGGTGGATGCTGCAGGACCCTGCCCGGGCGGCGGCCGTCCTGCGCGAGTTCTGGGCGACCGTGGCCTGACCCTGTGCGTGTCAGCCAGGCGGTGCTCATGGCTCTCATGCGGGCGGGGTACCGCGGCGCGTCCGGTATGTCTAGGGTTGGGAGGGACGAACGGCCGCGACGCGGGCATCGCCCAGTTCCTTGACATCGGCGCCGGGCTGCCGGCCGCCGACAACACCCACCAGATCGCCCAGCGCGAGGCGCCGGGGTCCCGCGTACTGTACGTCGATCACGACCCGATAATGGTCGAGACCTCCCAGGCCATGCTGGCAGGCAGCCCGCCTGGCTCGTGCGGCTACGTGCACGACGACCTGCGCGACCCGGACGCCATCGCGTGCGGGGGTGACCGCGGGGGCACCGAGATGCTTCGATGGAGCGCATGCCTACTGTTCCCCGCCGTGTCGTCACCGGCCACGACGAACGCGGCGTCTCTGTCTTCAGCTCGGACGGGCCGGTCTCCGTGGCCCGCACCGCGCCGGACGGCGCGTACTTCTACGAGATCTGGTCGACGGACGCCATGCCGGCCCCCATCGCCGCGGCCGAGTACGACCCCACGCGGGCCGCGCTGACCGTGCCGCCGCCGCAGAACGGCACCAAGATCCGGATCAACGAGCTCCCGCCTGGCGTGGTCTCGCCGGTGCACCGCACCCAGTCGGTGGACTACGGGATCGTGCTGTCCGGCGAGATGGTGCTCGTGCTCGACGACAGCGAGACGGTGCTGCACCCCGGGGACGTCGTGGTGCAGCGGGGCACGAGCCACCGCTGGGAGAACCGGTCCGCGCAGACGGCACGGATGGCGTTCATCCTCGTCGACGGTGCGTTCGCTCCTGAGCTGCTCGACACCCTGGGCAGTGACGTACTCGGCGGCCTGCTGCACGACCCGATGCACCCGCCGGACGCGGGCGCATGAAGAAGCGCGATGAGCGGGATTAAGGAGAGGCCTGATGGATTACGGACTTGCGGGGCGGACGATCGTGGTCACCGGCACCGCGCGCGGCCAGGGGGCCGCGGAGGCGGAGATCCTGGTGCGCGAGGGCGCGCGGGTCATCGGCGCCGACATACGCGACGACGAGGGCAAGGCACTCGCCGAACGGCTGACGGCATCCGGACCTGGGACGATGGAATACCGGCACCTTGACGTGTCGAGCGAGGCGCAGTGGGCGGAACTGGCGGCCCAGGTCGCCGCGGACGGCGGCGTGCTGCACGGCCTGGTCAACAACGCGGGCATCCCCTACCGCGCGCACCTGCACGACATGGACCTGGAGAACTGGAACCGGGTCATCGGCATCAACCTGACCGGCACCATGCTCGGCATGCGGACCCTCACGCCGCTGATGCCGGACAACGACGGCGCATCGATCGTCAACATCGGCTCGATCGCCGGGCTGACCGCGCACTTCGCGCTCGCCTACACGGTCTCCAAGTGGGGGCTGCGCGGCCTCACCAAGGCCGCGGCGCTCGAGCTCGCGCCGCGCGGCATCCGGGTCAACATCGTGCACCCGGGGCCCATCGACACGCCGATCCTGGACAACGCGAGCCCGGTGTTCATCCAGGCCAGCATCGAGCAGACGCTGGCCGGCCGGTTCGGGCAGGCCGAGGAGGTCGCCGACGTGGTGGTGTTCCTGCTGTCCGCCCGCGCGTCCTACCTGAACGGCGCGGAGATCCCCGTCGACGGCGGGCACACCTCACACGGCGGCGCCAAGTCCATCTCGGACGCGCTCGCGCGGGCGGCGCAGCCGTTACAGTGGCGTCGTGGGGGTACCGCCCGCGGCGGGCATGCTCATCGGCAGGGACGCCGAGCTCGCCGCCCTGGACGTGCTGTGCGCGCAGACCGCCGACGGGGTCGGCGGTCTCGTCATGCTTGCCGGAGAGCCGGGCGTCGGCAAGACCAGGCTGGCACGGGAGGCCGCCGGGCGTGCGGCGGACCTGACGGTCTCCTGGGGCGCCTGCCGGGAAAGCGAGGGCGCCCCGCCGTTGTGGCCGTGGGCGCAGGTGCTGCGGCGGCTCGGCGGGGCACATGTCGGCGGGGCACATGTCGGCGGGGCACATGTCGGCGGGGCAGAGCTCAGCGCGGAGCCGGGCGAGGATTCCTCCGCCCGGTTCCGGCTCTTCGAGCGGATCGGGCAGGTGCTGCTCGAGTCGGCGGCGGACCGCCCGCACGTGGTGGTCATCGACGACCTGCACCGCGCGGACGAGACGTCGCTGCGGCTGCTCGGCTACCTCGGCGAGACGCTGTGGCCCGCCCCGGTCGGGATGATCGTCACCTACCGCGACACCGAGGTGCCGGAACGGTCGCTGCTCGCCCGGGTCATCGCCGGCCTTGCCCGCGGGCAGCTCGCCCGCCGCTGCGACCTCGGCGGGCTCAGCGTCCGCGACGTGGCGCACTGGCTGCGCGCCGCTCGTGTCGACGGCGTCGACGCCGCGGGCCTGCACGCCCGCACCGGCGGCAACCCGCTGTTCATCGCGGAGAGCATCCGGCTCCACGCCGACGGGGTGCAGCCTGGCGCATCGCTGCGCAGCATCGGTGAGGTGATCCGCGAACGGCTGGCGCCGCTGCCGCCCGGCTGCAGGGACGCGCTCGAGGTGGCGGCGGTGCTCGGCCGTGACTTCGACTACCCGCCGCTCGCCGCGGCGCTGCGCGCCAGCCCGGACAGCGCCGTCGCGGCGCTCGACCCGGCGGTCAGCGCGCGGCTCGTCACCCCGGACGGCTACCGCGCCGGGGCGTACCGGTTCACCCACGCGCTGATCAGGGACGCCGTGGAGGAGCAGCTTTCCCCGTCACGCCGTGCCGAACTGCACGCGCGGGCGTTCGCCGCGCTGCGCGACACCGGCACGGGGCACCCGTCCGACCTGGCGCACCACGCGATCCAGGCGCGGCCAGGGATCAGCGACGCCGATCGCCGGGCGGACCGGCGAGGCGCGGGAGCACCTTGAAGCCGCCGCCGACGCCGCCGCAAACGCCGCCGACGGCCCGGCGCTCGCCGCGGCCGCGCTCGCGGCCGGCGACACCGTGGCCGAGGTGGCGGCCGACTACCGGCTCGTCGCGCTGCTCGACCGGGCGCTGCGGCACACCGGAGTGCCGCAGGGCCAGCTGGCCAGGCTCACCGCGCGGTGGGCCATCGCCACCTACTGGCGCCACGGCGGCCGGGAGGAAAGCCGCCGTGCCAGCCTGCGCGCCGTGGAACTCGGTGAGCGGTCCGGCGACACCGAGGCGCTCGGCGCGGCGCTGATCGCCAGGCAGTTCACGCTGCGCGGCCCCGGCCTGCTTGAGGAACGGCTGGCGGCCGGCACCGCGGTGCTCGACATCGCCACCCGCCTCGGGGATGAGGACCTGCGCTTCCGCGCGCACCAGTGGCTGGTACCCGACCACTTCCAGAGCGGCGCGCTCGGCCTGACCATGGCCGACGTGGAGCGGATGTCCGCGATCGCCGAGGCGCAGCGAAACCCGCTGCAGCGCTGGTGGGTGCTGATTTACCGCGGGCTGCTCGCCGGCTTCGCCGGGCGGCTCGGCGAGGCGGAACGGCTGGCGCACGAGGCCGCGGCCCTCGGCCGGCGGCTCGGCCAGCCGGCGGCGGACGCGTACCGTGTCGGGCAGCTTGGCCGCGTCTACTGGGCGACGGGACGGCTCGCCGAGCTTGAGGAGGACATCGCCGGCGCGCTTGCCCGGTTCCCCGGCCTGGTCACGCTGCGCTGCATGCACGCGCTTGCGGACGCGGCGGCCGGCCGCACCGCCGACGCCGTCGGGGAGATCGAGGCGCTCACCGCGGACCGCCTCGCCGCGCTGCCGCGCGACTCGCTGTACCTGGCGAGCGTGGCGCTGCTCGGCGAGGCGGCGGTGACCTGCCACGCCGCCGACCTGGCCGCCCCCATCCTCGACGAGCTCGCACCGTACGCGACGCGCAACCTCATCCAGGGCGTGCCGGCCGGCTGGGGCGCCGCCGCCTGGCACATTGCCCGCCTGGAATGGCTGCTCGGCCGGCGTGCCGACGCGGCCAGGTCGGCGCGGGCCGCGGTGCGGCTGCACCGGCAGTGGGGCGCCGCGGGGTTCGGTCACCCCCTTGACGGCCTGGGCCGTGACATCGCGGTGGTCCGGCTCAGCGGGCGCGAGTCCGAGGTGCTCGCGCTGCTCGCGGCCGGCCAGCCCAACGCCGAGATGGCCGCCGCGCTTGACGTCAGCGTGCACACCGTCGAACGGCACGTCGCCAACATCTTCGCCAAGATCGGCGTGCGCAACCGCGCCGAGGCGACCGCCTGGGCGCACCGCAGCGGGCGCACTACATAGTTTCCGTGATGCCCGGGCCCGCCGCCAGGGTGAGTATCGCGGAAACGACCGCCACAACCTGCGGAGGACCATCATGACCGACCCCAAGGTCGCCACCATACAAGGCGTTTACGAGGCGTTCGGCCGGGGTGACGTCGGCTTCATACTCGACCAGCTCACCGACGACGTCGACTGGGCATCCTGCCCGGACAGCGACATCGCCCCCTGGCACGGCATCCACCGGGGCAAGGCCGAGGTGCCGCAGTTCTTCAAGGCGCTCGGCGGCGCGCTGGAGATCACCGACTTCACGCCGCTTGCCTTCGCGTCGAACGAGACCGACGTGATGGTGGTAACCCGCTGGAGCGCCACGGCGCCGGCCACAGGGAAGTCCCTCACCATGGACATCCACCACTGGTTCCGGTTCCGCGACGGGAAGATCTACTTCTATCGCGGCACCGAGGACACCGCGGCCACCGAGGAGGCGCTGCGCGCGGGCTGACGGGCACCGTGACGCCCGGCACCGGGCGAGTGCCGGTGCCGGGCGCCTCGGACACGGAAATCAGTGCCGCGGTCCGCGCGGCTGGCCGCGCCTGGCCCGCGGCACGGGCGGGCACGGTGCGGGCTCGACGACCTTGTTGCGCACCAGGCCGAGGCCCTCGACCTCCAGCGTCACCACGTCGCCGGGGACAAGCGGCGGCGGCACCCGCGCGCCCGCACGGCCCCAGATCTCGGTCAGGCAGCCGCGCTGGCAGGTGCCTGAGGCGAGCAGGTCCCCCGGGGCGACCACCGAGCCGCGTGACGCGAAGCTGATCAGTTCCTCGAAGGTGAACGCGCAGTTCGCCAGGGAATCCTCGCCGAGCAGGTCGCCGTTGATCCAGGCACGCATGGTCAGGTCGAGGAGGCCGTCCGCGGTCTTGTACGGCTCGAGCTCGTCGGCGGTCACCAGGTAGGGGCCGAGGGTGTGCGCGCCGTCCTTGCCCTTGAAGAAGCCGAACGGCAGCTGGGACTCCAGCCGCTGGATGTCCCGCGCCGACCAGTCGTTGAATATCGTGTAGCCGACGATCCCGCCCGCCGCCTGGCCGACGCTGAGGTTCCTGCCGTACGCGCCGTAGACCACGCCGACCTCGAGCTCCAGGTCGAAAAGCTCGGAGCCGGGGAAGCGCTCCACGTCGTCGAACGCGCCGACGCAGGCGTGCGGGCTGGTGAAGTAGAAGCAGGGCGCCTCGTACCAGCGCGGCGGCACCGGGTCGGTGGCGCCCTCCTGTGACTTGCGTGCGCCCTCGACGTGCGCCTCGAACGAGACCGAGTCACGGATCGAGGCGGGGTGCAGCGGCGGGAGCAGCCGGACGCCCGTGACCGCCGGGCCGGGGGCGACCGCAAGGGCCTCCGCCCCGGCGGACATCAGCGCGGCACGGCCGCCGTGCCTGATCAGCGAGTCGATGTCCCGTCCGGCCGCAAGCTCGTGCAGCAGGTCGCCGGGCCCGAGCACCCCGTCGCGGACGGCGCCGCCGGATTCGTAGCGTGCGAACCGCATCTCAGGCCGCCTCTCTCAGGCCGCTCACGCCGCCACCGATCCGTCGCCGCCGTCGATCGCGATCTCCGCGCCGGTGATGAACGCGGCGTCGTCGCTGGCCAGGAACGCGGCGAGCTTGGCGACCTCGTGCGCGTGCCCGTACCGGCCGAGCGGGATCTTGGCCAGGATGCCGGGCAGCGGGCCGTCCGGGTCGTCGATGAACCGTGCCGTCTCCGGCGTGTAGATCAGGCCGGGCAGTATCGCGTTCACCCGGATGCCGTGCGCGCCGCCGGCCACGCACAGGTGCTTGGTCATCGCGAGCACGCCGCCCTTGGCCGACCCTTCCCGTCAAGCCGTCCCATCGGATTAACAGCCTTCCCCCAACTCGATGACCGAGCGCGCTGCGCGGCGCAGCCGTTCCCACGCGACGTTAACAACGTCTGCCCGCCGCGGAGAAATAACCAAGCCATATGGCAGCTATGCGTAAATGCCGGCTTCCGGGGCGCGGCGGGCCGTTGCTAGGTTCCGCACTAGGGTCAACGCGATCGCCAGCCCCCCCGCCTGAGCGTTTCCCCGCCCTGAGCCGCCGTCTCCCGGCTCGGGCAGAGCCCGCCCCCGTTCTGGATGCCAAGAATCATCAGGAACGGGGGCGGGTGACTCGTAGCTCCGGGTCGCGGCTGTGCCACGCGTCCTCGGCCGCCCGGATCTTCTGCGCCGCGGTCTCCGGGGTAAACGGCGGGACCGGGGGTCGCCGTGCCATCGTGCCCCTCCCCTTAGCGGACCTCGGCGGTTGGCATGTAGGTCATCTGGTAGGGCGGGGAGAGGACCTCGAAGCCGAGCAGCTCGTTGATCGCGATCATGTACTGGTTGGAGTCCGCGTTGTCGGTGACGATGTGCTCGACGCCTGGTTCCGCGGAGGCGAGCCAGTCAAGCATGGCGGTCTTCACCAGCAGGCCGATCCGGTGGCCGCGGTGTGCCCTGGCCACCGCGGTGATGCCCTGCGTGGCCCAGGCCGGCGACTCGGGTACGACGTACACCTGCGTCAGGCCGGCCATCTCGCCGGTCTCCGCGTGCACCGCCGCGACGGAGTAGCGTCGCAACGCGTCCCACCGCGTGATGATGTCGAACTCGTCCCGCACCCGGTCGGCGTCCCACGCCTGGCGCTCGTAGCCCTCGTCGGCCGGGGCGTCGGCGAAGGCGTTGAGCACGCCGGCGAGTCCCGCGCAGTACTCCGGTGGCGTGGCGCCGGTCCAGGACAGCAGCGTGTACCCGGCGGCAGCCGCTTCGGCCAGGGCGCGCTGCCCGGCGACAAGCCCGTCAGGTAGCTGGCGCGGGTGGAGCACCCGGCGCACCGAGACCAGCCCCTCCGTCGCCCCCGCGTGCTCGGCAAACTTGGTCCCTGCCGTGCCGGCGTAGGTGACTCCGCGCAGCAGCGTGCGCCCCTCGGCGTCCGCCCGCGCGGCCGCGTGCCGCAGCAGGTCGCTGCCCAGGCCCTGCCGCCGCCGCGCCGGGTGCACGAAGAGGAACACGAACGCGGCGTTCAGGTTCACCTTGTCCGGCAGGCCGATCCGGTAGTACCCGGTCACCTCGCCACCCGGCTCATCCCGCGCCGCCCATGCCTCGCCTGGAGTGTCGCCCCAGCCGGTGGTCAGCCAGATAACGAAGGCCGGGTAGGGTTCCTGAGGACCCTGCGGGTCATCGACGTCGTGTGCCGCGGTGCAGACCCGGTGACAACCCCGCAGCGTCTCGTGATCGTCAGCATCAAGACGCGTAATCAGCACCCCGTAAGCCAATCAGCAAACCCGGTAAGAAGCCAGTGATTAATCTCCCGCTGGCCTCGGCGGAGCGGCTTAGGCCGGGTGCTTGTCGGGGTCCTGGACGGCGGCCGTGGTCCCGCCGACGGCCGCCGGGCGGGCATCGGCGAGGTAGCGGGCGTAGAGCTCGTCGTGGACGGCCTGCAGGTGGGACACCTGGCCGGCCGACGGCCCTGCGCTGCCGGAGACCGGGACGGTGACGCCGGCCAGCACGTCGTCGGTCCGCGGTGCGGTCAGCGCGATGACGTCGCCGAGGCCAGGCGCCGCGGCGTCGCGGGCGGTGAGCGGCGGGATGCCCCAGCGCTGCTCGATCGTCTTGAGTACCGACGTGTGGTCGAGCGGCGTGCTGCCGTCGGGGACGCGGTACACCGTGCCAGGCGCGATTCGCGGTGAGATGAGCAACGTCGGCACCCGGACGCCGAAGCGGTCGAAGCCGAAGCCGAACTCCCCCGCGCTGCTGTCCGGCGGGGTCGCGCCCCACGGCGGCGGCACGTGGTCGTAGCAGCCGCCGTGCTCGTCGTAGGTGAGCACGAACAGCGTCTGCGGCCAGCCGGGACCGGTGCGCAGCGCCTCGTAGGTGTCGTGGATGAGCTGCTCGCCGAGCGCCACGTCGTAGTTAGGGTGCTGGCTGTTGCCGGTGGACGGCCAGCTCGGCTCGAGGAAGGTGAACGCGGGCAGCGTCCCGGCCGCCGCGGCGGCCTGGAAGTCGGTGAACAGGCCGAAGTGGGACGGGTCCGCGCTCGTGATGTCGGGGAAGTTGGCCTTGGTCAGCGGCTGCCTGTCGTAACCGAACACCATCCAGCTGACGCCGGCCTTGGTCAGCGACCCGAAGATGGACGGGCAGGTGTAGGTCTTGGTGCTGTCGTCCATGTGCCCCTGGCTGGTGGCGGCCAGGGCGAACGCGCGGTTGGGCATCGTCTCCGTCGGCGCGGACGCGTACCAGTGGTCGCAGACGGCGTAGCCCCTGGCGAGCGCGGACAGCACGGGCAGCGTCTCCGAGGCGAAGCAGCCCATGATCCAGCCGGCCGTGGTACCCGGCACGATCGTCCACTTGTCGGTGGTCTCCCAGCCGATCGTGTACGCGAAGTCCTTGACGAACCCCTGCATCGTGGCCGGCGTGCCGCTGGCCGGGGCGGTGGTCGACCCCCATAGCTGGCTGTTGGTCGCCTTGTACCCCTCGCCGGGGTCGGCGCCAGGCATGAAGTACGCGTTCGGCGTGGACTGGGTGATCGGGTAGACGGCAACCTGGTTGCCGCTGCCGTCCGGACAGGACTCCGTCCCGGTCAGCCCTTCGAACGGCTGGCCGGCGGGTGACACGTTGCCGCTGCCTGAGTACAGGTACCCGAGCATGTGGTCGAACGAGCGGTTCTCCAGCATCAGCACCACGATGTGCTCGATCGCGGACAGGCCGGCCCCGGCTCCGTCGGACGTCGTCATCGGCGCACCCCTCCCCCGCTGGTTGCCTCACCGGGCCCGGCGTTACCCGGCCAGCCCCGTGACAACGTTAGCGGGCTTAACCGCGGCGCGAGGCCGCCTTGTGCGCGGCGGTTCGTGCCGCCTTCGCGACCTGCCGGTCCGGGTGGTACTCGCCCAGGTGGCGGAGCACCTCGGCGGTGCCGGGGTGCGCGCTGCGCGCCATGCCGTCGAAAAGCATCTGCTCGCGGCCGGCGGGCACGGCCTCGCGGAAGCTGACCGCCAGGTAGTCCGGGTCGGGGTACTCCTCGTCGATGGCGAGGGTGAGCAGGTCGGTGGCGACCCAGGCGAGGTCCTCAGCCGTCAGCTCAAGCTCCGCCGGCAGGTCGACGAGCTCGTCACCGTCCGGGTCGACCCCGGACAGCTGCGCGAGTGCGACCTTCGCGTAGGCGCGGACCTGCGGCACCGCGAGGCTGCCGCGCCAGGCGGGCTCGGCGGGCTCGCCGATCCGCGTGACGGTCGCCACCGCGAGCATCCGCTCGCCCGGCTCCGCCTCGGCCGCGAGCTCGAGCAGCTCACGGGCGGCCGCGCCGGCGCCGCGTGCCGCGGTCCACCCGTCGGCCTCCGACTCGAACTCGGCGTCGGTGACCCCGCCCGCCATCTCGAGCAGCTCGGTGCCCGACAGCTCGGCGGCGGTCTGCGGCAGCAGCGGGATCTCCACCCCGGCCTCGACAAGCTGCCCGTGCAGCGCGGCGAGTGCCAGCGGGGTGAGCCTGATCAGCCCTTCTTCCTCGGTGACGGCGAGCGTTTCCTTGAGCTTGCCGAGCAGCAGCCCGGCCGCGTCGCCGTACGCGGACTCCCACTCGGCGCGGGCCTCGGCGATCTCCTCGTGCGCCTCGCTGTCGTCTTCGTCGTGCCCGCCCGCGGCGTTCTCCCAGAGCACCTCGGCGAACTCATCGACGGTGAGGCCCTCCCTGCGGGCGAGGAACAGCAGGATGGCGAGTGCCATCCCCTGGCCCGCGAAGTCGAACTCGGGGTCCTCCGCGTCCTCGTCCTCCTCCTCACCGAACTCGGGCCCGTAGAGCGCGAGTGTCTCGCCGAGCACGGCGGCGAGGGTTGACGCCCATGCCGCGAACGCCCGCTCGTCGTCACCGGAGGCCCAGTCCTCGGCGGTCTCGCCCGCCACCACCCGGTCCTCGTCGTCGGAGTCGAAGACCAGCCACTCCACGGCGAGCGCGTACTCCCACAGGAAGGCGAGGTCCTCCTCGCAGATGCCGAGGGTCATCACGGCCTCCGCCAGGCCCTCGGAGGTCAGGTCGCCGTCCTCGTCGACCTCGCGGCCGTCCTTGCCCGCCCAGTCGGCGAGCAGGGCAAGCTCGCGTGCGACAAGCGCGGTGCGGGCGCGGGCCGCGAGCTCGGGCAGCGGCATCAGCCGGATCGGCGGAAGGGCGTCGGGCAGCCCGAGCGCCTCCTTGATGTCGATGTCCTCGTAGTCGAAGTCATCGTCGACGTCGTGGTCGTGGTCGTGGGCCATGCCCCGAGCCTATCGGCCGCACGCCGGCCGCAAGCACGCAAACCCCTTCTCACGGGCAGAAAGGCAGCGCGCTCCGGGCCGGGTGCCGTTGTGCCTACCTGGCGGCGAGCAAGCTGCGCAGGACGTACTGCATGATGCCGCCGTGGCGGTAGTAGTCGGCCTCGCCGGGGGTATCGATCCGCACCGTGGCGGTGAACCGCTTGTCGTCGGCGGTCACCCGCACCTCGTTCGGTATCCCTCCGTTGTTGAACTCGGAGATGCCCTCGATCGAGAAGGTCTCCTTGCCGGTGAGGCCGAGGGACTCGGCGCTCATACCCGGCTTGAACTGGAGCGGCAGCACGCCCATGCCGATCAGGTTGGAGCGGTGGATGCGCTCGAACGACTCGACGAGCACGGCGCGCACGCCGAGCAGCACGGTGCCCTTCGCCGCCCAGTCGCGGGAGGAGCCGGAGCCGTACTCCTTGCCGCCGAGCACGATGAGCGGGGTGCCGTCGGCGATGTACTCGCGGGAGGCGTCGTAGATGGACATCTCCTTGCCGTCCTTGACGGTGACGCCGCCCTCGGTGCCCGGCGCGAGCTGGTTGCGCAGCCGGATGTTGGCGAACGTGCCGCGGATCATCACCTCGTGGTTGCCGCGGCGGCTGCCGTAGGAGTTGAAGTCGGCGCGCTCGATGCCGCGGGAGGTCAGGTACTCCCCCGCGGGCGCGGTCGCCTTGATCGCGCCGGCCGGGGAGATGTGGTCGGTCGTGACCGAGTCGCCGAGCTTGGCGAGGACCCTGGCGCCGCTGATGTCGCTGACCGGCGCCGGCTCGGCGGGCATCCCGTCGAAGTACGGTGGCCGCCGAACGTAGGTGGAGTTCCCGTCCCACTCGAAGGTGTCACCCTCGGGCACGGACAGGCCGCGCCAGTTGTCGTCGCCACTGAACACGTCGGCGTAGTCGGCGGTGAACATGTCGGCGGCCACGGCGCTCGTGACGACGCCGGTCACCTCGTCGGGCGAGGGCCAGATGTCGGCGAGGTAGACCGGCTTGCCCTCGCTGTCGGTTCCCAGGGGCTCGGTGTCGAGGTCGATGTCCATGGTCCCCGCGAGGGCGTAGGCGACGACGAGCGGCGGGGACGCCAGGTAGTTCATCTTGACGTCCGGGTTGATCCGGCCCTCGAAGTTACGGTTGCCTGACAGCACGCTGACCACGGTGAGGTCGTTTTCGTTGACCGCCTCGCTGATCTCGGCCGGCAGCGGCCCGGAGTTGCCGATGCACGTGGTGCAGCCGTAGCCGACGAGGTTGAAGCCGAGCTTGTCCAGGTACGGGATCAGGCCCGCTCGCTCGTAGTAGTCCATGACCACCTTGGAGCCGGGCGCGAGGGTGGTCTTCACCCACGGCTTGCGGTTCAGGCCCTTCTCCACGGCCTTCTTCGCGAGCAGCGCGGCGCCGATCATCACGTACGGGTTGGAGGTGTTGGTGCAGGAGGTGATCGCGGCGATGACCACGTGCCCGTGGTCCAGTGTGGTCTGCGTGCCGTCCTCGAGCGTGACCTTGACCTGGTGCGTCGGGCGGGTGTCGCTGTTGTCGATGGCGTCGGAGGCAGGGAACGTGCCGTTCAGGCCGTTGCCGCCGGTGTAGTTCGGCAGCGCGTCGCGGAACGCGGGCTTGGCGCCGGACAGCTCGATCCGGTCCTGCGGGCGCTTGGGCCCGGCGATGGACGGCACGACGGTGGACAGGTCGAGTGCGAGCTCCTCGGAGAAGCGCAGCGACCGGGCCGGGTCGTGCCACAGGCCCTGGGCCCTGGCGTACTTCTCCACCAGGTCGAGCTGGTCCGCGGGACG
>Ga0335078_10009948_pt1 | contig 14080 bp, 15 predicted proteins | sample Lox_Sample_32_FD_206711 | JGI IMG/M metagenome (GOLD analysis project Ga0335078, IMG submission 206711) | Soil microbial communities from Loxahatchee National Wildlife Refuge, Florida, United States - Lox_Sample_3.2 | ecosystem: Environmental > Terrestrial > Soil > Wetlands | place: USA...
GTCGAGACAGCTTGGCGAGGACGCGAGCTTTTAATTTAGCTCCCGGTTTATTGGGCTGCAGTCGTCGGGGCGCTGCGGTTGTTCCAACGAAGCCATTGGTCGAGCTCATCTGAAGTGGGGACCCGGTGGCCGTAGGTGATTGTGATCCAATAATATTCATCCACGAGTTTGACTAACGAGACGCCAGAACTGCTAACGAGTTGCGAAACGTCATTCAAAGAGTAGCCTAGCCGTGTTACGTCCACTTCTAATTCTGAGATTTGCTCCGCTACGTGACAGAGGAAAGCCGAATAGGTTTGCCCAGCCGTTCCTTTGGAAGGTCCGCTTGTACTGAACCAATCTTTGATTTTAGCGTCCCACATGGGCAGCGTATGAGATCGAAGGGCGTGCAAGGTCTTTGCCGCGGCTGTGTCTTGGAAGTGTAGTCCGGCACCGAGCTTCAACAACTCTTCGTATGCCTTCCCGATGTGCACACGCTCACTATCGTTTAGAGAACGAATGTCCCTGCTGGCGTCCGGTAATTGAGGAACCCAGAGAGCTGCCCAGCGTTGGAGGTGTTGTTTCAGTTCGGGGAAATTTGTCTCGGGGATGCGACAGAGCCATTTATTTAAGAATTGCATTAGGCTGTCCCGCTGTGCTTGGGAAGCCAAGTCAGGGTTCGGCCCGAGAGCTTCGCGCATGTCGTGATATGCGGGGTCGAATTGAGCCACTTCTCGATAGAGGCGGCAGGCGTATGCCAATTCGTATAGTTTCATCTTCTAGTTAAGTTTATACGGTATCACCAACGTTGGCGGAGGGGAAGGACGGGAAGGACCGTTTATTAAACGTTGGCTCTGGGATTGCTTCACATGCCGTGTGATTGCATAACTCCCAGAGCAGTAGCAAATTTGATCGCTTGGGTGAGCATCTCTGTAAGAGAGTCGGTGAGGTTTTGTATTTGGGACAATGCAAGTAGTTCTCCTGCTAGCCCCACTACAAGGAGGAGTTCGCCAATCTTACGGAGACATACGCGGCGTTGTTTAATAATGCGACGGTTTATAGCTACTTCGATAGCCACCCCAATGAAGACAAAGGCAGTTGCAATCCATTCGACCCACTCCCAAATAGACAGGCTTTTCTGTATTGGTGGGATGTCGTTGAGTGTCATGATTAGCCTTGCGCATGGAGCGTTTCTCAAGGAGCATCCCGCGCTCTTTCATCGTTATGTTCGTTTCCGTGATCGGCGGGCCGGTTGGGAAGCGGCGGCTACCAGAGGGGCTACAAGCTTTTCGTAAAGACCGAAAAGATGCTCTACGCGGTCACGATCACCAACAAAGGCAGCAGAACGATAGAGCTTGTCCACGGCGTTATCAAGGGCATGGTGGGCCTTTCGCAATGGCGTCGGCATAGCATCGACATCGTAAAGGTCGGCGAGTGTCGAGTTCGGAAACTGAGTGCGGGCGTCGAGAACAGCCTGAGCAAGTGAGCGTATCTTCACGCGCTGCTGGTCGGTCGCTTCAGGCCACGGGAATGTGTTGTACACTATCCCAACCGAGTACCGGTAATCGCTTTTAAGGCGTCCTCCAATCTGACGTAACCATGCCATGTGCATCGAGGATGTCAGAATGCCAAAGTGCCAGAGGTCAGCATCGAGCAGAACTCGCACTAGGTTGCTGGGGATGGTTGGCGGCCTGAGCCAAGCGATTGGAACGTACTGCCGTGTCTCGGAACTGGATTCAGGAATCACAAGAAAAGGCCGGTCGGGGATAACGGTCACATGATAGCGGGTTGGGGTGTTTGCTAGTTCCTGCGTCTGTGGGCTGATGCTGCGGCGTCTAAAGTCTCTGACGGCGGCTATGCGCTCCATCACGGCAGGCATCGCCCGAAGATCAGCGGGTGAAACGCCGTCGAGTGAAAGAATCCATCGGTCTATGCCGTTGATAAATTCTTTGGAGCCGATGAAAGGGTGGAGTAATTTCGCCGCCTTGGGTTCGCGACGAAGGAAGTCGGCGCGTTGTTCGCAGTCGAAAATGTAGTTGCCGTCATCGATTGGCTTGGAGCCGATAACAAGGTGAGGAACGTCGGACAAGGGGCGGCTGATTTCTTCAACGACGAGATGACGGTTTACGACAGTTCCCGCATCGAAAAGATAGGGCGTGATGGCCTGATGGTCACTCTCGGTCGGATCGCCGTTAATGTCGCTGTAGCTGAACAACCGTTTGACGGGTGGTTCTTGATCGCGGCGGGTCAAGCCAATTATGACCACGTGAACGTGTGCCACGCCCCGTGCGTCGCTGCCCCATGCGAAGGTGCGGTGAGCGAAGCTGATTTCAAGCCCGTACCGGTCAAAGAGAATGGGCCAGAGCTGCGCCACTTGCTCACCTTGGGTTATTGAGTTGGTTGCCACAAATCCGACGTGCGCTCGGGAATGCTGCAAATAAGCTCCAGCAGTGATAAACCAAGCAGTCACATAATCGAGCGTTCCCCCACTGCCGCCGAGCTTGGCAATTCGGCGCACTTGCTCGCGCTGTCTTGGGCTTTGATATTTTGCGCCTCCAAAGGGTGGATTGCCGAGAACGAAGGAGCAATCGCCGGGGGCAATCAAACCGGCCCAATCAGTTTCTAGGGCGTCAGCACACCGGATATGCGGTGACTTTTTCAGGGGGATGCGGACATAACTTTCGCCGAATTCCAGCGAGAGCTTGTTGTTCATGATGTGGTCCATCATCCAAAGGGCAACTTCAGCAATGCGTACAGGAAACTCGCCAAGCTCGATGCCGTAGAACTGGTCCACGTCGATCTGGCACAACGCCGCCACATCCAGCTTTAACTGCGTGTCTTTGCGAAGTGCCTTCAAAAGATCGATTTCTAGGAGCCGGAGTTCTCGATAGGAAATGATCAAAAAGTTTCCGCAGCCGCACGCAGGGTCAAGAAACCGAAGTGCGGAAAGCTTCTGGTGAAATGCTTCGAGAGCCTTGCGGCGACCGCTATCACGGCGGTCTGTGAGGTGCCTGAACTCGTCGCGGAGCTCGTCTAGGAAAAGCGGCTCGATCACCTTGAGGATGTTCTTTTCGGTGGTGTAGTGGGCTCCCTGAGCGCGACGCTCTCGTGGATTCATGACAGATTGGAACAGCGAACCGAATATCGCCGGGGAGATCGCGTCCCAACTGAAATCGAGAGCATCAATCAGAAGCGACCGCATGGCGGCATTGAAAGAGGGGAGAGAGAGGCGCTCCTGAAAGAGGTCGCCATTGACATACGGAAACTGCGCCAAGTCTTGGTCGAGATTTTTTTGACGTTGTGTAACAGGCTTATTCAGCACATCAAAAAGCTGACTGAGCCACAACCCAGTGTCGCTACCGTCCGGATTGGTGCGTTGGCTAATCAGTGTAGCGAAGATGTCCCGAGGCTCGAAGATGCCAGTATCATCGGCGAAGAGGCAGAACACCAGACGCACTAGAAATCGTTCCAAGTCATGCCCTTCGTACCCGGAATCCTTCAGGGCGTCATGGAGCTTGCCCATGATCTCTGAAGCCTCAATGTTTACGGGGTCTTGATCGCGGAAGGAGCGCTTCTGGACGCCGATAATGAAGCCGAATTCTTCTACATGGTCTGGAAGCTGGCGAAGGGTGAAGCGGCTTGTTGTGTTGTCTTCGAGGTCGTAGAGCTCGAAGGTCTGGAAATCGCTCACGAGCACGTATCGGGGAAGTTCATACTCTTTCAGACCGGGGAAATAATCGAGAGCCTGCTGCTTCGCCCGAATTAAATCCCGGCCTGCACTCTTCTGCTCAACAAGAAGCACACCCTTCCAAAACAGGTCAATGAATCCGCGCTCATCGCCGAGCTTTCTTACAGGCTCTTCGAAACTGGCGACGCGTCGGCGTGTGACACCGAACACTTCGAAGAACTCGTTGTAGAAGGTCTGGGTTTCGCCTTTCTCGTAATAGGCGTTCTTCCATTCGTCGGCGAAGTGTGCGGCCCGTGCTTTTATCTCGTTCCAGCTAAGGCGCATTCAGCCTCCAGTTTTTCGACAGTCCGTCCTAAGCGAATTCCAGCCGCTTAAGCCTGACTCCGGTCGGCGTGTTCTCACGAACTAGCAGCTACCCTCGGGCGTGCCGCTCTTTAAGCTGCATGTGAATTTTCTATCAGAAGAGTGTAATAGGGCAAAATAATTTTCCAGCGGCTGCACCGCAAGAGACACGCGAGGGGAAAGCGCCGGGATCTTCCTTTAGGGCCGGTCCTGAGCGCCGTGATAAATTCGCAGGACTTCGACGCTCTGCTCGTGCACACGGTAAACGGCGACATAGGGCAGGGGAGGAAACAGAATTTCGCGGGTGCCCTCTTCGCGTCCGGGGCGGCCACGCTGCGGCCACTGTTTCAGGGAACGGATGGCTTCGTATAGTTTGCGCATGGTCGCTTGTCGATAGTGCGGATGGCGTTCTTTGAGGTAATTGCTGATGTGCTCTAGGTCCGCCACAGCGGCGGGCGTCCAGCGGATACGCATTCTATGAGCGTAACATTTGCTCTAGGCGGGCGTCCATTTCTTCCTCTTCGATGAACTCGCCCCTGTCGGCTTGCGCGATACCCTCGCGCACTGCTGCACGAAAACGGGCATCTTCCTCAAGCAAGCGTAATGCCGCGTCCTTGACCAGGCGCTCGGCGTCGGTGCCGGCGTTGGTGGCGATTTGCGCAAGGTGCGCTTCCTGCTCGGGCGTGAAATGTACTTGCATGGCTTCCAGTGTAACGCATTCGGAGATGCGGGGTAAAGAGGTTTGGAGCCGGGGCAGGGGGACGGCGCGTCAGACATTGCACAAGCTGCCGGAATTGCCGCCTGAGGGTTTCTGTAAAGCGCGGGGCGTGGTCGCCGGTGGTTGGGAGGTCTTGGCCGGGGGGTTCCCGATTTCCCCGGCCTTTCATCGTTCCCGGTCGCGGTCCTTCCGGTCGTTCTCCCGCTCGGGTGGGCGCTCCTGTTCCTTCTGGCGCAACGCCGCGAGCTGCTGCGAAAATTCCAATTCGTGTTTGCTGTCGGCGGCGTCGGCCTCGCGTTTGCGGGCAAAGTAGACATGTTGGCGCTTCAGCTCCGGGGTAAGCGGCGGGTCAATGAGGTCAAACAGACTTTGGACGATCTTCCCGGCTCCCCCGAGTAACCCCCCGAGAGTGGGCGCGGGGGCCTTGCTCGCGACACGTTTAATAACGCGGGATACCTTCCCTTTTGCTCCCCATACCGGCGCTTCGCGTCCGGGCTGCTGTGCCCGCTTCATGTGCCGGGCGTTGTTGGTATCGCGCAACATATCGCGGAACGCTTGCACCTCGATATTGCGTTGCTCGGCCCGGGCCTTTAGCGTTTCTTTTGTCGCCTCGATCCCCTGCAGCAGCTTCCGGTCGAGCGGTTTCATGAACTTTTCGATTCTCGCGGGGTCCTCGCCGGTCGTGCGGTGGTTCAATTGGTAAACCTGCCCGCGCCCGGTCACGGCCACGATTTCCCCTTCCCGGTATTCAGCCGCGAAGTTTCCGACTGCTCTGGCGAAAGCGGCCTGCCTGTGGCTTCGGTTGGCTTCCTCCTTCGTGGCGGCGGCTAGGGACATTTCATGCTCACCAAGCGCGGCGGCGAAAGCTCGGGCGTTATCGCTGTGGTGATAGGCAGTCCAGATATGCGCGGCACTGCCTTTCAGTTTTTCCGGCATGATGGGCGGTGGCTCCGGGTGAGTCGTGTCGCGGGCGGCGTCCTCAAAGTGATAGCGAGGCGAAGTCTTGATCGGCTCCGGCGGCGGCGGCATAACTGGCCAATGCTTTTCCCACTCCGGCCAGTGTCTTTCTATCCGGCGCTGCTGCTGCACTTCCTTCACCACGGCTTGAGCGTCGGTGACGCTGAGCAAAACGGCGCGGTCAATTCCTTTCAGGTACTCGGGCAACTCGTCCCGGTTGAGGCCGGTGTTGCGCGGCGTGAGAGTGTACACGCTGCCGAATGGAGTGATAACGGCAAGCCCGCCTGTAGCCCGTTCTAGTTGGGATTTTGGCCCTTCGCGCCATTTCTCCTGAACGAAATCAACATAGTCCTCAAGGGTAAATTGTTCCTCCTTTTCGTTGTCCCTTTCCTCGTTCCATTCGTCATAACTTCGGCGGGCGCTGTCCTGAAGCTCGGGGGTTAAGGCAGCAAAACCGCCTTCGTGCTCCATCCATGTTTGAGGGTTGCGGCGGCGTTGCTCCCATTCCTTGCGAAGCTGCTCCATCTCCCTTTTTATGTCGTCGGAAGTGACGCGCGCCAGAATAAAGCTTCGATCTTCGAGCGCGTTTGCAAAGCTCTGCGGGCCATGGGAAAGGCTGCGGGCGAGGCGTATTTGTCCCTGTGTTTTGCCAAGCTGTGGGGCGACTGGCTTCCGTTCCTCCTGTTGTGGCTCTTTTTCCCTACTGCCCGCCCGTGTTTGGGGTGGCTTCGGCTCGGTTTTCTCTTTTTCAATCGCGGCCTTGATAACCGCGTCGTGCCAAGCGTCGTTGTAGCGGTCCCGGTCGCATACCGGGGCGGGCTTCTCCTGCGCTCGCTTACGCGCAGCATCAGCTATGAGTTTGTCCACCTCCGCGAGTTCTCGTTTCAAATCATCAAGCGACGGCCCGTAAAGGAGTCTATCAATCTCGGCGCGTTCGCGTTTCAGGCGGTCCAGTGCGTCCGCCTTCTGTTGCTGCGGGTCGCGAGAAAGATCGCGGATAAAGTCGCGGGCCTCTTCCACACCGGGCAAACGGTTCAGATCGAGGTCGGACAGGCGGTCGCGGATTTGGGCCGCTGGCACGTCGAGGATTCGCTTGCTGAGAGCGTGCAACCCGCCCGCGTGGTCAATCACCACGAAGCCGCGCCGGTCGCCGAGCGTGAGCATCAACCCTTCATGAGCAAGAGCGGTCTCAAAGCTTCGGCCACAATCTGAACGGTCCCAACACTCGCGGATAGTGTTCCGTACCTCGTGGATATCCACGCCAAGACGCCGGGCCTGCTCTTCCTGCGCGCGCGTTGGCGCGTACTTGATTGGGCCGGGGCGCTCGTTCCTGACGCGAGTGAGATTGAAATGCAGCTCCAGTTCACGGCTCGTCTGCTTGAGGCGCTTCTTGAAAAAGGGCAGGGGCTTCGCCGTCATGGTCTCTTCGTCGATCCGGCTCCATGCAATGTGCATGTGTTCGTGTCCGGTTTTCTCGTCGGTGTGGAAAGAAATGGCGCGGGGCTGGCCGGTCAAGCCAAGCATACGTTCATGCCGGTTGGCGACGATGAGCCACTGCTCGCGGGTGAGGGTTTCGCCTTCGGGATTCCTGACCTGCACGTGAAAGAACGGCTGCTTGCATTTGGTCGCCTCGGCCATGACATGGACGCTGCGAAATGCCTCAGTGATGTCGTTGGAAGCGAAACCCCGAATGTCCCACAATTGGGCGCGTTCCCCTTCCTTGCCTTGGGTCATGTACCGGGCAAGCTTCGCGCCGTCGTTGTGGGTCGTCCCCTTCGAGATCATGTCCGGTTTTTGCGCCCCACAATCTCCAGAATTCGGGCGACAGCCGCGCGGGTTTCGGCAAGCGCCGCGAAACATTCCTGCGCCGTTATAGTGCCGCTGGCGTTCAGGACATGGGCTATCTGGTTAAGATTGCTCCCAACCTTGTTTAGCGCGGCGGTGGCTTTAGCAAGCACCTCGGCGTTAATCGGCGGGGTGCGTTGCGCTCGCGGGCCGGGGGTGCCGACGACAAGGGCGCGGATGTAGCCGCTTCGGGTCAGGCGCGCCCCCTGCGCTTTTTCGGTGAGCAAGGAATACTCGGCATCGTCAAAGCGCCCGGCGACGATATGCCCTCGCTGGCGCTTCTCGCTGCCGCTGGTCTTCGCCGAATGCCGGGCCGGTGTTTCGTTCATGGGCGCACGCTCCATGAGCGAAACGCGAGAGACCCGCGCAAGCCGGAAGGCGCGGAAACCGGCACGGTGTCCGCCTGCCGCTTGCGGCAGCGGGGGATGCAACGGGGGGCTTGCCCCCCTTGCCAAGTTGAGCGAAGGCGGGCGGCTGAAAGCCGCCCGAGCTGAGCGTGGCGCGGTTTAACCGCGCACAACTTGCTGGCGGCGATAACCACACGAATCATGCGTTGACTGAATCGAAGAATCAAACAAGCCGCAAGCTGTTTTCCGTTTCGCCCGCATAACGATGTGGCGACTGTCCGCCGCAGAAATTCAGAGAGGCTGGTCGCTACTTTGCGCCCGGTGTTTCGTCCGTGCATCAGGGCAGTAGGGAAGGAACAAGGCACTCGGTAGAGCGCCTTGTTCCGGTCGGCGCGATTGACCGTCGATCTACTGTGACAGCAAAACGCGCGCGGGCAGTAGGAAAAGAAAACCGATACGGAAACTTGATCCGCCATACGTGCATTTTGGGGGTTTGCCGCCGGGTGCCGTGGCGGGGAACCTGTGCTTTTCTTGCTTTAAGCCGTTTTCTGGCGTTTTGCCGGGTTTCGTGCTAGAAACCCGCCTAATTCAGGCGAAGCACTATCGGCGAAACAGCATAGGGAGACGGATCATGCCAAACGGAGAAGGCGGAAAGCGGATATTCGAAGGGATCAAGAGGGATTTATTTCAGGTGTACGGAATCAAGGTTTCGCATACGAAGACGGGTAGCGTGGCGATTGTAGCTAAGGGTTTAGATATGCCTCGGTCGGTGCGGAGCAGATTGAGACGGGCGGTGGAGACTCTGGAGTACGCCACGGGGAAGTTGCCCGAACCGGAACAGTTGGTCGTGCGCGAAAACAGAAGCCCGAAGGCCCCTGTCCCGGCTCCGGTCCCTTAAATCGAGGTTACGAGCCGCATGATCATCATGGGGCGGCGAGAATGTTGCGGGCGGTTTCTTCATCGGTAAACCAGACGTTGAAGAATTTGCCCTTGAGCGCGGCGCGTATCGCGGGCTCCTTGTAGACTCCGGCTATAACGATGACTCTCTTTTTCTCCTTGACGAGCTGGCGGTAGTATTCGATGCCGGAATGTTGGGTAGAGTAGTGCCCGACGCTCAGAAAGAACCGCCAGCGGTCTTTCGGCAGTTCGTTGCCGTGCGCGTCTCTCGGCTGCTCATTCCCGTCAGCATTGAAGAGGCAATAGGAAAAATCACCGATTGCGCCTTCGGCGGCAAGCTCGCTCGGATCGATCCCTAGCGGCTTTAACAGCCCGGTCATGGTAAGGCGGTCGATATGGCTTTGGCTGTAGGCCGGGTTCGTGCCGCTGGGATTGACAAGGCCAAGGCCCGCAAAAATGACGTCTAGGTCCTCATTGTTCTTGATGACTTTCTTGATCTCCTCGGTTTGGGCCCAGTGGGAAAGCTCCCGTTTGATCACCTCTCTTCGCTCGTCGGAAGTCTTCTCGTCTCTGATACCTTTACAATCGTAGGGCGGCACCGTACCGAAATGACAGTGTCCGGGGTTCCGTCCCGACCTTGCCCACCCAATCATAACGTTGGTTTCGGGTCCGACATGCGATGACTTGTCAAGGCGGCCACGTCCTAACAGAGAAGTTGCGTGAAAGTGTACATTCGGGCGGTCGCGCTCGCGAAGCTGGCTCATAACTTCAAGGATGGTCTCGCCCCCTGAAACACCGACGTGCAAGAAGCCGTCTCGTCTTTCGGCGTCCTCGACTAATTTGTCAAAGTACTCGGCGGCGGCAACGCCCCATTGCCGGATGAGAGTGGCGTAGTCTCCTTCCCTTCTCATATTACCGGGGGACACGATCTGCACTTTCTGAAGGTGCGGAAATCTGTCGTGAAGTTCCTTCTCAAGGCGGTTCTGCGGCGTTTCGACACGCTCACTGAGGGCAAGGCGCTCCTGTTGCCGCACAAGCCAATCGACGGATTCCTCCAAGAGCCATTTGACATAGGGTGTGCTCTTGTGAAGACGTTCGGCGATGGTCTTGTTGGATTGCCTGGCTGCGTACAGTTTTGCGGCGTCGAGCATTAGGGCTGGCTCGGGCTTGGGTCTCTTGGGTCTCGGCATGGCTATAATTGTCCGAAATCTCCACTAAAGACGATTTCGACCCCCTTCCGCGCGTACCGTCCTGCGCCAGTGATCTTAGTATACGCCTGACAGCCGTGTGAGGTGGGTTGTTATGGCGAACCTGAAAACAATCTTGACGAACTCGGGGAAGCGCGAAGCTGTGGCGGCTCCGGTTGGAAGCGAGGGCGCTGCCAGCAGCGGCGCATTCAATGCGGGAGCGGCCTTACCGGCTGGCTCCGTGCCAATCGACGGCGGGGAATGGTCGAATGCCCGGCAGGGCACAGAAATCTTCCGGCAACTCTACGCGGTCAACGGTCCTTTTGAGGAACCGTGGATGCGCGCGTTCAATGCGGAGGTGTGGCAGACGGGACAGCCGCCTGCGTCGGACCGAGCTGAAGGAGAAGGCTGGAAGAACGACGCGACGGGCTGGAGTTATGACGAGTGAACAGCGGCGGAGTTTAGATCAAGGCCAAAAATCCAAAGTAAAGTGAGGTTCATTTTATGGGCAGCTTATCGGCTGTACAGAAGACTGAGGTACTGCCGCATGCCAGCACGAACGGGGGCGGCTCGGCAAACGAGAATAACGAGGGGCTGGACATCCGAAGAGGCACGGTTAATGACGTTCCCCTGATTGCGGAACTTATCCGGGAACTGGCGGAGTACCTGCGCGCGCCGAAAGAGGCGGTCGCAACACCGGACGATCTGCGGCGTGATGGATTTTCCGGGGAGCCGCGCTTCTATGTCGAAATTGCTGAATGGGACGGAGAGCCAGCCGGGTACGCGCTTTGGTTTTTCAACTATTCGAGCTGGCAGGGAAAGCCCGGTTTGTATCTTGAAGACCTGTTTGTCCGGTCGCAATTTCGCAAGATGGGAATCGGAAAAGCCCTGCTGGTGTATCTGGCAAACGTCGCGTTGGAGAAGGGCTGCGGTCGCTTTCAATGGCAAGTTTCGGACTGGAACAAGCCGACGATTGAACTGTCCAAATCGTTGGGCGCAAAAGTGATGAACGAGTGGATCAACATGCGCGTGACGGGCGAAGCTCTGCGCAAGTTGGCGGAGCTGGGTTCAGATTTATTCTAGTCGCCGGGCCGTCTGTTCGGTCCCGGCATGGCAATAATCGTGCGAAATCTCCAGTAAACGAGAAATCGACTCCCTTCCGGCGCGGAGCGTCTGCGCACCCTTTTTTAATATACGCCTGAGACCCGTGTGAGGTGGTGCCACGGGAACATTCTGATTTGATTGGAGGCATTTCGACATGGACGACAACGGGAATAACGGGTTTGGAGACAGGGTCGAGGGGCTTAAGAAAGCCGCCATCGCTTCGGAGAATTTGAAGCGCAAGCGGCGCGAGTGGAAGGATTTCGAACGCCTCAAAAGCGTCGTGGGCGGGGCTTTGCTGGCGAACGCGGCGGAACACCCTGACTTCGATCTGCTTTTGAAAGACGTTTTGCGGAGTGCGGCGATTGTCGAGAGCGACAAAAAGCTGCTCCGCTCGAAAGGGCTCTTATGAAAATCACCAAGGATGTGATCCGGGCTTATTTCGGCGAGGGTGCGAAGGTATGGGGGTTCGGCGGTCATTTCCGCGTCACGACCCGCACGGGCGGCGAGGTCGTCATCGGACCGAACCAAATCAAGGTGATTTTGGGCGGGGACGACGTTCACCGGGCCTGCACGCTTCTTGCGCGGGACAAATGGGGCGGTGCCACGGTGCGCGGGAGCCGCGAATTCATGTTGGGAGCCGTGGCGCACGGCGAAGCATGGGGCGTCAACATCCGGGCCGACCACTCGGAGCCCGGCGCGGCCTTCCTGCGCGGGCTCGTGTTCGTGGGCGTCGTGGTTGTTGGGCTGATGATGGGCGGCGGACAGGACGCAACCGGGATGGTCGTGACGCTGTGTGTGGCGGCAGTCGTGTGGTGGGCGATGAAACAAAGCGCAAAGCGGGAGGAACAACGGAAACGCGAACAGATGGGCTTTCACTATCCGCGCGTGGATGGAACGGCGGGTGCTGCTTCGCATGACCACGCGAAGCGGGAAGGATGGGTATGAAAAGCGAACGGAGAATTCGCATTGGGTACTGGGACAGAAGTTGCAGAGAAACGTTGTGGTATCCGGGGAAAGCGCACGGCGTTTTGTGCTCTCCGTCGCAGTCGGGAAAGTTCCGGGACGTACTGGCGCAAATGCTGGCCACGTGGCGCGGAAGCTGTCTTGTCATAGACCCGAAGGGGCAGGCTTGCGCGGTGACGGCGCGGTACAGGCAGGAAGAGCTTGGTCAAGAAGTGTGGCGGCTCGATCCGTTCAACATGCTGCCGGAGTTGCCCGGTGTGAGGTGGTGTCCTCGGGCGGCGCAAGTGGACCCGATGGCTAGCCTCGATCCGGGGTCGGACAGGTTCGCGGCAGACGCAGATAACATCGCCGAAGCCTTGATCCCCGACGATCTGCACAGAACGGATAATCACTGGGTCGAATCCTCGCGGGGGATGGCATCGGGCATGACCATGTTTCTGAAGGCGCGATTTCCAAAGGAAACGCTCGCCACGGTCTACCGCGTCGTGTCCGGGCCGGACTTTTTTCTGGTGGCGCAAGATGCCTGCCGGTGGGCGCGCGCCAACGGTTTGGGAGATTTCATTGTCGAGCGGCTGGCCCGCTACGGGGACCGTGACGCCGCGAACAACAAGGAAGTGCGGTCCATCGTATCGACGGCCATCACTGCACTGCAGTTCATCGGCAACCGGGCAATTGCCAATTCGTTGAGCGGTTCGAGCTTCAAGTGGGGCGCCATGAAGCGGGGACCGCGTCCGATCACCTGCTATTTGATTTTACCGGGGGAGTATCTCGGGGGGAATGTTTCCCGCTGGTTTCGCTTGACCGCAGGAAGCGCCGTTGATGCCTTCATGCGGGAGCCTTCGCGCAACGTGCCTGTTTTGGGCATTCTGGATGAGTTCAAGAGCGCGGTCGGCAAGTTAGGTGTGATCGAGACGTTCATGGGCTTGGGGGCAGGCTATGGCTGTCAACTCCTTCCTGTCTTGCAGAATCTGAGTCAGTTACAGGAATTGTACCCGGAAGGATGGGAAACATTTCTAGCCAACAGCGGGTTCAAGATTTTCTTCGCCCCACGGGACAAGACGACCTCGGATTACCTCAGTGACATGGCCGGTGTCTGTGAGGCACGCACCGTCGCGAAATCCCTGAGCGAAAAACCGAACGGGGATTTATCCGTCAACCTGTCTTTCGCGCAGCACGCGCGGAAGTATCTGCTTCCTCATGAGACCCGCGACTTGCCCGGCGATGAAATGCTTGTCTTCGGCGAAGGCATCCCCGGCGTGATCCGCGCGGGCCGCCGTCCGTACTTTCTGAGTCCCGAGTTCAAGGGTTGCTTTGACCCGGACCCATACGTTTACGGCAGGGAAAACACGGGCGGAGGGTTGTTGAAGGCTCTGTTTGGATGGTGACTTATGCCAACACAAAACAGCAATCAAACCGGGTTCGATGCACAAGACGCGGAGCTATTCCGGAAGTTCGTCGCGCTGTTTGATTCCAACCGCGTGGGCGAAGTGGATACGGCATTTCGGAAGGCCCTGCTTCTGTGCGCGGAAAGGGGCCTGCGCTTCTGCGACGCTTTCGCGGAGAGCTTCGGGCTTGCGGAAATGCAAGAGCGTCTTGAGCAGAGGGAGCGGCACGCCGAGCAACTGGCTGACGCCCTCGACGATCTGAGGGAAAAGTTTGAGGCATACCGGCAGAACGCCGAGGCGCAAATCCAAAAACTGCGGGGGCAACCGGCGAAGCAGCGGCAACCGGCTGCACCAAGCACCGGCGGTCCCATGTGCCGTGGCTGCGAATGGAAGCGGCGCATTTTGGCTGTAATCGCGGCATGGGCGATTGCGCGTGTGTGGTTCTCCCATCTTCAGTGGAGCCGCGCGGAGCCGTGGCAGAACGCCGTCGGTGTTGCGCTGTCGGCCTCTCTCCTGCTCGGTGTGCTGCTGCGGTGGGGGTATCTGTTGTTCAAGCGGAAATATTCATGGGTGACTTGGAGGGATAACGACATCTATCGGGCGATTGCCGAAAGGTGGAACGGATTTCTGGAAAGGCTTGTGATGAATTGAGGACTCTATGGAAAAAG